>Ga0070662_100000015_pt1 | contig 109379 bp, 103 predicted proteins | sample KBSC53metaG_FD_65648 | JGI IMG/M metagenome (GOLD analysis project Ga0070662, IMG submission 65648) | Corn rhizosphere microbial communities from Kellogg Biological Station, Michigan, USA - KBS C5-3 metaG | ecosystem: Host-associated > Plants > Roots > Rhizosphere > Soil ...
GCAGCGTTACCGTGGATCTCCATCCGGGTCCTCCTTGCTTGGGCGTCAGAACCACAAGCCTCTTGGAGGGCCCGGATGCCTCTCAGCTGTTCACAAGGTGCGTGGGCGGGACACCTAGCTCAACCCTCGCCCTAACCCAGTCCGGCCGTCAGCGCCTGGAAGACGTAGAAGGGAATTGAGGTTTCCGCGTTGTAAATAACCCGCTCTAGAGTCGGGGCGAGCGGCTCTTGATCGATATCCAATGCGTTGCGCCACTGTGACGGGTAGTAGCGAGCCATGCTGGAAAGTCCCAATAGGAGTGCCCACCATGGCGTGATCGGACCAAGCAGCCAGTTGCCCTCTCCGATCCCCGGCTGTACGGCGCGCACGTGGGGGCTGTTTTCGATCCTGCCCGGTGCCAACTCCTCGTAGCGCTCCAAGTAATCGGCGACAGTCGAGCCTCCCACTAGCGGGAAATCGAAAGACCGGAAAGAACGTCGACGGGTGGTGGGTCCGACGATAAACCACACCTCCGCGCTCTTCCTCTTCCATGAGAAGACCTGGCTTGACCCCTGTCGGGTAGCTCGCGGGTTCTCCGCCCTGCAAGGTTGGATTGGATAGGCACTGAGCGCAGCCTGCAGCTGTTCGCGAGACAACCCATCCCGGAGACCGTCGACCAATACGGTGACCGCTGACGCGGGAGCCGCGGCGGTTGGATCAGCCAGTTCCGTCTCGCGATGGGGCAGTCTGAAGATGAGCGGCCGGGGCCGGTCATGCCCGACGATCGCAATATCGCGAAACTCGAAAAGGGTCGTCAGCACTTCGCCAATCTCATTTGGCGAGGTTGACCGCGACCCGCTCGTCTGCGATCACTATCGGGGACCATGAGGCGATTGCGACGAGCCAGAATGAATACCAGCCGAAGATCGGGAGTGGGTTTCGTCTCAGCAAAGGCCGCCGAGACTGGCCTACGGTGGCGCAGCTGGTGGCACGAGATCGGCAAACCGCTTGAACAAGCCAAGTCCCCTGTCCTCGTCTCGACCTTAAAACCGGCAGGCGTCTCAAAGGTTCGAGTCCTCCGTCCTCCGCTTCGGTCGGATGCAGCGAATAAGTTTCGGCGGTGGACAAGGACCGGAAAGCGTGCATCCCATTGCGGATACCGAAAACGCCCAGATCGTCTACCGGCGCTCCAGCGCCCGGCCGGTCGAGTACGCGATCCTGCTCCAAATCCGGTCCGCGGACGGCTGGCAGACCCGGATCGTGGCCGACAACTCCCACGCTGATCGCCATGTTGACGAGCATCATTGCCATCGCTACTTTGGCGGTGAGAAGCAGCCTGCGGAGCCGCTGCCCTTCAAAGTCTCGGACACGAACGATGCGATGGCGAAGATCATCAAGTGGTTCGCAGAGAACTGGAGCGAGCTAACCTCATGACAGCCATGCCAACGCCCGCTGAGAAAGCTGCCCTGTCCGCCTTCGTCGACGCCGCGACGAGCGACGCCGATCCTGGCTACCCGCATGGCGCTGCCTTCATCCCCTGGCAGGACACTCCCCAGACCGATCGCATTCTCTGGCGCTACCTGCACGAAGGTCGCCCGGCAGTCATCGTCGGCACCGAAGACTTCGACATGCTGATCGAGCCGGTCCCCACGGGTCGCCTCGGCCGTCTCCGCAACGAGCTTCTTCAGCGGATTACCGTCGAGGTCTCCTACCGCCACAAGGACGCTCCGCCCGCGGCGGACATTCCGCCGGTCCGGGCGGACATCGGCCGTCACGCGCTGGAGCGCCTGGCTCCGGTCGTAGCCTGAGTAGCGGCCCCGGCAGGAAACTCGCCTAACCGCCGCGAAGTCCGCGTGGATGGAGACGGCATCGCGCCGCGAGCGCAGACGGGAGCGCTGGGTTGGGCGGGCGGAACGGGCCCGTGATGCCTTCGGCCTGGTCCTCCTCCTCGTCCTGATCACCTACACGTTGGCCTCGCTGGTCGAGAACCACGGCTGGTCATCGGTGCTGTTGACGACCGCCACCAGCGCGACCTCGGTGGTCGCCCTGGTCAGCGCCCACGCCCAGCGGCGCTTCGTACGGGGCGCGATGCTGCTCGCCGTGCTGACCGTGGTCCTGGCGGCGATCGGAGCCGCCAGTGACGACCGCACCTGGCTCAATTTCGCCACCGTGATCCAGGTCTCGCTGCTCGCGGTGGCGATGGGGGCCGTGCTGCGCCGCGTCGTCACCGCGCCCGAGGTCGGCTCGCGCACGATCCTCGGCGCGCTCAGCGTCTACGCCGTGCTCGGCATCCTCTTCACCTTCCTCTACGGGGTGATCGACCGCGTCCAGGGCGGTCCCTTCTTCGAAGCCCACCCTCACCCCACCAGCTCCGACTTCCTCTTCTTCAGCTACACGACGCTGACCACGACCGGGTACGGCAACCTCGTGCCTGGCGGCCAGCCCGGTCGTCTGATTTCAGGCTTCGAGATGATGGCCGGGCAGATCTTCCTCGTCACCCTGGTCGCCGGCCTGGTCAGCCTCTGGCGCCCGGGCGAGGCGATCAGGCGCCGGCGCGAGGGACGCGAGGAGCAGCCCTCAACCGCTGAGCATTGAGCCCAGCGTCTGCAGCTGCGATTCCATCGTCTCGCAGAGGCTGTCGCAGAGCTCGAGCACGGCGGGGTCGGCGATCCGGTAGAGCGAGCTCGTCCCCTGCTTGCGCCGGTTGACGAAGCCCTCGGCGCGCAGCGCCGCCAGGTGCTTGGAGACGTTCTGCTGGGACGTGCCGAGCGTCTCCGTCAGCTCGCCGACCGAGAGTTCCTCGTGACGGCGCAACTGGTCGAGCAGGCGCAGCCGGGTCGGGTCGGCGAGCGCCCGGAAGCGGCCGGCGATCAGCTCGGCGGCGTCGGAGGGAAGCGGGCTTTGCATCATCGTGTTATTGTACCGATTTACAACTGTAAAGTTGTACATCTGTAGAGCTTCTCAACTAGGAGGATAGCCATGAGCGAACTCGGACCGATAGGGCGACTTGGACGCTTCTCCGCCCAGCGACGCAGGTGGGTCTTCGCGACCTGGGCGGTGGTGGCCCTGGGGCTAGGGATCCTCGCCCCGCGGGTCGAGACCGCGCTCTCGGGAGCCGGTTGGCAGGCCAACGGCTCGGAGTCGGTGCGCGCCCGCACGGCGATCGACCGCGCCTTTGCCGGCGCCGGTGCCTACGGCCTTCAGGTTGCCATCCACTCCGACCGGCTCACCGCCTCCTCGTCGCGCTTCCGCGCCACCCTGCGCCGGGCCGAGCGCATCCTCGCCGCCGACCCCGCGGTCGGTACGGTCGTGCCGCCCCGCCCCGGCCTCTCGATCTCGCGCGACGGACACACCGCGGTCCTCCGCGCCACCGCGGCGCAGGACGCCAACGGGATGGTCGCCGCCGCCGGCGAGCTGAAGGGGAAGCTCGCGGCGGTAGCGGCGCCCGGCGTCGAAGCCAACCTGACCGGCGCCGCCGGCATGTGGTCGGACTTCAACGAAGCCAACCGCGACGCGATGCTGAAGTCCGAGCTGCTCTCCTGGCCGGTGACGCTGGCGATCCTCGTCCTCGCCTTCGGCTCGCTGGTCGCCGCCGGCCTGCCGCTGCTGCTGACGATCGCCGGCCTGGTCGCCTCCGCCGGCGTCCTCTACCTCGGCACGCTGATCTCGCCGATCTCGATCTGGGCGATGAACTTCGCCCTGATGTTCGCGCTGGCGCTCGGCATCGACTACGCCCTGTTCATCGTCATGCGCTTCCGCGGCGCGCTCTTCGGCCAGGGCCACGATCCGGTCGCGGCGGTCGCTGAGACGATGGACACGGCCGGCAAGGCGGTGCTCTTCTCCGGGGTCACCGTGATCGCCTCGCTCTCGGCGGTGATGCTCGTCCCCAGCCCGGCCTTCCGTTCGGTCTCACTCGGGATCATGATCTCGGTCCTCTTCGTGCTGGCGGCGACTCTTACCCTGCTGCCGGCGGTGCTGGCCAAGCTCGGCCCACGCGTCGACAGGCTCGCCCTGCCCTGGGCGCACAGCGGCGAGCACCGCTCGCCCCGCTTCGCCCGCTGGGGCGAGCTCCTCTGGCGCCACCCCGTCGCCTTCGGCGGCCTGGCCCTCGTCGTCCTGCTCGGTCTCGCGAGCCCGATCCTCGGCCTGCGCACCGGCATGCCCTCGATCAAGGTGGTGCCGAACGGCGACCACTCCCGCGTCGGCTACCGCCAGGTGACCGCCGCCTTCGGCCCCGGCGCCCCCGGCGTCCTGCAGGTCCTCACCCTGGCGCCGACGGGCCGAAAAGTGCTCCATATCAGCGCAAATCGGCCCATCGACCGCGTGTTGCGGGGAGACGCCGGGGTTGCCATGGTGCTGCCGGCGCGGCGGGGGGTCGGGGGGGCTGTGCTGATTGAAGCCATCCCGACCGCGGGGCCGTCCACCACGGCGCTCGGCGACACGGTCGAGCGGCTGCGCGCGGCGCTGCCGCCGGGGACGCTCGTCGGCGGGCCGGCGGCCGAAAACCACGACCTCGAAGCGGCGCTCGCGGCGAAGACGCCGCTGGCGATCGGCGTCGTCCTCGGCCTCGGCTTCCTGCTGCTCTTGGTCGCCTTCCAGGCGCCCCTGGTGGCGGCGATCGGCGTGCTCGCCAACCTGCTCTCGACCGCGGCGGCCTTCGGCGTCGCCATCCTGATCTTCCAGGACGGTCACCTCTCCGGTCCGCTCGGCTTCGAATCGCAGGGCTTCCTCGACGCCTGGGGGCCGATCTTCTTCTTCGCGATGGTCTTCGCGATCGCGATGGACTACACGGTCTTCCTGCTCTCCTCGGCGCGCGAGCACTGGGAGGAGTCGGGCGACGCCCGCGCGGCGATGATCGGCGGCCTCGCCCACTCAGGCCGCACGATCCTCGCCGCCGGCGCGGTGATGGTCGCCGTCTTCTTCACCTTCGCCCTCTCCGGGCCGCTGCCGCCGAAGGAGATGGGCGTGATCCTCGGCGTCGCCGTCCTCCTCGACGCCTTTCTCGTCCGTCTGCTGCTGCTGCCGGTGTTCCTGCGGGTCGCCGGGCGGGCGGCCTGGTACCTGCCGGCCTGGCTCGACCGCGTCCTGCCCGACGTCCGCTTCGGACACGGCCCGCGGCCGGCCCGCTCAGCTGAAGTACTGCCCGTGGAACCCGAACGGGATGTGGTGGGGCACCCGGGCTCGGCCTAGCTCCGAGAGGTCAGAGGCGTCGAGGACGAGCAGGTAGGAGCTTCCGACCGCGGCGTCGAGGACGACGGAGAGCAGCACGCCGTCGTCCTCGCGCCCGGCCCGGTGCGGCGCCGGGACGAAGACCGGCTCCCCGGGGAAGGCGCCCGGCTCATGCCACTCGCGCGCCTCGCCGCTCTCGACGTCGATCTTGACCAGGCGGTCGAGAAAGGCATCGGGCTCCTCGGGCCCGGGTGCACCGACGCCGTAGGTGTAGCGATAGGGCTTGCCGTTGCGCTCGCGGTAGTCGATCCGCGGCAGCTCGAGCGGCGCGTCGCTGAGCTCTTCCTCGGCCACCCCGCCGCCCTCGAGGTCGACCCGGTAGCGCAGCAGTCGCGGCGGCGAGGTCGGGGGCGGCGGCGCCGTGCGCAGGCGCTCCAGGTAGAGGGAGTCGACGATCGTCGCGTCGTCGTAGGCGGACATGTCGACGACGAGCTCGCCGTCGCGCTCGAAGGCGTTGACGTGGTGGAAGCAGAAGCGCGGCTCGGCCTCGTATTGCCCGCGCAGTGAGCCGTCCTCGCGGTCGAAGACGAGCACCTGGGTGCCGAGCTCGGGCTTCCACTTGTAGTTCTCGATGAACGGCCGCCCGGACAGGGCCAAGTCGAACGGATTGACGACGAGCGGGAAGGCGACCAGCACCGCGTAGCGCTCGGTCAGCGCGAAGCTGTGCATGTAGGAGGGCTGGGCGACGCGCAGCGAGGCGATCCGGCGCTGGGTCGCGCGGTCGCGCTGGGCGAAGACCCGGTACTCGCCGCGCGGACCGAAGTGCGTGACGTAGGCGATCAGCTCGCCGCGCGCCGGGTCGTGGTGGGGGTGGGCCGTGGCATGGATGCCGGGCGCCTCGAAGGCGACGCCAAGGGTCTCGAGCGTCTCGGGATCGAAGGCGACCGGCAGCGGCAGCTCGGTCATCGCCACGTACTCGTCGCCGAGGCGGGTGAGGTTGACGTTGCAGTTGTCGGTGAACTTAGGACGGAAGAGCGTGGCGGCGCGGCGGAAGATCGAGCGGCAGGGGTCGGTGGCGAACTCGCTGTAGGCGATCTTCCCCTCGCGCTCCGCCTCCACATATGACCTGCCGCGCAGGAAGCGGTTGGCGTAGGAGACCGAGCCCTCGCCGAAGGAGAACTTGTGCAGCATCGCGAAGCCGTCGAACCAGTGGTTGAGGTGCTGCTCACCGACCTCGAACTTGGCCGGGCCGTTGCGCAGCAGGGTCCCGGTGAGCCAGTCTGGGATCTCGCCCTCGACCGGCAGCGAGTCGAGCCGTACCTCGGCGTCGAGCGTCTCGAGCCCCTTCGCGTAGGCGGGACGGGATACGGTCTCGGTCTTCGGGGCGGTCGTCGTCTCCATGGCTCTTCCTTTCTGATAGTCCAATCTAGACGGTTAAAGAGATACCATAGGATCGCCCAATGTCAAGCGAGATCCGCCTCACCCCCACCTCCTACATCGTCCTCGGCCTAATCGAGGGCGCCGACGAGGCGACTCCGTACGACCTCAAGCAGATGGTCGCGGTCAGCCTCGGCAACTTCTGGTCGCTGCAGCACGCCCAGCTCTACACCGAGCCCGCGCGCCTGACCGGGGCCGGCTACCTGAGCGAGCGGCGCGAGCAGGGCGGCCGGCGGCGGAAGCACTACTCGATCACGTCGAAGGGCCGCGAGGCGCTACGCGACTGGTGTGCGGAGCCGACCGCCGAGCTGACCGAGCTGCGCGACCTCGCCCTGCTCAAGGTCTTCTTCGGGGCGGACCCCAAGGGGATGGCGAAGGCCCAGCTGCCGGTGCACGAACGCCAGCTGGCGACCTACGAAGAGCTGCGACGCGGCGCCGGGACCGCGATGCCGGAGGGGCCCGGCATCACCCTTGAGGCTGGGATCACCTCGGAGCGAATCTGGATCGAGTTCTGGTCGAGCCTGGCGAAGTAGTCGCTACTCGGAGAGCTCGACGCGCTCGATCTTCTGCGCTTCGAGCGGCCGGTCGGAGGCGTCGGTCTCCGTGGACTCGATCGCGTCCACCGCCTCCATGCCCTCGACGACGGTGCCGAAGACGGTGTGCTTGCCGTCGAGCCACGGCGCCGAGGCCGTGGTGACGATGAAGAACTGCGAGCCGTTGGTGTTCGGGCCGGCGTTGGCCATCGCCAGCGCCCCGCGCACCACCTTGTGCTCGTTGATCTCGTCCTCGAATTCGTAGCCGGGACCGCCGCGGCCGGTCCCCTCCGGACAGCCGCCCTGGATCATGAAGTCGGGGATCACGCGATGGAAGACCAGTTCGTCGTAGAAGCCGTCGGCGGAGAGCTTGCGGAAGTTCTCGACCGTCTTCGGGGCATCGTCATCGTGGAGCTCGAGCACGATCGCGCCGGCGCTGGTGTGAAGGGTGGCCTGGGACATGGGGGGAAACCCTAGCGGTTGGGGGAGTGCCTTTCGGCATGGGAGGGGAGGGACGTCGAGGGTGGGGTCTCGGGGCCGGCTTCGCCGGGAGTTCCCCGAGACCCCACCCTCGACGTCCCAACCGCTCCCCGCCGGGAGATCCACCTCGATCGGATTCCTCACGAGCCCAGGTGGCACTTCCACTCAGCCCGTGACGTGGACGAGGATCGGAGGGGACGAGCCCGGGGCGTAGGGCCAGCGCTCTTCGGGGAGAGCTTGGGCTCGGAGGTGGATTGTGGCCGTGGCGGTCACGTAGCGGAAGCGGTAGGTGGCGCGGAAGCGGCCGGTGTGGTCGGTGCGGGTGACGAGGATTGGGCGCCAGAGCTTCGCGGCGTCCTCGAGGTACTGGATCGCGATCAGCTTGCCGCGGCGGGGGATCGGGGCGCCGGGGGCGAGCACGCGGCCTGTGAGGTGGACGGCTTCGCCGGTGCGGAGAGCGCGCGGCGTCGCCCGCAACTCGACGCCGCTGCGCACGCGCAGGGTGAGCGGGCCGCGCGATGCCGGGGCGAGACGCTCGTCGCCGGGGAAGGAGACGGACACCCGGCGCGAGGTGCCGGCCGGGAGGTCGAGCCGGAAGAGGCCGTGCGAGCCGGTGCGGACGCGATCGACGCGGCGCCGCCGGAGGGCGCCACGGGAGGGGCGCGAGACGACGCGCAGGGTGCGATGGCCGAGGCCGGCACCGTCGGCGTCGAGCAAGCGGCCACCGAGCGTGGCCCCGGATCCGAACGGGACGGTGAGCGCCGTGCCGCCGCGGCCGCCGCGGCGCAGGCGGGCGTAGATCCGGGTCTTGATCCCGGTCGTCCTCTCGCCGGTCGGCCGCGCGCTACCCAGCCCCGTCATCGGTTCGCCCGCCACCTTGCGCACCGTCATCTGGGTGCCATCCGCGCGACGGGTCGTGCTCGCGGCGTTGCCGGCGGCATCGACCGCGTCGGCCTGAAAGACGTAGGTGCCGGGACCGAGGTCGCTTGGCAGCTGGGCGATCAGCCGAGCGGCGGCCGCCGTCTCGCCGCGCTGGAACTTGGCTGGCAGCTCGGTCCACTCCTTCGCGTCGAGGCGCCGGTAGTGGATCTCGCCGCTGGCCGGGCCGGAGTGGGCATCACTGAGGTCGGCGACGACCTGAGTCGGCGTCGCGTCGGCGCCCGACGAGGCCTCGAAGGCGACCCCCGGCGGTATGTCGTCGAAGCGCAGCGGCACGGACGCGGTCGCCGAGGAGGACTCGTTGCCCGCCTCGTCGCGCAGCCAGACGCTCAGCGTGTAGACGCCGGCGTGCGGGGCGAAGAGGTCCTTCATGCCGTTGAGGTCGTGGCCGGCGACGAACTTGGCACCGCCGTCATATCCGGCCGGGCCGGTCACCCGCCAGGAGGCGCCGCCGATCGGGCTCGCCGGCCCCTGGTCGGGGTTGGTCCAGGTGACGTCGAAGTCGTCGACGCGGCGCCAGGCGTCGCCGCCGGCAAGGGCGAGATCGCGAGGGTGGGCAGGCGGGTTGTTGTCGATCAGGACCTGGCGGGGCGGCAGGCAGTTGACGTTGCCGGCGAAGTCGGTGGCGCAGTGGCCGACTGTGTGCGGCCCGTCGCTGAAGCCGCGGGTCGAGAGCGGGTAATAGCCCACCCGTTCGGTCGGGCATGGCCGCATCGTCGTCGCCCGCGGCTCCCCGCTGACCGAGACCGTGTCGCAGGGATGGTCGTGGCCGAAGACCGGGTTGCCGTCGATCGTCGCTTCGGTCCGCTTCAGGCCGGCGCCGACGTCGGTCGCCCGGTAGTACAGCTTGCGGTCGCCGCGCAGCCAGCCGCCGGCCAGCATCTCGCCTTCGATCGAGGAACCGGGCGGGGCGTCGTCCTCGACCGTGATCGTCAGCGCCCGCACCGCCGACCAGGAGCCGGCGTCGAGGCCGCACCACCTGCTCTCGTCGCGCGCGCAGAGCAGCCGGTCCTCGAGCGCCGGCTGGGCGGGCGAGAAGCCGGCGACGAAGTCGCGCGGAGTCGTGTCGGTGGTCGAAGCGCTGGCGAACGGGTTGAAGCCGCCGCCCCAGGTCGCGACGCCGATGCGCTGCTCGATCCCGTCGTGCAGGGCGTGCCACCAGGTGCCGCTGACGCGGGTGATGCCGGTCCCCGCCGGAGCCTCCCAGCGCCAGCGCGCGTAGCGCGTGCCGGAGACCGTGCCCTGGCCGTCGCGGGTGAGGCTCTTCAGATGGGCGCCCTCGAAGGGGTCGGCGCCGGGCGGGGTCGCGCAGTAGGAGTCGGGACGGAACTTGGCGCCGCCGGTGCTGTCGGCCCATCCCGCGTCGGCGCCGACGTGCCAGCCGCATTGCGCGACCGAGTACTTGCCAGCGGTCGCCTCCCTGGCGGCCAGCAGCAACAGCGCCAGGGCCAGCGCGATTCCCATTGCGACGATGCGGCCGAGGCCGCCCCTTGTACCGGACATCCGTCTCCTCCTTGCTCGGGGTGCTTGCAGGGAGGGCTAAGGGCGCGGACGGGGCGATCTCTCCCCCCGCCTGGCCGGAAGGGCCGCCCGTCTGCCGCTGGCGCGCCTTTGCGAGAATGGCTCCAATGTCTCTTCCGACGCAGGACCAGATAACCGAGAAGCTGCGCGCCGTGATCGACCCCGAGCTGCGCCGCTCGATCGTCGAGCTGGGCATGGTGCGCTCGATCGAGGTCCGCGAGGGCGGCCGGGTCGAGGTCGTGGTCTCGCTGACGACCGCGGGCTGCCCGATCCGCTCGCACTTCGAACAGGCCGTCGCCCAGCAGGTGAGGGAGCTGGAGGGCGTGACCGAGGTCGCGGTCGGCTTCGACGTCCTTTCCGACGAGGAGAAAACACGCCTGCAGCAGACCCTCGGCCGCGGCAAGCTGCCGGCCGGCGCGCTCGCCCAGGTCAAGAACGTGATCTGCGTCGCCTCGGGCAAGGGGGGCGTCGGCAAGTCGACGATGACCAGCAACCTCGCCGCGGCGCTGAGCGCCGAAGGCCACCCGGCCGGGGCGCTCGACTGCGACGTCTACGGCTACTCGATCCCGCGCATGCTCGGCGTCAACAGCAAGCCGGACGTGAACGCGGAGCGCAAGATCCTGCCGCTGGAGGCCGCCGGCGGCGTCAAGGTGATGTCGATCGGCTTCTTCGTCGAGGAGAACTCGGCGGTGGTCTGGCGCGGGCCGATGCTGCACAAGGCGATCCAGCAGTTCCTCGAGGACGTCGCTTGGGGGGAGCTCGAGTACCTGCTGCTCGACCTGCCGCCGGGGACCGGCGACGTCTCGATGACCCTCGCCCAGCTGCTCCCCCAGGCCAAGTTCGTCCTCGTCACCACGCCGCAGCCGGCGGCGCAGACGGTCGCCAAACGGGCCGCCGACATGGCCCAGAAGTTCGACCTCGAGCTGCTCGGCGCGATCGAGAACATGTCCGGCTTCACCACTCCCGACGGCGAGCGCTTCACGATCTTCGGCGAGGGCGGCGGGCAGTTGCTCGCCGACGAGCTCGACGTGCCGCTGCTCGGCAAGGTCCCGCTCTCAGAGGCGCTGCGCGAGCACGCCGACACCGGCACGCCACTGGTCACCGCCGACCCGGACGCGCCCGCCTCGCAGGCGATCCGCCAGGCCGCCCGCGGCATCGTCGCCGCGACCCCGCAGGAGCTGCCGGTGCTGCAGGCCGCCCCGGCGATGGCCGAACCGCCACCGGTCAGCGGTACGCCGCTGCCGATCATCCAGTAGAGCCGGCGGCCTCATCCAATTACTGCACTTGCCCGGATCACTCAAGTTAGAGCGCAGACAATACGTTGAAACAGTGGCTACGTAGCTTACTTCTAAATACTAAGAGAGAACCCGATGTCTGACTAGCTTGTTTTTTTGAAACTTCTGACCTGCCTGGTGAGCGGCGTATATCGCGGCGCCAGCGGTCGCCAGGTCGGAGAACGCCGAAGCCCAATCGGTCACTGATGAGACGGCAGACATCATGGCCATTGTAATGACCCCTCCCCAACGGAGGAAGGTCCTCGGCACCGGTGGCCAGCCGTCTAAGCCCGCCGAAGACAGGCCTCAGGCGCTCGCCTTGCTCTTGTAGTAGTTCGCGTTGATCTCCGCGTACTTGGCCCACTCGGCCGGGAGTTGGTCCTCGGCGAAGCAGGCGTCGACCGGGCAGGCCTCGACGCAGGCGTCGCAGTCGATGCACTCGTCGGGGTCGATGTAGAGCATCTCGACCGAGTCGTAGTCGGGCTCGTCAGGCGTCGGGTGGATGCAGTCGACGGGGCAAACCTCGACGCACGAGTTGTCCTTCTGTCCAATGCACGGCTCGGCGATGACGTAGGTCATTCGATGCTTTTCTCCTGGGTCGTTTGCGGTGCGGGAGGTGGCCGAAGGCCCCCACCCAGCGCGAACGCACATTTTAGAGATCGCGGCACGCGGCGCGCTCCCAGCTAGCATCGGCCCCTCCATGTTGCTGCTGACAGGGGCTACGGGAAGCATCGGATCGCGGCTGCTGCCGCTGCTGCTCGAGCGGGGCGAGGACGTGCGCTGCCTCGTCCGCGAGCCACGGCGGTTGGGCTCGCGGCGGGTCGACGTGCGGATCGCGCTCGGCGACCTGGGCGAGATGTCGGACCCCTACCTGGTGCGCCAGGCCCTGCGCGGCGTCGACACTGTGGTTCACCTGGCGGCGACGATCCGCGACCAGCCGCCGAAGCGGATCGAGGAGCTGAACGGGCTGGCGACCGTGCGCCTGCTGCGCGCGGCCGAGCGCAGCGGCGTGCGGCGCTTCGTCTTCTTCAGCGCGCTCGACGCCGCGACGGCGCAGCGCACGCGCTTCTTCCGCGCCAAGTGGTTGGCGGAGAGCGCCGTCGCTTCCTCGGCGCTGGAGACGACGATCTTCGCCCCCTCGATCGTCTACGACCGCAGCGACCCGTGGGTGACGCTGCTGCGCCGCTTCTCCTTCCTGCCGGTGATGCCGGTCTCGGGCGACGGCCAGGCCCGGTTCCAGCCGCTCTGGGCCGCCGACGCGGCGCGCTGCGTAGTCGCCGCGCTGGAGCGGGGCGGGCGGACGCGCTATGAGCTTGCGGGTCCGGAGACGCTCAGCTACGACGAGATGTCGGACCTGGTCAGTCGCGTCGCCGGGCGGCCTCGCCCGTTGGTCCACGTATCGCTACCGCTCGTGCGCGCGGGGCTGATCGCGCTCCGCAACGTCTTCGGCGAGGCCGTGTTCGCGACATGGGAGGAGGCGGAGCTGATGGAGGTGTCGATGGTGAGCGAGCGCGGCACGACCGACGTGGAGGCGCTGGGGATCGAGCCGAGGAGGATGGGCGATGTCCTGGCGGAAGACGACTAGGCGGGCAGCCACCCTGGGACTGGTTCTGACGGCGGTCTTCGCCGGCCAGGCCCGCGCGCTGACCCTCGTCCCGCCCAAACCGGCGATCCTCTTCGGCGCCAGCGACCAGGGCGAAACCCAGCAGTTCAACGAATTCACCGAACTGCTCGCCAAGCATCCGGCGTTGCTGGAGACCTTCCACCCGTGGGGCAACAGCCTCAACCAGGCCTACGAACGCTGGCGGGAAACCGGCACGCGGCCGATCCTGGCGATCGCGTCGACCGACGACCAGACGCTCAGCGAGTTGATCACGCCCGAGCAGATCGCGCTCGGCGACGGCGACGACTACCTGCTGCAGATCAACGACTTCTTCGCCAAACGCGGCCTTCCCGCCTACATCCGGCCCCTCGGCGAGCCCAACCGCTGCCTCAACGCCTGGTCGGCGGTTAACTGCGACGGCAGCCAGAAGGGCGGCGAACACACCCCGGGCTGGTACAAGCAGGCCTTCCGCCGCATCGTCGCGATCGTCCGCGGCGGGCAGACGCTGGAAGGAATCAACGCGACCCTGGCGGAAATCGGGCTGCCGCCGGTCAACCGGACGAAGGGCCCGCCGCCGACGGCGCTGCCGGCGGCGCCGGTGAGCATCGTCTGGAGCGCCCTGCCGGGCGGCTCGCCACGCGTGAAGGGCAACTTCCCCGGCAACTACTGGCCCGGCGCCCGCTGGGTCGACTGGGCCGGGACCGACTTCTACTCCGAATATCCGGTCTGGAAAGACCTCAACCGCTTCTACGCCGGCAAGCAGTGGAAGCGCAAGCCGCTGGCGCTCACCGAGTGGGCCGTCTCGGGCAAAGACGAACCGCGCTTCGTCAAGCAGCTGGTCGCCTGGACCGTCAAGCACCCGCGCGTGCGCATGTTCGTCTACTACAACGGCTTCGGCCCGGGGACGAACCCCTACGACCTGCGTCTCTACCCGCGCACGACCAACACCCTGCGCCTCAAGCTGCGCCGCGAAACCTTCCTCCAGTACGCCGAATACAACGCCGGCACCCTGCCGCCGCTGCCACCCCCGCCGCCGAAAACCGCGAAGCCCCAGTAGGCAAGAGGCCCGGCGGATGCCGGGCCTCTCTGAAACCGCACTCGCCTGTTGAGGACGAGGTTACGCCCGAGGGCGTCGTTACATCATGCCGCCCATGTCCGGCATGCCGCCGCCGGGCATCCCGGCCGGTTCCTTCTCGGGCGGCTCCGCGATCACGGCCTCGGTGACGAGGATGTTCTTCGCGATCGACGCCGCGTTCTCGAGCGCCGAGCGGGTCACCTTGGTCGGGTCGATGACGCCGGCGGCGATCAGGTCGCCGTACTCGCCGGTCGCCGCGTTGAGGCCTTCGCCGGCCTTCAGGTCGCGGATCTTGTTGACCACGACCGAGCCCTCCTCGCCGGAGTTCTCGGCGATCTGGCGGACCGGCTCCTCGAGCGCGCGGTGCACGATGCGGGCGCCGGTCGCCTCGTCGGCGTCCTTGCTGATCTTGTCCGGGTCGAGGTTGCCCTGCGCGTTGAGCAGAGCCACGCCGCCGCCCGGCACGACGCCCTCCTCGAGCGCGGCGCGGGTCGCCTGCAGCGCGTCCTCGACGCGGTGCTTCTTCTCCTTCATCTCGGTCTCGGTGGCGGCGCCGACCTTGACCACGGCGACGCCGCCGGCCAGCTTCGCGAGGCGCTCCTGGAGCTTCTCGCGGTCGAAGTCGGAGTCGGTGTTCTCGACCTCGTTTTTGATCTGGTTGATCCGGCCCTTGATGTCCTCGGCCTCGCCGGCGCCGTCGATCACCGTCGTCGTGTCCTTGGAGACGACGACGCGGCGCGCTTTGCCGAGCTGGGTGAGCTGGGTGTTCTCGAGTTTGAGGCCCATCTCCTCGGTGATCACCTCGCCGCCGGTGAGGATCGCGATGTCCTCCAGCATCCGCTTGCGGCGGTCGCCGAAGCCGGGCGCCTTGACCGCGACGCCGGTGAAGGTGCCGCGCAGCTTGTTGACCACCAGGGTCGCGAGGCACTCGCCCTCGACGTCCTCGGCGACGATCAGCAGCGGCTTGCCGCCCTGCATCACCTGCTCGAGCACCGGCAGGATGTCCCGCACGGAGCCGATTTTCTGGTTGGCGATGAGGATGTAGGGGTCCTCGAGCACCGCCTCCATGCGGTCCTGGTCGGTGACCATGTAGGGCGAGATGTAGCCCTTGTCGAACTGCATGCCCTCGGTGAACTCGAGCTCCATGCCGAAGGTCTGGCCCTCCTCGACGTTGACCACGCCGTCCTTGCCGACCTTCTCGATCGCGTCGGCGATCACGTTGCCGATGTCGTCGTCGCCGGCTGAGATGGCCGCGACGCGGGCGATCTGCTCCTTACCGGCGACCTCCTTGGACTGCTTCTCGCGCAGCGTCTCGACGACCTCTTCGACCGCCTTCTCGATGCCGCGGCGCAGGGCCAGCGGGTTGGCGCCGGCGGCCACGTTCTTCAGCCCCTGGCGGACGATGATCTGAGCCAGCAGGGTCGCGGTCGTCGTGCCGTCGCCGGCGACGTCGTTGGTCGCCGTGGCGACCTCGCGGACGAGCTGGGCGCCCTGGTTCTCGAAGACGTCCTCGACCTCGATCTCGCGGGCGATGGTGACGCCGTCGTTGGTAATCGTCGGCGCGCCGAACTTCTTGTCGAGCACGACGTAGCGACCCTTCGGGCCGAGGGTTACCTTGACCGCGTCGGCGACCGCGTCGACGCCGGCCTGCAGGGCCCCCCTTGCCTCCTCGCTGAACTTCAGCTCCTTGTGAGCCATCTGATTTCAGTCCTCCTTGGTTTCTCTAAGTCCTGGTTGGCGACGGTTAGACGGCCTTGGCCCAGAGATCCGACTCGCGAATGACGAGGACTTCCTCGCCTTCGATAGTGAGTTCGTTCTCAGAGGTGGCTGCGTATTTGCTGAAGAGGATCTTGTCGCCCTCCTCTACGTCAAGCGGCACCTTTTTCTGGAGATCCGCATCCCACCGGCCGTCGCTGACGGCGACGACCTCTCCCCAGCGGGGCTTCTCCTTCGCGGTGTCAGGCAGAACGATCCCGCTGGGAGTGGTCTCCTCTTGGTCCGTCGGCTTCACGATCAGCCGGTCCCCGAGGGGCTTCAGCTTCATCCGTATACCTCCATCGTTGGTCGGTGGAATAAGAAGTAGGAACTGGGATTGGCACTCCCCAAGTGAGAGTGCCAGCGCCCTGAAAGATAGCGCTTCGGCTCAGCCGCTGGCAAGGAGCCGGCAGCCTAGGAGGTCCGCCAGGCCCTCGCCGCCGCGGGCCATCACCCAGTCGTGGTTCCACTCGAAGACCGGGCGGGCGACCGGGGCGAGCAGGTTCATCCAGGCCTTGGTCGTCGCCACGTTCCACTCGTAGAGGACCGCGGTGTGGCCCTCGTGTTCGTAGAGGCGCCAGCGGCCGACGCCGCTCAGCTCGCCGACCGCGTTGCCCTCCATCAGGTGGAAGGGCTCGACGCGCGTAGTCGTCACCTCGAACTCGACCCGGTAGGGCAGCAGGCTCTTCCAGGTCATGCGGGCGACGGTGCCAACGCCGTCCTCCGCTCCGGCCTGGACTTCCTCGGCCCGCTCCACCCCACGCCACCAGCGCGGCCAGCGCGCCTGGTCGTAGATCGCCTCCCAGACCGGCTCGCGCGGAGCGTCGAGCAGCCAGGTCGTGAGGAAGCGGTACTCCGCCATCAGCCGCGGGCGGGTGGTTCCTCAGTTGCGATGGGGCGTCTCCCCGTTGCCGAAATGCGCGCCGGGGGGCTCGACGATCTGCGAGAAGCGGATCACCGTCACCGTTTCCTCCGGTGAGACCGGGTGACCGTAGATCTGTTCGAGGAACTTGATCTCGTCCTCGAGCCGGCGGAACTCCGGGTTGTCATGCTCGATGTCGCGCGGCGAGAGCTCGGAGATCCGCTTCACCTCGACGTCGTCGATCACCGCGGTGAAGATCTTCTCGCGCGGGCTGTGGCGGAAGCCGACCGTGATCCAGACCACCTGGCCGCGCTCGTACTTGTTGCTCTTGTCACCGAGCCTGATCGTCGCGGTCTTGCGACCGCGCTTGAGCTGGTCGACGAAGACCGGCGAGTAGAAGTTGAGGACGTAGATGCCGCCGCGCATCGGGCAGCGAGAGTATCCGACTGGACGCGTGTTGGGAGGCAACCCTCAGGGATCGGTGTCGGTTGCCGATCTACGGGGAAGCAGATGGAACGCGTGCCCTCGCTCCCGCTCACCCGGGCCCTCGCCCTCGCCGTCACGGCGCTGGCCGGCCTGCTGCTCCTCGCGGGCAGCGCCGCGGCCGCGACCTGCCACGGCAAGCACGCGACGATCGTCGGCACCCCCGGCAACGACATGATCGTCGGCAGGGGCGCGAGCGACGTGATCTACGGCGGCGGCGGCAACGACCGGATCGCCGGCGGCCCCAACGGCAACGACACGATCTGCGGCGGGCCGGGCGACGACACGATCCACGGCGGCCGCGGCTACGACAAGCTCTACGGAGAGGAAGGCGACGACACGCTCTTCGGCGAAACCGGCTCGGATCGGGTCGACGGCGGCGCGGGCGCCGACGCCCTGAAGGGCGAAAAGGGCAGCGACGGCCTCTACGGCGGCCCCGGCACCGACGTCCTGCACGGCGACAAGGGCCGCGACCGGCTCGACGGCGGCGCCGACAGCGACTTCCTCAACGGCGACAAGGGCAGCGACGTCGAGACGGGCGGCCCCGGCGAGGACGAACTGCTCGGCGACAAGGGGAACGACGAGATCGACGGCGACGACGGCAACGACCGGGTCGAAGGCGGGCCGGGCGACGACCCGGACCTCGAAGGCGGGCCGGGCACCGACCTCGTCTACGGCGGTGCCGGCAGCGATCGGGCCGGTGGCGGCGAAGGCGACGGCGACGTCGTCCGCGGCGACAGCGGCGAAGACGCCCTCGACGGCGGCGGCGGGTCGAACGACATCGTCACCTACGCGAGCGCCACGCGCGGCGGCGTGATCGTCGACCTCTCCAGCGGCCGCTCGAAAGGCGACGGGCACGACGCGCTGGGGGGCTTCGAGGACGTGGTCGGCTCGCCCCAGGGCGACGTGATCGCCGGCGACGGCGGGGTGAACCGGCTCGATGGCGGGGTCGGGAATGACGACCTCGCCGGCCTGGGAGGCCCCGACGAAGCCTTCGGCGGCCAGGGCGACGACGAATGCGACGAATTCGCGACCGAGCACTCCTGCGGCCCCGAAGAGGTGCCGCCGGCCGGCGGCACCTTCGTCATCCTCAACCAGGGCCTCGACGGCAGCAGCCTGATCGTGCAGGGGGACGCGCACGCCGATGACCTCCACATCTCCTACGCGGGCGGCTGGACCGTGTCCGACAACGGCCCGGTCAGCCCCGGCGAAGGCTGCGGCGAAAGCGGCCCCGATGCCGCGAGCTGCCCGACCAGCGTGCCGACCGGCCTGGTGGTGATCACCGGCGGCGGCGGGGACGACTCGATCGCGATCGCCGAGAGCGTGCCGGCCTCGGTCCAGGTCCGCGCCAACGGCAACGCCGGCAGCGACACGCTCAGCGGCGGCATCGGCGACGACGTGCTGGAAGCGGGCGAGAACTACAACAGCCCTGACAACGGCAACGACGTTCTCGTCGGCAACGCCGGCAGCGACGTGCTCTACGCCGACCCGGGCGCCGATCAGCTGGCCGGCGGCCCCGGCAACGACCTGCTCGTCTCCTCGGTCGCCGTCTGCCAGGGCCACTCCTACAGCGGCGGCCCGGGCGAGGACACGGCGTCCTACGGCCGCTCCAACGCGAGCCTCTTCGTCACGCTCGGCGGCAGCGGCGGTCCCAAAGGCTGCGGCTCCCCGGACCACGTCGGCGGCGACAACGAGGACCTCGAGGGCTCCGACGGCCCCGACGTCCTGGTCGGCGACAACCGGGCCAACGGCATGCTCGGCCACCTCGGCGCCGACACCTTCCTCGGCAAGGGCGGCAACGACACGATCGAAGCGATCGACGGCCACCGCGACAAGGCGATCCTCTGCGGCCCCGGCAAAGACGAAGTCAACGTCGACCGCTCAGACCCAAAACCAAACAGCTGCTGAGGGGAGAGTCCGTCCGGGGGTGGGGGCTCCACTTGATCTTTTCGGTGGAGACGCTGTCAGCTGACGCCTCTTGCACACTACGAAAAGACAAACCGTTCCGCCCCCACCCCCGGACGGACTTCTCTCAGAAGATGTAGTTGCGAAGCTTCTCGGGACGTAGCACCGTGACCCGGCCGCGGCCGGGGCGGACGATGCCGGCCCGCTCCAAATCGGCGAGGAAGCGGCTGACGCTCTCGCGTGAGGTGCCGGCGAGCTGGGCCAGGTCGGCCTGGTTCATCCGGATCGTGACGCCGGCCTCCCCGTCGGCGTCCTCGCCTGAGGAGGTCACGTCAGCCGAACGGGGAGCCTCTTCGGCGACCAGCTGCGAGAGCACACCGGCAACACGGCTCGGCACCGTCTGGAAGGACTGGCGCGAGATCCGCTCGTTCGCTGTGCGCAAACGGCGCACGAGGGCGGCGATCAACTTCACCGTGATCTCGGGGTGACGGGCGAGCAGCGCCCGCACCTCGCCGGCCGGCAGAGCCAGCAGCTCACCGTCGACGAGAGCCTCGACGCTGGCCGAGCGCACCTCGCCGTCGAGCATCGCCAGCTCGCCGAAGATGTCGCCGACGCCGAGCGTCGCCAGCGTGATCGCGCGGCCGTCGGAGTGCTCGCGGGTGACGCGGAAGCGGCCGTCGCGGACGATGTAACAGGCGTCGGAGTGATCGCCCTCGTGGAACACGCGGGTCCCGGCAGGGAAGGAACGGGCGACCGCCACCCTGGAGAAGCGCTCCAGCTCGTCCTCCTCGAGGTCGGCGAAGAGGGGCACGCTGCGCAGCAACTCGACCGGGCTCTGCCCCTGCTGACGATCCGCCATCGCGGTGATTATCGCGGAGCTGCGTTTAGGGTGGGTTACGTGGACGCTCTCCAGCCACAGGTCAGGCAGGCGACGGAGAGCGACCATGAGGCGGCGGCCGAGTGCCTGGCGCTGGCCTTCGCCGACGACCCGGCCTGGGCGCACCTGCTGCCAGAGGACGAGACGCGGGCCGAGCGCCTGCTCGGCTACTTCACCGCCGAGATCGACAACCTCGTGCCCGACCACCGCGAGCTCTGGGTTACCGAGGACGGCTGCGGCGCGGCGATCTGGGGCAGGGCCGCGGCATTGGCGGCACCCTGCTCGCTTCGGTCCACGACCTCTGTGCGACCGCGACGGCGTTCCCGCCTACCTGGAGTCGAGCAGCGAGCGTAGCCGCGCCCTCTACGAACGCAACGGCTTCGCCCTCACGGGGACCTTCGACATGCCGATGTCGGGACCACCTATACGCGAGATGTGGCGGGGCTCGAAGGACTCGCCCCGGTAGGGGGTGGAGGTGGCTGGGAAGTCGGGGGTGGGTCTCCGGGAACTCCCGGCGATAGCCGGCCCGGAGACCCACCCCCGACTTCCCTTCGCCATCAAAGTGGACCCCTGCCGGGGCGAGTCCTCTAGCGCTGCGCGGCGAGCGTCAGCTTGCGCGGCCCGCGACTGAAGCCGGCATCGAGCAGGACGTCCTCGTGACCGGAGCCGATCACCGGCTCGCCGTCGAGCTTCTCCAGCGCCAGCTTGGGGAGGCGGCCGCTGGCGACCGACTCGGCGAGAGCCCCGACGGCGGCAGCTAGCTCCTCGTCGTTGAGCCCGACCAGGCGGACGATCCCCTTGCCGCCGCGCTCGATGTAGAGGGCCGGAGCGCCGTCGCGCAGCAGTACGTGCGCCCCAGGCGTGCGGGCGGGGCGCCGGCCGCTGGGGGCTTTCGGCCAGGGCAGCGAAGCCCCGTAGGGATTGGCGGGGTCGGTCGCCGCGAGCAGGAGGAATGAGCCGTCGTCTTCGGGCAGCGAGCGCAGCCGCTCGACCGCGCCCGGAAGCGCGAACTGGGCGCCGCCGAGGCCCTCGACGAAGTAGCCGCGCCGGGCGGTGCCCAGCATCTCGAGGTTGCCGAGCTCGGCGTAGACGCCGGCGAAGCCGCCGGGAATGCCCTCGGCGATCACGGTCTCGCGGGTGACGATGCCGTAGCGCTCGAGCATCAGCTCGGCCTGGGCGCGGAGGCGGGGGCCGGCCGCGGGACCGTTCTCGAAGAGTGGCGCGGTCAGCGACCAGCGGCCCTGCACGGCCTGGCCGCGGGCGCGGCTGCGGGCGAAGCGGCGGCCGCGCTGCTCGGGCGGCGGGACGGCGCGCAGGCGCGGCGCCCGCAGCGGCGCGAAGGCGTCGTTCGTCACCTCCCCCGCCCATGCCAGATCCCAGAGGGCGGCGTGCAGCTCCTCGACCGGGTGGTCGGCGAGGTCGGCGAGCAGGTCGAGCCAGAAGTCGGGGCCGGAGGCGAGCCGCTCGCGGATCGCGTCGTGCACCTCCCCCTCGGGCCGCTCGAGCTTGGCGTTGGCCGGCGGCGGTCCGGCGAGGCGGACGTCGTCGCGGAAGTAGAGGGCGACGCGGCCGTCGTTGCGACCGCGGGCGCCGGCCCCGATCCAGACGATCTCACCGCTGGTGCAGAGTTCGTCGAGCCAGGCGGGGGAATAGGCGCCGAGCCGGCGCGGCAGCACGTCCTCCTCCCAGACCTTCGGAGTCAGCGTCACCCCCTGCAGCGGCACCAGCGCCTCGCGCAGACGGTCTGGCCCTGCCCCCGCCGGGCGATGGGCGTCGACGTTCTGCCAGCTGGGGAGGAAGCGGGCGAAGCGATCGCGGGCCGCCGGCTCGACTTCCCGCCGCAGGTGCGCGAGGCTGGCGCGACGGACGCGGCGCAGCACCTCGGCGTCGCACCACTCGCGCTCGCTGCCACCCGGCAGCAGCTCGCCGCGGACGAGGGAGCCGGAGCGCTCCAGCTCACGCAGGGCCGGGGTCGGGTCGACGCCGTAGCGGGCGGCGAGCTGGGCGGTCGGAAAGGGGCCGTGGGTCCGCGCGTAACGGCGGACGAGGGCGAGCAGCGGTTCGGTCTGCCCCTCGAGGAAGCTCTCGGGCAGGCCCGGCGGCGGCGGCACGCCGAGGGAATCGCGGTAGAGCCCGGCGTGCTCGGCGGCGATGTAGCGCTCCTCGCCGTTGATCCGGACGAGGGCGACGCGGCGCTCGCCGACCAGCTTCTCCAGCATCGAGGTCGCCGAGTAACCCTCCGCCACCCGCTCGTCGCATTCATCGGCGCTCAGGTCGCCGAGCCGGCGCAGGACCTGCTGCAGGCCGTCGCGGTCTTCGGCCCTTCCGGCCTCGGTGCGGTGCTGCAGCTGCGCCTCGACCTCCTCGAGCGCCTCGGGGTCGATCAGCTCGCGCAGCTCCTCCTGGCCGAGCAGCTCGCGAAGCAGGTCGCGGTCGAGGGCCAGCGCCGCCGCCCGTCGCTCGGCGTTCGGCGTGTCCCCCTCGTACATGTAGGTGGCGACGTAGTCGAAGAGCAGCGAGGAGGCGAAGGGCGAGGCGGTCGGCGTCTCGACCTCGACCAGGTCGAGACGGCGCGAGTGCAGGTCGGCGAGCAGCTGGGCCAGCGAGGGCAGGTCGAGCACGTCGCGCAGCACCTCGCGGTAGGTCTCGAGCACGACCGGGAAGCGGGGGAAGTCGCGGGCGACCTCGAGCAGGCTCTGCGCCTTCAGCCGCTGCTGCCAGAGCGGCGTGCGCTTGCCGGGGTAGGCGCGGGGGATCAGCAGCGAGCGGGCGGCGTTCTCGCGGAAGTGGGAGCCGAAGAGAGCCGAGCCGCCGAGCTCGCCGACGACCAGGTCTTCGAGCTCGTCGGGCTCGATCAGGACGAGGTCGGCGGGCGGCGGCTCGTCGGCGTCGGGCAGGTGGACGACGATGCCGTCGTCGGACCAGATCGCGTCGGCCTCGAGGTCGCGCTCGGAGCGGATCTTGGCCGAGAGCGCCAGGCCCCAGGCGGCGTGCACCCGGCCGCCGTAGGGCGAGAGCACGCAGAGGCGCCAGTCGCCGATCTCGTCGCGGAAGCGCTCGACCACGATCGTCTCGTCGGAAGGGACGACCCGCGTCGCGGTCTGCTGCTCGCGCAGGTAGGAGACGAGGTTCTCGGCCGCGCGCCGGTCGAGGTCGTATTCCTGCGCCAGCTCCTTGGGCTCGCGCGAGACCGCCTCACGGGCGAAGGCGCCGATCGCCCGGCCCAGCTCGGCCGGGCGGCCGATCCCGTCGCCCTTCCAGAAGGGGACGGCGCCAGGCACGCCGGGGGCGGGGGTGACGATCACCCGGTCGCGGGTGATGTCCTCGATCCGCCAGGTGGTCGCGCCGAGCAGGAAGGTCTGGCCGGGCCGGGCCTCGTAGACCATCTCCTCGTCGAGCTCGCCGACCCGGCGGCCGTCGGGCAGGTGGACGCCGTAGAGGCCGCGGTCGGGGATCGTGCCGGCGTTGGTGACGACCAGCGAACGGGCGCCTTTGCGCCCGTGCATCGTGCCCGTCGTGCGGTCCCAGACGATCCGCGGTCGCAGCTCGGCGAAGCGGTCGGAGGGATAGCGGCCGTCGAGCATGTCGAGCACGTTCTCCAGCTGTTCGCGGGAGAGCTCGCGGAAGGGCTCGGCGGCGGTGACCAGGCGCTCGACCTCGTCGACCTTCCACTCGTCGAGCGCCGCCATCGCGACCAGCTGCTGGGCGAGCACGTCGAGCGGGTTCCGCGGGATCACGGTCTCCTCAATCGCACCCTCGCGCATGCGCTTGGCGACCACCGCGCACTCCAATAGATCCGCCCGGAACTTCGGGAATATCCGCCCTCTCGAAACCTCACCAAGGGAGTGCCCCGCGCGCCCTACGCGCTGCAATCCGCGACTCACCGACTTCGGCGACTCGACCTGTATTACGAGATCTACCGCTCCCATATCTATGCCCAGCTCCAGCGAAGACGTAGCCACTAGGCACGGAAGCTGACCTGACTTCAGGAGCTCCTCGACGACCGTGCGCTCCTCGTGGGAGAGCGACCCGTGGTGCGCGCGGGCGATCTCAGCGTCGGGGGATGCGGGGTCGGGTCCGTCGGGCCGGCTTTCGCCGGGAGTTCCCGCCGGACCCGACCCCGCATCCCCCCCGTGCTCAGTCGCCGGCAGCTCAAGCGGGGGCTCGCCGAGGTTTAGCTCGTTGAGGCGCTTGGCCAAGCGCTCCGCGCCGCGGCGGTTGTTGACGAAGATGATCGTCGAGGTGTGTTCGCGGACGAGCTTCAGGAGCTCGGGGTAGATCGCGGGCCAGATGGAGCGCACATGAGCCAGGGGCTCGCCCTCCGTCGGCTGCCCATCCTCACTGGGGAAAGCCGGTGCCCCGGGTTCAGCCATGTCCTCGACCGGCACGACGATCTCCAGGTCGAGCTCCTTCGCGATCCCGGCATCGACAATCTCACACGCCCTCTTCGGCCCAACCAAGAACTGAGCGATCCGCTCCAACGGCCGCTGAGTCGCGGATAGACCGATCCGCTGGAGCCCAGGCGCATCTGCGGCGGGTGGCGGTGTAGGGGGAACCGCCCCCGAGGACGCTTTAGCGACCGCAGGGGGCGGTGGGTCCCCTGCACCGACAGGACCCGCCGCCTGCCGCGAATGGTCCCTGACCAGATGCTCCAACCGCTCCAGAGTCAGCGCCAGATGGGGCCCCCTCTTGGATTGGGCCACCGCGTGAATCTCGTCGACGATCACGGCCTCGGTCGTGGCGAGGATCTCGCGGGCGCCCGAGGAGAGCATGAGGTAGAGCGACTCGGGGGTGGTGATCAGGATGTCGGGCGGGTCTTTGCGCATCGCCCGCCGCTCCTTCTGCGGCGTGTCGCCGGTGCGCAGCCCAACTGAGATGTCGGCGCCGATCCCCCGCAGCGGCGCCCGCAGGTTGCGCTCGATGTCGTAGGAGAGCGCCTTCAGCGGCGACACGTACACGATCCGCACCCCCTCTCGAGGTCGACGGGCCGATTTCCGCTCTATGTCAGCGCTTTTCGGCCCGTCGGCCCCGTGGTTCGGGCGGGCTAGGCGGTCGATTCCCCAGAGGAAGGCGGCGAGGGTCTTGCCGGAGCCGGTGGGGGCGCAGATCAGGGTGTTCTCGCCGCGGGAGATCGCCTCCCAGCCGCCGGCCTGGGCGGGGGTCGGTCCCTCGAAGGAGGCCTCGAACCAACGCCGGACGGCGGGACTGAACGGCGCCAGTGGATCGGCAGGTGAACCTGGTTCCACGCTCTTCTTCGCCTCGGTGGTCAACCCACCGATCTTACGCCCCGCTCAGCCGCGGGCTACCCCGGCCTGCCACCAGCGAAGTGGACGTAGGCGAACCAGGACTTCTTGGGCACGAAGCCCGGCCCGAACAGGCCGGAGCCACCGCAGAAGTTGCAGGCGTTGGGCTGATCGTCGACCGAGAACCAGTAGATCCGCCTCAGCTTCCACGCGGCCGCCTTCCGCATGAACACGTTGAAGGCGCCTTTGAGCTGCGTGACCTGGCCCCGCGGCCCCTTGGCGAAGGAGTCGCTCTTCGATTCCCGTTCGGAGCTCCAGCCGATCTCGGTGATCCAGAGCTGCTTGCCCGCATCGTGATTGAGACTGAGGACGCGGCGGAATTCTTCGATCTCGGGCGTCAACAGCTGGTACTTGGAGACGTACGGGTGCAGCGCCACGCCGGCGAACTTCGTCTTGATGCCGGGGGTCGAGCGATAGAGCTTGTCGAGGAAGTCGGTGGCGAAGTAGGCCTGCGGCGGCTTGCCCTTGAACTGGGCCTCCTTCGGCCGCGCGAACATGCCGCCGAGGATCAGCTTCGCGCCCGGATCGACGCTCCTGATCGCCGCGAAGGAGAGGCTGACGAGCTTGCCGTACTCCACCGGGTTGGGACGAACGACGAAGTACTTGAAGTTCTCCTCGTTCCAGATCTGCCAGGTGCGAACCGGCCGTTTCGGCAGGCCCGGATTCGCTGTCCAGAAGCTGCCCCCCGGACCGTAGCGGGCAACGACCAGCTTGACGAAGCTGCTCCAAGCGGCTCGCTCCGCTCCGCTCTCGACCGGCAGCGACCTTGGGGCCTTGACGTTGCCCGGCCCGGGCACCCGCGCCGGGGGGACGGCCCATGCCGGAGCGTCGTAGAGGAAGGGCAACACTTCGATGCCGGCCGCCGCGGCGCCCCCTACGAGCGCGTCGGAAGCGCTGAAGTTCGCTTCGGAGCCGCTGAACGGCTGGACCGCCGCCCAGGAGATTGGGATGCGGACGCTGTCGACCCCGCCCGTGCGCAGACGCTGGAACTCTTCCGGACTGGGCGTCGCCTGCGGGGATACCCCCCAGAAGTCGCCCGGGACGGCGATCGCGGGGGACGCCTGGGCAAGCATCGCCAACAAGGCGACTCCAATCGCCACGAGGTACGCGCGTGCCTGCCCCGAGGGCCGGTTCCGATCCATGCTCATGTTCAGCTTGCCTCAGGAGAGGCGCTGGCGCTTGGGCCGCGACGCTGGCGGCGTTGCCTGTACATCACCGCGGCGACCGAGATCGCGGCGAGGACGGCGATCGCGATCAGGATCGGGACCAGCGGCGAGCTGCTACTGCTGTTCGAGTCGGACGCGGGCGCGTTGGACGCGCTTTGGCCATTCGGCTGCTTCGCCTTGGCGGAGCCACCTTGGTGGCTGCCGGCTCCTTTACCCTGCGGCGGCCCCCCTTCGTTCCCTCCGGCTACCGCTCCACCCTGCTGCGATGATTCGCCTTCTGATTCAGCTTCCTTCGAACCGTGCTTGGCAGGGTCCGTCTGATTGGAATCGTCGCCTTGGTTTCTCTTCGAGATATTTGCCGGGTCTTGCTTGTGGTGGTTGGACCCTCCGCCCCCAGGATCCGGAATGGATTCGCTGTATTCGATACAGCTAGAGCTCGTGCATTCGGCGTGAGCGAACGCGGGAAAGAAGACCAATGCCAGAACGATCGCTGACACGGCCAAGAGGACAAGGCGGCCCAGCCCCTGGGCAGACCGCTGACGCTTCCCGACGACCATCGCGCGCAAGGTTAGACCAAACGGCGGCGTTCCTTGCGCCCATCGCTCTGATCCTCGGCCTGGCCCTGACTGGCGGCGGTTTCGATGTGAGCGATCGTCACATAGCAGGCCTTGTCGCATGGATGGTCGTGGTCGCCCTTCTGGTCTTCGGCGCCGGCTCGACCGCCAAGCTCGAGCGGCCGCTCTACTGGGCGGGTGGACTGATCCTCTGTCTAGCGCTTGTCTGTGCGATCTCGTCACTCTGGTCGGCCTCCGTCGAGCTGAGCGTGATTGAGGCAGATCGCGTCGCGGTCTACCTCGGCGTCTTCCTTGCCGCGTTCCTGATCGCCCAAACCGACGAAAGGCGCCAACGTTTCGCCGAAGGCCTGGCGATCGCGATCGCCGCGATCGCGATCCTGGGCGTCGTCAGCAGGCTGCTGCCACACGTGCTCTACGTCGGCAGCTCACTGGGCGCCGGGCCCCGGCTCAATTACCCGCTCGGCTACTGGAACGCGAACGGCGCGCTGCTGGGCATCGGCGTCGCCCTGCTGCTTTGGAGCAGCAGGCGCTCGACCTGGGGGCCGCTGCGCTGGCTCTCGACCGCCGCCCTCCCGATCGCCCTGCTCGCCCTCTACCTCACGTACTCGCGCGGCGGACTGCTCGCCTTCGTCGTCGCCTGCGCCTGCCTGATCGCGCTCTCGCGAGACCGGCTCTGGCTGCTGGCCACCCTGGCGATCGGCGTGCTCTGCACGCTGCCGGCGGTCCTGGGCGTTCAGGCCCGCGAAGCGCTGGCGCTCAACCTCGGCGAAGCCACGGCGAGATCGCAGGGCGTGACGGTGACGCTGATCCTGCTCGCCGGCGTCGGTCTCTGCCTGTTCCTGGTCGCGGCGCTGCGCTGGGAGGAGCGTCGCGAGGGAGCGCTCAGCGGCCGGGCGGTGGCTATCTCCCGCGATCCGAAGGTCCTTAAGGGGATCGCCCTCGGCGCGGCGCTGCTCGCGATCGTCGCCACGATCGCCGTCGGCGGACGCGCCTGGGACCGGTTCAAGAGCTCCGACATCCAGTTCCCTAGCAATCCGCAATCCCACTTCACCGATATCAAGGGCGCCGGGCGTGCCGACTTCTACGACGTCGCGGCCGAAGCCTTCGGCGAAGCGCCCGTCCTCGGCCACGGAGCGGGGACCTACCAATTCTCCTGGGACGAACTGCGCACGATCGCCAAGCCCGCCCACAACGCCCACTCGCTCTACCTGCAGGCCTTCGCCGAGCTCGGGCTGGTAGGCGGCCTGCTCGCTCTAGGCCTGGTCGGCTGGCTGCTCTGGTGCGGCTTCTCGGCCTGGCGCAACGGCGCCGAGCCCGAGCGGGACCGGCATGCCGTCCTGCTCGCCGCGATGCTCGCCTTCGCGGTCAGCGCGGCCATCGACTGGCTCTGGGAGATCGCGGCCCTGGGCGCGATCTTCTTCGCCGCCGCCGGCGTCGTCGTCGCCGCGCGCTGCGCTCAGATCGCCGCCGACCCGCGCCGCGAGGGACCGGGGCCCGGGGCCGAGAACCGCCGCTTCGGGCTGACCGTGACCGCGGTCGTCATCGCCTGGGTCTCGGCGATCGCCCTCGTCGGACCGCTTCTGGTCGAACACGAGATCGACGCGAGCCGGGCGGCCTTCGACCGCGAAGACTTTGGCGCGGCCGTCGATCACGCCCAGAACGCGCGCTCGATCGAGCCCTGGGCGGCGTCTCCTTACGTGCAGCTGGGGCTGATCGCCGAGCGCCAGGGCGACTACGCGACGGCAAATGAGGATTTCGAACAGGCGATCGAGCGCGAGAACCGCAACTGGCAGTGGTACTACCTGCTTTCGAGGGTAAGACACGAAGCCGGCGAAGAAGAAGCGGCCCGCTCCGATCTGGCGCGGGCGCGCGAGCTCAACCCCAAGGCCAAGTGCCTGCGCGGGGAATGGATCTGCTGATGAGCGCGAAGACGACAGGCGAGCACCGGGGAGCCGCTGCTGCCCCCGCGGCGCCCGAGCCCGTGGCGCCGGCACCGACCGAGATCGCCAGCCGGCTCGGCCTGACCGGGCCGAGCGGCTCGCGGCGGCGCGGCGCGATGCTGCGCCGCCTGCTCGCCACCGGCGACCTCCTCGCGATCTTCGCCGCGCTCTGCGTCGCCACCGCGGTCACCCAGACCACCGACGTCGCCAAGCTCTTCTGGGCGCTGCTCTTCACGCCCGCCTGGCTGCTGACGATCAAGCTGCACGGTCTCTACGACAACGACCATCGCCGCATCCGCCACAGCACGCTCGACGAGCTGCCCTCGCTGATCTCGGCCAGCGCCCTCGGCACGATCGTCCTCGACGGCTTGCTCTGGCTGAGCCCGGCGGGGCCCCTTTCGGCCAAGAGCGCGATCATCGTCGGCGTCGGCGCGGTGCTCGCCTGCTTCGTCTCCAGAGCGGTTCTGCGCTTCGCCTGGCACCGGTTGACCGGCGTCGCCACGGGCATCGTCGTCGGGCCGGCGGCGATAGTCGACGTCGTCGCCCGCCGCATCGCCACCCATCCTGAGGCCCGCCTGCGCCTGGTCGGCTACCTCTCGGCCCCCCGCGACAAGGACCGGCGCGCCGCGCTGCCGCGCCTGGGCTCGATCGAAGAGATCTCGCGAGTCGCCCGGCGCTACCAGGTGGAGCGCGTGGTCGTAGCCGAACAGGAGGAGATGAGCGAGCGCGACGCCGAGCACCTGATCGAGGAGTGCAAGGCGGCCGGTCTCGGGCTCACCTTCCTGCCCCGCCACTACGGCCTGCTCGGGCCGGGGATCGAGCTCAACCGGCTGGCCGAGCTGCCGGTGCTCGACTTCCGCTTCTCCGACCCGCCACGCTCGACCCTGGCGATGAAGCGTGGCCTCGACGTCTTGGTCTCCGGACTGATGCTGACCGTGCTCTCGCCGCTGCTCTTCCTGATCGCCCTCTACATCGTGGTCGACTCCGGCAAGCCCGTCTTCTTCCGTCAGCGACGGGCCGGCAAGGAAGGCGTGCCCTTCACCGTGCTGAAGTTCCGCACGATGGTCGTCGACGCGGAAGACCGGCTGGCCGAGCTCGTCGACCTCGAAGAGCTCGACGAGCCAGCCTTCAAGATCCCCGACGACCCGCGCGTCACCCGCGCCGGCAGGTTGCTGCGCCGCACCAGCCTCGACGAGCTGCCGCAGCTGATCAACGTCCTGCGCGGCGACATGTCGCTGGTCGGCCCGCGGCCCGAGGAGGAGGCGGTCGTCGCCCTCTACGACGAGCGTCAGCGCATCCGGCTCGCGGTGAAGCCCGGGTTGACCGGCCCGATGCAGGTATACGGTCGCGGCGATCTCACCTTCGAGGAGCGACTGGCGATGGAGCGCGACTACCTCGACAACCTCTCGGTCGCCGGCGACCTGGCGATTCTTCTGCGAACGCCGCGGGCGATCGTGCGCGGCGAAGGCGCCTACTAGAGAATCCCGCCATGCCCGAGCCGCTCGACCTCGAGGTCGTCATCGTCAGCCACGGGGCCGAGGAGCTGCTGCGCCGCTGCCTGCGCTCGCTGGCCGAGCACCCGGCGACGGGGACGACGCGGGTGACCGTGGTCGACAGCGGCAGCCCCGACACGGCGCCCGACATGGTCGCGCGCGAGTTTCCCGGCGTGCGCCTGATCCGCCGCGAGAACATCGGCTTCTCGGCCGCCAACAACGTCGTCCTGCGCGAGGACGAGGCGGGCGCCGTGCTGCTGCTCAACCCCGACACCGAGGTCTACGCCGGCACGCTCGACGCGGCCCTGGCCCGCCTGCGCTCCGAGGCGCGGATCGGGATGGTCGGCTGCAAGCTGGTGACCGAGTCGGGCGAGCTCGACCACGCCTGCAAGCGCTCCTTCCCCACGCCGCTCAGCGCCCTCGCCCACTTCACCGGCATCGGCGGCAAGGAGGACGCGACGGGAGCCCTGAGCCAGTACCGGGCAACCCACCTCGGCGACGACGAGCCCGGCGAGGTCGACGCCGTCAACGGCGCCTTCATGCTCTGTCGGGCCGAGGCCGTGCGCGAGGTCGGCTTGCTCGACGAGGGCTACTGGCTCTACATGGAGGACCTCGATTGGTGCCGGCGCTTCTGGCAGGCGGGCTGGAAGGTCTTCTACGAGCCGGCCGGCGTCGCCCTCCACGTCAAGGGCGGCTCCAGCGGCCGGCGGCGAGCGCCGAAACAGGAGATCGCCTTCCATCGCGGCATGGGCCGCTTCTATCGCCGCTTCGACGCCACCGAGCACAATCCGCTCGTCAACGCGGCGGTATACGCCGGAATCGGCGCCAAGCTCGCGACCAGCCTGGCGATCACCGCGGTCCGTGGGCGTTAAGCAGCAGTCAGCACGGTCGCCTTCGAGACCTCGCCCGCAGCCCTGACCAGGCGACGGTCCAGAGTCACCAGGGGCACGTCCAGGGCCTCGGCGAGAGCAACGTAGACGCCGTCGTAGAAGCTGAGGTTGTGGCGCAGCTGCCAGGCTCGATCGAGCAGATCGACGTGCTCGATGCGGCGCAGGGGCAAGACTTGCAATTTGCTCAACGCCGCCGCGGCGCGGTCTTCCCCCAGCTTTCGTGCCGCCACCCTACGGCGCAGGGCATGCCCAACCTCGACGTCGATCAGGTGGGGAACCCAGAGCGACCGGCCTCCACCGGCAGCGGAGAGGTGCTCCTCGGCCCAATCGGCGTGCTCACCGCGCACGAGAGCGGTGAACACGACCGAAGCGTCTACGACGGTCACGGGAGCTCGCCGCGAGATGCCCGGATGTCCGAGACGATTTCCTCAGCGGTGATACCGGACTCGCCAAGCGCACGAGCGCTGGCGAAGACGTCCTCGAGGGTCGCCTGCCTGGCGAGCTCTTCGAGGTCGCGCTTGATGTAGTCGGAGAGCGAGAGGCCCTCGGCTGCGGCGCGGACCTTGAGGGTCCTGTGCACGGCGTCGGGGACGTCGCGGATCTGGATCATCTTGGACATGTGGACCACATTAGGCCATGCGGCGGACATGTCTATGGCGGTTGCTTGGGTCATGCGAGGACCGTTGCAGGGCGCGACGAACGTGTGGCGCGCAGAGCGTGACTATTCAGCGTCGCGTCACGCACCGAAAGCGCGCTGGGGCGCCAGGGTCGACCTGAACCGCCGACGCCGCCGAGGCCCGTTCAGCATGCGGCCGATCACCGTGTAGCGGACGAATAGAGGGTAGGTGGCCAGAGAGAAGGCCAGCGCCCCGGCGGTGACAAGCGCGAACTCGGGCGCCGCGGCGAGCGAGAGGCTGCCGGCGAGGGCGACGATGAGGATTAGGGCTGGCATGTGAGAGAGATAGATCCAGTAGGAGGCATCCGCGAGGTAGCGAAGCCTCGGGCGGGGGCGATTCAGCAGGCGGCTGGCAAGGCCGATCAGCGCCATCAGGCAGGTCCAGGTCGCCGTCGCGTAGACGAGCAGTGCCGCTGCGTGCACCACAGGCCGCTCTCCCGCGGATGAGTTGTGCATGGTGAAGAGCACACCGCCCAGAGCCGTGGCGAGCGCGGCGCACATCGCCCAGCGCCAGGCATCGTCGGCCGCTTTGGCGATCAGGTCGCGGTGCACGCAGAGCGTCGCTCCGAAGCCGAAGAAGAGGGCGTTGTAGGCGAGAACCGGCAGCTCCGGCACGAAAGTGTCGACGGGCGGGGAGGAAACCCAGTTCGGGGCCGGCCAGAGAGCCAGCGCTGCCGGCACGGCGAGCAGGGCGATGCCCGCCGGCGGACGGGAGACCAGGCCGCGCATCGCCTCGCCACCCCGCCGCGGAAGACCCGGCGAGAACACATAGAGAGCGATCGCGGCGGCGTCGATGATCAGCAGGTACCAGAGGAACCAGAGAAAGCTGGGTCCGAAGGAGAAGGCGCTGCCGCTGGGGACGCTGCCGTCCTCGTTCAGCGCCGTGCCGGTCACCTGCGCGGCAAGGATCATCAAGGGGATCAGCGTGACCAGGCCGACCGCGAGCGGCACGACGATGCGCAGCGAGCGGTTGCGCACCGTCCCCTCCAGACCCCTGCGACGCAGGAGCAGTGCGAGGAAGAAGCCCGACATGGCAAAGAAGAGCGGCAACCGAAAGACGTGCACCAGCCAGTAGACGCCGACGGCCCAGGCGCCTCCATTGCCGTTGAGCGAGATCACGCCGGCGGCGTGGACGGGGACCAGCAAAAGCATCGTCGAGGCGCGCAGAGCGTCCATCGAGTGAATCCGCTCCGCGCCGGCCGCAGGCATCGGCGAAGAGTACCGGGGCCGGTCGTTCTCAGAAAGGCAGCGTCTCGCCGACCTCGGCGAGAGTCGGCGCGGTCTTGTCGCGCTCGCTGAGCAGCGGCTCGGAGACCGGCCACTCGACGCCGACCTCGGGATCGTCCCAGGCGATGCCGGACTCGGTCGCCGGGTCGTAGGTGCTCGAGCAGAGGTAGGCGACGTCAGCGACGTCGCTGAGCACGGCGAAGCCGTGGCCGAAGCCGACGGGGACGAAGAGCTGGCGGTGGGCCTCGTCGTCGAGCTCGTAGCCCTCCCACTGCCCGTAGGTGGGCGAGTTACGACGCAGGTCGACGGCGACGTCGAAGATCTGCCCGCGCGGGCAGCGAATGAGCTTCGCCTGCCCCGGCTCGGTCTGGAAGTGCAACCCGCGCAAGGTCCCCTTCGAGGAGCGCGAGTGGTTGTGCTGGACGAACTCGACCTCGACGCCGTGCTCGGCCCAGAGGTCGCGGCGATAGGTCTCAACCATGAAGCCGCGCTCGTCGCCGTGGACGGTGGGCTCGAGCAGGACGACGCCGTCGAGCTTCGTCTCGAGCCGTTTCGGCATCAGCCGAGCGCCCGGCCGTACTGCTTCTCGTAGTACTCGCGGTACTCGCCGGAGCGGATCGGGCCCCACCACTCCTCGTTGTCGCGGTACCAATCGACGGTGCGCTCCAGCCCCTCGGCGAAGTGGACCTCGGCCTGCCAGCCGAGATCGCGCTTCAGCTTCTCCGAGGAGAGCGAGTAGCGGCGATCGTGACCGGGACGGTCCTTGACGTACTCGATCAGCGACTCCTCGGCGTCGGTCAGCTCGATCACGCGTTTGACGACCTCGATGTTCTCGCACTCGTCGGGCCCGCCGACGTTGTAGGCCTCGCCGGCCTTCCCCTTCTCCAGCACCGTGTGGATGCCGCGGCAGAAGTCCTCGACGAAGAGCCAGTTGCGGATCTGACGGCCATCGCCATAGACGGGCAGGGAGTCGCCGTGGAGGGCGTTGAGGACCATCAGCGGGATCAGCTTCTCCGGATACTGACGCGGGCCGTAGTTGTTCGAGCCGCGCACGATCGAGGCGTCGATGCCGTAGGTGTGGAAGTGGGCGGAGACGAGCAGGTCGCCCGCGGCCTTGGTCGCCGAGTAGGGCGAGGAGGGGTCGAGCGGCGAGGTCTCGGTGAAGGAGCCGGACTCGATCGAGCCGTAGACCTCGTCGGTGGAGACCTGCAGGTAGCGGCCGACGCCGAGCTCGCGAGCGGCGTCGAGCAGCGTCCCGGTGCCGATCACGTGGGTGCGGGCGAACGCGTCCTGGTCGTCGATCGAGCGGTCGACGTGCGACTCGGCGGCGAAGTTGACGACCGCGTCGCAGCCCTCCATCGCCTCGCGCACGACCTTCGGGTCCTCGATCGCGCCGACGACGAGCTCGGTGCCCTCCGGCAGGTTCTCGCGCCGGCCGGCATAGGTGAGCTTGTCGAGCACGCGCACCTCGTCCTCGCCGCCGACGAGGCGGACGTAGGTCGAGCCGATGAACCCGGCGGCGCCGGTGACGAGGAGCTTCACGCGGCGGAAGGGTAGCGATCCCGAAACGACAAGACCCGCCGAAGCGGGTCGAGTCTGGCGAAGCGGGGAGCCACCCCGCAGATGATTGACACCCGTGGCAAGGCTACCACGGCCCACCCAGACTCAACCTGCTCCGGCGGTCTTCTGCGGAGGGCGCCGGACTCGAACCGGATCCGAGGCTAGTCGGACATGATGAGTGTCAATCATCTGAAGACACCCGTCTCCTTCGCCCTCCTGCCGACCACACTAACTGTGAATTTGGCCTAAATCGCCGTGTCGGTCAAATGACACACTTCGTTGACACTTCGGTGTGAAATTCGCGCAGAAAGAGTAAAAGGCCGCTACGCCGCGGCCTCCTGCTCGGCCCTGCGCTGGGTCAGGTAGGCGGCGAGGCCGTCGTGCCAGTCGGGCAGCTGGATCGCGTGCTCGCGCTGGCTCTCCAGCACGGAGTAGGCGGGGCGGGGCGCGGGGCGGGCGAGCATCTCGGTGGTGGCGGAGAGGACCAGGCACTCGACCTTGGCCTGGTCGAAGATCTCGCGGGCGAAGTCGTACCAGGAGCAGCTACCGGCGGCAGCCATGTGGTGGATGCCGTACTCGACGCCCTCGATCAGGCGGACGATCCCGTAGGCGAGGTGCCAGGTGTAGGTGGGCGAGCCGACCTGATCGCGGACGACGAGGACCTCGTTCTGGGTCGAGGCGAGGCGCAGCATCGTCTCGACGAAGTTGGAGCCGCCGGTGCCGAAGAGCCAAGAGGAGCGGACGACGAAGTGGCGCTTGTTGGCCGCCGCGGTCGCCTCCTCGCCGGCCAGCTTGGTGCGGCCGTAGGCCGAGAGCGGCGCGGTCTGGTCGGTTTCGACGTAGGGCGTGCCCTTGGCGCCGTCGAAGACGTAGTCGCTGGAGACGTAGACGACGCTGGCGCCGACCTTGGCCGCGGCGGCGGCGGCGTGACCGGCGGCCGCGCCGTTGACGGCCATTGCCGCCGCCTCGGAGTCCTCCGCCCCGTCGACGTCGGTCCAGGCGGCGCAGTTGATGACGACGTCGGGGCGCTCCAGGTCGAACTTGGCGGCAAGCGCGTCGGGCTCGGTCACGTCAAGCTCGGTATGGCCGAACCCGACGACGTCGTGGCCGGCGTTGCCGGCGGCGAGGACGACGTCGCGGCCGAGCATCCCGCCCGCCCCTGTGACGAGGACCTTCATCCCCCGACAGGCTAGATGCTCAAGGGCCGAGTAGAGCAGCCGGGATGACGGCGATGCCGTCCTTGCGCCTGTACGCCACTTTGCCGGTCGTCACCACGGCGGCGTCGGCGAGGTCTTCTCCGAGCCTCTCCCGCAGCCAAAGGAGGTGACGCACGTCGCGATCGTCGACCACGCCGCTCAGCTTTACCTCGATCGCAACCACAGTCCGGCCGCGCTCGACGATCAGGTCGACCTCGTGATCCCCTCGACGCGTGCGCAGATGACCGACTCGGGCCTCGACCCGCTGCGCATAGACGCGGACGCATTGAGCGACAAGCGACTCGAACAGCGCCCCCAGCAACGTGCCATCGCGCACGACGCTCGGACTCGCCGGCGCGGCCCGCAAGAGGACATCCGCGTCCACTCCCAACAACCGAGCCGCCAGCGCGGGGTCGACGAGATGGTGCTTGGAAGGCGAGGCAAGTTGCCTGAGCTGGTTGCGGGTGGGAAGCCAAGGCGGCAAGGGATCCAAGATCCATAGCCGCTCGAGGATGTCGCGATATGCAAGGGCGGTCGCCCTGGAGGGCTTCTCCATCTCGTCGCTCGTGGCGGCGTCGCGAATCGCCTCGAAGCTCACCGTAGTCGCGGTCGCGGCCGCATACGCTGCCATCCAGCGGCGCAGGGCCGCTGGTCGCCGCGGCTTGCGACCGAGCTCCTCGAATTCCCGCTCCACGATGTGGTCGACGTATCCGTCCAGCTGGGCACGGACCAGGCGAGCAGGGAGGTCACGAATGCCGGGAAAACCAGAGTGAAGAATCTCCTCGACGTAGCCCTCGAGGCGGACGTCGGTACTGCCCTCCAAGGGACCACGATTCCCGTCAAGCAGGAGAGCCAGGCTCACCGTCGGGCTCCCGACGCCACGCTCGAGAAGAGTCATCGGACGCATCCTGACCCTGACGATCCTTCCCGCTCCCGAATGAGTCGGCAGCTCCGTCGGGGTCGCTGACCCGGTCAAGAGGAAGCTGCCGGGGCCGGCCCCGTCGTCCACGGCGCGACGAACCCGGTCAAAAGATTCTGGCATTCGCTGCCACTCGTCGATCAGCGTGGGCTTCTTCGCCTCGACGAGTCGCTTTGAGTCCCCTTCGACTATCGAGCGCTCGGCCGCGTCGTCGAGCCGGAATGCGCTGGCAGCGCGCCGCAGGGCAGTGGCAGTCTTGCCAACAGCCTTCGCGCCCTCGATCGAGATGGCCGGAAGACCGGCAAACAGCTCATCGAGCTCGCCATCGACGACGCGAGAGTGGTAGCCGACGCCCGCCTCCCCATGAGCCGGATCTGCGTCCATCGCTGAACTATACAGATTTACGAACCCTTACTTTACAGATTTTCGGCTTTTTACATTACAACTTCTCGGCATCGTCCGGCGAACCGACGCGGTCGCGAAATCAGATCAGCTTGATCTCGGAGCGGTCACCGACCAGCATGCGCAGCGTCTTCGGCATGCCCTCGCTGCGGGTCAGCTTCACTTCGCGGCCCAGCAGGCTGGCCTCCATGCGGGTGCCGAGGTCCTCGACGACGGAGTTGGCGAGGACGATCGAGTGCTCGACTTCGGAGCGGCAGATGCGGACCCCGTCGCCGATCGAGGTGTAGGGACCGACGTAGGCGTCCTCGATCGTGGCGCCGGCGCCGATCACGGCGGGACCACGAACGACGGAGTCCTTCAGCACCGCGCCGGGCTCGATCACGACGCGGCCCTCGACCCGCGAGGCCTCGTCGACCTCGCCCTCGATCCGCGTCTCGATCTCCTCGAGCACGAGCCGGTTGGCCTCGAGCATGTCGGCGAGCTGGCCCGTGTCCTTCCACCAGCCGCTCACCACCTCCGACCTGACGGTCCTGCCCTCGTCGATCAGCCCCTGGATCGCCTCGGTGATCTCCAGCTCGCCGCGCCAAGACGGCTTCAGCGCCCGCGCCGCGTCGAAGATCGCCGGCGCGAAGAGGTAGACGCCGACCAGCGCCAGGTTGGAGGGCGGGTCCTTCGGCTTCTCGACCAGGCGCACGATCCGCTCCCCGTCGAGCTCGGCGACGCCGTATGACTGCGGGTCCTCGACCGGCGTGAGCAGGATCAGCGCGTCGGGCTCCTCGGCGCGAAAGCTGGAGACGAGGCCGCGCAGCCCGTCGGCGAGCAGGTTGTCGCCGAGGTACATGACGAAGGGCGAGCCGCCGATGAACTCCTCCGCGGTGAGGACGGCGTGGGCGAGGCCGGCGGGCTCGTCCTGGACGATGAAGGTGACCTCGGCGCCGAAGGCGGAGCCGTCGCCGACCGCCTCGCGGATCTCGCCGCCGGTCTCCGGCGCGATGATGATCCCGATCTCGGTCACCCCGGCCTCGACCAGGGCCTCGATCCCGTAGAAGAGCACGGGCTTGTTGGCCACCGGCACCAGCTGCTTGGCGGAGGTGTGGGTGATCGGCCGCAGCCGGGTGCCGGCGCCGCCGGAGAGGATCAGGCCCTTGAGGTCTCGCACGTCGCCGGAAGGCTATCGTCGCGCCGACGATGTGCCCGGACGACTCCCCGCCCGCAATCGACGTCGCGATCGTCAACTGGAACACGGCCGAGGCGGCGCTCGCCGCCTCGCGCGCCTACTTCGCCTCCGCCGGAGCCGAGGCGCGAGTGACGATCGTCGACAACGACTCGCGACCCGAGCAGCGCGAGCTGCTCCGCGAAGGCTGCCCGGACGAGGTCCGGCTCGACCTCGGCGAGGAGAATGTCGGCTACGGGCGGGCCGCCAACCGGGCGCTGCGCGACGGCGAGGCCGAGCTCGTCTGCGTCAGCAACGCCGACGTGCTGCCCGAGGCGGGCGCCCTCGCCGCGCTGGCCGCGGTCGCCCGCGCCGAGCGGCGGACCGGAATGGTCGGGCCGGTCTTCGGCGGCGACACGAACCGCTACCACGCGGCCCTGCCGGGACCGGGGACGATGCTGGCGCGGATCCTCGCCGGCTCCTTCGGCGAGCGGCGGCAACCGACGCCGGGCCCGGGCGCGGTCGCCGAGGTCGGCCAGCCGTCGGGGGCGTGCTTCCTCCTCCGCCGGGAGGCCTGGGAGGAGTTGGGCGGCTTCGACGAGGGCTTCTTCCTCTGGTACGAGGACGTGGACCTGGCGAAGCGGCTGCGCGACGCCGGCTACCGCAACCTGGTCGCCGGCTCGGCGCGGGTGGGGCACGCCGGGGCCGAGGCCTTCGTCCAGGTCGACCCGCGCGAGCAGCAGGCGATCCGGCTGCGCTCGGTCGAGCACTACATCAGCCTCCACCACGCCTGGACGATGCCGGCAGCCGCCCCGCTACTTAGGCTCTCCAGACGCCTTAGAGCGGGCGGCGCTAGATGAGCTCCCTTTCCGTCGTCATACCGACCAAGGACCGCGTCGCGGCGCTGACGCGCACCCTCGACGCCCTCGAGGGCCAGCGGGCCGAGGACGCCGAGCTCGAGGTCTTGGTGATCGACAACGGCTCCGGCGACGGCACGCCACGGGTCGTCAGAGAGCGGGCGGAGCGCTCCTCCCCGCCGCTGCGGCTGCTCGAGCAGCCCGCGGGCGGCCCCGCCGCGGCGCGCAACGCGGGCGCCGCGGCGGCGACGGGCGACGTCCTGCTCTTCCTCGGCGACGACACCGAGCCCGCCGACGCGGGCCTGCTGCGCGCCCACCTCGACCTGCACGCCGCGCGCGCCGAGCCGACCTACGGCGTGCTCGGCCGGATCACCTGGACGCCGCGGGCGCCGGTGACGCCGTTCATGCGTTGGCTCGAGGAGGGCGGGCCCCAGTTCCACTACGGCGAGCTCGCGCCCGGCCCGGTCGACGCGACGCGCTACTTCTACAGCTCGCACGCCTCGGTCAAGCGCGCTCTCTTCGAGCGGGTCGGCGGCTTCGACGAGCGCTTCCCGACGGCGGCGGTCGAGGACACCGAGCTCGGCGTCCGCCTCGCCGACGCCGGCCTCGAGCTCGACTACCACCCCGAGCTGCTCGTCCTCCACGACCACCCGACGACGCCGGAGCAGTCGCGGCGTCGCTCGGTCGCCGTCGGCCGCTCGGCCGCCCTCTACAACGAGCTGCGCCCCGACCGGCCCCACCCGGCGATCCAGCCGCCACATGGCCTGGCCTGGTCGGCGGTCCGCCTCGCCGAGCCGCTGCTCGGCGTCGCCGCGCGCCTGCCGTTGCCGCGCGGTCTGCGCGAGCCGGTCTGGCTGGCGATGACCCGCGCCGGCTACGCGCGGGGCTACCGGCTCGGGGCCGCGCGGTGAGCCGCTTCGCGCAGCTCAACCGGACGCTGCTCTCGCCGCTCGTGGCCTTCGTCGGCGCCTGGGCCTTCGCCGCGCTGCTCAGTCAGTACCGCCTGCTCGACGGTGAGGAGGCCTGGTCCGCCTTCATGGTCGCCGTCGTCGTCGCCGTTCCCGTCTCCTTCCTCGCCGGGGGACTGATCGGCGAGGGGCTCGCCCTGCGCCGCGACTCGCGCGCCGCGAGCGACGGCGAGCCACGCCAGAGCCTGCTCCTGCGCAGGGTGCTGATCGTCCTCCTCGCGATTGGACTGCTCGAGCTCGCTCACCAGTTCGCCAAGATCGGCGGCATCCCCCTGCTCTCCTCGAGTGGAGGCACGCTGCGCTTCCAGCAGGGCGGCCCGACGATCATCCTCACCGACGGCCTGACGGTCGTCGCGATCGTCGCCCTGGTCCGGCCGCGCAACCTCTTCGCGCGCGAGTCGCGACTCGATCTGGCGCTCGCGGCGGTCGCCCTCGGCGGCTTCGCCCTGCAGGCGGGGCGCGGCAGCGTGCTGCTCCCCGTGATCGTCGCGATCGCCGCTCGCTGGCTCTACTGGGGCCGCCCCAGCGCCGGCATCTTCGTCGCCGGCGCCCTGCTCGCCTTCGTCGCCATCGTCTTCGCCTTCTACCTGCGCACCCGCCAGAACCCCTACAACCCGTTCGAGTCCGAGCTGTTCGGCCAGATCCTGCCCGGCACGCCCTTCTTCCTGCAGCCGCTGATCCCGATCTACCTGGCGATCACGACGAACTTCCTCGCCCTGCAGGGGGTCGTCGGGCACTTTCCGACCGGCGAAGCGTTCGGGCATGGGGCCTTCGACGCGATCGGGCTCGACATCGTCTTCCACGGCGCCCGCAACGTCTCCGACGTCTCCGGAGCGATCACGCCACCCTGGGTGACGAGCACCGTCGCCGGGCCGCTCTGGGCCGACGGCGGCTTCGTCGCCCTGATCCCGGGGGTGGCCGCCACCGGCTTCATCTCGGCCGGAGCCTTCGCGATGGCGGTGAAGACGCGCGCCTTCCGCTGGAGCATGGCGGCGGCCTACCTCCTCTACCTCGCCGTCTTCGGGGTCTACACCAACCTCTGGACCCAGCAACTCGACTGGCTGCTGGTGGTGCCGCTCCTGCTGATCGTCGGCGCGCTCGCCGAAGACCCGGACTCGCCGCCGGGCTTTACCGGGTGGGCATGGGGCAGAATCAGCCGCATGACGGGACGAGTGGCGGCGCCGAGCCCTCCCCGGGAGCCGGCGGCCGCGAAGACGGGCGGCGCTTCCGACCGGCGGACGGGCCGCACGCTGATCCTGCTCGGGGTGGGCGTCGCCGCCCTCCTCGTCGTCGCCGGCCTGATCATCCAACCGCTGCTGCCCGAACCGTATCCGCGGATCGCCTCGGCGCGGCTGCCCGCCGGGGTCGCCGCCGCGACCGAAGTGATGACGAACAGCGACCGGCCCAACGACAACGAGCCGATCCAGTGGGTGCGGCCGCGCGGCCCGCACACCGTCGACGTCTACAGCCAGGTCCCCGGCAAGCCCGGCTCCGCGGTCGAACACGTGGCCCGGCTCGCGATCCCCCAGAACGCCTCGCGGGCGCGGTTCGACGTCAGCACCTGGTACCCGTGGCGGGCGGAGGCGGTCTTCTCCTTCGAACAGCGCCCGCGCAACCTCTCGATCACGGTGAGCCCGACCTGGGCGTCGGACGGGCACCCGGTCAGCTTCACCGCCCCCCTCTCCGAACCCCCCGCGGGCACCGTGCGGGAATTCTTCGTCGCCAGCTGGGGAGGCCAGCATCCCGACCTCTTCGCGATCACCCGCGGTGACTCACAGTCGCGGCCGACCCTGCAGATCCTCTCCGGCGAGTCGGGCTTTCGCCGCCAGCTCTACGCCACTCGCCTCCCCTACCGCGGGCTCTCGCCGAAGACCTGGTCGATGCAGGTCGCGCCGATCGTCGGCCTGCCGAAGAAAAGCGAACAGCGCATCTTCAAGGGCGACCGGCTGGACCTGGTGATGATCGACCACGATCCCGGTGAGAAGCACAGCATGGTCCACGTCCTGCTCGGCGAGAGCGGCTTCGAATGGGACGCGATCCGGCGCGACCTCGACGACTCGGGGCAGGTGCCGCCGGGCACTGAGTTCCTGATCGGCTCCCACCAGGGCGCGACCGCGATCTACGAAATCCAACCGGATCTGCCGCGCGGGCCACATCTCTGGGTGTACGGCCTCACCAACCCCCCGGCGCTCCAATAGCGGAACCCGACCCACAGATAGAGCGCTTCGAGGCGGCCGCGCCTCCCGATGGCGCTGCCCTCGGCCAATCGGCGGCGCGCGGGGTCTCGCTGCTCGTCGCCCGAACCCTCGGTTTCCAGCTGCTGACGGCGGGCGTGACCATCGTCCTCGCGCGCCTGCTGACGCCGGCCGATTACGGCCTCTTCGCGATCGGGCTCTCGGTGCAGCTGGTCGGCCAGAACGTCGCCGAGCTGGGACTTCCCGCGGCTCTGGTGAGGATGCGGGAGGAGCCCTCGCGCGATCTGCAGGCCGCGACGATCGGCCTCCTGCTCGCGATCACCGTGTCCGCATCGCTCACCGTGCTCCTCGTCGCCTTCGCCCTGCTGCCGGCGCTCGGCGTCTACAGCGACGTCGTGCGGGTGATCGCGATCACCCTCGTCGCGGCGCCGATCTACGCGGCGCGGGCGGTGCCGATGGCGATGATGGACCGGGGCATGCGCTTCGGCCGGGTAGCCGCGGTCGAGGCGGCCGACACGCTCGGCTTCAACGCATTCGCGCTGGCCGCGGCCCTCGCCGGCGTCGGCGTCTTCAGCCTGGCCGGAGCGGTCCCGGTGGGCGCGCTGCTCGGGGCGCTCGTCGCTTGGACGACGCAGAGCGCCGCCCGACTCCCCCGCCTCGACTTCGCCCGGGTCAGGCCGCTGATCGGCTTCGGCAGCCGGGTCAGCGTCCTCGGCGTCCTCTACCTCGGCCGCGACCTCGGCTACGTCACGGTCATCGGCGCCGTCGGCGGCGCTCCGATGGCGGGCTTCTACGGGATGGCGAAGCGGCTCTTCTCCTTCCCGACCGCGCTGGCGGCTGCTGTCGCGCGGGTGATGCTGCCGACCCTCAGCCAGTCCGGCGAGGACCGGCCGGCCCGCACCGCCCGCATGCTGGGGCAGATCGCGCTGGCCTGCGGCCTGCCGCTCGCCCTCGTCGCCGGCGCGATCCAGCCCTTCATCCAGGTCGTGCTCGGCTCCGAATGGCTGCCGACCGCCGAAATCGTCCTCTGGGGATCGCTGGGGATGCTGCTGGGGGCGAGCGTCGCCTCGCCGATCAACAGCTTCTTTCTCGCCGAGGGGGAGCCGAACCCGGCGGTGGTCGCGGTCGCAGTCGAGCTCGGCGTCGGCTTCCTGCTCGCGGCGCTGCTGATCGGCCCGTTCGCGGAGGCCGGGATCGGGGCGGCGATGTCGATCGGATCGCTGCTCGCGGCGGCGATCCTGCTCTGCACCACCCGGCCGGAGGTAAGGGCGGGGGCCGGTAAGGTCGCCCGCGTCGCCGCGATCAGCTTCCTCGCCGCCGCCGCGGGGCAGCTCCTCGCAGTCGATCGCGACCTCGCCGGCATCGGCCTCGCCGCCTGCGCCAGCGGCGCCGTCTGGATCGTGCTCGCGACCGGCTTCCTGCGCGAGGACCTGGTGCGGGCGCTGGGCGTGGTCCGAACGCTGATACCGGGGGTGGCGCGGTGAGCGCGCGGGCGACCGTCTACGTCCCCACCCTGACCGGGGGCGAGAAGCTGGTTCGCTGCCTGGAGTCGCTGGCGCGGCAGACGGCCCCGGTCACCGTCGTCGTCGCCGACAACGGCGAGGGAGAGGGCAGCGCCCCGTTGCTGGCCGAGCGCTTCCCCGCGGCGATCCGGGTCGGCTTCGGCCGCAACCTCGGCTTCGGCAACGCGCTCAACCGCGCGATCCGCGAGGCCGGCGACGGGCCGATCGTCCTGCTCAACGACGACGCGGTGGCCGAGCCGCGACTGGTCGAGAGCCTGCTCGCCGCCGGCTCGAGCGCGGAGATGGTGGCGGCGGCGCTGCTCAGCGAACGCGACCCGACCCGGATCGACTCGGCCGGCGTCCTCGTCGACCAGACGCTGATGGCGTTCGACTACCTTCGCGGCGAGCCGGTCGCCAAGCTCGACGACGCCCCTGCCCCGCTCGGCCCGACCGGCGGCGCGGCGCTCTACGACCGCGAGGCCTTCGATGCCGTCGGCGGCTTCGACGAACGGATCTTCCTCTACTACGAGGACGTCGACCTCGCCCTGCGGATGCGGGCCGCCGGCGCGCGCTGCGCGCTGGCGGCCGGGGCGCGCGCGGTGCACGGCTACTCGCTGACGCTGGGCGCCGGCAGCGCCCGCAAGCACTCGATGACGGGATGGAGCCGCGGCTACCTGATGCGACGCTACGGAATAACCGCCCGACCCTCGCTCGCGGCCCAGGCCCTGGCCCGGGAGGCCGCGATCTGCGCCGGCCAGCTGCTGCGCTCCCACACCCTCGCCGGCGCCCGCGGCAGGCTCGAGGGCTGGCGCGCCGCGAAGGGCCTGCCGGCGCGGGAGCTCCCACCAGATGCCGTGCGACCGCTCAGCCTGAAGCGCGCGCTCACCCTGCGCAACAGCGGCCACGGCGCCACTTCTATTTGACACAACTATTGTGATCTAGCAATAGTTCACGTAACCATTGTCGAAGGACTATAGTTGTGTCAATGGTAGATCCAGTCTCCATCGCCGAAGCAGCGCGGGTCTTGAAGCTCAGCCCTTCCCGGGTCAGGGCGATGGCCGTTCATGGTCAGCTGCCCGCGGCCAAGCTTGGCGATCGCTGGTTCGTCGAGCGCGCCGCGGTCGAGCGAAGGCGTCGCAACGGAGCGCTGGACGGCCGCCCCTTCTCCGTGCGCAATGCGTGGGCATTGCTCCTACTTGCCTCCGATGAGGAAGTTGCGAAACTCGACCCGAGCGTTCGCTCGCGACTGAAGCGAGCCCTGCGCCAAGAAGGCGTCTCGAGGCTAGGTCCTCGCCTGGGGCGACGGGCGGAAGTGCTGTCGTTCGCGGCGCACCCGGGCGAGATCCGCTATTTGCTCGAAGATCCGAAGCTCTTGCGCTCCGGAATCAGCGCGGCCGGCGATCAGGGCTTCAACCTCATCTCGGGACGCGAGGCCGACGGTTACCTGGACGCGGCCGCACTCGACAAGTTCGTCGCACACCACGCCCTGCAACCAGCAGGAAGCGACGGAAATGTCCGTCTGAGGGTGGTGCCTGAGGACGTGCACCGCTCTCTCGGCGATAGGAAAGCCGCTCCACGGGCCGTCGTTGCCTTGGATTTGTCGGAGGACTTCGATCCGCGATCGGCCCAAACCGGGAGAAAGGCATTGAGTGAGCTCGATCGTCTCTGGCGCGGCTGAACGGCCTTTCGTCCGGATCGTCACTCCTACCGAGGAGGCTAAAGCTCTGTGGGGAACGGCTACCCATCTCGCTCGCGAGCTTGGTGAGAAGACCAGATGGGCAGTTATCGGCGGGCTGATGGTCCAACTCCATGCCCTCGAGCACCAGAGAGACTCACGACTCACCGACGACGTCGATCTGCTGGGTGATTCACGTCAACGCCCGTCGATGACCCGCCGTATCGCGGAGCTGCTTCAAGGCGGTGGAGCGAAGATGAAAACACCATCGAGATCGGGTGGCGATCTCGGATACAGGTTTGAAGTGGACGGGGCAATCGTCGAGGTGCTTGGTCCCGATGGAGTGAAGACTGACCCGAAGACCATCGGCAAGCACACAACCATTGAAGTCCCCGGCGGAACGCAGGCCTTGAAACGATCTGAGATTGTCATGGTTTCCGTAGAAGGCGGCCCCGCTGTGGCGATGAGACGCCCCAGCCTGCTCGGCGCGATTTTGATCAAGGCGCGAGTAGTGGCAAGGGCGCGCAAGGACAAGTTCGAATCCGACCGGCAGGACCTGATCCTCCTCCTCGGTCTCGTCGAAGATCCCCGCATGCTCGCAACCGAGGGCGGACTAAAGAGAAGCGAGAGACAATGGCTGCGCGCCATCGAAGCGAAGATCGACTTCCGCGACCCCGCCCTTTCGGATCTCTTCTCCCCCGAGACGTTGACGCGCGCGGAGCAGGCCTACCGCCTTCTCGTCGTCTGACGCGACGCGCCTGAAAGGATGGCGCCCGTGAGTCGGCAGCAGCTGCCCGATCGTCCCCTGGTCTCGGTCGCCACCGTGGCGCTCAACCCACCGATCGACAAGCTCGTCCGCTGCATCGAGAGCGTCGAGGCGCAGTCCTACGCGCCGATCGAGCACGTCGTCGTCGACGGCGGCTCGACCAACGGGGCCCTCGACGTCCTCGCCGCGCACGAGGGGGTGCGCTGGATCTCCGAGCCCGACGAGGGCCAGTGCGACGCGCTCAACAAGGCCTTCTTCAGGCAGTCGAAGGGCGAGCTGGTCGTCTGGCTCAACGCCGACGACGTCCTCTATCCGGACTCGGTGGCGGAGGCCGTCGCCGTCTTCCAGCGCAACCCGGGGATCGGCTGGGTCTACGGGAACCTCGACCGCGACCGGCGCGGCCACCGCGACGTCCTGCGGCCGCCGGCACCGGCCAGCCTCGCGGCGCTCGACTTCAACAACGTCGGCCTGATCGCCCCCGGAACGACCTTCGCCCGCTGGGCGCTGGAGAAGGTCGGCGAGCTCGACAACGAGATGGTGATGGAGATGGACCTCGACTACTCGATCCGCCTGCTGCGGGCCGGCATCGACTCCCGCCACGTCGACCGCCCGCTGGCGCTGCTCGAGATCTACGACGGGACGAAGAGCGGCGAGGCGCGGCTGCGCGACATCGTCGTCGAGCGGCACCGGATCTACCTCAAGCACGGCATGTTCCAGCAGGCGGGCGCGGCCCTCGCGCTGGCCGGGCGCTACGAGACCTCCGAAGAGATCGAGCGGGCGCTGAGCGAGGGGCGCTACCGCGACGCCTCGGCCGCCGCCGCCCGGGGGCTGCGGTTCATGCCCGGCGCCTTCGAGCGGCACCGGATCTCGTTCTGGCTGACCCGCCTCTTCCCGCGCGGGATGCGGGCGATCAAGCGGGCGCTGAGGAGGTTCTGAGGGTGTCGGAGAGCACCGCCACCAACAGACTGCAGTCGCTGTTCCACCGGTTCGGCCTGCACCTCGGCAGGTACCGCTACACGCTGGCCGGAGCCCGCGACGCCCTGCTGCGCGGCGGCGAGGTCGACCTGGTCCTCGACGTCGGCGCCCACTTCGGCGAGTACGGCCGCTCGCTGCGGGCGGCCGGCTACCGCGGCGAGATCCTCTCCTTCGAGCCGATCGCCGAGCACTTCGAGCGACTGCGGCAGGCCGCGGCCGGCGACGAGGCCTGGCACTGCCTGAACCGGGCCGGCGGCGCCGGCGCGGAGACGGCGACGATCAACGTCTCCGCCAACGACGGTCACAGCAGCTCCCTGCTCGAGATGACCGCCACGCACGAACGGGCCGCGCCGGGGTCCCACTCGGCACGCGTCCAGGAGATCGAGGTGGTGGGCGTGGACGAAGCCCTCGCCGAGCGCTCCCAACCGCCGCGCGACCCCTACCTGAAGGCCGACACCCAGGGGTACGAGCACGAGGTGCTGGCAGGGGCGAAGGAGACGCTGCGGCAGTGCCGCGCGGTCGAGCTGGAGCTGTCGCTGGCGCCGATCTACGAGGGCCAGCTCCTGATCGGCGAGATGATCGAGCTGATGCGCGGCCACGGCTTCGTCCCGACGCACGTCGAGCCGGAGTTCGTCGACCCGGGCAGTGGCGAGCTGCTCTGCGTCAACGGGCTCTTCCAGCCCGCTTGAGCCGGGCGGTCTGAAAGGATCAGGTGGCGATGGGCGACGACTCGAACAAGCGCGCGCTGATCACGGGCCTGACCGGCCAGGACGGCTCCTACCTCGCCGACCTGCTGCTGGCCAAGGGATACGAGGTGCACGGCATCATCCGCCGCTCCTCGAGCTTCAACACGGGCCGGATCGAGCACCTCTACCGCGACCCCCACGACCCCGAGGCGCACCTCTTCACCCATTACGGCGACCTCACCGACCCGGTCGCATTGACCCGCCTGCTCTACAAGCTGCAGCCGGACGAGATCTACCACCTCGGGGCCCAGAGCCACGTGCGCGTCTCCTTCGACATCCCCGAGTACACCTTCGACGTGACCGGCGCCGGCACGCTGCGGCTGCTGGAGGCGATCCGCGAGTCCGAGGTGCAGGCGCGCTTCTACCAAGCCTCCTCCTCGGAGATGTTCGGCGCCTCGCCGCCACCGCAGAACGAGCAGACGCCGTTCCATCCCCGCAGCCCCTACGCCGTCGCCAAGGTCGCGGCCTACTGGGCCGCGGTCAACTACCGCGAGGCCTACGGCATGTTCGCCGTCAACGGCATCCTCTTCAACCACGAGTCGCCGCGCCGCGGCGAGACCTTCGTCACCCGCAAGATCACCCGCGCCGTCGCCCGCATCAAGGCGGGTCTGCAGGACAAGCTCTACATGGGCAACCTCGACGCCGAACGGGATTGGGGATACGCGCCGGACTTCGTCGAGGCGATGTGGATGATGCTGCAGGCCGACGACCCCGACGACTACGTGATCGCCACCGGCGAGAAGCACTCCGTGCGCGAGGCGCTCGAGGTTGCCTTCGCCCACGCCGGCCTCGACCCCGACGAGCACGTCGAGATCGACAGCCGCTACTTCCGCCCCTCGGAGGTCGACTCGCTGCTCGGCGACGCCGGCAAGGCGCGGGAGAAGCTCGGCTGGGAGCCAAGGGTGCGCTTCCGCGAGCTGGTCGAGCTGATGGTCGACGCCGACATCGCGGCGCTCGAAGACCAGCTCGCCGGCAAGGTGACCTGAGGCGATGGATCGCTCGCCCGACCCCGCCTTCTGGCAGGGCAAGGCCGTCGTCGTCACGGGCGGCGCCGGCTTCCTCGGCAAGCCGACCGTGCGCATGCTCTCCGAGCTGGGCGCCGAGGTCAGGGTGCCGCGCTCGGCCGAGCACGACCTCACCGACGCGGCCGCCTGCACGGTGGCGCTGAAAGGCGCCGACGTCGTCCTTCACCTCGCCGCCAACGTCGGCGGCATCGGCTACAACCGCCGCAATCCAGCCCCCCTCGCCCGCGACAACCTGGCGATGGGCCTCAACGTCTTCGAGGCCTGCCGCGAGCTCGGCGTCGACAAGCTGGTCGCCGCCTGCTCGGTCTGCGCCTACCCCAAGTTCACCCCCGTCCCTTTCAGCGAGGACGAGATCTGGAACGGATTCCCCGAGGAGTCCAACGCCCCCTATGGCCTCGCCAAGAAGATGCTGATCGTGCTCTCCGACGCCTACCGGCATCAGCACGGCCTCGACTCCTGCGTGCCGGTTATCGCCAACCTCTACGGCCCCGACGACAACTTCGACCTCGAGGACTCGCACGTGATCGCGGCGATGATCCACAAGTACGTCGCCGCGGTCGAGAACGGCGACTCGGAGGTCGTCCTCTGGGGAACCGGCGAGCCCTCGCGCGAGTTCCTCTACGTCGACGACGCGGCCCGGGCGCTGATCCTCGCCGCCGAGCACGCCGACTTCTCGGAGCCCTTCAACGTCGGCACCGGGATCGAGACGAAGATCCGCGACTTGGCGGAGACGATCGCCACGATCGTCGGCTTCGAGGGCGAGACCATATGGGACACCTCTCGCCCAGACGGTCAACCCGTGCGTTATCTAGAGGTGAGTCGGGCAGAGCGGTCGATTGGATTTAAGGCCCGCACCAGCCTTGAGGACGGGCTTGCGAGGACCGTTGATAGCTTCCGGGCAATCGCCGCCTAGACCGGAAAAACGCGGATGCAGTCCTCATCGACCTTCAGGGTCCTGTTCGGCTCTCGCTCTTCGATGAAGGACGTCACCTCGTCGAGCGGTGGCCAGCCTTCCTCACCGTTAAACAGGCGGGCGTCATCGATGAAGACAACGTGTCGATGCGGGCTGGCGAACACGGCTTCCAGCTCCGCGTAGATCGGATTGGGACGATCGCCACCTGCCGTCTCCTCGAAATCCTCATGCCAGGATCCGGAGTAGTGCGCATCGAGCCAAAACATCGCCGGCTCTTCGATTGAAGCGGCGACCTCCTTGATCCGCTCGCTGCTGTCGCCGTGAAGGATTGTGATCTTCGGATCGTTGGCAAAGCGTCGCATCGCGCGCTCGTAGAGTTCGTCGGAGAGCTCTATCGAAGTCAAGCTCTCGAAGTCGTTACGCATCGCGGCGAGCATGTCGCCGAGGAAGGTGCCCGTCTCGACCAGTCGCTTCAGGTGGTATTTGGTAGCAGCCTGGCGCAGCGCCCGCTGCTTGACGTAGTGCGGGGGTGGCACGGGGCTACCCCGCAGCCGCCACTGGGCAATTCGAAACATGCTTCGCGCACCAACTGGAGTAATCGTGCGAAGAACCACCTTGATTGGATGATTGGAACGACCTACCTCAACACCAGCGCCCACAGGACCCCCTTTCTCTCCTTCTTAAGATTGCGGAATCATAACCGCCGCCCCGGCTACCAGCCAGCGACTCCTCGTCCCAGCTCGTCTTCCCGCCTAGCCTTTACCGATGATTGAGTCTCGTTACGAGGATAGGCCTATGCGACTTAACGCTATACGTATTGTCCACAATCGGTACCTTGATAGATGCGCTTTCACCAACTATACGTACCTGTACACTGTCAGCCCAGTCAGGCGCAATCCCGAAAACGAAATAAGCCCTCAGATGACTATTGGGATCCGCTCGGCCACCGGTCCCTATCGCAATTCCCCATCGGTCTACTTTGGCATTTGGCGCGCATGCCACCGCCGCCTTATTGCTGGCGATACACGTTTGCTTGACCGTGCTTACAACCCATATTCCGTCCCCAGCAGCAGTAGGTAGGTAATGTGCGTCAGAGGGCGACCGATCCGCAAATCGATTGCCCAACGTCTTGTGAACCGCACGCCAAAGACGTTTCGGAATCTCCTCTCCTTTGCCTTCTAGCGCTGCGAAAGCCAGCTGGACCTGCCCTCTGTCGGCATCTTTCTGGTCGCCGATGTCAAAGACGTGTCCTGCAAGGACGCCTAGCACTGCCAAGCACGCCACGAGGCCCACGGCCCGCAGTCCGCGCATTAAGTAGCACCCTTTGTAATAGGCCAGGACCCCCCACAGGGGGGCCCTGGCCAACGAAATGCTGACTTTATGACGAACTCGCATCGTTCGTCATAGTAGTACTAGCTATTCCCAATACCAATGTATGAGGTTACCGCTGGAATTTACCGTGACTATGTCATGCCGGCCCGGCCTCGGCGAGTTCGCACCAGGTGACGCGGCAAAGCTTCCGGGTCCGGGATGCGCCCAGTCGGTCCAGTAGGACCCGGTCCACCAACGTTGCCATAGGCCGTCGTCGGTTCCTCGCATCCAAACGTCATAGTTGCCAGGTCCCCAGCTCGACATATCAGGGGTACCCTGCGCGATACCACCGAAATTCTCGGTGTGCCATCCTTCATAATAGTAAAGATGGAACACCGTGTTATTCGGCGCTCGGCCGACAACATCGACTCGATTGCCACCAGATCCAACCGCCCCCACCCCGGATACGACTACATTTGGGCTAGTCAGAGTTTCCCAGTTTCCCCAGCTGGATCCGTTGTACCACCTATGTGACACGGAGCCATCGGGAGCGCGGCCAAAGACATCGAGGTATTTTTCTCCCGCAGAGGCAATATCGGGATCATTGGTGATGTTGCCGCCTAGGTTGTCGCTGTACCACCCCGATCCATTCCAATACCAGTGCAAGACTGTGTTGTCTTCGGCTCGAGCGACAATGTCCACCCTGTCGTGACCCCATGAAACACAACCCGGGCCAGAGGCCAGTTTTCCACCCAGGCTTTCCCAGCTGCTCCATGAGCCCACATGCCAATCCCAATATCTGTGCCACAGGGCGTTGTCGGTGCCCCTTGCGACGATCTCAAAGTGGCCGCCTTCGCCCCACGAGCAAATGTCTGGATCGCCTACAACGACTCCGCCCATGTTCTCGCTGTGCCATTCGTGCGTTGGCGGAGGCGGAGAGCTTTCTGGGGTCCAATAAGCAACAGCATACACAGTGTTATTGCTATATCCATTATTTTGAATAGTCGCCGCATCATAGACTCCTGGAAGAGGGTTGTATACCCCTTCGTTTGCACCACCAGAGCACATTGTCGATCCTGATACCCAGCCCTTAACGCAAACGGAATGCTGAGCGCCGCTCCCGTATATGGCGTTCAGATGATCGTACCCGGTCGGGCTGTTGCACGCCGATTCGACTCCGCCGCCACTTTTGCTTTTGAGGGTGGTACCCCAGCAAAATTTTGATTCGTTGAATGCGTGGGCGTCCGCCGTAAACACCGTAATTGCGGCAATCGCCATAATCGAGAACACGAAGAGCAAACTGGTGACGGCGGCACTTGGGTTGAAAATGAAATGCCTGGGACTTGCCTGGGTCACTTTCAAGTCTCCTTCATTGGGGCGGCGTCCCGGCCACGGCCCTGACGCCCTGGTCATTTTGGACATCCTTCTTGCGTTCCGAAGTCGGACGCCACCGCAACTTGAAACATTGAGATCCGAGATTTTGCGCAATGTGAGAGGTCCTGGGGGTGCGCTACGCAGACGCATGCGGTAGCCGCTTACAGATCTCTAAGGTCCAGCGCCGCTTCCAACTCGGCGCTATGGAGGCGGATCGGGCGCCCTATTAGGGTCTCGACGGTATTCAGCCGATCGCTTACTGTGCGACGGGAGATTTTGAGCCGGGAAGCTGTCGATGAGACGTTACGCTCGGCCCTAAAATAGGCGCGAAGCGTCGCGCGCAGATCCGCGCCACCGTTTCGAGCCGTCTCCAGCGGCACCATGAACAAGCGATCCAAGGACTCGGCATTCAACTCATCTTGAAGTATGGCGATGAGAAGGAGGTGATCGGCGTAGCAAATCGGACCGCCTTCTCGGCGCAGGCCGACCGTCAGCGCGGCCTTTGCTTGTTCGTGAGTTTTTTGCCAGCCAGCTTCGCCAGAGGCGGGCTCTCCAATGGATAGGACAAAATCGTCTGACATTCGCGTGGAGGCTGCTTCCTTAACATCGTGTGACTCAATGGATCTATCGCCGCCAAGCCAAGCCCATACTGTCAGTTCATCCGGCGAGGTTATGAGACTACGCCTATTGAAGTCAGAGGCAAGCTGGCGCACAAAGCCGCCGGCACCCTTTCCAACGGCGATAAGGCCAACGTGCGTGGTACCGAGCTCATATCCCAGATCAGACAGGTCCGTATTCTTGCCTTCCAAACGCCCCCTAATTCGTTCGAATCGTTTCTTGTCGGGAGCAAGGAGTCGCCTCTGTTGCTCTTGGTGATATTCCATGCCAATACGTGCAAGAAGATGATCGAGCAGGTCATCATGGACGCGTAGTATGTGTATACGATGAGCACGTTGTGGCTGGTCAATTTTTTCGAACTCCTCTAGAAGGAAATCCCTGAGTACAGAATTTGCGGCCACGCATCTTCTTACAAGTATGTCGAGGTTCACATTCCGATGGGCTGCGAGGCGCGCTTGCGCCAGCAAGAGTCCCGGTACATCGAGGGTCCGGTCTGCGCCTGATTCGAGCCCCACCAATGCATATTCGATACCGGCCGAAACCGCGACGCTAATCCTTGCCCGATAGTCGGGCTCATCCATACTGGCGTCAGAGACCGCAAGGAGGCGCCGTAGTGCCATGTCTTTGATCTCAGCTTGGCGAGATTTCAAACCAGAGGCAAGCGCGGCACGCGTGGTATCTAGCTGGGTAGACAAGACAGAGCGTTAATTGAGTAACTCGTCTGGTAGACGGAACGCTAAAGACATTTCTGGGAACGTGCTCGGTTTCCTTGAATAGGCCAGTGAAATCGAGGAGGCTGGCCACACCGCCAAGAAATGGCTTGCTCATGATGGGCTAGGTCAGGCGCCCAGCGAAGTGATCGGGATCACCTGAACCCCGTCCTTGCGCACGTAGCCATAGCCGGTTGCGACGATCACGGCCAGTAGAGCGGGCTTTCCGCTCTGCTCGGTGTCTATTTCGCCGGCGAATTTCAGAAGTCTCGAGGCGGCCTCGTCGATCGCCTCCTCTCCCCCCAGCTTTACCTCAAAGGCCGCCCAGGCGTTCTTCGTCTGGACGATCGCGTCGACCTCGAGGCCCTTGTTGTCCAGGTATTGCCTCACCTCGCCCCCGAGCGGCTGGGAATAGATCCGGAGGTCGCGCACGACCAACGACTCGAAGACGAAGCCGAGTAGGTTGAGATCCTTCAGTAGCGCGGCGGGATCGGCGCCGAGCGCCGCAGCCGCCAGCGAGGGATCGACGAAATGGCGCTTGGCCGACTTGCGCAGGATCGAGCGCGACCGCAGATGCGGCTGCCAAGGCGGCTGGTCCTCGGCCACGAAGAGGCGCTCGAGCGCGGCCAGGTAATTGCTCACGGTCTGGTTCTTGAGCGGGTCGGCGCCAGGATCGGCGGTCTCCGCGGCGAGTTTGGAGATCGTCACGTGGGTCGCGACGTTTCGAGCCAAACTTCGCAGCAGGCGCCTGACCCGCGCTGGATCGTGACGTACGCCATCGAAACGGCCGATGTCGGTGCGGGCCACCTCCTCGAGGTAATCGGCGACCGATGCGATCGCCCCGTCGATCGGCATTTTCTGCAGGGCGGGCCAACCGCCGCGGACGATGGCATCGACCAGATCGGCAAGCCCAATTCCCCGATCAGGGCCGCTTGAACCGCCACCGCCAATCAGCTCGGCAAGCGAAATCGATCCGTCGCTGAGACCCGACTCGGCCAGAGCCATCGGACGCATGCGCAACCTCGAGACGCGCCCAGCGCCGGAGTGGCGGGTCACCTCGTCGGCGGGCACCGCCGAACCGGTGAGGATGAAACGACCGAGCTCGCCGCTGTCGTCAACGGCGCGGCGAACCAGATTCCAAACTTTGGGCTCGACCTGCCACTCATCGATCAGGCGGGGTGCCTCACCGGCAAGTACCAGCGCGGGCTCGACGGCAAGCACCGCACGAGCGCCAGCGTCAACGTCGAGGCGCACTTCACTGGCGGCCAGCCGCCTCGCGGTCTCGGTCTTGCCACAGGCCTTCGGTCCTTCGATCAGGACGGCACCTATACGCCGCAAACGGCTTTCCAGCTCGCGATCCGCGATCCTTGGGATGTAGGCAGAGGCGTTGATGGGCAAGATTATAAGACTTATAGAGGCAAAAAAGTAAAGAACTTAACGGCAAGATTATAAGGATTGCCGCACCCACGTAGGACCAGAGAGGACTTGGTTTTAATCCGTAGGCCGCTCGCGCGATCAGCGCAGCAAGCGGATAGCGCAACCCAGCCCGGGGAGCTTGGGTGTCTGTGCATCGCCGGTCACGATCAGATCCACGTCCGAGTTGGTCGCTGCCGTGGCGAGGATCAATGCGTCCGGCATCCGCAGCGATTCGAGGCGCGAGCGAAACTCGGCCGCCTTGTCCGCGACCGTCATATCGACCGGAAGAACCTCGGAGACCAGCTGGGCGAAGAATCCCCGAACCTGGTCCTCGTCATGGTGGCCGAGCAAAGCGCCGGTCAGAACCTCGGCGTAGGTCACCACAGAAACCAGCAGACGCTGCTTGCGAATGAGGTCGCGGATCGCCGCGTCGGCAGCATCGTGGAGGGCGTCTTTCCGATCGAGAAAGCCGACGACGGCGTCGGAGTCGAGGACTACCGCCACTCCTCGCGCAGCCCTTCCACGCGCTCGCGCAGATCGCCGCCGGTATCCAAGCATCCGGAGTAGCGATCGATCAGCTCATCGACTCGCGTCAGGACCACGCGACCGGCTCCCTCGGCCTCTACCTTCAAGGTATCCCCGGCCTCGAAGCCAGCCATGCGAAAGGCCCCGGCGGGGATCGTCACCTGGTGCTTGCTGGAGACCCTGGTCTGGTTCTTTACCTTCTCTGTCATAAGTAAAGAATAACAGCCAGGCGGGCGCTTCCGGAAGACGTAGCACGCCTAGAGCCCCCGGTCGAAGCTACCCCTTCGCCACCAGGAACTGAAATTCGCCCACTTCGTCGACCTGCTTGAAGTCGTTGAAGATGTAGTGGACGAGGGGGTCGCCTTCGTCGGGGGGGGTGCCGTGCAGCCAGGCGCCCTCGGCGAGGCCGTCGTTGCGCATCGCGCAGGGGCGGGGCGAGGCCTTCATCTCGTCGACGACGCGCTGCTGCTGGTCGAGGGGGAAGACGATCGGCCAGGCGCCGGGCGGGTTCGGCTTGGGCGGTTCGATCCCCGACCAGACGTAGAGGCTGTCGACGTTGGGGAAGCCGATGAAGGCGGTGCAGCGGTGTTCGTGGATGAGCCCGACCAGCCGCGCGTACTCTTCGTTCTGGGGCTGGGCGATGTGCAGCAGGTGGGCGCCGGGCAGGTCGAGCTTCGCGTTGTCGCGGTAGGCGATCGCGCCGGTCACGGCGGTGGAGGCGATCGCGTGGTAGCCGAAGACGGCGGCGACGGCCAGGGCGGCCGCGGTGCCGGCGGCCTCGAAGCGAGGCGCCTCCCAACCTCTGGCGGCGCTCCAGGCGCGCAGCTGGCCGATCCCGTCGGCGATGCAGACGACCCCGACGGCGACGAAGGCGACCGCGGCGATGCGTATCTGGCTGCCCGCCACCGGGTAGACCTGCAGCGTCTGCCCGATCGCCAGCAGCGGAAGGAAGACGCGGGCGAAGCGCCGGTAGGGGCTCTCGGCCCTGCCGGCAGGAGCGAGCGCCGCGACCCAGGCCAGCGCCATCGGCAGCACGATGTAGTTGCCGCCAGGACCGAATGAGAGCGGGCCGACCCCGGCGACCGTGAACCAGATCGCCAGGCCGGCGGCGACGCGGAGGAGGCCTGGCCAGATCGAAGTGAGACCGCCGTCCGCGCGGCGCAGCCAGACCGCGAGGCTGGCGGCGGCAACGGCGAAGATGCCCCAGTCGACGGCCGCGCCGGGTACTTCGAGCGGGATCATGAAGACGCTGCGCAGCTTCAGGCCCTGGGTGACGATCCCGTCGTAGGCCTCCGAGACGCTCGGCCCGGTGAGCACCAGGATGGCGAGGATCGCCCCCATGGCCGTCACGCCGCCGGCCAGGGCCCCGAGCACCCAGCGCGAGAGGGTCGCCGACGACTCACCCGGAGCCGGTCGCGCCGCGTGGGCGGCGATCGTCGCCGCGGCCAGGGCGAGGAACTCGACCGCGGCCAGCTCGCGCACCCAGTCTTCCCGCAGGTCAGGGAGCATGACGATGAAGGGCAGCGCCAGGAGCCCGGCGATCGAGGGCCAGCGCAGCCAGCGACGGCGCTGCAGCGGCTCCCAGGTGAGCACGGCCGCCGCGACGGCGGCGATCACCGCGTAGCCGCCGACGTTGACCTTGGTCAGGACCAGGCAGCCGAGCAGCGCCCCGGTCGCCGCCCCGGCCCAGGCGGGCCGCGCGCCCGGCCCGAAGGCGATTGCCAGGGTTATCCCGGCGAGCAGCGGCGCGATCGCCACCTGCGGGTGCATCGGCTCGGCCGAGAGCACGCCGAGCACGCCGAAGGCGACGATCGTCGCCGCGATTCCCAGCACCAGGCGGCCGGAGAGGCGCTGCGCGGCGACGCCGAAGCCGACGCTGGTCGCGACCCACACCACGCCGACGACGAGGCGGCTGGCGTCGTTGGTCACGGCGATGCCGGTCAGGGCGAAGAAGCCGCCGAAGACGTCGAAGAAGAACGGGCCGTAGGCGGCGTAGACGTCGCGGTAGAGCACCTGTCCGTCGGCGAACGCCCGCACCCCGATCAGCAGCGTGCCCTCGTCGTCGTAGAAGGCGAACTGGTTGAAGAGGACGAAGAAGGCGGTGAAGGCGGCGGCGAGGGCGAGAAGGCCGTAGACGAGCGCGGCGGTGGCGACAGGATGCGACGCCACCCACGCCCGCGCCGCCCCGAACGGAAGCTGATCCTGCCGCATGGCTCCTTCCTCGCGCACCGGGCGAGCAACATATAGTGCGCGCGTGCGGATTCTGGTCACCGGCGGCGCCGGCTTCGTCGGCGCCAACCTGGCCGTCGGGCTGGCGCAGCGGCACCCGGAGTGGGAACTCGTCGCCCTCGACAACCTGATGCGCCGCGGCTCGGAGCTGAACCTGCCGCGCCTGCGCGAGGCCGGCGTCGAGTTCGTCCACGGCGACGTGCGCGAGCCCGGCGACCTCGCCGCTGCCGGCGAGTTCGGTGCGATGCTCGAGTGCTCGGCCGAGCCGTCGGTCCTCGCCGGCTTCGCCGACGCCTCCTACTCGGTGCAGACCAACCTCGTCGGCGCCTTCAACTGCCTCGAGCGGGCGCGGGCCGAAAACGCCTTCCTCCTCTTCCTCTCGACCAGCCGCGTCTACCCGGTGGCGCCGCAGCGTGAGCTGGCGCTCGAGGAGACCGAGACCCGTTTCGAGCTCGCCGCCGCGCAGCCCCTGCCGGGAGCCGGCCCCGCCGGCATCTCCGAGGACTTCCCGATGGGCGGCGCGCGGACGATCTACGGCGCGACCAAGCTCTCGGCCGAGCACCTGATCGAGGAGTACGCCGAGGCCTTCGGCCTGCGCGCCGTCGTCGACCGCTGCGGCGTGATCGCCGGGCCCTGGCAGATGGGCAAGGTCGACCAGGGGGTCTTCTCCTGGTGGCTGCTCAGCCACCTCTTCGGCCGCCCGCTCTCCTACATCGGCTACGGCGGTTCGGGCAAGCAGGTGCGCGACCTCCTGCACGTCGAGGACCTGCTCGACCTGGTCGAGGAGCAGCTGCGCGAGCCCGAGCGCTGGGCGGGCGCCGTCGCCAACGTCGGCGGCGGCCGCGAGGGCAGCCTCTCGCTGCTGGAGACGACCGCGCTCTGCCGCGAGCTGACCGGCCGCGAGGTGCCGATCGCCGTCGAGCCAGAGAACCGGCCCGGCGACGTCCCCGTCTACCTCAGCGACTGCTCGCGCCTGCATTCCATAACCTCGTGGCGTCCTCGCCGCGGGCCGCGGGAGCTTCTGGCCGACCTGCTTGACTGGTCGGCCGAGCACGAGGACGAGCTGCGCGCCGCGCTCGGCTTCGGCCGCTAGGCGAAGGAAGAACAGGAGCTATGCCGACCGCGATAGTCACGGGATCCGGGGGCCTGATCGGCTCGGAGTCCGCCTCCCGCCTGGTCGCGGAGGGCTACGACGTGATCGGGATCGAGAACGACACCCGCGCCTGGCTCTTCGGTCCGGAGGCCTCTACCGCGCAGGTGACCGCGCGGCTCGAGCGCGAGCTCGACGCGTTCCGCACCGTCGACCTGGACATCCGCGACGCCGAGGGGATCGACCGCGTCTTCGCCGAGGCCGGCACGGCGATCGAGCTCGTCGTCCACGCCGCCGCCCAGCCCTCCCACGACTGGGCCGCTGGCGACCCGCAGGCCGACTTCGCGATCAACGCCAACGGCACGCTCAACCTGCTCGAGGCGACCCGCAACCATTGCCCCGAGGCGACCTTCGTCTTCACCTCGACCAACAAGGTCTACGGCGACACGCCCAACCACCTGCCCCTGGAAGAGCTCGAGACCCGGCTCGAGCTGCCGGGGGACCACCCCTACTTCGGCGGCATCGACACCTCGATGTCGATCGACTCCACCCTGCACTCGCTCTTCGGCGCCTCCAAGGCCGCCGCCGACCTGCTCGTGCAGGAGTACGGGCGCTACTTCGGGATGCCGACCGTCTGCTTCCGCGGCGGCTGCCTGACCGGCCCCAACCACGCCGGCGCCCAGTTGCACGGCTTCCTCGCCTATCTGATGAAGTGCACCGTCACCGGCGAGCCCTACACGGTCTTCGGCTACGAGGGCAAGCAGGTGCGCGACAACGTGCACGCCGCCGACCTCGTCGACGCCTTCCTGCTCTTCCACGCGAAGCCCCGCCCCGCCGCCGTCTACAACATCGGCGGCGGCCGCGAGAACGCCTGCTCGATGCTGGAGGCGATCGCCCTCTGCGAGAAAGTCGCGGGGCGCGAGCTGCGCTGGGAGATGGGCGAGGAGGCACGCATCGGCGACCATCGCTGGTGGATCAGCGACCTCGACGAATTCGGCTCCGAGTACGGCGGCTGGCGCCCGCGGCGCGGCCTCGAGCGGATCCTGCGCGAAATCCACGAGGCCAACGCCGAGCGCTGGACGTCCGCGCCTGCATGAAGCTCTCCGTCGTCATCCCCGCCCACAACGAGGAGGCGGTCGTCGGGGAGACGGTCGAGGGCGTCGTCGCCGCGCTCGGCGCCGCGCGGATCGAGCACGAGGTGATCGTCGTCGACGACTCGAGCAGCGACGGGACGGCGGCCGTCGTCGAGGGGATCGCCGCCCGCCATCCCCAGGTGCGCTGCCTGCCCTCCCCCTTCCGCAACGGCTTCGGCTTCGCCGTGCGGGCCGGGCTCGACGCCTTCGAGGGCGACGCCGTGGCGATCGTGATGGCCGACGGCTCGGACAGTCCCGACGACCTCGTCGCCTACCAGCGCCTGCTGGAAGAGGGCTATGAGTGCGCCTTTGGCTCGCGCTTCATGCGCGGCTCGCGCGTCATCGACTACCCGCGCTACAAGCTGGTGCTGAACCGGATCGTCAACCTCGGCATCCGTGTCCTCTTCCGCCACGGCTACAACGACACGACCAACGCCTTCAAGGCCTACCGCCGCGAGGTGATCGAGAACCTGCGGCCCTTCCTCTCCAACCACTTCAACCTCACGGTCGAGCTGCCGCTGAAGGCCGTCGTGCGCGGCTACAGCTACGGGGTCGTGCCGATCTCCTGGACCAACCGCAAGGCGGGCGTCTCCAAGCTCCACCTCAACGAGATGGGCAGCCGCTACCTCTTCATCGTGCTCTACGTCTTCCTCGAGCACCACCTCAGCCGCGGCGACTACCGGCGCGAGGGATGAGCGACTTCTACCAGCGTCACAAGCTCTGGGTATGGGGCGCGATATGGGTGCTGACGCGCGCGCTGATCGTCGCGCAGATCGGCTTCCTCAACCACAGGTCGGTCACCTCACTGGAAGACGTCTTCCTTTACGAAACCTGGGCCGAAACGCTGGCCCACGACCACTCCCTGCCCGTGGGCGAACTCTGGCAGTACCCACCCGGGGCGGCCCTGCTCCTCCCCCTGGCCGAGCTCGGCATGCACATCAAGGGATTTGGACCCGCCTTCGCGGGGCTGATGCTTGGCTTCGACTTCCTCGCCTTCTGCCTGATCGCCGTGCTCGCACGGCGACAGCGAAGGGACACCGGGGTGTGGATCTGGCTGCTCGGAATTCCGATGCTGCGGGCGGTACCGCTGCTGAGATTCGACATGGTCGGCACGAGCCTGGCGATTGCGGCGCTTTTCGTCATCCATCGACGCCCGGCCTGGTTCGGCGCCCTGGCAGGATTGGGCGCGGCGATCAAAGTCTGGCCCGTGATCCTGCTCTTCGGCGAGTGGAAGAGCGGGCGACTGCTGCGAGCGGCGGCGGCCGCGGCGGCCGCGATCGTCCTCGTCTTCGCTGTGGTCGCGCTCGCCTTCAGCGGCAACGTCTTCGAATTCCTCACCGAGCAGGGCGGCCGTGGGCTCCACGTCGAAGCGGTGGGCAGCCTGCCCTGGCATCTGCGCGAGATCGTCACCGGCGAGGGCCCTCGCACCCTTTCCCGCTCGGGCGCGTCGGAGATCGCGAGCGGCCCAGCGGATCTCATCGCCGGATTGCTCAAGGTCGCAACCTTGGCCGTGCTCGTCGCGGCCGCGGTGTGGTGGCGCGCCCGTCGCCGCGCGATCGACGACGGTCGGCGCGAGCTAGCTGACGCGACGGTCAGTCGAGACTTCGTCTTCACGCTCGCTCTGCTGCTGGTCGTCGCCAGCCAGGTGCTCAGCCCCCAGTACCTGATCTGGCTACTCGGCCTCGCCGCGGTGGCGCTGACGAACAGGAGCAGCGTCGTGGCCCGGCCCGCCTGGATTGTGGTCGCCGCGGCGATCGTCAGCACCGCGGCGTACGGACACAAAGGAGCCTGGGGTCACCCACCTGTATATGGATCCTCGTTCAACTTGGTGATCCGCAACGTCGCTCTCCTCGTCGCTGCCGTGGACGCCTCGGCCCTGATGTGGAAACTACCGCGCCGACCGAGGCCGCCCGGGCTCTCCGGCGCTAACGAGTCCGAAAGCGCAGCGCCAAACGGCTGACTTCGGCCAGCATCTCGACGCTGGCGCGGCCGACGCGCACACGCGAGCGGGGATCGTGCACGTAGAGCACCGGTACCTCGACGACGCGCAGCCCCGCCTGCCGCGCGCGCAGCAGCAACTCGACGTCGAAGGCGAACCCGGGGCAGAGCTGCTCGGCGAAGAGCTCGCGCGCGGTCGCGGTGCGCAGCAGCTTGAAGCCGTTCTGGGTGTCGCGGATCCGCAGACCCGTGAGCAGGCGCACGGCGAGGCTGAAGGCGCGACCGGTCAGCTTGCGGTGCAACGGCCCGCGATCGACCGCGGCCCCGGCCACCGCCCGGGAGCCAACGGCCACGTCGGCCCCCTCGCGAATAGCCGTGCCCAGTCGCCCCAGCTCACCCAGGGGCGTCGAGAGGTCGGCGTCGGCGAGCAGAACGTACTCGCCGCCCGCGGAGCGCACCCCGCGAGCCACCGCGGCACGAGCGCGCCGATCGCCTGGCGCAGAAGGACGAACAGGCAGGCCGCGACGGCGAGGTGGAGGGCGACCGCGAGTAGCCGCAGCGGCGTCTCGGCGTCTTCGCCGAAGCGACCAGCAGGGTCAGCCCGCGGGCAGGCCGCTACCGCGGCGCTCGTCTGCCGAAGCGCAGCTGTGGCACCCGCCAGAACGCCTCGGCGATCACCGAAGCGTCGATCTTCGAGTCGCCGACCTGGCGGTCGCGGAAGACGATCGGCACCTCGACCACTTTGAACCCGTGCTGGATCGTGCGGTAGGTGATCTCGACCTGGAAGGCATAGCCGCGCGAGGCGATCGCGTCGAGATCGAGGGTCTCGAGAACCTCGCGGCGGAAGCACTTGAATCCTGCCGTGAGGTCGTGCACCGAGAGGCCGAGGACGAGGCGCGCGTAGGTGCTGCCGCCGCGGCTGATCACCCGTCGCACCGGCCCCCAGTCCTCGACCCCGCCGCCGGGCACGTAGCGCGAGCCGATCACGAGGTCGGCCCGCTCGGCCGCGGTCAGCATCGCCGGCAGGTGGGAGGGGTCGTGGGAGAAGTCGGAGTCCATCTCCAGGACCAACGCCGCCCCCTCCGCGAGCGCCCGGCGGAAGCCGGCGATGTAGGCGGGGCCGAGGCCTTCCTTTCGGGTGCGGTGCAGGACGGCGACGTTGGGATGCTCGCTGGCGAGCCGGTCGGCGATCTTCCCCGTCCCGTCCGGTGAGCTGTCATCGACGATCAGTAGGTGGGCGGACTCCGGCAGCACCGCGCGCACGGCCTCGACGAAGCGCTCGATGTTGCCGGCCTCGTTGTAGGTGGGCAGGACGACCCAGGCGGGCTCAAGGGTCCGGGCAGAGGTCATTCGGGCCGCGATGCTATTCGCACGCGTCTCGGCTAGGGGCGTGCCCGGCCGTCGCTGAGCGCGACGAACGCGTGCCAGGCCGGCTTCGGCTTGAAGGCATCGCCGGCGCGGAAGAGGCCGACCGAATCGCAGAAGGAGCAGGCGGTGTATTCCGGGTTGTCCTTCCACGAGTACCAGTAGGCCGCCTTGAGGTTGAGGGAGGCCCGATTGGCGATCAGGAATCCGTAGGCCTTGCGCAGTTCACGCGCCTGGCCGGCCACGCCCTGCTCGAAGGCGACGACGTTCGGGTCGTTCTGCGAGCCCCAGCCCATCTCGGTGACGTAGAGGCCGGCGCCGGGGTCGTGGTTGTCGACGACGACTTCGCGCACTTCCTCGGTCAGCGCTTCCAGGTCGTCGACGTGGAACGCGTACGGATGCAGGGCGACGCCGTCGAAGTAGCGCTCGATGCCGGGCACCCGGTAGAGCGCGGCGAGGAACTTGGACGCGTCCATGCCCCGGCTACCGCCCTCGTCGGGTTTGCCGAAGAGCCCGGAGAGGATCACCGTGGCCCCCGGGTCCTCGGCCTTGATCTCCGTATAGGTCGGCTTCAGCAGGCGCGCGTAGCGTCCCGGCGAGACCGGGTATGCGAAGTAGAAGAAGTTGGCCTCGTTCCAGACCTGCCAGCTGTGGACGCCGCGGGCGCTGTAGCGGCGCACGGCTTCCCGCACGAAGGCGAGCCAGGCGCGGCGGGCGCGGGCGCTGTCGACCGGCAGCGTCGTCTGCTGGCGGTCGATCCAGCGCGGCGTCCCGTAGATGAAGGGCAGGACCTGCAGGCCGCGTTTGCGCGCCGCTTCGACCGCCGGGTCGACGCTGCTCCAGTCATAGCCGCCGTTCGCCGTCGGCTGCACGAGCGCCCAGTTGATCGGCCAGCGCACGGTGCCGATGCGGGCCGCCCTCATGTAGGCGGCGTCGGTGTCGGTCAGCGGCGTCTGCGGCGCGATCCCGAAGAAGGACGCCGGCAGCGCCCGCGCCGCCGCCGGCGTGAGCAGCGCGACCGCGACGGTGACGAGAAGTGCGACGGTCTTGGCGGCCCTCAATACGTCCCTCCCAGCTTGCGGTGGTCCCAGGTAGCAACCCGCTCGGGCTTGAAGCGGATCGCGACGCGCTTCGGCGCCTGCGCTTCCAGCGCGGCCCTGGCGTCGCCCTCGACCGAGGAGATGCCCTCGGCGTAGCGCAGCGTCAGCTCTTCCGCGAACCCGAGAACGGCCGGGAGGTCGCGGTGGATCTCGGCCTCGGCCTCGATCATCGCGCCGCGCAGCTCGCCGTACTCGTGGCCGGTCTCGATCAGGACGGTGGCCCGCGGGTCGCGCTCGAGGTTGCGCACCTTCTGCGATTTCGCGTAGGTCCAGATCCAGATCTCGCCCTCGCGCGGCACGAACCACATCGGCATCGAGTGCGGCCAGCCGCGCGGCCCGAGGCTGGAGACGACGGCGATCCGCTCGGACCCGAGCAGCTCCTCCAGCTCCCCCTCACTCAGCTTGATCTGGTCGCGACGGCTCATCCGCGACCGCTAAGAGTGACGGATCGGGCGGAGGAGAAGTTTGAGATTCGCGCGATTCGCCGCGCCACGCGGGCGGCGGCGGCCCCTAGGCTCGGCCTCGCGATGACGATGCAAGCGCAGTCCCAAGTTGCCGCCGTTCCTCGGGTTAACGTTCGTACGTCTTATCCTTTTCTCGTACGTACGCTTCCTGAGGAGCTGACCATGGCAATCACCGCCACCAAGTTGCGCGCCGACGTCTACCGGCTGCTGGACGAGATCCTCGAGACCGGCCAGCCGCTGGAGATCGAGCGCAACGGGAGGATTCTGGTGATCGCTCCCAAGGAGGAGCAGTCGATCTGGGACCGGCTTCCCCGTCGAAAGGGCGCGATCGTCGGCGATCCCGACGAGCTGATCCACATGGACTGGTCCTCGGAGTGGAACCCTGATCCTAATTGACACCCATATCGCCCTCTGGCTTTATGCGGGCCTGACGGAGCGTCTCGCCCCAGCCGCGCGCGAACTGATCGGCGGCGGAGACGAGTGTCGCCTCTCGCCGATCAGCGCCCTCGAGCTGGCGCTGCTGCACGAAATCGGGCGGGCCCGTGACCCCGTGCCGACGATGCTCGCCGCCCTTCGCCAGAGCATCGGCCTCTCGGTCGCCGACGCCTCGTTCCTCGATATCGCGCACGCGGCCGAACGCCTCTCCTGGGCCCGCGACCCCTTCGACCGCATGATCGCCGCCCAGGCGATCGTCGCCGACGTGCCGCTCCTCACCGCCGACCGCACGATCCTCGAGCACCTGCCGCAGGCGACCTGGGACTGATTCCGCCGCGGCGAGCCAGGCTCCCTTACGATCGTGAAGCGATGCGGATCGCGATCCTGATCTTCGAGAAGCTCACCGCGCTCGACGCGATCGGCCCCTACGAGGTGCTGCGCTCGGTGCCGGGCTGGGAGGTGCGGTTCGTCGGCCCCCGCAAGGGCCCGGTACGCACCGACAGCGGCGCGCTGGGGCTGAGCGCCGACTACAGCCTCGACGAGGTCGAGGAGGCCGACGTCGTCCTCGTCCCCGGGGGCGAAGGAAACCGGCCCCTGCTCGAGGACGAGGCGGTGCTCTCCTGGCTGCGCCGCGTCGACGAGACCAGCAAATGGACGACGTCCGTGTGCACCGGCTCGCTCGTGCTCGGCGCCGCCGGTCTGCTCGAGGGCAGGAAGGCGACCTGCCACTGGGCATTCCTCGAGCAGCTGCGCGGGTACGGCGCCGACCCGGTCGGCGGTCGCTTCGTCGAGGACGGCAAGCTGCTGACGGCCGCGGGCGTCTCGGCCGGGATCGACATGGCCCTGCACCTGGTCGGCCTCGAGGCCGGACCGGAGGTCGCCCAGGCGGTCCAGCTCGGGATCGAGTACGACCCCCAGCCTCCCTTCGACGCCGGCTCCCCCGGCAAGGCGCCGGAGCAGATCGTCGAGCTCGTCAAGGCCGTCACCGGCCCGACGGACGAGTGGGTCGGCGGTCCTAGCGGGAAAGGTTGAGGCGCACGGCGCGCGCCACGCGCGCGCCGGGGATCGCGACCAGCAGCTGCACCCTGAGGAAGCCGCGGCGCGCCAGCAGGGCGCGGCCGCGTTCGTCGAGGGCGACGCGGAAGGTGTGCGACCGGCCCCCGCCCAGCGAGAAGGCGCGGCGGCTGACGCCGATCCGCACGACCTTGCGGGGAGCGCCGGCCCTGGCCAGCAGCGGCAGGGCGGCGTGGGTGCGCAGGAGGATCCGCCCGGGGCAGGCTTCCCCTTCGGCCCAACCGCAGCGGACCCAGAGGCTGACCGTGCCCCGTTCGCTCGCCACCTGCCGCACGCTCAGTGGGGGAAGCGCCGCGCGGGTGCCGACGGTCGCGCCTTCGACGTAGTCGTTGTCGATGTTGATCGTCGTCCGCCCGTAGGTCTCGTCGTGGCCGCCGTTGTACTGGTGGATGCGCTGGTGCTCGGACCAGAGGTCGGCCGAGAGGTAGGCATCGAGTGCGTTCCTGGCCCCGTTCCAGTTCGCGGTCCAGACGTTGTCGGGCATCGTGTAGGTGGCGCCGAATTCGCGCGCCAGGTCGGCGATTCCGGAGCTGCTCGAGCTGTAGACGCCGGAGGCGTAGCCGAGCGCGTGCAGCTGGGTGGTCCACTCGGAGAGGAAGGTGAGCGTCGCCCGGGTGGCGGTCGTAGTCCGCGTGTAGGACTCCATGTCGAAGTAGATCGGGCTGCCGGGCCCCATCGCCGCCGCTTCGGCCTCAGCCACGGCGTCGCGGGCCGCTTCGGCGCCCTGCAGCTTGGCCTGGGTCAGGTTCGCGCTGAGCGCGGCGCAGCTGCCGCAGGAGCTGGTCGGCGCCTGCAGCCCGACGTAGGTCGGGATCAGGTGCCAGCCCTCCCCCACCTGTTCGCCGACCCAGTCCGGAGTCAGATTCGGCTGCGAGCAGGCCCGGTTGGCGCCGCCGATGTAGACGCCGATCGCGCGGTAGGGCGAGGACGCCCAGGCCGCCATCGCCCGCGACGACGGGGTCGAGCAGGCGTCGAAGCCGAGGCCGGTGAAGTCTTCGGAGCCGGTGACCGATTCGATCGCCGGGCCGACAGCGCTGGTTGCGGCGAGCGGACGGGCGCGTCGCCGCGGCTCAATCAGGATCGCCCGCCGACGCCCGAGAGCGCGCGAGGGGCAGCGCTGCGCGGCCCCGGGCTCACCCAGGTAGACCACGCGCCGGTCAAACCGCACGCACATCCGCGGGTGCTCGGCGAGCCGGATGACCGACCATCCCGCCGGCACGCGAACCATCTGACCGCCGTAATGAACCGTCCGCGCAGCCGCGGGCGCCGCGAGAACCGCGAGCAGCCCAAGAGCCGCCAGTGCCAAACGAAGCAGGCGCATACCGCCTCTAACCATCGCAGCACGCGATCGTTTCGGCCCGCAAGCTCAGCCGAGTGCATGAACCGCTCCGTGAGGACCTGCCGGGGGTGGGGTCCGGAACGTTTTAGCCTTTCGTCGTGAGCTTGAGGCGCCAGCCCAATCCGTCTCCACCGAAAGGCGCAAGTGGAGGACCCCACCCCCGGCAGGTCCCTACGCAACCGCCTCAGGCACGAGGTCCAACTCTCGCCAAGGCCCCTCGCCGGCCATCGGCTGCGTCCGCCCCTCGAGCCAGTCGGCCTGCAGATCGTCGTAGTGACGGCTGGCGGGGTGGCCGGACTGACCGGTGAACATCTGCCAGCGCGAGCGCTCGGGCGCCGTCGGTTCGGCGACCATGCGCCAGCTCGGTGCCCAGACGGCCTTGTAGGGATCGTTGGGGTCGTAGGCGATCTGACTCACGGTCTCCTGGGCGCCGCCCGCCTTGAGGCTGCGGTTGAGCAGCTTGCGCAGCAGCGGGTTCGCCTCGCCGAGCGGGTGCGGAAACTCCATCTCGTGCACATGGCCCCAGCGCCAGGCGTCGGGGTGGGGCCCGAAACGCTCCGTGAGGTCGTCGAGGGCGCCGCCCAGCGCCTCGAGGACCAGGCCATCCCAGGAGCGGCCGATCAGCTCCTCGTCTCCCTCCTCCCAGAGGTCCATCAGGTGCGAGTGCCAGCGCCAGGGCGAGGTGACGTGCGGCGTGAAGCCGTTGTCGGCGCGGTCGAGCCAGCGCTCGCAGAGGTCGCGGTCGCCGATCGCGGCGCGCGCCACCTCGCGCGCCAGGCGCAGCAGGAAGGCCTGATAGATCGTGCCCGCGATCGAGTCGGGATCGAGCCGGCCGTCCCAGCTGCGCAGGCGCTCGATCGCGCTCGTCTCGCGCTGGCCGGCCGGCTTCAGCCGGCCCAGCCGCCGCGCCGCCTCGATCCCCGGCAGCGAGAGGTTGTCGGACTGCATCGCCTCGAAGCCCTCGATCGTGTGCTCGTCGCTCGCCCGCAGCAGCTGCTCGATCCGCGCCGCGCGGAAGCCGTCGAGCCACTCGCTGGTGATGTGGTGGGGATAGGAGTCGCCGACGATGCGGTTGTTGGCGGTGACGAGGAAGCCGCTCTCGGGGTCGACCGTCTCGGGCAGCTCCTCGTAGGGGACCGTCCCCTCCCACTCGAACTCTCCGGTCCAGCCGGGCTTGGGCAGGTCGGGGCAGCCGCCCCTGCGCAGCGGCAGGCGGCCGATCAGCTTGTAGCCGATCGAGCCGTGGCGGTCGGCCCAGACGAGGTTGGAGGCGGGCGAGCTGTGGTCGGCCAGCTTCGCGACCAGCTCCGGGCCGGAGGCGATCTCGTGCAGCTCGAACATCCCCTTGAAGGCAGTCGGCTGGTCGAGGGTCTGCCAGCGCAGGGCGAGCGGCTCGGACTCGTCGGCGCCGAGCGCCGCGTTGACCAGCGGACCGTGGTGGGTGATCCGCACGTCGAGCACCTCGGGCTCCTCGCGGCCCTTGACCGCGATCTCCTCGCGCACGACCTCGAGCGGGCGCCACTCGTCCTCGAAGAGGTAGCGGTCGCCCTCGACCCGCTCGACGAAGAGGTCCTGGACGTCGGCCATGACGTTGGTGAAGGTCCAGCAGACGTCGTTGTTCTGGCCCATGAAGACGCCCGGCAGGCCGGGCAGCGAGGCGCCCCGCACGAAGCGGTCGCCGAGCGTCAGCCCGACCTGGAACCAGATCCCGGGCATGCTCGGCGGCAGGTGCGGGTCGCCGGCGATCAGCGGCGAGCCGCTGGCGCTGAGCCTGCCCGAGACCGCCCAGTTGTTGGAGCCGCTCGCCTCGGCGGCGAGGCCGATCGAGCGGCGCACGGCGTCGATCTGCTCGACGATCGGCAGGCCTTCGCCGGACCACGCTTCCTGGGTGACGACCGGGTTCTCCGCCGGGTAGGCGGTGTCGAGCTTCGCCGCCAGCTCCGGTCCGAGGGCGCGGACCATGTCGGCGCGCAGCAGCTCGCGCTCCCAGTTGGTCGAGAGGCCGAAGGCGAGCAGCTTGCCGAGACTGAGGACGTCGACCGGGCGCCACGGCTTCCAGGCGAGGCGCAGCAGCTGCATCTCGAAGGGCAGCGCCCTGGCGCCGGCGGCCGCGGCGTTGACCCCCTCGCAGAAGCGGTTGAGCAGGGCGAGCAGCTCGGGATCGAGGGTCGCCGCCTCGCGCTCGGCGGTGCGGCGGATGCCGAGCGTGCGCATCAGCCGGTCGATCGGCAGCCCCTCGACGCCGGCGAACTCCGACACCCGCCCGCTGACCACGCGCCGGTAGAAGTCCATCTGGAAGAGCCGTTCCTGCGCGTGGCAGAACCCCTCGGCGAACCAGAGGTCGGCGGCGCTCTCCGCCTCGACGTGCGGCACGTTCCAGCGGTCGCGCCGCACGCGGACCTTGCCCTCGAGCCCCTCGACCGCGATCGTGCCCTTCCGCTTGGGCAGCGGCCGGCGCGCCAGCCAGTGCCAGGCGGCGGCCGTGGCCGCGGCGGCGAGCCCGGTCCCCGCCAGACCGATCGTCAACCCCGTACGCGCCGCTCGCCCACCCGCCATCGGCCAAGGTTACTGGCTAGTCAGCCAGCTGGAAGCGGCCTTCGGCGGCGAGCTTGTCGAGGTGGGCCTGCATGACCAGGGCGGCCGCGGGACGGACCTCGGCGGGGACGTCGTCCCAGACCTCGGCGAGCAGTGCCTCGCGGGAGCGCTCGCCGCGCCGCAGGGCGGCGAGCAGGCGGCGCTCGCGCATCTCGCGATGCTCGACGTACTCGGCCAGCTTCGCGGCCGGATCCTCGACCCAGGGGCCGTGGCCGGGGCAGATCAGCTCGACCGGCTCGGCTCGCAGACGGCGCAGCGAGTCCATGTAGGCGGCAAGCGAGCCGCCGTCGGGCGGGACGAAGGTCGAGCCCTCGCCGAGCACCAGGTCGCCGCTGAAGCAGACGCCGTCGTCGCTCAGCAGGCAGACGTGGTCCGCGGCGTGGCCGGGGGTCGCGAGCGCACGCAGGCCGGCGTGCTCCTCGCCGTCTCCCGGCAGCACGACCTCGGCGTCGAGCCGCTCCGCCCCGGCAGCGTGGTCGCCGTGGCTGTGGGTGAGGAGGACCAGACCGATACCACCCCGCTCGGAGGCGGCGGCGCGAACGGCGTCGAGGTGCGTGGGAATGTCCGGCCCCGGATCGATGACCGCGCAGGGGTCGGAGCCGTAGAGGTAAGTGTTCGTCCCCGCCAGCGTCATCGGCCCCGGGTTCGGCGCGACGAGACGCAGGATCTCGGGATGGCCGGGGGCCTCGGTCAGCCGCCGACCTCTTTGGCGATCGCCTCGCGGGCGTCCTCGGGCTCGAGCACGACGAGGTCGCCGGCGCCGCGCAGGATCTCGCGCACGAGCCAGGAGGTGCCGGCGTAGGGCAGCTCGACGACGACGGCACCGTCGGCGAGCTCCTCGACCACGGTGCGCTCCTCGCGCAGCCAGCGCGCCCGCTCGGGTGAGACCCAGACGCGGGCGACGTGGGCGGTCGGCACCTCGCCGTGGGTCATCCAGCCCTCGACCCCGGCCAGCTCCTCGACCTCGGGGCGTGGCTCGTAGGCGTCCTTCGTGAGCGTCGCCTCCTTGATCCGGTCGAGCTTGAAGTGGCGCACACCGCCTTTGGTCAGGTCGTAGCACTCCGCGTACCAGCCCTCTTTGCCGTTCTCCAGCCGGTAGGGCTCGACGGCGCGTTTGGTGAACTGATCCTCGTTCTCCTTGTAGTACTGGATCTCGAGCACCCGCCTCTCGCCGATCGACCTGTTGACCTTGCGCGCGACCTCGGCATCGCCGCTGCCGGGTGAGGCGATCTCCAAGCCCTCCTCGGAGGGGTCGTGGCCAAGGGCGTCGACGATCTTGCCGCGGGCGCTCTGCAGGCCACCCTGCGGCAGGTGGTCGCCGAAGAGGTCGATCGCGGCGACCAGCGCCTTCGCCTCCAGCGGCAGCAGCCGCGCTGGGCGGGCGAAGTTGTCGCCGTAGGGCTCGGAATCGACCTCGATCTCGTCGCCGACGACTTCGGCGTAGAGCACGTAGGTGCCGCCGCCGAAGTTGACGACGTTGAGCAGGTCGATGTCCTCCTGCAGCTCCTCCCCGGTCAGCTCGAGCCGGTTGCGCAGGTCGGCGACGCCGAGGCGCTCGCCGCGTTTGGCGGAGTCGATCAGCAGCCCGGCGAGGGTGACGAGGCGGGCGAAGCGCTCGGGCCGGATCGCGGCCTCGCCGCGACCGTTGGAGCGCGTCCGGCGCGGCGCCTCACGCAGCGGCCGGTCGACCGTCTCGGCCGGCTCGAAGCCGCCGTTGCGATGGCGGTCGTGGAGCAGGCCGAGGCGGCTCTCGGCCTCCTCGCGCAACTCGTCGGGGCCCAGCACCTGGGCGTTCTGGCGCCAGCGCAGCACCCAGGCGATCAGCTCGCGCGGCGAGGCGTAGTCGGTCTCGAAGACCGAGCCTTTGCCAGGCGCTCCGTCGGACTTCTTCGCCGCGCGCAACTCGCCGTAGGCGCCGAAGTCGCGCTCGATCAGCCAGGCGATCCGGTCGCGGACGAAGATCGTCGCCTTGCCGCGGATCTCGCCCAGCTGCCAGTCGGCACGCTGGCCGTAGTCGCGGCGGTCGAAGTCCTCCGGCGGCGAAAAGTCGTGCTCGGCCTTGGAGGCGTAGCCGACCTTGCCCTGGATCCGCGAGAGGCGGAAGACGCGCACCGCGTCGCGCTCGTGCGCGTGGCCGATCAGGTAGAACTGGCCGCCGCGGAAGACCAGGTGGTAGGGGTCGACCTTGCGCTTCGCCGTCTCGTCGCGCTCCATCGTGTAGTAGGTGAACTCGATCGTCTTGCGGCGCGAGATCGCGGTCTCGATCTTGGAGAGGCGCTGCGAGAGCTCGCGCCCCCCGGCCGATGCCGTCATCGCCATCTCGACCGGAGCCCGGCCTCCCTCCTCGAGCGGGTTGGGGTGCCCCCAGGCGACCTGCTGCAGGGCCAGCCGCAGCGGCTCGGCGTAGGCGAAGTCGCCTTCGGAGAGCAGCGAGAGCGCCGTGCTCAGCGCCGCCAGCTCCTCGGGGGTGAACTCGATCGCGTCGAGGTAGAAGTTCTCCGGTGGCAGCGAGTAGAGCTCGGCCTCGAAGAAGCCCTCGCCGGGCTTCTCGACCCCGAGCTGGATGCCGAGGCTCTCCAACTCCGCGCGGTCCGCGTAGAAGCGGCGCGCGAAGGCGTCGTCGTTCATGTCGCTGTAGCCCTCCACCTCGCGCTTGATCTCCAAGGCCGAGACCGGCCTCCCCTGCGCCATCAGGAACGAGATCAGCGAGAGCTGGCGGATCAGCTTCTCGGTGTCCTTCGCCACGGAGCGCAGGATAGTGCGCGGCCCATTCCGTGGGCCTCCGCACGACTTCCTCGGGCTCCGGTCAGCGGGCGCAGACGAGGGTTCGCGCGTCGGTCGCGAGTTCTGCCCGCCACGGGCGCGAGGCCGAGTCGGTCGGGATCGCGACTTCGCCGGAGCCACTGACCGGAGGAAGTTCGTTGACGAACAGGTCGCCGAACCGGCCGAGCTTGATCGTCACTTCCTCATCCGGCCGAACCACGTAGCTGAACCCACCGGGGGGCAGTTCGAGCTGGAAGGTCGCGGTGCGACCCGGTTCGGGAACCAACACGAGGCAGCCGCCCCGGGAGCGCACCCGGCCGTCGCTTTCGCTGAGCGGCTGCGGCGACATGCCGCCACGGTCGATGCGCGGCGCACGGGTCGGAGCGACTTCGATCGCGAGCGTGCGGACGAGCTCCTGGTCCGCCGCTTCGCGCGCCTGCTCGCCGGCGGCTTCCAGTTCGGAGAGGTCGTAGGCGGGGGATCCCTGGTCTTCCGCCAGATCGAAATAGGCCCAGATCGGGAAGAACATGTCCGGGTGCGAGTGGGTGGTCTTTTCCGCGTCCTCCGCGAGCAGGCCGCGATCGACCTCGTCGCGGGCGATTTCCAGCGCGGCGAGAGTCGCGCGATTCGTTTCTCCCTCGGCCTGGAAGAGGTGGGCGCCAGCCCGCAGCGTGGAGCCGTTGGCCATCAACGAGAGGCCGAGGACGATCGCGGCCAGCAGGCCGGTGACGGTCGACCACCTGAGGTCGCGGGCAAGCTCGGCGACCAGCAGCAGGCTGATGATGCTGCCCATGTAGACGTAGCGGCTGGCGAAAGGCGTGCGAGCCGGACTTAGCCCGAAGGCGACCAGGACGAGGTAGAGGGCGAGGGTCGCGACAAGGGTCCAGAAGTAGATCGAGCGCGGCGCCCGGCGCACGTGCAGCGCGAGCAGACCGACCAGGACGAGCGTGAGCGGATAGCCCCAGTCGGATCGATGTTCCAGCACCGTGGGCAGCCCAACGCTGCCCGGCACGCGAAACAGTCCCGTTATCCCCGCCGCGATCGCGGCGACCTGATCGGCGCTGCCGGAGAAGACGCTGCTGACCGACTCGATCGTGATGTCTCCCTGGCCGAACTTGCGCGCCCAGACGAACCAGACGGCGTAGGCCAGGCCGGGGACGAGCACCACCCAGGCCCGCCTCCATTCGGCCCTGCCGCCGAGCAGGAGCGAGAACGCCGCCCCGAGCGCGAAGGCGATGCCGACGCTGAAAGAGCCCAGACACAGCGCCAAGAGCACGCAGGCGGCGACGTCGCCGCCGCGCGTGCGGCGCTGGAGCGCGAGGAGCATTCCCAGGCCGGCCGCCATGCCGGAGAGATTCGGAATCTCGTAACCGCCCATCAGCGTGTCCCAGCCGGCGCCGAAGAAGACGACGAGCAGGGTCAGGCCGACCGCCGCGGCGAGCGGCAGGCGGCGGCGGACGAGGGCGAAGAAGAGGGCGGACACGACCAGGTGCAGGACGACGGTCGTCGCCTGGTAAGGCAGGTGCGAGCCGGCGCCGGCGGTGGCGAACAGCACCTTGTAGAGAATCAGCGGGAAGACGATCAGGTGGCCGTTCTGGGGGGTGATCAGGTTTTCGAAGCCCCAACCGCGGAAGACGACCAGGTAGTTCCACTCGTCGTTGACGAACGTCTGGCCGCGGCCCCAGTGCAGGATCAGAAAAGCGGCAAGGGCAAAGGCGACCGCGAGCACCGCGTAGGCGACCTTCTCCTCGCCCACCCTTCGCGCCCAGGCTCCGAACCTGGCGACGCCGCGGTCCAGCCAGGCAATCGGGTGCACAGCAGGACGCGGATCCGGCTCTCCGGAGCTTGGCGAGGCCATCGAGCCGCGCAGTCTACGTTTGACTCAGGCGGCTTGGCGAGTGCCGAAATACGCTGACCCCGACAGCGCCCGGTCGAAGCCCGACCAGGACTCGCCGGCGGGCAGCTCGCGCTCGAGGCGGTCGAAGCTGCCGAGGCGGCCGCCGAGGTTGTCGATCATGTGGACGAGGACGGCCTCGCGGGTGGCGGGAACGACCGGCGAGCCGTGCTCGAGCGAGCCGTGATGGGCGAGGACGATGTGCAGGACGGCCTGGGCGAGGGCCGGGTCGAAGCCCGGGATCTCCTCGATCTGACGGCGCACCATGTAGTAGCCGAGCGGGATCTCGCCCTGCAGGCGCCCGGCATCGGTGAGGTCGATCGCCAGCGGGTCGTCGTTGTAGGCCTCGGTCTTGCCGATGTCGTGCAGCAGCGCCCCGCTGACGGCGACGTCGCGGTCGATGCCGGGAAAGAAGGCGGCGGCGGCGCTGACCGCCTGGGCGACCGAGAGCGTGTGCTCGAGCAGCCCGTGGCGGTAGGCCTGGTGGTAGACCTTGGCCGCCGGGGCGTCGCGGAAGCGGCGCCATCGCGCCGAGCCCTCGCCGAAGAAAGCGTCGAGCAGGCGGCGCAGCCGCGGGTCCTGGACGGTGCCGAGCAGCTCGCGCAGGTCGCTCTCGAGGCGATCGAAGGGGACCTCCGATTCGACCGCGAGGTCGGCTCGCTCGTACTCGCCGTCCGAGGCGGCGCGCAGCGCGCTCAGCTTGATCTTCAGGCCCCAGCGTTCGCTGACCTCGAAGTGGCCGTCGACGTGCACCGCGGTGCCGGGCGCGGCGAGCGCGTAGAGCGCCTCGGCGTCCTCCCAGGAGACCGCCTCGCGGCTGCCGCTGGCATCGCCCAGGGTCAGCCGCAGCCAGGGCTCGCCGTTGCGCTTGCGGCGCAGCTCGCGCTCGCGCACGGCGTAGACGCCGCGCACGCGCTGTCCGTCCTCCAGCTCGCCCAGCGGGACCCTCCTGGGCCCGGGTCCGTCCCCATTGGACGAGACGGCTTCCTCGACCAAGCCTGCGAGCGCTTCCTGGATCATCCGCGAACCAAGGTAGAGCCGCGCCCGGACGATCCGCTGATTGAATCCGACGCTCGATGGACGAGCGCGCCTGGCTCAGAGAACGACTGGAGGAACTCGAGCGGATCGAACGGCCCTCGGCCTCCGAAGGCGAGCGGCGGGCGGCCGAGTGGCTGGTCGAGCGCTTCGCCGAGCTCGGCGCCGAGGCGCGGATCGAGGCCGAGCCCGCGCACGGCACCTACTGGTGGCCGCTGGGACTCGGCGCCGCGCTGGGAGCCCTCGGCGGCTGGCTCGGCCTGCGCGGCAGGCGGCTGCTCGGCGGACTGTTCGGGGCGCTCGGCGCGGCCGGGATCGCCGCCGACTTTCCGCCCGGCAAACGGCCGCTGCGGCGACTGCTGCCGCGGCGCACCGCCTACAACGTCGTCTGCGAGCTGGGGCCGAGGGACGCCGAGCGGACGATGGTCGTCGTCGCCCACCACGACGCCGCCCACGCCGGGCTGATCTTCCATCCCGAGATCCCCAAGTTCGCCGACCGGCTCGGCCTGATCGAGAACGCCGACACCAGCCCGCCGCTGATGGCGCCAGTCATCGGCGGCCCGCTGCTCGCCGCGCTCGGTGCGCTCAGCGGCCGCCGGCGCCTGGCCAGGCTCGGCGTCGTGCTCGGCCTCGGCACGGCGGCGGCGATGGCCGAGATCGGCGCCCGCAAGGTGGTGCCGGGGGCCAACGACAACGGCTCCGGCGCCATCGCCCTGCTCGCGGTGGCGCGTCGCCTGCTCGAGCGCCCGCCCGAGAACCTGCGCGTGATCCTGCTCTCGGCCGGCGCCGAGGAGTCCTTCAGCGAGGGGATCAAGGCTTACGGCGAGCGTCACTTCGACGAACTGTCGCGCGAGAGCACCATGTTCCTCGCCGTTGACTCGATCGGCGCTCCCCACCTGCTGGTCCTGCGCGGCGAGGGCTTCCTCAGGATGCGCGAGTACTCGCCGCGGGCGCTGGCACTGATGGACGAGGTCGCCGAGGAGCTAGGCATCTGGCTCTGGCCCAACCTGCGTCTGCGCAACGGCACCGACGGGCTGGAGCCACTCGCGGCCGGTTACGAGACAGCCTCGCTCTGCGGCTGCAACGAGCTCAAGAACCCGGGCAACTACCACTGGCCCAACGACCTCGCCGAGAACGTCGACTTCGACACCCTCGCCGACGGCGTCCGCCTGATCGAGGCCGCCGCCCGCCGCCTCGACAAGCGCTGGCTCACCTAACCCCCCGCCGGGTGCAACGTATTTTCGTCCCATAGCAACAAAAAGACGTTGCACCCCGGTAGGGCACGGAGGCGAAATCCGACCGCGAGGTCGGATTTCGCCTCTATAGAGTCCGCGCCCGTGCCCAAGCATGACGTGCTCGTAATCGGCGCCGGCCTCGCTGGCCAGCGCGCCGCCCTAGCCGCCGCCGAGCAGGGAGTCTCGGTCGGGATCCTCAGCAAGGTCCACCCCGTGCGCTCGCACTCCAACGCGGCCCAGGGCGGGATCAACGCGGCGCTCAACCCGGGCGACTCCTGGGAGTCGCACGCCTTCGACACGATCAAGGGCTCCGACTATCTCGGCGACCAGGACGCGGTCGAAATCATGGCTCGCGAGGCGCCCGAGGAAATCCTCCACATGGAGCACCTCGGCGTCACCTTCCACCGCAACGAGGAAGGGAAGCTCGGCACCCGCGCCTTCGGCGGCGCCTCGGCCGCGCGCACCTACTACGTCGCCGACATCACCGGCCAGGCGATCATGCACGTCCTGTATGAGCAGCTGATGAAGCATTCGGACCAGGTCGCCCGCTACGAGGAGTGGTTCTGCACGGCGCTGGCCCTCGACGAGGAGGGCGAGTGCCGCGGCGTCGTCACCCGCAACATCGCCGACGGCTCGATGGAGCTATTCGAGGCGAAGGCCGTGATCCTCGCCTGCGGCGGCAACGGCCAGGTCTGGAAACCGACCACCAACGCCCTGATCTGCACTGGCGACGGCATCGCGATGGCCTATCGGGTCGGGGCGAAGCTGATGGACATGGAGATGATCCAGTACCACCCGACGACGCTGGCGGGCAAGGGCTTCCTGATCACCGAGGGCGCCCGGGGCGAGGGCGCGCACCTGCTCAACGCCAAGGGCGAACGCTTCATGGAGCGCTACGCGCCGAACAAGATGGAGCTCGCCTCGCGCGACGTCGTCTCGCGCGCCGAGCAGACCGAGATCAACGAGGGCCGCGGCTTCCCCGACGGCACCGTCGCGCTCGACATCACCGTCGTCCCGAAGAAGCGCGTGCACGAGGCGCTGCGCGAGATCGTCCTCGTCGGCCGCGACTTCGCCGGCGTCGACATCACCCGCGAACCGATCCACATCAAGCCCGGCAACCACTACACGATGGGCGGCGTCAAGACCGACGTCGAGGGCCGCACCGACGTTCCCGGCCTCTACGCGGCCGGCGAGACCGCCTGCGTCTCGGTCCACGGCGGCAACCGTCTCGGCGCCAACTCGCTGCTCGACACATTGATCTTCGGCCGCCGCTCCGGCGCCGACGCCGCCGCCCGCGCCAAGCGGATCGAGGGCTCGCGACCCTCGCGCGAGGCGCTCGAGGCCGAGCAGGCGCAGATCGACGCGATCGCCGCCCGCGAGAAGGGCTCGGGCCGCCGCGTCTCGGAGATCAAACTGGAGCTGGGCACGACGATGGACGCCAAGGTCGCCGTCTTCCGCGACGAGGCCGGCATCGCCGAAGCGCTGGAGACGGTGCGCCGCCTCAAGCAGGAGGCCGAGAGCGCCTACATCGACGACAAGGGTCAGATCTTCAACCAGGACCTGCTCGCCGCGATCGAGCTCGGTTACATGCTCGACAACGCCGAGTGCACCTGCGTCGCCGCGCTCGAGCGCAAGGAGAGCCGCGGCGCCCAGTACAGGACGGACTTCCCGGAGCGCAATGATGAGGAGTGGCTGAAGCACATCGATCTGCAGCTGACCGACGACGGCCCCGAGATCTCCTACTCCGAGGTGACGATCACCCAGTGGGAGCCGCAAGAGAGGACTTACTAGGACGATGGCCGAGTACACGCTGAAAGTCCGCCGCTACCAGCCCGAGTCGGGCGAGGCCGCCTACTGGGAGGAGTTCAAGGTCGATCTCGACCCCTCGCTCTCGGTCCTCGACGGCCTGCTGCAGGCCAAAGACCGCGACGACGGCTCGCTCGCCGTGCGCTGCTCCTGCCGCGCCGCGATCTGCGGCTCCTGCGGGATGAAGGTCAACGGCCAGTCCGGCCTCGGCTGCAAGACCCAGATCGGCGAGGCCCACGAAGCCGCGAACAGGCGCAACGGCGGCTCCGAGCCGATCGTCGTAGAGCCGATGGGCAACATGCCCGTGATCAAGGACCTGATCACCGACATGGAGTCGACGCACTGGGCCAAGATCCGCCGCGTCACCCCCTGGCTCCTCCCTCACGGCGAGCCGCCCGAGCGCGAGTACGTGGTCGAGCCGGAGTCGATGATCGACATCACCCAGTCGATGGCCTGCATCCAGTGCGGCGCCTGCGTCTCCTCCTGCCTCTCGATGGAAGCCGACCCCGACTTCATCGGCCCGGCCGCCCTGGCCAAGGCCTACCGCTTCGTCGGCGACCCGCGCGACGCCGAGACCGTGGAGCGCCTCCACGACCTCGCTCACGACCCGCACGGGATCTACGACTGCACCCACTGCTTCAGCTGCATCGACGCCTGCCCCAAGGGGGTGGCGCCGATGGACCAGATCATGCGCCTGCGCCGCAGGGCCGCCGAGGAGGGCATCGAGGACGACCCCAACAACGGCGCCAACCACGTCAAAGCCTTCGTCAAGATGATCGAGAAGAAGGGGACCAACGACGAGGCGCTGCTGATCCAGGAGTCCTACGCGCCCGGCGTCAAAGGCAAGCTGAAGCCGACCAAGGGCGCGGTCGAAGGCCTGCTCAAGTCCCTGCCGACGGTGCTGCGGGCGATCAAGACCGGCAAGGCACGCTCCCCCTCCAAGCTGATCCCCGGCGTCCATCCCAAGCTGCCCGGCGGCGCCCAGGACGAGGTCAAGGCGATCTACGCTCACGCCGAGGAGCACCGCGAGGAATTCAACCTCTACATCAAGGGCGAGGACGAGGACTTCGTCGAACCGGAGCCCGATGAGATGACCGACGCGACGATCGAGGCGGAGGCGGCCGCGGCCGCGGAAAGCGAGGAGTCATGAAGCTTGCCTACTGGCCCGGCTGCGTCTCGCGCGGCTTCACCACCGAACTGCACGGCTCGATGGCGTTCACGGCCGAGAAGCTCGGCATCGAGCTGGTCGAACTCGATCGCGCCAACTGCTGCGGCGCCGGGATCATCGCCGAGCACAACCAGGAGCTGGCCGACACGCTCAACGCTCGCACCTTCGCCCTCGCCCAGCAGACCGGGCTGGCGATGATGAACATCTGCTCGACCTGCCAGGGCGCCCAGTCGGAGTGCCAGCAACGCCTCGACGCGGACTCCGCCTACCGCGCCCACATCAACGAGGTGCTGAGTGGCCAGGGCCTCGAGTACGTCAAGGGCAAGGACGGCTTCACCAACAAGAACTTCCTCTGGCTGCTGGTCGAGGACTACGGGCTCGACAAGCTGGCGGAGAAGGTCGTCCGTCCGCTCTCGGGCCTGCGCGTCGGCCCCTTCTACGGCTGCTACGTCGTCCGGCCCAAGGAGCGCCTCGGCTACGACGAGTTCCCCGACCGCGACCTCTACCTGGAGAAGGTGATCGAGGTCCTCGGCGGCGAAGTCGTCGAGTACGACGGCGCCCGCAAGTGCTGTGGCTTCCCGGTGATCACGATGAACCGCGACACCTCGCTGCGCCAGGCCGGCACCCACGTCGGCGACGCGATCGACGCCGGCGCCGACTGCCTCGTCACGCCCTGCCCGCTCTGCCACCTCAACCTCGACATGCAGCAGCCCGAGGCGGCCAAGGTCGTCAACCGCGACCTCGGCCTCGCCGTCCTGCACCTGCCGCAGCTGGTCGGCCTAGCGCTCGGCGCCGAGCCGAAGGAGCTGGGGATGAGCAAGCACATCGCCTCGACCAGGTGGGTCGAGGAGCGGCTTGCCGGCGGCGTTCCCGCCTGACTCGGTTCGATCAGCCGGCGGCCACCACTTCGACGGTGCCGTGCATCTGGGGGTGGATCGAGCAGACGTAGGCGTAGGTGCCCGGTTCCTTGAAGGTCTCGGACTTGAGCTTGCCTTCTTCGAGGGTGCCGGTGTCGAAGCTGCCGTCTTCGGCCGTCGCCGTGTGGGGCGCCGAGTCGCGGTTGATCCAGATCACCTTGCCGCCTTCCTCGATCGTCACCGGGTCGGGGTCGTAGGCGAAGCCTTCGATCTCCACCTTCGCCGAGCGCACCGCGTCCCCACTGGGCGCCGCCGCGTTGCCGCCACCCGATTCGGAGGTCGATTCCCCGGTCGTCTCGGTCGTGGTCGCGGGCGTTTCGCCGTCTTCACCACCACCGCAGGCGGCGACGCCAAAGATGAGAACGACCAGGGCAGCGGCAAACAGCGCTCTAGGTTGCATCCCCGACGACTACCCCGACGGCGCGGCCTGAATCTTCCGAATCGCTCAGCGCTTCGAGAGTCCCACTCGACTAGCGAGCCACTGGGCGCCGACGGTGTCGGTCAGGCCGTGAGAGACGATTGAGACGATGATGGTGATCGCGGCTATGTCGAAGATCAGGTTCGCTTCGGCGACGTCGGACTTGACCACGAATAGGGCGAAGAGCATCGAAGCCACCCCCTTCGGTCCGAACCAGGCCATGAAGAGCTTTTGGGGGCGCGGGATGCCGGTGCGGAGGAAGGAAAGGAGGACGGCGGCGGGGCGGGCGACGAGCAGGGCGAAGAGGACGAAGGCGACCAGTGGGGGGACGCTGTGGTCGAAGCCGGTGGCGACGATCAGGGCGCCGAAGACGAAGAAGGTGAGCACCTGCAGGATCGCGCTCGTGTTCTCGGCGAACTCGACGAACCCCTGGGGGACGTCACGCTCGGTCGCGGCCATGGCAATGCCGCAGACGAAGGCGGCGATCAGCCCGTTGCCGAAAGTGACGTCTGCGAGGCCGAAGGCGAACAGGGCGAAGCCGACGGCGTAGATCCCCTCATAGCGCTGGGTCAGGCCTCCCCCCGGAAGATGGAGGTGCAGACGACCGCCGAGGGCGCCGAGGCCGAAACCGATCGCCGCTCCCACCATGGCCTCCCCGGCGAGCTTCGCCGCTTCGGTCCCGGCGTCCCCCCCGGGCGTCGCGAGGACGAGGAAGAAGAGGACGAAAGGAAGCGCCAAACCGTCGTTCAGCCCCGACTCGAGGTTGAGCGTGTGGCGGACCGAAGCGGGGACGACGCGGGAGGTGACCACCGCCGAGGTGACGACAGGGTCGGTCGGCGCGAGCACGGCTGCCAGCAGCAGCGCCTCGGCCCAGCTCAGCTGCGGGAAGAGCGCCTTCGCCGCGAGGCCCAGAAGCGCCATCGTGATCGGCATCGCGATCGTCAGCGCCCGCGCCACCGGGCTCCAGTGCGCCCGCAGCAGCTCGCGCTCGACGAACATGCCGTCGGAGAAGAGGGTGAGGATCAGCGCCAGCTCGACCAGCTCGACGAGCGCCTGGTCGGTCGGGTCGACTTCGACCACGCCGACCTCGGCAAGCAGGATGCCCAGTGCGACCGACAGCACCGAAGCGGAGAGCACTGTCCCCCGCATCACCCCCGAGAGCGCCGCGACCACGGTCAGCAGCCCGCCGAAGATCAGCACCGCGTCGCCGAACCCGAGGTTCATCGTGTGCGGAACCTAGAGGACCGGCCGGGCGTGGGTGCGACTAGAAGATCGTTGCCGCGACCAACGCGGCGAACGCGGTGAGGATGCCCGCGAGCGTGACGATCATCGACTGCTGCAGAGCATCGAACCGGGCGTCGAAGTGCTTGCCCTGAGCATCGATGCGGTCTTCGAGCCGGTCGAACCGCTTCTCGACCTGCTCGGCGAAGTGATCGAGTCGATCGTCGTTCCAGTTCACGGTTCCATGCTCCATCGCCTGCCGGACGCTAACAGACAAAATGTTACACGTGGCGCACGTAAATGTGCCGGACAGATGTCTGAGCGATCAGCTCCGCGGGCCGAGCAGACCTTGCTCGATCAGCAGCTCGGCGACCTGCACGGCGTTGGTCGCGGCGCCCTTGCGCAGGTTGTCGCCGGCGACCCAGAGGTTGAGCGTGCGCTCCTCGTCGGGGTCGCGGCGCACGCGGCCGACGAGGACCTCGTCGCGGCCGGCGGCGTCGATCGCCATTGGGTAGGAGCCGTTGGCCGGGTCGTCGACGACGATCACCCCCGGCGCCTCGCGCAGCAGCTCGCGGCAGTCGTCCGGCGAGAGGTCCTCGCCAGTACGTACGTTGACCGACTCCGAGTGACCGCTGACGACCGGCACACGGGCGCAGGTCGCCGAGATCGCCAGCTCCTCGCCGACGCCGAGGATCTTGCGCGTCTCGGCCATCACCTTGCGCTCCTCGGTCGTGTAGTCGTCGCCGTCCTTGAAGACCTCAACCTGGGGCAGGACGTTGAAGGCGATCCGGTGGGGATAGATCTGGGGCGGCGCCGGCTGGGTGCCGTCGAGCACCGCGCGCGACTGGGTCAGAAGCTCCTCGATCGCGCGCTGGCCGGTCCCCGAGACGGCCTGGTAACTGGAGACGACGATCCGCTCCAGCCCGACCGCGCGGTGGATCGGCGCCAACGCCATCATCGCGACCATCGTCGTGCAGTTCGGGTTGGCGACGATCCCCTTGTGGCCGGCGGCCGCCTCCGGATTCACCCCGGCGACGACCAGCGGCACGTCCTCGTGCATGCGCCAGAAGCTGGTGTTGTCGACGACCACGGCGCCGGCCTCGACCAGCCGCGGCGCCCACTCGGAGCTGACCGACCCACCGGCCGAGGAGAGCACCACGTCAAGCCCTTGGATCGTCTCCTCGCTCAACGGCCGGCAGCTCAGCACCGAGTCGTTCCACTCGATCTCCCTCCCCGCCGAGCGCTCGGAGGCAAAGGCGACGACTTCGGAGGCCGGAAACTCCCGCTCCGCCAGGATCTCGAGGATCGTCGATCCAACGGCCCCGGTCGCCCCCAGGACGCCGACTCTGTACCCGTTCTCAGCCATCGACTCCGAGTATGAAGCTTCTCGACCCTGAAGCGACGCTTCGCGGTCCGGAAGCAGCGCCTCTCCGCGGGTGGCGTCGGGGTGGGGGTGTCCGGCGCAGTGCGGCGTCTCGTTTTTCGCCCAACTGACCCTCAAGCGAACCAGCAGCTCTCCAGGCGAAAAACCCAGCACGAAGCCGGACACCCCCACCCCGGCGACAGGACCCGCGGCTGGGAGCCCCGTCCCTAACCGCGATCAGCCGCTGACCGTGGGGCGGTGTTCGGCCCCTTCAGGTTCTTCGGGCCGCACGGCGTCGGCGCCGAGGTCGAAGGCCGTGTGCAGCGCCCGCACCGCGTCGGGGACGCGGTCGGCGGCGATGACGCAGGAGATCTTGATCGGCGAGGTGGAGATCATCTCGATGTTGATCTTCTCGGCGCCGAGGACCTCGAAGACCTTGGCCGCGACGCCGGGGTGCGAGCGCATGCCGGCGCCGATGATCGAGACCTTGCCGATGTGCTCGTCGGTGCGCAGCCCCTCGCTGACCCCGCCGAGCGCCTCGATCGCGTCGACCGCGGTGCGCAGCTCGGAGCTGTCGATCGTGAAGGAGAGGTCGGCCAGCTCGTCGTCGCCGACGGGCTCGTTCTGGATGATCACGTCGACGTTGATTCCGGCGTCGGCGAGCGCCTGGAAGATCTCGCCGGCGACGCCCGGCTCGTCGCGGATGCCGACCAGGGTGACGCGCGCCTCGTCGGCGGTGTGGGTGACGGCTGTGACGAAGGGGTTCTCCACGGTCTGCTGCTCGCTCTCGTCCTCGCTGAGCACGAGGGTACCGGGGCCGTCCTCGAAGCTGCTGCGGCAGTGGATGCGAACGCCGTGGTTGCGCGCGTACTCGACCGAGCGCAGCTGCAGGACGCGGGCTCCGGAGGCGGCCATCTCCAGCGTCTCCTCGAAGGTCGCGACCGGGATCTTGCGGGCGTCGGGAACGATGCGCGGGTCGGCGCTGAAGACGCCGGCGACGTCCGTGTAGATCTCGCAGACGTCGGCGTCGAGCGCCGCGGCCAGCGCCACCGCGGTCGTGTCGGAGCCGCCGCGGCCGAGCGTGGTCACGTCGCGGCTCTCGGTCGAGACCCCCTGGAAGCCGGCGACGAGCACGATCCGGTCCTCCTCCAGCGCGGCGCGGATGCGCTCGGCTTTGACGTCGATGATCCGCGCCTTGGTGTGGGAGGAGTCGGTGACGATCCCCGCCTGCGAGCCGGTCAGCGAGATCGCCTTGTGGCCCATGTCGTGGATCGCCATCGCGCAGAGCGCGCAGGAGATCCGCTCGCCGGTGGAGAGCAGCATGTCCATCTCGCGCGGCTCGGGGCGCTCGGAGATCTCGAGCGCGTCGGCGACGAGCTGGTCGGTCGTCTTGCCGCGCGCCGAGAGCACCGCGACGACGCGGCTGCCGGCCTCGCGGGCGGCGACGATCCGCCGCGCCGCGCGCTTGATCTGCTCGGCGCCGGCGACGGAGGTGCCGCCGAACTTCATCACCACGGTCTTCGGGATCCCCTCGCCCATAAGGGCTGAGGATAGTCGGCGGCCGCTGAGCGGTTACTCGCCGCTGCCGAGGTTGCCGAGCATCGCGTGCTCGGCCATCCGGATCAGCCCGAGGGCCATATGGGGGCGCATGTCGCTGGTCCGCACCCGCACGTGGGAGCCGTGCGGGCCGACCACCTCGACGATCGTGCAGACGTCGCCGATCTGACAGTCGTCGCCGTAGTCGGCTTCGAGCGCCTCCATCTGCGCCGTCACCACCTGGCCCATCTTGCTCTGGTCTAGAGGCATGGCTAGGGAGACTACACCGGCGCCTATTCGCCGAGGTTGAAGACCGAGCTGTCGAAGGCGCTCAGCGCCGGGTCGGCCGCGTAGCCGAGCGGCGGCGCCAGCCCGAGCAGTTCCTCGACGCTGAGCAGGAACGAGAAGTGGTTGTAGTAGCCGGTTTCGTTGATCGAGCCCGGCTGGACAAAGGGCGAGAGCAGCAGCATCCCGACGCGGCCGCCGCCACCGGTTTCTTTGATGGGAGAGTTGGTCGGCGGTGCAGACGGGGCGGCAGGCAGATTCGGATATTCAGGGGTGGCACAGCAGGTACTGGCGTCCGGTTCGGCGCCATCCCGCGGCGCCTGGGCGAAAGTGATCGCGATCAGGCCGCCTTTCTTGTAGGCGTCAGAGGCTTCGATCTCGGGCACGACCCTTTCGAGGAACGGTTGCGCCGTCGCCAGCCCGGCCGGCTTCCCTTCTTCACAGGGTGTTTCGCTGCCGTCCTCACAGGCGCCGGGGACGATGTAGGAGAAGGCAGGCGTGTCCTCCTCTTTGGCCAGGTCGACCCCAAGCTGGTCAAGCCCCGCTTCGCAGCCGGCGCAGCGCGGCTCGTCGGTCAGCGAGTGGAAGTAGGAGAACGGGTTGCGCCATTCTGGGTGCGGTTCGCCGGCATAGACCTTCCACGTCTTCTGGGAGGCAGCGAGCAGGTCGGGTAGGGCCTGGGCTTCCGCGGGGTAAATGCAGCCGTCGCCCTGAGCCTGTCCGGAGGTCGGATCGAGCGTGCCGGGGGCGACGTCCACGCGTTCCGGGCAGTTCGCGGCGGTCGCCGGCGTCGGCCCCTGGCCGCTGACGAGGGCGATCTCATTGGCCAGGTCACCCTGCGTCACCGCGTAGTAATTGCTCAGCAGCTCGCCTTTTTCGGTCAGCGTCTTCGCCAGATAGGGAGCGAGAGAGCTATCGCCGAACGCGGTTTCGAAGCCGTTGTCGCCGAGCACGATCGCGAACACGTGGGCGATCGGCGGCAGGACTTCTTCTTCGGGCAGTTCGAGAGGCGGTTTCTTCGCTGCCTTGGGCAGCGATCCGGCTCCCTCGGAGCCGGTCGGGACCAGCGAGACTTCTTCTTCGCCCGCGGCGGTGGCGACCGGCACCGGTTCCACCGCTTCCGTTTCCTCTTCCACCGCTTCGACTTCTTCGACCGGCGCCGGTTCGTTGACGACGACGATCGGGCCGAGCCCGGCGCTGCGGGCAACCGGGCCGGTCGCGGCCCCGACGACGACGCCGAAGGCGAGCAGCGCCATCACGGCGATCGCGGCCGCGCGCGGCTCGGGCATGTAGCGGGTCAGCGAGCCCTCCTCGTCGGGCTCGGCGGTCGGGGCGGCCACGTCCACGCCGACCGGCGGCGGCTCCGCGACATCGTCAGCGGGGACGATCGAGAGCCACTCGGCCACGCCGGGTGGCAGCGCACCGCGTCTCTCGCCGCAGCCGAGGCAGTAGCGCTGGTCGGCCGCCAGACTCGAGCCACAACTCGCGCAGCTGGCGGCGCCCGCCGCGCCGAGACCGTCGTCGCCACCGATGACAGACATCGCGAACAGTGTCACTCCATATGGGACTCGAAATGTGACCCAAATGTGAAGAGCCACGCATGACGGCGGTTTGTTTTTCACAACACGTAAACATCTGGCCCGGGAAGTGCGAAGACGATGTCCGTCCGGCTTACCGTATGGACCCCTCCCACGCCCTGAACGCGCCCCAGACACCGCAGCCTCCGCCCGACCCTCGCTATCAGCCGGGCGCGCACCCGCCCGCGGCAAGTCCGGCGACAGCCGTCCACCACTCGCTGGTCGCCGCGACCGGAGAGCAATGTCCCTCCTGCGGCCACCCCGTCGCCTCCGATCAGCGCTACTGCCTGAGCTGCGGGCAGCGCCGCGGCGACCCGCGCCTGCCCTTCATGAACGCGGTCACCTTCATGGACGCGATGAAGCGTCCCGCCGCGACCTCTCCCCCGCCCCCACCCAAGCGACGCCGCGTCTCTCCCAATGCCGCCCTGATCGCGAGCGTCGGCACGCTGCTGCTGGCGATGGGCGTCGGCGTCCTGATCGGACGCTCTGGCAACGACACGAGCGGGAGCACGGCGGCCGCCCCGGCGCAGGTGATCACCGTCCCCGCCGGGGGCCAGCCGGAAAGCTCGACGGCGTCCGGCGCGGGCGCGGCGTCCGGCGCCAGGAAGAGCTCGAAGCCCAACAAGAAGGCCGCCGCCAAGGCCAAGGCCGCGGCCGATTCGGGTGAGGGCGCCGCGGACGTGCTCCATCCCAAAGTGAAACTGGCGCCACCGACCGCGCAGGTCGGCAGCAAGTGCGAGAGCGGCGCCGGCTGTAAAAACGGTGAATTCACCGGCGAATTCTTCGGAGAATGAGATGAGGATCCCCTTCCGGAAATCTCCCCACGTGAGCGTCAACGGCGCGACCGCGGTCGCGCCGAGCGCGGCCCCGCACGAGCTCACCGTCGACCTCGAACGCCGTCGCGACCAGCTCGTCGCCCGCGTCGCCGAGTTGCAGTGGGACCTCGGCGGCCTCGTCTACGAGATGGCCGTCCGCAACCGGATCGACGTCGAGGTCCTGGTCAAGCGGGCGGTCGCCCTCCAGGACGCCGACGCCGAGCTGAGCGAGGTCGAACGGATCGTCCGCATGGAGCAGACCGGCACCGCCGGCTCCTGCACCTCCTGCGGCGCCCCGCACAGCACTGGCGCCACCTTCTGCTGGCAGTGCGGCCAGCCCCTGCTGGCCCAGGTGCCGAGCGACGCGATCCTCAGGCGCTAGACGCGCCGGTAGTTAGCGGTCCATATGGGTAGCCAACTACCGGCACGTCCCCGGGTCAGCCGAAGCGGCCGGTGACGTAATCGCGCGTGCGCGGGTCGGCCGGAGCGTTGAAGATCGTCTCGGTGGCGGCGTACTCGATCAGGCTTCCGGTCGGTTCGGCCCCGACCCCCGTCTCCAGGCCGAAGAACGCGGTCCTGTCGGCGACGCGTGCGGCCTGCTGCATGTTGTGGGTGACGATCACGATCGTGAAGCGGCCCTTGAGGCTGTGCATGAGGTCCTCGATCGAGGCGGTGGCGATCGGGTCGAGCGCCGAGGCCGGCTCGTCGAGCAGCAGCACGTCGGGTTCGATCGCGATCGCGCGCGCTATGCAAAGTCGCTGCTGCTGGCCGCCGGAGAGGCCGAGCGCGCTTGCTCGCAGCCGGTCCTTGACCTCGTCCCAGAGCGCCGCTCCGCGCAGCGCCCGCTCGACCCGCTCGTCGAGGTCGCGCTTGAGGCCGAGGTTGCGCGGCGCCCAGGCGACGTTGTCGTAGATCGACTTCGGGAAGGGGTTCGGCTTCTGGAAGACCATTCCGATCCGGCGCCGCACCTCGACCTGGTCGACGTCGCCGGCGTAGATGTCGTGGCCGTGGTAGCGAACCTCGCCCCGCAGGCGGAACCCGGCGACGGAGTCGTTCATCCGGTTGAGGCTGCGGATGAAGGTCGACTTGCCGCAGCCCGAGGGCCCGATCAGCGCCGTGATCCGGCTGCGCGGGATGCGCAGGCTCACCCCGCTCAGCGCCTGCTTGGCGCCGTAGAAGACGGAGACGTCGTCGACGTCGAAGACCGACTCGACAACCGGCTCGGGGCAGCGGGCGGCCTCCATCCCCGAATCGGCGAGCAGACCGCTCTGGATCCGCACGCGCGAGGACGTCGCGGGTGCGAGGGCGGGCGGCTCCTGCCTCATGCCGCTCATCCGGCCATCCTCCGCTTGCTGCGCGCGAGCAGCGCCCGCGCCCCGAAGCCGGCGAACATGATGAAGGAGAGCAGCACCAAGCCTGCCCCCCAGGCCTGGGTGAGCGCTTCCGGATTGGCTTCTTCGGAGAGCCGGAAGATCTTCACCGGGATGTTGGGGACCGCTTCGAACGGGTTGAGAGAGACTTCCGAGCCGCTGAAGACCGAGTCGACGAGGATCAGCGGCGCGGTCTCGCCGGCGGCGCGGGCGACGGCGAGGATCGTCGCCGTGACGATCCCCCCCGTGGCGCTGGGCAGGATCACGGTCAGGACGGAGCGCCAGCGGCTGACACCAAGCGCGTCGGCGGCTTCGCGCAGGTTGCCGGGCACGAGGACGAGGACCTCCTGGGCGCCGCGGGCGACGATCGGCAGCATGATGATCGCCAACGCGACCGCGGCGGCGAAGCCGGACTGTTTGTGGTGGTCGACGAGCAGGCCGAAGACGAAGAGGCCGATGATGATCGAGGGGAGCCCGTTGACCAGGTCGAGCGTCAAACGGACGAGCCGGTCGACTCTGCCGCCGGCGGCGAACTCGGTCAGGTAGACGGCGATCAGGATCCCGATCGGGGCGGCGATCAGCGTCCCGATCGCGACGATCTCGGCGGTGCCGAGCAGCATCGGGCCGATCCCCTCGGGTTCGCCCTTGAAGAGGAAGTCGAGGCTGATCGCTGCCGCCCCGCGGGAGACGACCGTGTAGACGACGATCGCCAGCACGGCGACCGCGGCGACGGCGGCCACCGTCGCGCCGTACTCGGCGAGGTGGCTGATCAGCCGGCGGCGGCGCAGGTTGCCGGTCGGGCGCAGCGGCGCCGCCGGGTCGAAGGGCAGCTCGCTCACCTCGAGACCGCCTGCCTGTAGTCGAAGCGCCGCCCGATCCACTGCGCCGTCAGGTTGGCGGCGAGGCCGATCGCGAGCAGGATCAGGCCCAGGTAGTAGAGCGAGGCTTTGTGCATCTGCGTGATCGCGCCGGGGAACTCGTTGGCGATCCGCGCGGCGAGCGTGTCACCGGTTTCGAACAGCGAGAGGTGCATCTTCGACCCGGCCCCGATCACCTGGGCGACGGCGATCGCCTCGCCCAGAGCGCGGCCGAGACCGAGCAGCGCGGCGGCAACCACCCCCGAGGCCGTGCTCGGCAACACGACGCCGCGGATCACCTCCCAGCGCGTCGCTCCGAGGGCGCTGGCCCCATCCTGCACGTCCCGGGGGACCGAGAGGAAGAGATCGCGTGAGATCGAGGCGATGATCGGCACGATCATGATCGTCAGGATCAAGCTCGCCGTGAACACGCTCAGGCCGGTGGTCTGCGGTGGCCCGAAGAGCGGGATGAAGCCGAGCTTGTCGTGCAGCCAGGGCTCGATGCTCCTCTCGACGAAGGGAGCGAGGACCACGAGACCCCAAAAGCCGAGGATCACACTGGGGATCGCCGCCAGCATCTCGACCAGCGGCGAGATCACGCCGCGCACCCCCTTGGGAGCCAGGAGGCTGAGGAAGAGTCCGATCGCGATCGCGATCGGCGCCCCGATCAGCAGCGCGAAGGAAGAGCTGACGAGGGTGCCGAGGAGAAAGGAGCGGGCGCCGAAGGTCCCGAGGTTGGGTTGCCATTCCGCGTCGAAGACAAACCCCAGCCCGAGCCGCGAGATCGCCGGGCCTGCGCCGTGAGCGATCTGGTAGCCGACGCCGAGCAGGACGGCGACGGCGAGCAGCGCCGCGGCGAGGCAGACCGCCCGCAGCGTGGCGTCGCCGAAGCGATCGAGGGAGCGCCGCCGGTCGCGAGGGCGCGCGCGAGAAGACGCTGGGGCTCGCGGAATTGGGCTCGCGGCGGTGCTCATCGGCGCGCACCCTAGAGGACTTCAACTTCCTTTCCTACCTGTTCGCGACGATTTTCACAAAATAGACACAACTGCTGAAACGGGTATTTACAAAAACGTCACATGTGGTCCCACTGTTGTTACATCTTTTTAACGATCTTCTATTCACACAATTGACACATTTCTCTTCCGACTCACCGCGATCCTGACCTCGCCAGGGGGCGTTTCAGCGCCTGTGGCACGCAGACGCAATGAACCTGAGTCGAAAGGATTCATCTTGATTCGCAACAGGCTGTTTGGCTTCTCCCTCGCGCTGGTCGTGGCGCTGGCGAGCATGGCCGCGATCTCGGTGGCCTCCGCATCCGCGGGCCTCACCGGGGCCGGGTCCTCGCTGATCGCGCCGCTGATGGGCAACTGGAAAAGCGGCTTCGAAGCGCGATCCAACGGCGCTATCACGATCACCTACGGTTCCGTCGGCTCCGGGGCGGGCATCGCCCAGATCACCGGCCGCACCGTCGACTTCGGCGCTTCCGACGCCCCCCTGACACCCGAACAGGCCGCCGCCTGCAACGGCTGCGTGCAGATCCCCTGGGCGCTGACCGCCACCGGCCTCGCCTTCCACCTCAAGGGCGTCAACAAGCTGAACCTCAACGGCTCGGTGGTCGCGGGCATCTACTTCGGCAAGATCACGAAGTGGAACGACCCCAAGATCGCGAAGCTGAACCCGAAAGTGCACCTGCCGGGCACGCCGATCACCCCGGTCTTCCGCAGCGACGGCTCCGGTGACACCTACGCCTTCACCAACTACCTATCGAAGGAAAGCAAGGCGTGGAAGAACAGCATCGGCTTCGCGACCTCGGTCGGCTTCCCGGCCGGCGTCGGCGGCAAAGGCAACGTCGGGGTCACCTCGGTCGTCCAGGCGACGAACGGAGCGATCGGGTACATCTCGGCCTCCTACATCATCGCTGCCGGCCTCAAGGCGGCCGCGCTCGAAAACGCGGCTGGTAATTTCGAGTACCCGAACCTGACGAACATTTCCGCCGCGGCGGAAATGGTGAAAAAGGTCCCGGCGAGCAACGAACTGCACATCGTCTCGCCGCCGAAGAAGTACTCGAAGGCCTACCCGCTGTCGACGTTCACCTACTGCATCGTGCCGCACGGCGCTCCGCAGAAAACCGACCTCAGCAATTTCATCCTCTACGCGATGACCGGAGGGCAGAAATACGGTCCGGCGCTCGATTTCGCGCCACTGCCGAAGGTCGTCCTCGAAGCGGCGAAGAAGACGCTCGCCCACCTGTAAATCCCGGCCGGGCCTAAGGCGAACTGACCAAGCAGATCAAGGACGCGGGAGCGAAGCGTGCTCTGCACGTGAGCGACCGCGGACGCCGATATGCGCCGGTCAGATCGCCTTAGGCGAACGCCTGCGCGGCGCGGCGGCGCAAGTCGGCGTTGAGCATCCCCGTGACCTCGCTGGGGACGGTGCCCGCGGAGGGGATCGCGTCGCCGATTAGGCCGCCGGCGCGGAAGCCGAAGAGCGGCGCGTCGAAGCCGGTCTCGCGGATCTCGCGAACCAGGGCGACGGCGCCGCGGGTGTCGGCGCCGGGGCCGCAGAGGACGATCGCGGTCGGGTCGAGGGCGCGCAGGGCGCGCTCGAGGCGCTCGTCGCCGAGCTGGCTGGAGAGGACGAGGACGCGGAAACCGGCGCGGCGCAACGCGAGGTCGAGCGCCTGGGCGTGGACCGCCTCGGCCTCGGAGCCGCCGCTGGCGTCGAGCAGCAGGACGCCAGCCGGGCGCGAGGCCGTGGGCGCGAGGCGGCGGGCGCCGTGCAGCCATCCCGTCGCCCAGCGCGAGGCGAACTCGAGCTCGGCCTCGCGGTCGGGATCGGTGGCAAGCTTGTCGACCGCCGGCAGCAGCAGCTCCTCGACCGTGCGCTCCAGCGGCCGCAGCGCGAGGCTCTCCTCGATCGCGCGGTCCGCGGCGTCCTCGTCGAAGCTCTCCAGGGCCGCCAGCAGGCTGCCGTCGCTGGCCGGCGTCGCCTGGCGCTGGCGGGCGAGCTCGATCGCCGAAGAGATGTTGCCGGTCTGCGCCAGCGCGTCGCGCAGCGTCTGCAGCTCGACCAGCTCGTAGTTGCGGTGGTTGCCGATAGTGCGCTTCGGCGTCGGGTAGCCGTAGCGGCGCTCCCAGCTGCGCAACGTGTTGGGGCTGACCCCAAGCACTTCGGCGGCGGCGTTTGTCCTGATTCCCGGCATCTCCAGATCTCCTTGGCCCGCGCTATTCGACGAGACGGCAGGATTCTCCCACCCACAATCCAGGTTTACGCAAGTTATGGACAAATTGCCGGAAACTTGCAGGGCGAGAAGCCCGCGGGTCCTGGCGTGGGGTGGGGGTGTCCGGCTCCGCGCTGGGTTTTTCGCCAGGAGAGTTGCCAGCTCGCTTCAAGGTCAGTCGGGCGAAAAACGAGACGCCGCGCTGCGCCGGACACCCCCACCCCACGCCACCCGCGCGAGACTCGCTTTCAGATAGCGATTAACTGCCCCATGAACCGAAACGGCATCGTCTCTCTAAAGCTTCGACGGGCCCGTGGCAGCCAGGGCGCTCCGAAGTTCAGCTGCTCCCGCCGGAACTTGCTCGTCCGTGGAATCCGCGTCTCCCGCGGGTGGCGCTGTAGGGGGGACCCACCCCTGAGGACGCTTTAGCGACCGGAAGGGGTGGGGGGTCCCCTGCGGCGACAGGACCCGCGGGCGACCGACTCTCAGCGGTCGGGCAAAGTCCCGACGCCGACCGGCTGTCCCAGCGCCCTGGCCCGCCACATCGCCTCGTCGGCCTTGCGCAGCAGCTCCTCGGCGTCGTCGCCGTGCTCGGGGCAGGCGACGACGCCGGCCGCGATCGCGATGCGCAGGCCGCCGGCCGCCTCAAGCTCGTCGAGCAGGGCGAGCAGGCGCTCGGTCATCTGCACCCCTTGGACCGTGGTCTGGTTGGGGGCGAGGACGCAGACGCCGTCGCGCTCCAGCGGGAACGCCTCGTCGACGAGGCGGATGCTTTCGCGCAGGGCGGCGTCGAGGACGGCCAGCACCGTCTCCTTGCTCTCCTCGGAGCCGTCGCCCCGCAGGCCCGGCCCGTCGACGTCGAAGACGACGAGGCTGAAGGGGTGCTTGTAGCGTTTGTGGGACTCGATCAGCTGATCGAGGCGGCGACGCATCTGACTCGGGCCGGTCAGCACCGACTCCTCGATCCGTGGGGTCGTCGCCGGAGGCGTCGCCACGGCCGTGACCGCGGTCGCCGCCACCGAACCGAACTCCTCGGCCAGCTTCCGCGCGGCGTCGGCGAAGGGCGCGACCCCTTCCCCGCCCATCTCCTCGCTCAGCTTCTTCAGCAGCGCGGCCTGCAGCGCCGAGACCTCGCGCGCCACCTGGCCAGCGGAGGAGTCCTTTCCAGAGCCGATGGTCGTTCGCGCCGCCACGCGAAGACCTTGGCGCACGCAACGGACGCCAGGGCGGCAAAAAATCGCTATTTGCGGATTGACATGCGTCTAGTCAAATCGTCCGCAAAACGCGCGCGCCCGGGTGCAACGCGTTGTCGTTCTCATAGAACCGAAATGCGTTGCACCCGCAGGGGGGCTCGGTCAATCGAGGCTACGGCGGCCGGCGAAAGCCTTGCCGAGGGTGACCTCGTCGGCGTGCTCGAGATCCGCGCCGACCGGCAGGCCGCTGGCGAGGCGGGTGACGGCGACGCGGCCGCGCAGGCGCTCGGCGATGTGCAGGGCGGTCGCCTCGCCGGTCGTCGTCGGGTTGGTGGCGAGGACGACCTCGCGCACCTCGCCGCCCGCGACCCGGCGCTCCAGCTCGGCGATCTTCAGGTCCTCGGCGTCGATGCCGTCGATCGGCGAAAGGGCGCCGCCGAGCACGTGGTAGAGGCCCCGGTACTCGTGCGTGCGCTCGATCGGGATCACGTCGGCGGGCTCCTCGACCACGCAGATCGTCGTCCGGTCGCGGCCCGAGTCCGCGCAGATCCGGCAGCGCGGGCCCTCGGCCAGGTTGAAGCACTCCTCGCAGAGGCCGACCCTCTCCTTCACCTCGCGGATCGCCGCGGCCAGCGCCGCCGCCTCCTCGTCGGGAGCGCGGAGGATGTGGAAGGCGAGCCGCTGCGCGGTGCGCTGGCCGATCCCCGGCAGGCGCGAGAGCTCGGCGACGAGGCGCGCCAGCGGCGCGGGCCCCTCGGCGCTCACGACGTCCCGTTCCGGTGCGCTTTATCCCCGTATGAGGGGGGAAAGGCGCACCGGAAGCTCGTCGGGCTCACATCCCGGGGAGGCCCAGGCCTCCCGTGATCCCGCCCATCTTCGACTCGGCCAGCTCCTGCGCGGCGCGCAGCGCCTCGTTGACCGCGGCCTGCACCATCTCGGCCAGCATCTCGGCCTCCTCGGGGTCGACCGCCTCGGGGTCGATGACGATCTCGCGCAGGACAAGGTCGCCGCCCATCTTCACCTTGACCATGCCGCCGCCGGCACTGGCCTCGACCACCTCGTCTTTGAGCGACTCCTGTGCCTGCAGCATCTCGCTCTGCATTTTCTGCGCCTGTTTCATCAGGGCGTTCACGTCGAAGCCCCCCGGCATGCCGCCGCCTCGCGCCACCTAACCGACCTCCTTCGCGTCGAACTCGCTCTTCAGCTTCTCCACCATCGCATCGTGATCGATCTCGGGCTCGGGCGCGTCCGCCTCGGCCTCGGGCGCCGACTCCCCATCGAGCAGCACGTAACCGGGCCGCACCCGCTGTCCCAATATCGCCTCGATCGCATCGGCCATCAGCTCCCGCTTCTCCGGCGTCTCGGCCTTCTTCTTGTTGAAGGTCAGCTCGCCGGGAAACCCGATCGTCAACCCCTCGTCGTCGAGCGAGACCGGGCGAGCCCCGTCGAAGGTAGCCGCAAGCGCCGGGCTCGTCTCTCGGAGCTTGTCCAAGACCGCGGGCCACACCCGCTGCACCTTGTCCAGGCTGAGGGCGCTGTCGCCCGCGGGTCCTGTCGCGGGAGACGAGCTCTCGTCCGAAGGATCGGCGGCTTCGGCTTCCGCCGCGGGGTCGGCCGCGTCAGAGCCTTGCCCGGACGCCTCGGAGACTCGTGCGTCACTGGATGAGGTGTCTCCCGCGGGTGGCGCTGTAGGGGGACCCACCCCTGAGGACGCTTTAGCGACCGGAAGGGGTGGGGGGTCCCCTGCGGCGACAGGGCCCGCGGGCGACGTCGCCATCGTGCTCTCCAGCTTCTCGACCCTGCGTAGCAGTCCCTCTGTCGAGGGGTCGAGATCAGGACGGGCCGCCTTGAGCAATGCGATCTCCACCGCCATGCGGGCGTCATCGCCCTCGCGAACGTTGGTCAGGGCGCCCGCAATCTCATCGATGGTCCGAACCAAGGTCGCTGGGCCGACAGCGGCGGCCTGCGCCGCCAACCGCTCGGCGTCGGTGGCGGTGACGACGAAGGTGTTGGGGACCTCGCCGACGGTCTGGGTGACGAGCAGGTGGCGCAGGTGGGCGAGCAGGTCGCGGGCGAACTGGGCCGGGTCGCGACCGGAGCGGGCCATCTTCTCGATCCCGAGTAGGGCCGCGCGCGAGTCCTCGGCGATCACCGCGTCGACGGCCTCGAAGAGCAGCTCGGCGTCGGCGGCGCCGAACAGCTCCAGCACCGCGTCGAGCTCGACCCGCTCGCCCCCGTAGGCGACCAGCTGGTCCAGGGTGCCGAGCGCGTCGCGGAAGCTGCCGGCGGCCGAGCGGGCGATCATCGCCATCGCGGCGTCCTCGGCCTCGATCCCCTCGGCGGCGGCGACCCGCGCCAGCACCTCGGAGATCTGCTCCAGCGAGGGGCGCTGGAAGTCGAAGCGCTGGCAGCGGTCGGCGATCGTCGGCATCACCTTGTGCGCCTCGGTGGTGGCGAGGACGAAGACCGTGTTCGGCGGCGGCTCCTCGAGCGTCTTGAGGAAGGCGTTCCAGGCCTCCTTGGTCAGCATGTGCGCCTCGTCGAGGATGTAGACCTTCCAGCGGCCGCCGGTGGGCGCGTAGGCGACCCGCTCGCGCAGGTCGCGGACGTCGTCGACCGAGCGGTTGGAGGCGGCGTCCATCTCGATCACGTCGATCGAGCTGCCGGCGGCGATCGTCAGGCACGATTCGCACTCGCCGCAGGGGGTGACGGTCGGCCCGCCGCGCTCGCAGTTGAGCGAGCGGGCGAGGATCTTCGCCATCGAGGTCTTGCCGGTCCCGCGCGAGCCGACGAAGAGGTAGGCGTGGTGGACCTTGCCTTGCTCGACCGCGTTGCGCAGCGTGCGCACCACGTGCTGCTGGCCGACGACCTCCTCGAAGGAGCCGGGCCGGTGGCGGCGGTAGAGGGAGATCGAGTCGCTCGCGGACGGCACTGCGGCCAGTGTATCTGCGCGTCTCGACCGCCCCCTATACCTTGCGCCGGTGCCGACGAGGGTCAAAAGCTGGCTGGCGCCGGCAGCGTGGATCGCGGGCGTCGGCGCGGCGCTGCTGATCCTCTTCCCGGTCGGCTTCCCCAACTACGACACGATCTACGCGCTGGTCTGGGGGCGCGAACTGGCGCACGGCGCGAGCCCCGACTACGGCGCCGCGCTGCCGCCAACGCCGCACCCGCTGGCGGACCTCCTCGGCGCCGTGACGACGCCGCTCGGCGACGGCGCGATCGACGTGACGATGGTCGTCGCCTACGCCTCCCTCGGGCTCGTCGGCTACCTCGTCTACCGCCTCGGCGCCCTCTGGTTCGACCGCCCGATCGGCGCCGTCGCCGCCGCCATCGTCCTCACCCGCGCCCCCTACCTCTCCAACGGCCTCCGCGCCTACGTCGACCTCCCCTACATAGCCCTCTGCCTCGGCGCCCTCCTTATAGAGACGAAGAAGCCGAGAGCGGGATGGCCTGTGCTTCTGCTGCTCGCGCTCGCGGGCCTGCTCCGACCGGAGGCGTGGCTCTTCTCCATCGCCTACCTGATCTACCTCCTGCTCAGCCCGCCTGAAGCTTCGTCCAACCCAGTGGATGTGGCTTCCGATCCTGGCACCTCGTCCCCCCGGTTCGGCAAGGGAGAAGAGGCGAGGGCGTCACTCGAACGGGCGGATACTCAAATTGCCGGTCTAATTAGACCGGCAATTGTCCGGGCGAGGGACGCCCTCGCCTCTTCTCCCTCTCGCGCCGGAGGGCTTGCGGCCTTGGCCATGGCAGCCCCGATCGCATGGGCCCTCTTCGACTGGGTAACAGCCGGCTCCCCGACCTACTCGTTCACCGGCACCCAGGAAACCGTCGAGACCCTGCAGCGCCACACCGGCCCCGTCGACCTGGTCCTCTGGGGCCCGCGCGCGCTCGGCGAAGTGCTGCAGTGGCCGGGGATGGTCGGCGCCGCCGGAGGCGCGGCCCTCGCCTTCGCCTTCCTGCGCCGCCGCGCCGCGCTCGGCCTCGCCGCCGCCGTGCTCGCCCTCGGCGCCTTCACCCTGCTCGCGGTCGGCGGCCTCGCGATCATCGCCCGCTACACGATGCTCGCCGCGGCGATCCTGGCGACCTTCGCCGCCGTCGCCCTGCTCGGCTGGCGCCTGCTCGACGCCGGCCACGCGTGGCGACGGCGCTGGCAGGCCTTCGCCGGCGCGGTCGCGCTGATGTTCGTGCTCTGGATCCCGAACCAGTGGGACCTCGACTCGACCGTCCACACCGACCTCTCGGACCAGGGGACGATCGAGCGCGACCTCGGCGACCTGGCCGACTCCGGCGCCTTCGCCGAGCCGCTCTGCGGCCCAGTCGCCGTCCCCAACCACCGCGCCGTCCCGCGCCTCGCCTTCGCCCTCGACGTCAAGCCGACCGCGATCGTCAGCGCCAGCGAGGAGGGCGTCCCACCTCGCGGCTACTTCCTCGACCCCGCCAGCCCCTTCGTCATCCACAACTTCATCCTCGACCCCAACGACCCGACCCGCTTCTCCCTCGACGTCCCCGACGGCTACCGCCGCGTCGCCGCCAACGACTCCTGGGTCCTATACCGTCGCTGCTGATGGCCGGGTTCAAGCGGTCCGGGCTGTTCGGCCTTATCGGCGTGTTCGTCGTCGCCGCGGTCGTCGTGGTCATCGCGACGACGACCGGCGAAGGACAGAGCAATCCAAAGGCGACGTACGCGCTGATCTTCGGCGTCCTCGCCGTCTTCCTCGTCGTCCTCTTCGCCCTGCAGCGCTCCGACCTCAACAAGGTCGCCGGCGGCGACGCCAAGGGCGTGCGGCGCGCCGTCGCCGAAGGCAAGGTGGCAATCGAGGACCCGACGCGGATGACCGAGCAGCAGCTCTGGGCCTCGCTGGCGGTGAAACCGATCGACGACGACGCAATCGAGGCGCGGGGCTCGATGTGGGACGCCGGCCGGCGCAGCCAGCACCTGGCCTGGGTAGTCACTCTGCTGATCTTCCTCACCGTCCCCTCGATCTACATCTTCGAAAGCTTCGTGCCGCTGCTGATCGGCGGGCCGCTGATCGCGATCGCCGCGGCCTACGGCGCCGTCCGCGCCCTGATGCCCGGCGGCGAGATGGACAGCGGCTACCAGAAGGTCGGGGTGGCGATGGCGCCGCTCGGATTCGAGGTGACCGAGCGACCGCGGGTCAACATCGAGGTGCGCGAAGCGACCACCGGCCGGGTCGGGCCGAATATCCACGGAGCCCTGGTGCTCAGCGGTCAGCGCCACGGGCGGGCGGTCTCGATGCGGATGGCCGGCGGGACGAGCGAGGTGAGCGTGCGCGTCGCCGCGCCCGAGTTCAAGGCGAAATCGCGCGACGGCAGGGTGCGCCCGCCCGAGGACGCGCCGGCCGCCATCGCCGAGACCCTGCGCACCGTCCCCAACTCGACCCGCTGGAAGAAGCTGACCGTCGAGGGCGGCCCCGAGGGCATCGTCGTCACCCGCAAGAGCGTCAACGCGAACGATCAGGGCGACAGCCTCTGCGACCTCTGGCTAGCCGAGCGCCTCGCGGATTCGGTCTGACCCCCAGGGCCGTCGATCAGCCGGTGTGCTCGACTTGGGGCCAACGCCTTGTGCGTGGCCGCGGCGACGCCGGGGTCGCCGAGCTCCACCCCCGGCGGCAGCTCGACGTGCAGCTCGCTGGAGCAGTCGAGGCCGACGCGCAGCGGGCCGGCGGCGCGCGAGTCGAGGACGTGGCCGCCGCGCTCGCAGGCCTCGTCGACGAAGTGCAGGTGGTAGCCGCTGACCTCGATGCCCTCGGCGTAGGCGGGGAAGCGGAAGCCGACCATGGTGCCGAGGTCGACGTGCAACGACCTGATCCAGCGCTCGTCCAGCACGCCGCCATACTGCCAGCCACGCCTATGTGGAGACGGGTGACGGAATCGACGACCGGCCGCGTTGCCCTGCTAGTCGGCGCCGTCGCGACGGCGATCCTCGGCAGCGCCGCGCTCGCCCACTTCGCCTTCGACGAGTACGGGACCTACGGCGACGCGCTCTGGTCGGCGGTCCTGCACGTGCTCGATCCCTCCAGCCTGCACGACGACGAGGGCGCGGCGCAGCGCTCGATCGGCGTCTTCCAGGTCGTCACCGGGCTGGTCCTGCTCGTCGGCCTGCTCTTCACCTTCGTCGCCGAGTTCGTCGGACGCTCGCTGGAGAGGATCGGGCAGGGGGACCGCCCCGTGCGCGCCCGCGACCACCTGCTCGTGATCGGCGGCACCGACCTGATCGAGCTGGCGGCCGCGGCCGCGGTGCAGGCACAGCAGAAGACCGGCCTCGACACGCTCGTCCTGCTCGCTCCGGAGTCAGCGCGCGACTCCCACGGGCAAATCCGCGACGAGCTGGAGGAGAACAGCGCCGGGCTGAAGACCGAGCTGGTCTTCGGCGACACAGCCGGCGACTCCGGCTTCGAGCTCGCTGCGGCCGAGCGCGCCCGGGCGATCCTCGTGATGCGGTCTAGCCTCGGCCCGGCCCCGGCCGAGTCCTCCGACGTCGAAGTGACCCAGAGCGGCCTCGCCCTGCTCGACTACCTGGACCAGCACGACGCCAAGCCCGAGGTGCGGCTCATCTTCCGCCGCGGCCGCAACGTCGACGCCAGCTGGGAACTCTTCCCCTCCGACTGGGACGCGATCGTCGCCGACCGCACCGTCTCCGCCGTCCTGCGCCTGGCGATCACCCGGCCGCCGGCGCTTGCCGGGCTGCCCGGCTGGGTCACGGAGCACGGTGAGATCGAGCCCTTCGCCGAGCTCGTCGACGCCGCCTGGAAGGCGCGCGACGGCGGGCCCCTGCGGCTGACGATCGTCGGCTGCGGGATCAACGCTCCCGCCCTGATGGAGGACCTGGCCGAGGTCGGCGCCGAGCACTTCGCGGTGACGATGGTCGCGCCGCGCGAGGCGTTCGATCGCTACCTAGGCAGCGCCGAACCGGCCGGCGTGAAGATCCACTTCGTCGAGGAACGGGCGAACGACCCGGACCACCTGCCGCGCACGCTGATCGAGTCCCGCCCGCACCTGGTCCTCGCCACCCCCAGCCCCGACAGCTGGGACCAGCGCGCCTCCGACGCCGGCGTGACGCTCTCGCTGCTGCGCGTCCTGCGCACCGCCGGCGGCCGCGACCTGCCGGTGCTGGCCGAGCTCTTCCTCACCGAGTCGACCAGGCGGCTGCCCACCGACCCGCGCCTGCTGGCGATCTCGACCCTGCGCTCGGTCGCCACCGCGGTCGCCCTCAGCGTCTTCGACCCCGAGCGGGCGGCCGAGCTGGAACGCCAGCTCGCGGCCGGCGCCAGCGATCGTTGAGAATCGGGGCATGGCGACGATAGAGCTGCGCGGCGCGGTCAAGCGCTTCGGCCCGATCACGGCCGTCGACGGGCTCGACCTCGAGGTCCCAGCGGGGATCTGCCTCGGCCTGCTCGGGCCCAACGGCGCCGGCAAGTCGACGACGATGCGGCTGCTCACCGGCCAGGCGATCGCCGACGCCGGCGAGCTGCGGGTGCTCGGCCACGAGCTGCCCGGCGACGCCAAGGCGGCGCGAGCCGAGATGGGCGTCGTGCCGCAGCTCGACAACCTCGACGTCGACGTCACGGTCGAGGACAACCTCGCCGTCTACGCGCGGCTCTACCGGGTGGAGGACGTCGGTGCCGCAGTCGACCGCGCCCTCGACCTCGCCCGCCTGCGCGAGCGCCGCCGCGAGGCGGTCGACAAGCTCTCGGGCGGGATGCGGCGGCGCCTGCTGCTGGCGCGCGGCCTCGTCCACGAGCCGAAACTGGTCCTGCTCGACGAGCCGACGGTCGGCCTCGACCCGCAGATCCGCACCCAGCTCTGGACGCTGATCGACGACCTGCGCTCGCGCGGGACGACGATCCTGATGTCGACCCACTACATCGAGGAGGCCGAGCGGCTCGCCGACGAGGTCGCGGTGATGGACCACGGCAAGGTGATCGCGCGGGCGACGCCGGCCGAGCTGATCGCCGCCCACGCCGGCACCCACACGGCCGAGGTCTACGGGCCGCCGGCGCGGCTGACGGAAGTGCGCGCCGTCGCCGAGGCGCAGGGGCTGGCGGTTCGCCCGGCCGGCCCGGCGATCGCGATCGTCGGTGCCGAGCGCGCCGCCGATGGGGCGGTGCCCGAGGACGCGGTGATCCGCGCCGCCTCGCTCGAGGACGTCTTCGTCATGCTCACGGGAGCGGAGGCCGAATGAGGCGCCTGGAACCCGCCGCGATCTCCGGCGTGATGAGCCGCGAGGTCGCCAACTTCCGCACCTACTGGCGGGGGACGACCTTCTCCAGCGTGCTCGAACCGATCGTCTACCTGCTCGCCTTCGGGCTCGGGCTGAGCGCCACGCTGGTCGACGAAGTCGGCGGGGTCCCCTACGTGCAGTACGTCGGCACCGGCATGGTCGCGACCGCGGTGATCTTCTCCAGCGCGATGCCGGCGATGTTCGGCACCTTCGTCAAGCACCGCTTCCAGAACACCTACGACGCGATCCTCGCCGCCCCGGTCGACGTCGAGGAGCTGGTCAGCGCCGAGATGCTCTGGATCGGCGCCCGGGCCAGCGTCTACGGCTGCGTGCCGCTGCTGGTCACGATCGGGTTCGGCCTCGACCCCGCCTGGGGAATGCTGCTGACGCCGATCTTCTGCCTCGTCACGGCGCTCGGCTTCGCCGGCTTCGGTGTGACGATGGCGGCGATCGTCGCCAAGATCGACCAGTTCAACTACGTGACGGCGCTCTTCGTCACGCCGCTCTTCCTCGTCTCCGGCGCCTTCTTCCCGATCGACGAACTGCCCGAGGGCTTCCAGGTCCTCGCCCAGCTAAACCCCCTGCACCAGCTGGTCGAACTGGTCCGCGGCGGCGCCTTCGGCTACGAAGCGGTCGACCTCGTCCGCTTCGCCGGTCTCGTCGCCTTCGCCGTCGTCATGTGGCGGATCGCGATCAACCGCATGGAAGCGCGCCTGATCGACTGAAACGGACCGTGCGCCCCGTCCTCCGAAGCGAAGTCACCGGGCGTGTCCGTCGCGTTTGGCTCGAGCCGGGCTCGCCCGCGGCACCCGCGGCTTCCGCTTAAGGCTGCTTCCTTCCGGACCTGACCTGGTTCGCGTGCCTACGTCGCGCGGGACCCGGCCGTCAACGCCGCCCGCGGCGCACTGACCCCGACGGCCAGCCCCTCGGAACGGGATTCGGCCCCGCTAAAGCGGATTTCGGGTGACAGGGCACCGCTGGTTCCCCGCCTAGCACGGTCCGTCCGGCATCCTAGCGGGGACGCGCCGGTAGTTAGCGGACCCTATGGGTACTCAACTACCGGCGCGTCCGTGGCGTGCGGGCATAGGATCGGCAGCCCTCCGATGATCACGGTCGACACAGACTCCTTCTTCGTCATCGTCACGATCGCGGCCCTGGCCGCGGTCACGGTGGCGGCGGTGCCGAAGCGCTTCGCCCCGCCCGTGGTCGTGGTCGAGTTGCTGCTGGGCATCGTCGTCGGCCCCGAAGTGCTCGACCTAGCGAAGACCGACGAGTTCATCGAATTCTTCTCCAACCTCGGCCTCGGCATGCTCTTCTTCTTCGCCGGCTACGAGATCGACTTCGAGCGGATCAAGGGGGCGCCGCTGCGGCTCGGCGCCTGGGGCTGGCTGCTCTCGATCGCACTGGCCTACGGAATCGGCGGCATCCTCGCCGCGGCCGGGATCATCGTCTCCTTCCTCTACACGGGCTCGGCGATGGCGACGACGGCGATCGGCACCCTGATCCCGATCCTGCGCGACAGCGGCGAGCTGAAGACGAGGTTCGGCACCTACCTGCTGGCGGCCGGCGGCGTCGGCGAGTTCGGCCCGATCCTCCTCGTCACCCTCTTCCTCTCGACCACCAACCCCCTGCGCGAGGCCGCGGTCCTGATCGCCTTCATAGTTCTCGCGATCGCCGTCGCCCTCGTCTCCGTGCGGCTCGCCTGGCGCGGCTGGCCGGCGCTGGAGCGCACCTTCGAGGCGAGCAGCCAGCTCGCGGTGCGAATCACGGTGGTGCTCGTCTTCGGCCTCGTCCTGCTCGCCGGCAAGCTCGGCCTCGACGTCCTGATCGGCGGCTTCCTCGCCGGCATGATCGTCCGCCTGGCGCTCAAGGGCCACGAGCTGCAGGTCTTCGAGTCGAAGCTGACCGCGGTCGGCTTCGGCTTCTTCGTCCCCTTCTTCTTCGTCACCAGCGGCATCGAGTTCGACCTCGCCGCGCTCGGCTCGGCCACGGCGCTGCTCAAGCTGGCGATGTTCTTCGTCCTCTTCCTGATCGTCCGCGGCACGCCGGCGCTGCTCCTCTACCGCCACGCGCTCGCCGCCCGCGATCGCGCCGCGCTCGCCTTCTACAGCGCCACCGAGCTGCCCCTCGTCGTCGCGATCACCACGATCGCGATCGACGCCGGCAAGATGCGCGCCTCGACCGCCGCCGGCCTGGTCGGCGCCGCGATGCTCTCGACCCTCGTCTTCCCCTTCGTCGGCCTGGCTCTGCGCAAGCGGTCGGAGGCGGAGGGGGGCGAGGAGCCACCGCCGGGCGCGGTCGAAGCCCCGGCGCCAGCCTGATCCAGCGCCACACGACAAGTAGTGACACCGATCGGCGTCTTCGAGATAGTGAAACCTGTCAGTTTCATGCTATATTTGCCACCGTTCGGTTTCAAAAGCGCGCCTCATGAAAGTTCAATCAATCCGAGATTTGGCGGCGGCCGTTCGTGGCCGTCGCAAGGACCTTGGTCTGAGCCAGGCCGAGCTTGCCACGCGCAGCGGGGTATCCCGCAAGTGGGTCTATGAGTTCGAGGGGGGCAAGCCGACCGCGGAGCTGCGCCTCATCCTCCGCGTCATCGATGCCCTTGGCCTGACTCTCCATTTGAGCCATGGCGAGAGCGGCCCGGCGCCTGAGCACGACGGGGTGGATCTTGACGCCCTCCTCGACGAACACCGAGCCGAATGAGCGAGAGTCTGACCGTCATTCTCGGCGACGCGATCGCAGGCACGCTTACCCGCCTCAAAGGCGGGCGCCTGCGCTTCGACTACGAGGAGGAGTACCGCGGCGCCGCAAGCGCGGCTCCCCTATCCGTCTCGATGCCCAAGTCGGTCCGCTCCCACCCCGACGCGGCGATCGGCCCCTGGCTTTGGGGCCTTCTCCCCGACAATCAAGCCGTCCTCGAGCGGTGGGCCCGCGACTTCCACGCGTCCCCCTCACCGTTCTCCCTGCTCTCGACGGCGATCGGACGCGACTGCGCCGGCGCGGTTCGCTTCGCGTTGCCCGACGACATTGAGGAGGTCATCGCGACGCCGGGAGTCGTGAGGTGGCTGACCGACGAGGACGTCGCGCGGCGGCTCCGCGAGCTCGACGAGGACACGACAGCGTGGCTTGGCCGCGAATTCACTGGCCAGTTCAGCCTCGCCGGAGCCCAGGCCAAGACCGCGCTTCTCCACCAGGAGGGGCGCTGGGGCGTGCCGTCGGGATCGGCAGCCACGAGCCACATCCTCAAGCCGGCGGTGGCGGGTCTCGACGATCATGACCTCAACGAGCACCTCTGCCTCGACGCCGCTCGACGGTCAGGCCTCGTCGTGGCTCGCACCCGAGTCGCCCAGTTCGCCGACCGGAGCGCCATCGTCGTCGACCGCTACGACAGGCAGGCGGCCGGCGATCGGCTACTGCGGGTCCACCAGGAGGACGTCTGCCAGGCCCTCGGCATCCACCCGGCGCGCAAGTACCAAAACCAGGGTGGACCCAGTCCAAGCGATGTTGCGCGGCTTCTGCGCGAGGTCATACCTCCCCGACTGGCGGAGGAGGCCGTGTGGCGGTTCTTCGACGCCCTTGCCTGGAACTGGTTGATCGCCGGCACGGACGGCCACGCCAAGAACTACTCGCTCCTGCTCGCCGGCGGCGACGTGCGCCTTGCGCCTCTCTACGACATTGCCTCCGCGCTCCCCTACGGGACACACGAACGAAAGCTGCGCTTCGCGATGAAGATAGGCGGCGACTATGAGGTCTACTCGCGCCGCGGTAGGTGGGGAGAGGCCGCGCGCGACCTCGGCGTCGACCCCGAGGCAGCCATCGATCGGGTCCTCGCCCACGCACAGCGGGCCCCGGATGCGTTTGCCGAAGCCGCCGCCTCGCCAGAGGTGGCCGCGCTGAAGCGTCCTATGCCGACGCGCCTGGTCGATCTGGTTGCCGAGCGAGTTGCGCACTGTGTCGGGGCTCTCGACCGCGCCCTATGATTGACGCTCTCCCGGGCGCGTAGCTCAGTGGGAGAGCGCTCGCCTCACACGCGAGAGGTCGCTGGTTCGAACCCAGCCGCGCCCATATGGCTGACAAGAGGTCGAACCATGACATCGGTGACCTTGAGTCGGGCCCGCGCGCTCCGGCTCGAGGCAGACCGCCGCGCGTCGATGAGCGAGCGCCTGGCACGCGTGCATTCACTCTGCAAGCAACTGAGCGCCATCAAGGGCGCCGCCACGGTTCGTTGACCGAGTTCGATCTGCGTTCGCTGCTCGCAGCCCTGCACGACCACGGAGTCGAGTTCGTCGTAATCGATGGGGTCGCGGTCGCCGCGCATGGATTCATCCGCGGCACCGAGGATCTCGACGTCGTGCCCAATCCTGACTCGGACAACCTGGAACGACTTGCCGTAGCCCTGAAGGACCTGGAGGCCACCCTGCCGACGGCGGACCACCGAGCCTTTGACCCAGATCGGGACTTTGGCGTCATCCGCCGCGGAGGCAACATCACCGCCGCAACGACGTTCGGTGGCCTCGACGTCGTCCAGCGCGCGCTGGGAGTGCCCAGCTATTCGCAGCTCGCCGACGACGCGGTCGAGAGCGAGCTGCTCGGAATTCCGGTCAAGGTTTGCTCACTCGCCCGGTTGCGCGCCATGAAGAAGGCCCAGGGTCGAACCCAGGATCGACTGGACCTCGAGAACCTGCCTGGGGAGTGACGCTCTCCTCAAGCGCGTAGCTCAGTGGGAGAGCGCGGGGTCGAGGGTTGTGCGATATTCGCCATCTGCCGAGCTTGTATTCGCCATTTGCCGATATAGCATTCGCGATCAAATCACCCAGCTGAAGAGTTCAGCCTCGATGTTCGTGCAACGCGCGAGACTGCGCTTGCCGACCCGGAGGGCTTCATCGCAGGCATGCGGGGTCCAGTCTTCGTCGATGAGGTTCAGCGTGCACCGGGGCTGCTCCTCGCGATCAAGCGCGCCGTTGACAGGAACGCAACGCCCGGGCACTTCCTGCTCACCGGCTCAGCCAACCTGCTGACCGCTCACAAGGTCAAGGTCCCGCGCCTGCTGCGCCTGCTTGCCTCCCAGGCCACGAACATCGTTTCCCAGTACATCGGCCTGCTGCAAACGGTCTTCCTCGTGCACCTGCTACCCGCGTGGCGTCCCGGCATCGGAGCTCGCGAGGTACACGCTCCGAAGGCTTATCTCGTCGACGCCGGGCTGCTAGCGCATCTGCTCGGCGCCGACGAGCGACGCATCGAAGCCGATGACCAGGTCACTGGAAAGGTGCTCGAGAATTTGTCGTCACCGAGGTGCTCAAGCATGCCGATTGGGCCGCCACCGACAGCTCCGCCTACCACTATCGCCAGCGTGAGGAAGAGGTGGACCTCGTGCTCGAGAGCCGTAGCGGAGACATCGTCGCGATCGAGGTCAAGGCGGCTGCATCTAGCAATCGACGGGACGTGCGCGCCATGGAGAAGCTGCGGGACAAGACGGGTACGCGGTTCAAGGCGGGGGTGATCGTGTGCCCGTGCGAGCAGACGATCCCGCTCGGCGATCGCCTCTGGGCCGTACCTCTGAGCGGACTATGGGCCTGAGGAAGATTGATTACCGAAAGCGTCATTCCACCTTCACGCTCCCCCCACCGCCCGCTTCCAGGCCGATCGAGCCGGTCGTGGTCGCCAGCGGGCCGGAGGTGACGTTGTTGAACCGCAGCCCCGTGGCGGTGCTTTCGGCGTTGAATTCGATCTT
>Ga0070662_100000016_pt1 | contig 105820 bp, 106 predicted proteins | sample KBSC53metaG_FD_65648 | JGI IMG/M metagenome (GOLD analysis project Ga0070662, IMG submission 65648) | Corn rhizosphere microbial communities from Kellogg Biological Station, Michigan, USA - KBS C5-3 metaG | ecosystem: Host-associated > Plants > Roots > Rhizosphere > Soil ...
CCTTGCTTGGGCGTCAGAACCACAAGCCTCTTGGAGGGCCCGGATGCCTCTCAGCTGTTCACAAGGTGCGTGGGCGGGACAGCTAGCTCCGCCCCGCCTGATCTTTGAAGCTCAGGGCGCGCGTCGCGTCAAGGGGTTGTTGGGGGTCACTCCCCAGGAACTCCCGCGAAGCGGCCTGGGGAGTGACCCCCAACAACCCCCCGGCCCGACTTAGCACCCCAGCTGGCGCGCGATCACCATCTGCTGCACCTCGTCGGTGCCCTCGCCGATGGTGAGGATCTTGGCGTCGCGGTAGAAGCGGCAGACCGGGTACTCCTCGATGTAGCCGTAGCCGCCGTGGATCTGGACGGCCTCCTCGGTGGCGCGCACGGCGAGGCGGCCGGTGATCAGCTTCGCCTGGGCGGCGGTCAGGGTGAAGGACTTGCCGGCCTCCTTCTCCAGCGCCGCCCGCCAGGTGAGCAGGCGCGCCGCCTCGATCTGCGCCGAGAGGTCGGCGATCTTGGCCTGGATCGACTGGAACTTGGCGATTGGCTGGCCGAAGGCCTGGCGCTCCTTGGCGTAGGAGATCGCCTCGTCGAGGGCGCCCTGGGCGAGGCCGACGCCCATCGCCGCGACGCCGATGCGACCGCCGTCGAGGATGTGGAGGAAGTTCTTGAAGCCGTCGCCGCGGCGGCCGAGCAGGTTGGACTCCGGCAGGCGGCAGTCCTCAAAGGAGAGCGGCCGCGTGTCCGACGCGTTCCAGCCCATCTTGCGGTAGGGCTCGCCGGCCTCGTAGCCGGGCGTGCCAGTGGGGACGATCAGGTTGGAGACCTCCTTGCGCCCGTTCGCCTCGCCGGTGACGGCGGTGATCGAGACGCAGCCCGAGATCTCCGTCCCCGAGTTGGTGATGAACTGCTTCGCCCCGTTGACGACCCATTCCCCGTCCTCGAGCCTCGCCGTCGTCCGCACGTTCCCCGCGTCCGACCCGGCCTCCGGCTCGGTCAGCCCGAACGAAGCGAGCCTTTCCCCGCTGCAAAGCCTGGGCATCCACTCGTCCTTCTGCTCGTCCGTCCCCCACAGGTAAATGGGCATCGTCCCCAGCGAAGTGTGCGCCGCCATAGTGATGCAAACCGACGAGTCGATCCGAGCCAGCTCTTCCACCGCCAGCACGTAGCTCAACGTGTCGGCCCCGCCCCCGCCGTACTCCTGCGGAAACGGAATCCCCATCAGCCCGAGCTTCCCGAGCTTCGAGACGATCTCGTAGGGAAAGCTCTTGGTCCGGTCCAGCTCCTCGGCAACCGGCTTCACCTCCTGCCGCGCGAACTCCCGCACGGTGTCCCGCAGCAGCTTCTGCTCGTCACTCAGCTCGAAGTCCATAGCCGAGCAGCCTATTCGGCTGGTTGGGAGGGCGGGGGTGTCACTCCAGCGCAGCGGCGTCCTCTTTTTCGCCCTGCATACGCCCTCGGACGGCCCAGGCGTCTCCCGGCGAAAAACCCAGCAAGCAGGAGGGACACCCCCGCCCTCCCTCACCAACCCCTATAGCTGCAGAGACTTCACCTGCAGCAGCTCCTCGATCGCGTACCGCCCGTTCTCGCGGCCGTGCCCCGACTGCTTGTAGCCGCCGAAGGGGGCCAGCGGGTTGAAGGCGCCGCCGTTGATCTCGATCTGCCCGGTCCGCAGCTTCTTAGCCACGGCGATAGCCCGATCCTGGTCTCCGGACCAGACGCCCCCGGCGAGGCCGTAGACCGTGTCGTTGGCGATCCGCACCGCGTCGTCCTCGCCGTCGTATGGCTGGATCGAGAGCACCGGGCCGAAGATCTCCTCCTGGGCGATCGTCATCTCGGGGGTTACCTCGGAGAAGACGGTGGGACGGACGAAGTAGCCCTTGTCGAGGCCCTCGGGCTGCTCGGCGCCGCCGGTGAGCAGCTTCGCGCCCTCCTCCTCGCCCTTGCGGATGTAGCCGCGCACGCGCTCGCGCTGCACGTCGGAGACGAGCGGCCCGAGCCGGGTCGAGTCCTCGAACGGGTCGCCGGGGGCGAAGGCCTCCGCCGCCTGCGCGGCGATCTCCTCCGCCTCGGCCAGCTTCTCGCGCGGGACGAGCATCCGGGTCAGGGCGCTGCAGGTCTGGCCCGAGTTGAGGTAGCACTTGGCGACGCCGTCCGGCACCGCCCGGCCCAGGTCGGCGTCGTCGAGGATCACGTTCGGCGACTTGCCGCCGAGCTCCATCGCGACCGGCTTGACCGTCGCCGAGGCGAGCTCGGAGACGCGGCGGCCGGCGCGGGTCGAGCCGGTGAAGGAGACCATGTCGACGCCGGGGTGGCCGGCGATCGCCTCGCCGACGACGGGGCCGGTGCCGGTGACGAGGTTGAAGACCCCGGCGGGCAGGCCGGCGGCCTCGATCGTCTCGGCGAGGATGAAGGCGTTGAGCGGCACGACCTCGCTCGGCTTCAGCACCACGGTGCAGCCGGCGGCGAGGGCGGGGGCGACCTTGGCGGCGATCTGGTTCAGCGGGTAGTTCCACGGCGTGATCGCGCCGAGCACCCCGGCCGGCTCGCGCAACACCTTCGAGTTGCCGATCTCCTCCTCCCAGGCGACTTCCTCCATCAGGCCCGGCATCGCCGCGAACTGGCCGGTCGGCAGCCCCGCCTGGATGATCTGGCTCAGCTTCAGCGGCATGCCCAGCTCCTGGGCGATCGTCGCGGCGATCTCCTCGGCGCGCTCGCCGAGCCCGGCCGCGATCGCGCTCAGGAAGCCGGCGCGCTCCTCGCGGCTCGTCCGCGACCAGGACTCGAATGCCTCGCGCGCCGCGATGACCGCGCGGTCGGCGTCGGTCGGCGAGCAGGCCGGGATCGTGCCCATGACCTCCTCGGTGGTCGAGTTGATCACCTCGAGCGTCTCGGTCCCCGCGGGCTCGACCCACTCGCCGCCGATGAAGACCCTGTCCTTGACCTGAAGCTCCGCCGTCGCCGCCATCTCACTCCTCCTGTCGCCGTTGCCGTTCCTGGCCGCCCAGCCAAAGCTAGCGCGCTGCCGTGGCCTCTGCCTTGCCGACGTTGCCTCCGAGGCCCGGGCCGGGTATCGCCCGCGCGTCGCGGGCGTGCAGCAGCTTGCCGCAGCGCTCGCAGATGCCGCGGTCGCTGACCTCGCCGCCGCATTCCTTGTGGACGATCAGCATCGGCGGGCCGTCGGGGTTGGGCGAGTAGCGGTCGCCCCAGCGCAGCAGCGCCACGAGCGAGGGCCAGAGGGCGAGACCCTTCTCGGTCAGGAAGTACTCGTAGCGCTCCGGATGGCTCTGGTAGGCGCGCCGTTCGAGGATGTCCTCCTCGACCAACCGCTGTAGCCGGGCGGAGAGCGTGTTGCGGGCGATTCCCAGTCCCTTCTGCAGCTCGTCGAAGCGGCGGCGGCCGTTCATCACGTCGCGCACGATCAGCAGCGACCAGCGCTCGCCGATCACCTCCAGCGAGCGCGCGATCGAGCAGATCTGCCCCGGATAGTCGTTGCGCAGCACGAGAGTGATCTTGGCACACAAGGTTGCATCAAGCAACCCACTCGGCTAGGCTCGTCCCGATGAGAGTTGCATCAAGCAACCCAATCCGCTGACTTCGCCTTTAGTTCCGCATACCGGAACTAAAGGCGAAGTCAGGGACATTTGGAGAATGGAGGCGGTGCGATGAGGTTGATTTCGAGACATAGGCACCATCACCGGCCACGGCCGCTGCGGGTCTCGATAAGCGAGGCGGAGATCGCGGCGGATCTGCTCTATCCGGCGCAGCCGCGGACGGCTCGCCAGCGGGTCGGCGGCGAGCGTCGAAAGGCGGGCCGGTGAGCGGCGAGGGACTCGTGACGGCCCCAGAGGGGACCGCGCAGGACGTGGCGGAAGCCTTTGCCGCCGCGAACCCCGAGAACTCGCGCAGCCGCTCGCTCGTCTGGCAGGACCCGGTGCCGACGGCGGCGGCCGGGGCGACGATGACCGGCATGGAGTACATGACCGCCGTCGTCACCGGCCAGATGCCGCCGCCGCCGATCGCGGTGACGATGCGACTGCGGCCGATCGAGATCGAGGAGGGCCGCGTGGTCTTCGAGGGCGAACCGGGGGAGGAGCACTACAACCCGATCGGCGTCGTCCACGGCGGCTACGCGGCGACCCTGCTCGACTCGGCCCTCGGCTGCGCCGTCCACACGACCCTGCCCGCCGGCGTCGGCTACACCTCGCTTGGCCTCGAGGCCAAGTACGTGCGCCCGATCACCCGCGACACCGGCCGCGTCCTCTGCGAGGCCCGAGTCCTCTACGGCGGCCGCCGCCAGGCCACGTCCGAGGCCAACCTGACCGCGGCCGACAGCGGCAAGCTCCTCGCCCACGGGATCGCCACCAGCATGATCCTCTCCCCCTGAGCGGGTGCAACGCATAAGGGTTCATATAGCCCCCTTTTGCGTTGCACCTCGGCTCAGTCGGCGAGCTCGCGCGCGAGCGCGGTGAGCAGGCGGACGCCGTAGCCACTGGCGTCGCCGCCGGTGTAGGCGCGGCCGACGTCCCAGGCGGTGCCGGCGATGTCGAGGTGGGCCCAGGGGGTGTCGCCGACGAATTCCTCGAGGAAGCCGGCGGCGGAGATCGCGCCGGCCTTGCGCTTCGCCGCCGCGTTGGTCAGATCGGCGAAGGTGCCCTTCATCAGCGCCTTGTACTCGGCGTGCAGGGGCAGGCGCCAGACCAGCTCGCCGGTCGCCTCGCCGACGTCTTCGATCTCGCCGACCAGGGCGTCGTCGTTGCCGATGACGGCGGCGTAGGTCGAGCCGAGGGCGATCATCACGGCGCCGGTCAGGGTCGCGATGTCGACCACGCGGTCCGCGCCCTGCTCGATCGCGTAGGCGAGCGCGTCGGCGAGGATCAGGCGTCCCTCGGCGTCGGTGTTGTTGATCTCGACCGTCTTGCCGCTGTACTGGGTGATGATGTCGCCGGGCTTGATCGCGGTGCCCGAAGGCATGTTCTCCGTGGAGGGGACGACGGCGATCAGGTCGAGGGCCAGGCCGAGCTCGGCGACGGCCCCCACGGTCTCGAGCACGGCCGCGGCGCCCGACATGTCCATCTTCATCTCCTGCATGCCCGCCGAGGGCTTGAGCGAGATGCCGCCGGTGTCGAAGGTGACGCCCTTGCCGATCAGGCCAAGGGTCTCGCCGCTGCCGCCGCCCGCGTAGCGCAGCACGATCAGCTTCGGCTCCTCGGTGCTGCCCTGGCTGACGGCGACGAGGCCGCCCATCTCCTTGGCGGCGATCTCCTCGCGACCGAGCACCTCGACGCTCAGCGCGTCGTGGTCGGCCGCGAGCTCCTCGGCGCGGGCGGCGAGGTAGGACGGCGTCGCGACGTTGGAGGGCAGGCTCTGCAGGTCGCGCGCCCGGTTCTGGGCCTCGGCGCAGACGCGGGCGGCCTCGGCGGCGGCGGCCACGCCCTCGGGGGCGAGCAGGGTCAGCGACTCGAGCCGTGGCGGCTCGGGCTCGTCGGGGTCGCTGCTCTTGAAGCGGTCGAAGCGGTAGGCGCCGAGGATCGTTCCGGTGACCAGTCCCTCGGCCAGCGCGTCGGGATCGTCACCCTCAGGCAGCGCCCAGGCGACGCTGGTCGCCTTCAGCCTCGCGGCCTCCTTGGCGACCAGGGCGGCGACGATCCGCAGCCGCTCGAGGTCGAGCTCCTCGCGCTTGCCGAGGCCGGCGACGACGACCCGGGCCGGGCGCTCCGGGAACACCGCGCTCAACTTCTTGAAACCCGCCTTGGCGTCGGCGGCGCCGGGCGCGGGGGCGATCTCCGCCGGCAGCTCCTCGCCCTCGCGGAGGCCGATCGCGAGCAGATCGGCCTCGACGGCCGGGATCTCGCTCTGGCTGACGGAGACGCGCATGAGCGCGCGAGTCTATGACGTTGCGCACGGTCGCCGTTCGCATGCTCGCGCTATCGTTCCCTTTAGGGCCACGCGGCCCTGTCCGAGCCGAGACCCGGCACAAGAAACGACAGAAAGGCCGTCAAAGATGCCCAGCACAGTGATCCTCGGTACCGCGCGCACGCCCTTCGGCAAGATGGGCGGCACGCTCTCGTCCCTCGACGCCACCGACCTCGGCGGCCACGCGATCTCGGCGGCGCTGGAGCGCTCCGGAGTCGACCCCGCGCAGGTCGAACAGGTCGTCTTCGGCCAGGTCCTGCAGGCCGGCCAGGGGCAGATCCCCTCGCGCCAGGCCCAGATCAAGGGCGGCATCCCCAAGGAGGTCCCCTCGGAGACGATCAACAAGGTCTGTGCCTCGGGCATGCGCTCGCTCGGCATCGCCGACATGGCGATCCGCGCCGGCGACACCGAGGTCGCCGTCACCGGCGGCATGGAGTCGATGAGCCAGGCCCCGCACATCCTGCCGGGCGCCCGCTTCGGCTACCGCATGGGCCACGTCGAAACGATCGACGCGATGGTCCACGACGGCCTCACCAACCCCTTCACCGAGAAGCAGATGATCAACGAGGCGAGCGAGGTCTCCAACGAGCTCGAGATCACCCGCGCCGACATGGACCGCTTCGCCGAGCGCTCGCACCGGCTCGCCGCCGAGGCGACCGACGCCGGCCGCCTCGCCGAGGAGATCGCCGGCGTCACCGTCAAGTCGCGCAAGGGCGAGAACACGATCGAGGTCGACGAGGCGATCCGTCCCGAGACCACGGTCGAGACGCTCTCCGGCCTGCGCGCGATCGGCGGCGAGGACGCCACCCATACCGCGGGCAACGCCCCCGGCGTCAATGACGGCGCCGGCGCGATCGTCGTCGCCTCCGAGGAGTGGGCCGATAGGGAAGGCCGCACCGTCCTCGCCCGCGTCCTCTCCTACGGCACGGTCGCCGACGACTTCCCCTACCTGGCGAAAACGCCGGCCAACGCCGCCAAGCAGGCGCTGGAGAAGATCGGCAAGAGCCCCGATGACGTCGACCTCTGGGAGATCAACGAGGCCTTCGCCTCGGTCGCGCTCAACTCGGTGCGGATGCTCGGCGTCGAGGAGGACAAGGTCAACGTCAACGGCGGCGCGATCGCGCTCGGCCACCCGATCGGCGCCTCCGGCGCCCGCATCGTCGGCTCGCTCGTGCACGAGCTGAACCGGCGCGGCGGCGGCCTCGGCGTAGCCGCGATCTGTTCCGGCGGCGGCCAGGGCGACGCGATCGTGATCGAAGTCGCCGGCTAGGAGCGCCGTGAGCCGCGCCGCGGCCTTCTTCGATCTCGACAAGACCCTGATAGCGGGGTCGTCGGGTATGCAGTTCGCCCGCGTCGCCCGCCGCCACAAGCTGGTCGGGCGGGGCCAGCTCGCCAGTTGGGGGGTCGAGCACCTGCGCTACCGCCTGCGCGGGACGACCGACGAGCGCACGACCGAGGTCCTGAAGGTGGCCCGCGAGCTGATCGCGGGCGTCCCTGCCCGCAGCCTCGAACGGATGAATCCGGAGGTGATGGCGGCGATCCTGCCCCGGGTCTACCCGCAGATGCTGGAAGAGGTCTACGCCCACCAGGACGCCGGCCGGCCGACCTTCATCGTCAGCGCCGCCGGCAGCGGCGTGGTCGAGTCGCTCGCCGTCGTGCTCGGCATGGACGGCGGCGTCGGCACCCGCTACGGCGTCGGCGAGGACGGCGCCCTGACCGGCCGCTTCGACGGGCCATTCGTCTACGGCGAGGGCAAGGTCGAGGCGATGCGGGAATACGCCGCCGAGCACGGCATCGACCTCGCCGCCTCCTACGCCTACTCCGACTCGGTCTCCGACCTGCCGATGCTGCGCGCGGTCGGCAACCCGGTGGTCGTCAACCCCGATCCGCCGCTGCTGGAGATCGCCCGCGAGGAGGGCTGGCAGGTGATGCGCTTCGAGCGCCTCGGCCGCCGCCTCGTCGCCCTCGCCGTCACCGTGCTGGCGACCGTCGGCGGCTTCGGTGCCTCCCGCATCGCCGCCCGGCGAAAGGCCCCGCCCCGCCGCTTTCCGCGGCGGTAGCGGGGCCCGTCGAACGGCTTCTCCGGCTCAGTGCTGTGCGGCCGGCTTGTGGCCATGCGGCCGGTGGGAGCGGAGGAAGCGCAGGACGCTGTCCGGGTTCTGCACGGCCCCGCCGGCGACCAGGACCGCGAAGCCGAGGCCGGTCAGCAGCAGCGCGATGCCGATTACGATGCCGAAGACCGAGAGCCGGTCGGCCATGTAGCTGGCGTTGAGGGCGGTTCCCAGCGCGGTCTCGGTGACCCATACTTCGCGGGCGCCGTTGGCTGCCGGTTCGCCGGTTTCCGGGTCGAGCGCGGCGAACTTTTCTTCTTCGGTGCCACCGCCCGGAGACAGTTCGGATTTGGGCGTTCCCGGCTTCGCTTCGTAGCGACCCATTTCGGCGTAGGTGTAACCGCCGGTCGCCTCGAGCGCGTGGACGTTCATGTACTGGGCGAAGCAGCGTGCCTCTTCGCCGGTGTCGATCGAGCTTTCCGCGACGTCGCAGCTCGGCAGTCTGACTTCCTTCAACCCCGCTTCCTTCGCCTCGGTCGCGATCGCCGACGGCGTCATGTCGGGCGAGCCGACGATGTTCTGCTTGGTCAGTTCGGTGCCGACCGTGTCACGGCCGCTGGCGCCCATCACGATCGAGACCACGCCGCTGAATCCCGCCGTCTAAACCCGCTGAATCCCGCCGACCGCGCCCGTAGAAAGCACTGACCTACACTCCCCGCATGGCTGCCGAGCCGGGATCGAAGCCGAAGCCGCAGGAGCGCGAGAGCGAGTTCTCGACGATGTCGGGCGAGCCGATCGCGCCGCTCTACGGGCCCGAGGGCGCGACTGTCGACCCCGAGGAGACGATCGGCCGCCCCGGCGAGTACCCGTTCACGCGCGGGCCGTACGAGTCGATGTACCGGGGGCGGCTCTGGACGATGCGTCAGTTCGCTGGCTTCGGCACGGTCGAGGAGACCAACGAGCGCTTCCACTACCTGCTCGACCACGGCCAGACCGGGCTCTCGACCGCCTTCGACATGCCGACGCTGATGGGCTACGACTCCGACCACGCGCGCAGCCTCGGCGAGGTCGGCCGCGAGGGCGTCGCCGTCGACTCGCTCGACGACATGGAACAGCTCTTCGAGGGGATCCCGCTTGGCGGCGTCACCACCTCGATGACTATCAACGCCCCGGCCGCGATCCTGCTCGCCTTCTACGTGCTCGTTGGCGAGGCCCAGGGTGTGCCGCCGGAGAAGCTCGGCGGCACGATCCAGACCGACATCCTCAAGGAGTACATCGCCCAGAAGGAGTGGTGCTTCCCAATCGAGCCGGCGATGCGCCTGGTCACCGACATGATCGAGTGGTGCAGCGAGCACATGCCGCGCTGGCACCCGGTCTCGATCTCCGGCTACCACATCCGCGAGGCCGGTTCGACCGCCCAGCAGGAGCTCGCCTTCACGCTCAAGGACGGCTTCACCTACGTCGAGCGGGCGCTCGAGCGCGGCCTCGACGTCGACGACTTCGCGCCCCGCCTCTCCTTCTTCTTTAACGCCCACATCGACTTCTTCGAGGAGATCGCCAAGTACCGCGCCGCCCGCCGCATCTGGGCGCGCGAGATGAAGGAGAAATACGGCGCGACCAAGGAGGAGTCGATGCGGCTGCGCTTCCACGCCCAGACCGCCGGCGTCTCGCTGACCGCGCAGCAGCCGCTCAACAACGTCGTCCGCACCTCGCTGGAGGCGCTGGCGGCGGTGCTCGGCGGCACCCAGTCGCTGCACACCAACTCCTTCGACGAGGCGCTGGCGCTGCCGACCGAGGAGGCCGTGCGCGTCGCCCTGCGCACCCAGCAGATCATCGCCTTCGAGTCCGGCGCGCCCAACACGCCCGATCCGCTCGGCGGCTCCTGGTTCGTGGAGAAGCTGACCGACGAGATGGAGGAGGCCGCCTACGGTTACTTCGCCCGCATCGACGAGCTGGGGGGGATGGTCGAGGCGATCCGCCGCAACTTCCCCCAGCGCGAGATCGCCGACGCCGCCTTCACCTACCAGCGCGAGGTCGACGAGCGCAAGCGCATCGTCGTCGGCGTCAACGACCTCATCCAGGAGGGCGAAGACCCGACCCCGATCCTCCGCATCGACCCGGCCCTCGAGCGCAAGCAGGTCGAGCGCCTGGCCGCGACCCGCGCCAAGCGCGACGCCGCCGCCGCCGAGTCCGCCCTAGCCGACCTCCGCCGCGCTGCCGCCACCGACGAGAACCTGATGCCCCCGATCATCGCCGCCGCCCGCGCCCGCGCCACCGAGGGCGAGATGATCTCCGCGATGCAGGAGGTCTTCGGGACGTACACCGAGTCGCCGGTCTTCTAGGTTCCGCGCCCAGTTCTTGAAAAAGGCGCTCAGTTCACCTGCTTGGCAGTGATCGCGATCAACTGTGGCGTTGCGATCGAATCATCCAGAATCCCAGGACCCTTACTGCCATAGCTCGCTGACCAGGTCATGGGAGTGACGGTTGTGATCTCCCATCCTTTGTCGCTCATCTTGTGGACGATCGAGTTCCAGGACCCCTCGAGGTCATCGCCATCGACATTCGATTTCCACGTCCGCAACTCTGTATCCCAAATCATCCAGAAGACTTCTTGCTTCAGGGACATGGCGAGAGAGGCTAGCGACCCCTGCTTCACCGATGAAGGCTCGACAGTCGCCGGGTCGAATTGCTCGGGCTTAGGACCGTTGCCTGGCTTTGCGGTGTGCCCGCAGGCCAGCGCGGGGCGCGATGGTCAGCCAGCGGCATTTCCCCGGGGCGCCATCGGTGGGCTCGTTGCGGTAGATCAGCCGAAAGCGGGGCTTGCCTCTGTGCTTGGGGACGTCGAAACGAACCCTGCGGCAATCGGCGAGCTCTGGGTGGAGGCCCGGACCATCAGCTCGCCGACGAACGGGTTGACTTTGCATTCGACCAGCAGCTCGGCAATGCGGAGCTGCAGCGCCTCGGCTTCGGCCTTCGTGGCCGGGCTATCCTCGGCAGTCGTTGCGGTCAGCTCGGCAACATTGTCGAGCACGCCCTTGGCGAAGGTGACTGGCACCTCGCCGGCACCGGCGTCGGTCATTCCTCGGGGATCTCGATGCCGAGCTTCGCCAAGGCGGCGCCGCCGTCTTCCTCATGAGTGGCAGCGCCGCTGCGGATGCGCTCGGCGGCGATGGCAGCGGCTTCGTCATCGGCTCGGCGCGACTCGAAGGCTTCAGCCATCTCGTCGATCCTCGTGCTCATCGCCTGCAGGCAGAAGAGGCATTGCGGCAAGGCTACCTCGCGCATCCGATGGCTTCTGGCTCGGCGGATACGCCCGCAAGCCGTCGAGGCGGTGGGCTACCTTGACATCATGACGAATGAGAGGTTGATCGAGGAGGCCGGTAGGCGATTGGCCAAGGCGGCGCCCGGGGCGCGGGTGATTCTCTTCGGCTCACGCGCCCGTGGCGAGGCACGCCCCGACAGCGACCTCGACCTGCTCGTCATCGAGCCCGGCGAGGTCACGAAGCGACGAGCCGAGTCGGCTCGCCTGCGTCGTGAGCTGCGCAGCCTTGAAGTCGCCCTCGACGTAGTCGTGGTCAGCGCCAGTCACGTCAACGAGTGGGGCAATGTCCCGGACACCATGGTCAGCGAGGCGCTTCGAGAGGGTCGGGTCCTCGTCAATGCCTGAGGGCACCAACCAGAAGGCCGTCCTGATCCGGAAGGCGCAGGCCGATGCGGTCGCCGTCCGCGAACTCGCGGGAAACCCTGAAATCACTGACGAGATCATCGGCTTCCACGCCCAGCAGGCGATCGAGAAGTGGTTGAAGGCGCTGATGGCGCACCGCGGCATGGACGAGGTCCGAATCCACGACATCGGTCGCCTTCTCCAGCTCTTGCAAAACGACGGCGCTGAGTTGCCGGCGAATGCGGAGCAGCTCGATGAGCTGACCATCTACGCCGTGCCCATGCGCTACGACGAATTGCTCGACGCCGAGCCGCTCGATCGCGAGGCGACCGTTGAGGTGGTCGACGAAGTCGGTCGGTGGGCCGGCCAAGCACTCGGTCGATGACGGAGTTTGCCTCACAGCTGACCTCAAGGCCTGGCCAGTAGCGGCGCCCGTGATCGCTGAGCAACGACGAAGTCTCTTATGAGACGGTGGCCCGCCTATGGCTACTTCGCCCGCATCGAGAGCGAGGCATAGGAGTCTTTGGCACCCGACACCGGCTCGCCGGTCTTCTAGTCGATGGCTACTGGGTCGGGTCCATTGCGTCTAGTTGTGCGCTAACACCGCTCAAAGTGTTAAGAACCTTTGCCAATTCAGTGTGGAATTCATTGAGACCGCCGAAGCGCAGCTCCAGCCAGACAGTGTGGTCAAGGTCTTGAAAGGCGGCCTCTACGGCGGAGAGGCGGGCGATTAGTTCGTGCGTTCCGACAGCTAGTAGCTGGGGCAGAACCCCGCTGCGGATGACCTCCAAATGACTCTTGAGCTTGTCGACGAGTTCCTCTTCGTTGTCAAGCTCGGGTGTAGCGCGTACAACACCGGCAAGCTCCCCCAGTGAATTGGTCAATCCGCCCTCTTCCCCGAATTGGCCACGAGTGTAGGGATCGGCGTCTGGCGGTCGCGGGGCAGGAAGGCTCAGGTAGACATCCATTCCGGCTCGCAAGATGACGAAGCGAAGCGTGCTCAGGGTTTGCTCCGAGACCAAATTCCAGCGCCGAGCACGGTCGCGCTCGACGGCACGATCGACGATCAACACTGCGAGGACCACGCCTATTAGAACGCCAGCTATCTCGGCAAGTAGATTGCCCGCGAAGTTTTTGGCGTCAATGACGAAGCCGACCGCCATCGCGGCTGCTGCGACTACTACCGCAGCAGCCATAATCCTCCTCAATGAGACTCCTTTCGCCAAGGCGCCATTATTGTGGCGATGAACATGTCTGAGGGTCCCGTCGATATAGGGGACGTAGGGAATCGGCATCGGATTACCCCTCTGGTCGTCGCTGGTGCTCTTCTGCCCGATCCCCGTGGCGGCTCAGACCATGCGCCATTCGCACTGATGCTGAGCGTTGACGTGGATTCAGTGCCTGGCTTTCGCGAAGTAATTGAGCGGCAGCGGGCTGGCGAGGAATTCGATGTCGTTTCGCGATGGGGTGCGGTAGTGGATAAGAGCGGGAAGCACGCACCGCTGGCAATCGTTGATTTCTACCTTCCCGAGTTCGAACTCGGGATTGAAATTGGCATTGACGTTGACGAGCACCCGGGCTCAATTCTGGCTGCGATTCAGAGCGGGCTCGTCGTCATCCTTGACATCGAGAGCTATGAGCGGTTTCAGAGGACCGACGAATCTGGGGCACTCTTTGAAGAACTCCGTCCTTTTAGCGTTCAGCCCTCTGACCCTAGGGCCCTGATTGGGGTGATGCAGCAGCGATTCAACATGCCACTGCAGAGGTACGAGCCGGAGCGCGTTGCGCTAACCGATGAGAACCGAGATGAGCTAATTGCGAAGCTCTTCACGGACGCCCGCCCTGTCAAGGCGATTGGCGTTTCGGTTCGCGGGGATGGCCCGGCAACCATCATCCTCGTTGATCCAGGCTCTGCTCCTCTTCGTGAGAAGATCCCGGAGGGCGCGAGGATTGAGGGACGTTGGGGGGTTTTTGCAGGGGAGAAGCACAGCATCGCCACCTTTGACGCCTTCGCCGACGACCTCCAGATTGGCCACTGGGTCTTGCCTGAAATCAACGAGGAGGTTGTGCGGGCGGGATCAAACGGCGCTCACCGCGTGGCGGTCGTGACGGCGCTCGATACCGGCGATCGCGAGACGGTTGAAGCGCAGATGGAGAAAGCGATCTCGGCCTGGGTCACCCATGTTGAGGCACTCCGCTCACTTCGCTTCGCAGCTGACTGAGACGAAGCGCTGGCCTAGCGTCACCGCTAACCTTCCGCCCGCAATGAGCACCGCTACCGCTCGCAAGATCCGCGTCGTCGTCGCCAAGCCTGGCTTGGACGGGCATGATCGTGGGGCGAAGATCATCGCTCGGGCGCTGCGGGATGCGGGGATGGAGGTGATCTACACGGGGCTGCACCAGACGCCGGAGCAGATCGCCGAGACGGTGATCCAGGAGGACGCCGATGCGGTGGGCCTGTCGATCCTCTCGGGGGCGCATATGACGCTGGTGCCGAAGGTCGTCGAGCTGCTCAAGGAGCAGGGGGTCGACGACGTGCTCGTCACGGTCGGCGGCACGATCCCGGCCGAGGACATCCCCGAGCTCGAGAAGCTCGGCGTCGCCGCCGTCTTCACGCCTGGCGCCGGCACCGACGACATCGTAGATTTCATCCGCGAGCGTGCCTCAGAGCGCCACGAAGCGTGATTTAGCGCACGTCTAACGTCACATCGTCCGATGCATAGATAGACTGATTGACTCGTCAGTCAACGACTCGAATCCCAGCAGAACCCGCTTTAAGGAGGCTTCAACTTGAAGATCTGCGTCCTGGTCAAGGAGGTTCCGGACGCCGCCGTTCAGAAGCGCATCGACCCCAACACGATGCGCCTGGACCGCGGCGGCGAGAAGAACCTGAACCCCTTCGACACCCATGCAATCGAGGCTGCCATGCAGATCAAGGAGGGCGGCGCGATCCCGGTCGAGGAGGTCATCGCGGTGACGATGGGCCCCGACTCCGCGGTCCGCGCCCTGCACAAGGCGGTCGCGCTCGGGGCGGACCGCTCCGTGCACCTCTCCGACGACGCGCTCGCCGGCTCCGACGTCTGCGCCACCGGCTACTCGCTGGCAAAGGTGCTCGAGGCCGAGAGTCCGGACCTGGTCCTGCTCGGCCAGCAGTCCGATGACGGCGAGTGCTACACGATCGGCGCCGTCGTCGCCGACCACCTGAAGATGCCCTCGCTGACGCAGGTGATCAAGATCGACGTCGCCGACGGCAAGCTGCGCTGCGAGCGCCAGGCCGAGTACGGCTACGACACGGTCGAGGTCGAGCTGCCCGCCGTGATCAGCGTCGGCGACGCGATCAACGAGCCGCGCTACCCGAGCCTGAAGGCGATCATGGGCGCGAAGAAGAAGCCCCTCGACGCGAAGGCGACCGGCGACGTCGGCATCGACGGCGGCATGGTCGGCGAGGGCGGCTCTAAGACGAAGGTCCTTGGTCTGAGCGATCCGCCCGCCAAGCAGGCCGGCGAGATCATCGAGGACGAGGACACCAACGAGACGGTCGAAAAGATCGTCGCCTGGCTCGACGAGAGGAAGCTGATCTAGATGAGTGGCATCCTGACCTACGCCCTCCACGACGGCGAGGGCAACTTCAACAAGAACTCGCTCGGCGCGATCTCCGAGGCGGCCAGGCTGGCCGGCGAGATCGGCGGCGATGCCGCGGTGATGGTGGTCGGCGACGTCGCCGACGACAAGTGCGCCGCGCTCGGCAACTACGGCGCCGCCAAGGTCTACCGGGCCAAGAGCGTGCCCGAGGGCCTCGCCCAGCCGATCGTCGACGCGATGGCCAAGGTCATCTCCGAGCAGGGCTTCAGCTACGCCCTCTTCGGCGGCGGTCTGCTCGGCTTCGAGATCGGCGCCGGCCTCACCGCCCGCCTCAACGCCGGCGTGACGATGGAGGTCACCAAGGTGAAGGTGGACGGCGGCAAGCTGATCGCCGAGCGCCCGATCCTGCAGGACTCCAAGGTCGCCGACGTCGAGTGCGTCGGCGAGCCCGGCATCATCATCGGCCGCCTCAACGCCTTCGACGCCAACGAGAGCGGCGGCACGGCTGAGGTCGTCGACGTCGAGGTCGAGCTCTCGCCCTGGTCGACGAAGGCGAAGATGGTGACCCGCGGCGAACAGCGCGGGGCGGACGTCAACATCGAGGACGCCGAGATCCTCGTCGGCGGAGGCCGGGGCCTCGGCGCCGCCGAGGGCTTCAAGCAGTGCGAGGAGCTGGCCGAGGCGATGGGCGGGGCGGTTGCCGCGACCCGCGCCGTGGTCGACGCCGGCTGGTACCCCTACGCGGCCCAGATCGGCCAGACCGGCAAGACGGTCGCGCCGAAGCTTTACCTGGCCGCCGGCATCTCCGGCGCGATCCAGCACAAGGTCGGCATGCAGAGCTCGGAGAACATCCTCGCGATCAACAAGGACCAGAACGCGCCGATCTTCGAGTTCTCGGACCTCGGCGTGGTCGGCGACCTGCACAAGATCGTCCCCAAGCTGACCGAGGCGATCAAGGCGAAGAAGGGCAGCTGAGCCGCGGATGGCAGTCGCCCCCAGCGAGTTCCCGCCGCCGTTCGACGCGGCCGAGGCGATCGGCCCGCCGACCGACCCCGCCGACGAGCGGATCGAGGTCGGCATCGCGATCGTCGGCGGCGGGCCGGCCGGCCTAGCCTGCGCCAACAAGCTCATGCAGCTCTTGGCGGACGAGCCGGAGCTGACCGAGAAGCTGGGCGAAGTCCCGGTCGCCGTGATCGAGAAGGGCAAGGTGCCGGGGGCGCACCTGCTCTCCGGCGCCAACGTCAACCCCTCGGCGCTGCGCGAGCTCTTCCCCGATCTCGATCCCGCCGACTGGCCGCCGGTCTACCAGGAGGTGACGAAGGACGCGACGTACTTCCTCACCTCGAAGGCGGCGGTGCCGCTGAAGCCGCCGCCGCCCAACTTCCGCAAGGAGGGCTACTACACGCTCTCGGTCTCGAAACTGGGCCGTTTCCTCGCTGAGAAGGCCGAAGAGGCCGGCGTCTACATCCTCTCCGAGACCGCCGCGACCAAGCTGCTGGTCGAGGATCGGATCGTGCGCGGCGTCCGCTCCGGCGACCGCGGCCGCGGCAAGGACGGCGAGGAGCTGGGCAACTTCGAGCCGGGCTCCGACGTCGTCGCCAAGGCGACGGTGCTCGCCGAGGGCACGCTCGGCCACCTCACCTACGCCGCCTACGACTACTTCGACATGCACGGCTCCGACCCGCAGGCCTGGGAGCTCGGGGTGAAGGAGGTCTGGGAGGTGCCGAAGCCGCTCGACCGGGTGATCCACACCCTCGGCTGGCCGCTGCGCTGGAGCCCCCGCTTCAAGGAGGCCGGCGGCAGCTTCATCTACCCGATGGGCGAGGACAAGGTCGGCCTCGGCCTCGTCGTCGGGCTCGACACCACCGACGCCACCTTCAGCGTCCACGACGCTTTCCAGCTGTTCAAGACCCACCCTTTCGTCAGGAAGATCCTCGAGGGCGGCAAACGGGTCGGCTGGGGCGCGAAGACGATCCCCTCAGGCGGCTACTGGGCGCTGCCGAAGCGCTTCTCGGTGCCCGGCATGCTGGTCGCCGGCGACGCCGCCGGGATGGTCAACATCGCCGAACTCGCCGGCGTCCACTACGCGATGCACGCCGGCATGTACGCGGCGGAAGCGATCGTCGAATCGCTGAAGGCCGACATCGACTCGGTCAACTTCGAGAGCTACGACAAGAAGGTGCGCGACTCGGCGATCGAGAAGGACCTCTACCGCTCGCGCAACATGAAGCAGCCGCTTACCCGCGGCCTGATCTTCGGCGGCATGATGGGCTCGGCGATGGTCGCCACCAAAGGCGCCTTCCCCGGCGGCCACTGGAAGGTCGAGGACAACGCCGAGGTGCCGGTGCATCTCGGCAACGCCGCCGACAAGTACCCCAAGCCCGACAACGAGCTCACCTTTGCCAAGCTCGACTCCGTCTTCCTCTCCGGCAACGCGACCCGCGACGACGCGCCCAACCACGTCCGCATCCAGACCCGGGTGCCGCGCGAGGTCGCCCAGACCTGGGTCTCGATGTGCCCGGCCCAGGTCTACGAGATCCCCGACGAGCAGCTCGCCAACGGCGCCGCCGAGGTCGACGTCCACGTCACCGCCTCCAACTGCGTGCAGTGCGGCGCGATCACCGCCAAGGGTGGCCGCCTGACCCTCCCCGAGGGCGGCGACGGCCCGCTGTACCAGGAGACCTGACTCCGGTCACAGTTGCGGCGCGTTTTGCGCGCCATGCGGTATGAGATCGCCCTCTAGCCTCGGCGGATGCTGGTTGTCGCATCGCTTTTGACTACCGCTGCCACCAGCACCGGGTTTGCGGCGGCAGCTATTGGGCCATCGGAGGCTTGTTCGGCTTCGCGCTGGCCGGATCTGTAATTCTTTTGTCTGCACTCGTCGAATAAGGATGCGATCGTGACCGAATTGAAAGCCATGATGCTGGTCGGAGTGGGGATGTTCTTTCTGGGCCTGGTTATGTCGGTTGGCCTGATCGTCGCCGATGCCCCTGGGGAATTGCTGGCGGTCGTCTATCTGATCGCCGGTGGGATTGGCGCCCTGGCAATGGTTCGGGTCATCAAGCACTTCGAAGCTGCGAAGGAGCGGCGCAAGCGAGAAGAGATCCTGCTCTCGCGCTAACGCGCGTCAGATCGCTTGGGGCACTGGCTGGGATCGAGTGGGCCGGTGAGAAGGAAGACCGCGGCGGGGCGGACGCTGAGGGCGGGCACCGAGGCGCCCCGCGATTCCGACCAGGCGATCTGCGGCGGCGGCGCCGGTGAGCCCGGGTCGTCGGGCGTGATCACGAGCGCGTCGAACCTGCCGGCGTCGACCTGCCGGCGCCAGCGGCGACAGCTCGCGATCGCGGTGTAGCCGCCGTGTGGGCCGGGTTCGCCCAGGTAGCGAACCTCGTTGGAGAGGTCGGCGCCGTAGAAGACGTACTGGCCGTAGGCCGCCGGGTTGCCGACGATCCCGATCTTGATACCGCGCTGGTCGCCGGCCCAGGTCTGGATCAGGTCCCACTGGGGCGTGGCGCGGAAGCCGGGGTTGTCCAGCGCGGGCGCCGCTTCGGCCAGGTAGCGGTTGTCGAAGTAGTGCCGCTGCACGCCGTATCCGACGGCGAGCGCGACGCCGGCCACGCCGGCGAGGATCGCGGCGCGAGCGCGGACGCCGGGGTGGGCCAGCAACAGCCAGGTTGGCAGGAGAACGGCGACCGCGGCGATCGCGATGGCCGCGGCGAGGTCGGGCTGGGCCCATTCGCCTGACCCGATCGCCCCGACGACGAAGAGCCCCGCGTACGCGGGAAGGACGATCCGCCGGGCCGTCCAGCGGGCCTCGCAGATGGGCAGGAGGACGAGCCCGATCGCCAATCCGGGCGCCGCGTAGCGCAGGTTCGACGCGAACCCGACAGGACCGCCCTGCGGCCCGGAGGCGGAGATCGGGTTGAAGACGTGCGCGACGAGGATCGCCAGGCCGGCCAGCGCGACGATCCGGACCAGCGGGCCCTGCCGGCGGCGCAGGCCGAGCACGAGGCCGGCGAGCCCGGCGAAGACCACTGCGAACCAGAGCGGGCCGAGGGTCTCGGAGAACCCCGGCAGGAAGAAATGGCTCCATACGCGCTGGTCGGCGACGTACTCGGCGATCGAGTGGGCGGGCCGCGGATAGACCGCTTCCTGGCCTGGACCGGGAAGCGGCCCGGGAGCGATCCAGGGCAGCGGGTTGCCGGCGTGGAGGAGGTTGCGCAGATACCAGAACCCGCCACTCAGAGCGAGACCGCCACCCCAGACGGCAAGATGCCGCGCCCGGCTCGTCCGCTCCAGGACGACGGCCAGCCCGGCGGTGAGCACGGCGACCGGGACAAGCATCGTCGCCTTGGTCCCGACCGCGAGGCCCGCCGCCAGAGCGGCGATCGCGAGCGGGCCCGGATCGATTCGACGGCGGCCAGCCTCCATCCGCTCGCGGGTCCGAGCTCCGGTGAGAAGCAGCGCCACGGCCGCCATCAGGCAGGCGAGGGCGGCGACGTCGCCGGGTGCGTTGCCGGCTTGGACGAGCATCATGTCCGAGTCGAGAACCAGGGCCGCGCCGAGCAGCGTCGCCGCCCCCAACCCGAAGGGCCGGCCGGCGCACCAGGCGGCGAGCAGGGCGACGCCGAGCCAGCCGAAGTTGAGCAGCGGGGAGAGCAGGTCGTTGCCGAGAACGACCATGCCGAGCCCGTGCAGAAGCTCCGAGTTGAGCGGGTAGAACCAGGCCGCGAGCTTCAGCGTGTCGGTGAAGAGCAGGCCGGTCGTCGATCCCGTCTGCGCGATCCAAGCGGCGAAGGGGAGGTGGTACCAGGTGCTGTCCTGCCGGTAGATGCCGACGTCGAGGCTGTGCAGCACCGGACCGGCCCAGTGCACCGCGCAGAGGAACGCCGCGCCGACGGCGAGGACGACGTCGAATCGATTCGTCGAATGGGAGGAGGACGCTGGCGCGACTACCGCCCGCGAAAGAGGCGGATGCAGTCGCAGCGCCAGCGCGGGAATCGTGGCGGCGAGAGCCAGCGCCGGGACGTCGAGCAAGCCGAGTGCGCCAAGCCCCTCGCCCGTCACCGTCGCCACCGAGATGCCCAGCACAACGGTGGCCAGCAACGCCGCCGACCCGTGCCAGCCGGGGGCCAGCCAGATCCGCAGCGAGCGGGCCGTCGCGCCGAAGCTGGCGAGGACGATCGCTAGGAGCAGGATTCGGGTCAGGTAGTCCACGGCGTTCATGGGAGTGCGAGTGATATAAGCCGCCGCCATGTCTCGCCGTCACACCACTGGTCTTGCCGCCACCGTCGCCCTCATGGCAGCGGTTGCGGTGGCCGTGACGGCGCTGTCGGGCAGCGGCCCGAGCGACGCTGCCTTCCCCGGCGTCAACGGCAGGATCGCCTATGCGTCTGGAGACTCCTACTCCTACTCGAGCGCGGCGATCTGGAGCTCCAACGCCGACGGGGGCTCGCCGACGCTGCTCAGCGCCGGCCCGGGCGTCACGGCGCCGTCCTACTCCGCCGACGGCACGCGGATCGCCTTCGACCGGGAAGGTGGCGTCGCGACGATGAGCTCGGCCGGCACGGGGGTCGTCCAGCTGCTGACTGGAAGCAGCTGGCAGAGCTCCTCCACCGAATGGCGGAAAAACTACGACGATCCCCATTCGAGCAAAACCATCCCGATCGTCCGCATCCAGTCCTACGTCTACGAATGGCAGAGCTTCGATCACCCCTCCTTCTCGCCGAACGGCGCGCGGCTCGTCGTCGCCGAAGCCGCCGGCAGGCGCACCAACGCGAGCATCTGCGCGGTCGAAGCGGTGAACGACCAGGCCTGCATCGGCTGGGGCAACCCGAACGCCTACTTCGATTACGAAAACGAGTGCAAAGGCTGCGGCTCGCGTCTGATCTCGATCGACGCTTCGACGGGGACTCTGATCGAAGGGCTGACCCCGCTGGCAAACGGGCGCAGAGACGTCAAGCCGGCTTATTCCGCCGAAGGCAAGGTCGCCTTCGCTCGCACGGACGAAGGCAACTCCTCGATCTTCGTCATCGACTCGCCGGGCGCCGGGCCGCGGCGAGTGACGAACGGGCCGGGTGACCGCGCCCCCGACTTCTCGCCAAGCGGCTCCCAGATCGTCTTCAGCCACGCGTACACCGACATCGCCGTCGTCGGGGTCGGCGGCGGCCCCGTACAGCTCGTCCCGATTCCCGCCCCTTCGGAAGGGTGGGGCGGTTACGTGAACTCCCCGGCCTTCTCGCCCGACGGATCGCGGATCGCCTTCCGGCGCGGCGTCTACGGCCCCGGAGGGCAGGACGCGACGGGCCTCTTCACCGTGGCCCCAGACGGCTCGGGCTTCACGCGGATCGCCGCCGACGCGTACGCGCCCAGTTGGCAGCCACAGCCACCCCCGCCCCCGCCCGGCGCCCGGCCCAAGGCGAAGGCAAAGAAGGGGAAGGTGAAGCTCAACGGGAAAGGCCGCGCCGCGATCGGGACGATCGTCTGCGGCGGAACACCCTGCAGGCTCAAAGTACTGTCCGCCCGCCTCAAGGTCGGCAAGCGCTCGTGCCGCCAGGTGCGGACGAGGCTGGCGAGGCGGCTGGCCCCCGGGAAGACCGCCAGGGTCGGGATCAAGGTCTACGGCAAATGCCTGGCCACGCTGGAGCAGGCCGAAGAGGGGAAGCTCGTCATCAGGGTCAGGGCGACGGACGCGCTCGGCAAGCGGGTGCTGACGCTGAAAGCGAAGCTGGTTTCCTCCGCCCCCGCCCGGCGGTAGCGTCCGCGCCGTGCTGGCGCTGGGGATAGTCGCGGCGGTTGGGGCTTCGCTGCTCTACAACACCTCGATCGCGCTGCAGGCGCTGGAGGCGCGTGGGGTCCCGCACGAGCACTCGCTGCGGGTCTCGCTGCTCGGCCGTCTGGCGCGCAACCGGCGCTGGCTGGGAGCGACGGCGCTCGGTCTCGCGGGTTGGCCGCTGGAGATCGCGGCGCTGCTGCTGGCGCCGCTGACCGTGGTGCAGCCGTGTCTGGCGAGCGGGTTGATCCTGTTGCTGTGGCTGGGGGCGACCCGACTGGGGGAGAGGCCTGGCCCGCGCGAGGCGGTTGCCGTGGCGGCGATCGTCCTCGGCGTCGCCGGGGTCGCCCTCGCCGCGCCGGAGCGGACTACGGACCACGCCGGTGCCGAGGCCATCGCCATCGCCCTCGCCCTGGTCGCGATCCCGATCGCCGCCCCCTACGCGCTGCGCACGCGCGTCCGACATTCACCCACCCCAGGGGGGGGCAAGGTCGGCTGGGCGAACGCGATCGGGACCCTGATGGTGCTCAGCGCGGGCTGCGGCTATGCCTGGACCGCGATCGCCAGCAAGCTGCTGACCGACGAGCTGGCGGCCGGGACGCTGCTGGTCGCGATCGCCTGGCTCGCCACCGCCGCCGCCTCGGAGGGCCTCGCCCTGCTCAGCGAGATGAGCGCCCTGCAGCGTCGTGCGGCGACGCACGTGGCGCCGACGATGTTCGCCGTGCAGGTGCTCGTTCCGGTCCTGCTCGCGCCGCTGATCTTCGGCGAGTCCTGGGGCGATACGCCGCTGAACGGCGTCATCCTCGTCGGCTCGATGGCGCTAGCCGTTGCGGGCACCGTCCTCCTTGCCGGCTCGAGCGCGGTGGGAGCCGTGATCTCCGCCGCCCATTCAGACGACTGATCCGTTCCCGCTGGTAGCCTGGCGGCGCTCTTGACCCCAACCGCTCCAGTCTCGGACCCGGCGCAGTTCGCGATCGGGTTCGACCATCGCGACCGCGCCCGGCTCTTCGAGCTCTGGAATGAGGTACTCGACTCCGAGCAGTGGTCCGAGGGCCGCATGCTGGAGACCTTCGAGTCGCGTTGGGCCGCGTGGAACGGGCTTCCGAGCCTTGGCCTCTCGAGCTGGGCGGGCGGTGCCCTGGCTGCGCTCGAGTTCGCCGGCGTGCGCGGCGCCACCGTCCTCTGCCCCTCGAACACCTTCATGGCGACGCCGCTGGCGGCGATCAAGGCCGGCGCCGACGTTCAGTTTGTCGACTGCAACCGAGAGGACCTCTGCATGTCCTTCGCCGACTTCGAGGCCAAGGCGGAGCGCTACACGCCGAAGGCGGCGATCCTCGTCCACATCGGCGGGCACCTCGCGTTCGAGGCCGAGCGGATCGCCGACTATTGCCGCGAGCACGGCATCTTCCTGCTCGAGGACTGCGCCCACGCCCACGGGGCCGAGTGGAAGGGCCGCAGGCCGGGCGCCTTCGGCGACGCCGGCGTCTACTCCCTCTACGCGACCAAGACTGTCTCGGCCGGCGAGGGCGGAGTCCTCGTCAGCGGCGACCCCGACCTGATCGAGTTCACGCGCAAGTTCCGCAACTACGGCAAGTTCGAGCACGAGGTCGACGGGCTCAACTTCCGCATGAGCGAGTTCACCGCGGCGCTCGGGCTCGTCCAGGCCGATCGCATGGAGGAGATCGTCGCCTGGAAGAACGCCTACGCGCGCGAGCACCTCGATGTCCTGCATCCCGCTCGGCTGAAGCTGCCTGACGGCATGAGCTCCGGCCTCTACAAGTACGTCGTCTTCGAAGAGATCGAGAAGAGCACCGGGCGGGTCTACGAAGAGCCCTGCCACCGGATCATGGGCCGCGCCGACGAGCTCCCCAACACCGACTGGGTGGCGGAGAACCACTGGTGCGTGCCGCTCTATTACAGGCCCGAGAACCGGGCGGAAGCTCTGGGCGGGGGAGGCCCGGAGTGAGGGTCCTTGTCACCGGCGGCGGCGGCTTCATCGGCTCGCACGTCGTCGACAAACTGCTCGACGGCGGGCACACGCCGCGGATCTTCGACCTCAGCGCCTCGCCGTACCACTCGCCGCTCGAGGTCGAGACCTTCACCGGCAGCATCACCGACCCGGCCAACCTCGACCTGGCGATGCGCGACTGCGACGCGGTCATCCACCTCGCCGCCGTCGCCGACGTCGCCCACGTCCACGCCGACCCGGTGCTCGCCGAGGAGGTCAACACCCGCGGCACCCTCAACGTGCTCGAGGCCGCCTGCCGCGCCAAGGTCGGGCGCGTCGTCTACGGCTCGACCACCTGGGCCTACAGCGACTGCGCCGAGCGGGAGGTCGACGAGGAGACGCCGATCCCAGCCCCGCGCCACCTCTACACGGCGACCAAGCTGGCTGGTGAGACCTACTGCGCCGGCTACGCCGAGCTCTATGACCTCGAGAGCACGGTCCTGCGTTTCGGCATCCCCTACGGTCCTCGGGCGCGGGCAGCCGGCGTCGTCGCCAAGTTCACCGACCTCGCCTTCGAAGGCAAGCCGCTGACGATCGCCGGCGACGGCAGCACGACGCGCAGCTTCATCTACGTCGAGGACCTTGCCGACGGCATCGTCGCCGCCCTCGCCCCCGAGGCCGCCGGTCGCACCTACAACCTCTCCGGCGACGAGGTCGTGACGATCCTCGAAATCGCCGAGCGCGTGCAGGAAAACACCGACGACTGCGAGATCGTCCACACGCCCCCGCGTCCCGGCGACTTCCCCGGCAAGACGATCTCCAACGAGCGGGCGCTCTCCGAGCTGGGCTGGAAGGCGGAGACCAGCTTCAAAGAAGGGGTCCGCAAGTACGTCGAGTGGGTGCGGGGAACCACCAGGCCGCCCGACCCGGTGCCCGGCAAGAAGCCGTCTCTGAATGGCAACGAACACGCAGCTGGCGCGCTGCTCGCCGGCAGCGCCGGGCGCGAGGACCGGTCGCCGCGGGTACTGGTGCTGACCGCCGACATTGGCGAGGGCCACGACCTGCCGGCGCGGATGATCAAGGCCGAGCTCGAGCAGGAGATCCCCGGCGCCGAGGTAGAGATCGCCGACGGGCTGAAAGCGATGGGCCGCATCCTCACCGCGGTCGTCCGCGGCGGATCGAAGGTCACCTTTCGCTGGATGCCGTGGCTCTTCGACCTCCAGTACTGGCTGATCACGAAGTTCGCGCCAACGCGCTCGCTGGCGCATCACCTCAACTATGCGCTCGGCGCTCACGGGTTGTTGCGGCTGATCGAGAAGCACGACCCCGACGTCGTGATCTCGACGTATCCGGGGGTCACCGCGGTGCTCGGCATGCTGCGCGAAAACCGCCGCCTGCTGATTCCCGCGCAGTCGGCGATCACCGATCTCGCGGGACTGCGTTACTGGGCCCACCCCGGCGTCGACATGCACTATGTGACCCACCCCGAGTCGATCGAGGAAGTCGAGCGGCTGGCCGGCCCCGGCAGCGTCGAGTGGACGCGGCCGCCGATCTCGCCGGAGTTCCTCATGCCCCGCACCCGCGGCGACGCCCGCGGGGAGCTGGGGGTGCCGGCGCACGCTCGCCTCGTTCTCGTCTCCGGCGGCGGCTGGGGGATCGGCGACCTCGAGGGGGCGATCGAGGTGGCACTGTCGGGCGACGACACGACCGTCGTCTGCATAACGGGCCGCAACGAGGTCGCCCGCGAGAAGCTCGAGCAGCGCTTCGGCGACAGCGAGCGGGTGCGGATCCTCGGCTTCACGGAGCAGATGAGCGACTGGATGGCGGCCGCCGACGCGATGGTCCACTCGACCGCGGGGCTGACCGTGCTCGAGGCGCACATCCGCGGCTGCCCGGTCGTCTCCTTCGGCTTCTCGGCCGGCCACCTGCGTGCCAACAACGCGGCCTTCGAGCGCTTCGGCCTGGCCGAGGTGGCGCGGACCGAGCACGAGCTGGAGGGCGTGCTGCGTCACCTGAGCCGCGAGCGGCGCCCACCGGACTCCTCCTTCGCCTCGCTGCCCTCAATTGCCTCGCGGGCGCTCACCGTGCGGCCCCGGGTTCGCCCGCAGACGGTCTGGCGCCTGCGCGTCGAGCGGGTCGCGACGGCTGTCAGCCTGGTCGCGGTCGCGGTCGTCCTCTTCTTCACCGTCGTCGATCGCGAAGCGCCCTACAAGGTGATCGCCAAACCGCTCGAGGGCCGCATCCACATCGGCAGGGACAACGACGAATCCTCGCCCGCGGTCTCAAGTGCGGCCGCGGCCGGGACGGAATCCGGCGCGGGCGAAGAAGGACCTTGATCCGGGCCCTGCTCGGGGTCGCCACCGGTGCCGCGGCGGTAGCGCACGCCGGGCCGGCGCTGGCCCCGGTCGTCCCCGGGCTCGGCGAGTCGCTCGGCATCGAGATGCGCCTGCCGGAGGCAGACGCCGTCGCCCTCACCTTCGACGACGGACCGCACCCGCAGGGGACCCCGGCGGTGCTGGAGACGCTGCGTGGGCATGGCGCGGTTGCCACCTTCTTCCTCGCCGGCGAGCAGGTCGAACGCCGCCCAGGGCTGGTGGCCGAGATCGTCGCAGCGGGCCACCGGGTCGAGCTGCACTGCCACCGGCACCGCAACCTGCTGCGCCTCACCCCCCGTGAGTTCCTCGAGGACGCCGAACGCGGTCGGGCGGCGATTGAGTCGGCGAGCGGCCAGGCGATCGCCGACTACCGGCCGCCGTACGGCATCTTCAGCGCGGCGACCCTGCGTGCCGTTCGCTCGCGAGGCTGGCGGCCGGTCCTCTGGTCAGGCTGGGGACGGGACTGGACGCGACGCGCGACGCCGGAGTCGATCGCCCGCCGCGCGTGCACCGGCCTCAGGGGCGGCGAGGTGGTCCTCCTCCATGACGCCGACTACTACAGCGCGCGCGGCTCCTGGATTCGCACGGCGGCAGCGCTGCCGCTGATCCTCGCCGAGCTCGAGAGGCGCGGGCTGAAGACCGCGCTGCTGCGCCGCTGAGAGGGCGGCGCGAGGGTCCAGACCTCGCAGCCGGCAAAGGCTTCGTCGAGCCGCTTGGCCAGCGTGCTCCTCGGCTGGGGCCGTTCCTGGTCGAAGATTTCCTGGGACATGGTTCTCCGTCCTGTAGGGGGCGTTATGGAACCTTCGCCTCTCGGTCGGACGAAAAACATGCAAGTAGCGAAAAAGAACGCGCAAACTGCGCGAACTTGGTCAGGCGGTGCCGGCGAAGGCGGCGATCTCGTCGGCCAAACGTCCAGGTTGGTCGAGTGGGACGAAGGTTGCCGCGTCCGGGATCTCGACGATGCGGGCGCCGGTTTCAGAGGCCAGGCGCTGGGCGTATTTGAGCGGGAAGAAGCGGTCGCCCGGAGCCCAGGTGAGCAGGATCGGCAGCTCGGTCCCGCGCAGCTTCTCCGCTGCCTCCAGCGTGTAGCGCTTGTTCATGCCGGCGGTGACCTTCCTCGCGTCGCGTTTGACGCCTGGGTCGTGCAGGCCGGGGGCCATCCATGAGGCGACCAGATCGGCTGGGATCGCGGTGCGGGCAAAGGGCTTGAACGCGGCCCGAGCGAGGGCGCCGACCCGGAACGGCGCCGAGAGCACCGTCATCCCGCCCGGCAGCTTCGCCAGCGGCGGCATCGCCTTGAAGACGCCCGGCGGGAAGTTCTCGTGCGTGTCGCAGTTGGTCAGGACGAGGCGGCCGATCCGCTCCGGGTGGCGGGTGACGAGCACCTGCGACATAGCCCCGCCGGAGTCGTTGCCGACGATCGTCACGTCCTCGAGGTCGAGCGCCTCGAGGAAGCTGGCGACGATCGCGGCAATCCCGTAGGGAGAGAGGTCGGCATCCGGCTTCATCGCCACCTGCTGGGCGCCGATCGGCCAGTCCGGCGCGATGCAGCGGCAGCGATCGGAGAGCGCGTCGACGACTCCGTCCCAGAGCCTGCCGTCGACGAGGAAGCCGTGGACGAAGACGACCGGCTTGCCCTCGCCCGCCTCGCGGTAGCGGATCGTCCCGGCCGGGAGGTCGACCTGTTTGCTCAGGCGCCCTTTGTCGTCGCTTGCGGCCACGACTGGACCTTAGCCTCATTTGCGAGACCAGCGGTGTCGCGGGCGACCTGCCGGGACTCCTTCTGCGCGTACATGCGGACGTCGGCGAGCTGCATCGCCTCGGAGGGAGTCGCCGCCTCGGCTGGGATCGTCACCGCTCCCCAAGAGGAGCTCACCTCGACTCCGCGGTCGCGGGCGGTGAGCGCCTCCGCGGCCTCCTTTTTGACCGCGTCGATCTCCTCCGCCGAGCCGTGCGCGACCACGCAGAACTCGTCACCGCCGATCCGGTAGGCCGCCGCTCGGCTGCCGAGGGTCGAGCGCAGCGCTTTGCCGAACCTCGCCAGCAGCTCGTCGCCGGCGGGGTGCCCGAAGGTGTCGTTGAAGCGCTTGAAGCCGTTCAGGTCGAGGAGGATCAGGGCGATCGGCGCCTCCTCGGTCGCCAGGCCGCAGGCGGTCTCGAAATCGACCTGGAGACCGCCGCGGTTGCCGAGCCCGGTCAGCTGGTCGGTGCGGATCTGCTCGACGAGGGCGCGGTTCTCGTGGACGCTCATCGCCAGGCGCACGATCACGGCGAGCATCGTCGCCGCCCAGAGCATCGTGGTCAGGCCGCTGGTCGCGCTCGTGTACTGCATCGCGAAGAGGCCGATCATCACCGCGGCGAAGATCGCCGGCACCATCAGCTCGCGCCGTTCGTCGAGCCGTGCCGGCTTGATCCGCGAGGCTCTCGGCTGCCAGAGGATCGCGCCGATGCAAGTGGCCGAGATCAGGTAGATCGGGTCGATCCAGTTGCCGGGTGGGACGAAGCCGCCCGTGGCCTGGACGGTGTAGGCGATGTCGGCGACGACGAGCGCGGCGAGCCCGATCAGCAGCAGCGACCAGGTCCGGTCCGGGCGCCAGCCGGTGAGCGCGATCACGCCGACGATCATCGCCAGCATGCCGATGTCGCCGAGGGGATAGGCCAGCGAGGTGACGACTTCGAGCGTGGTCCCGCTGGTTCGCTCGGCGACGAAGTCGAAGACGAAGGCGGTGCCCAGCGCCGCCGTGCCCAGCGCCGCGATCGCGCCGTCGCTCCACAGGCGCCAGTCGATCTCGTCGGCGCGGGCGCGGACGAGCATCACGAGGCCGGCGTAGGCGAGGGGATAGAAGGCGAGGTAGCCGATGTCTGCCGGGGACGGATAGGGAGCTTCGGGGTCGTGGAGTATCTCCGCGGTCCAGTAGATCTCACCCGCCGCCCAGACGAGGACCGCGGCGCCGATCAGCAGCCAGGCGGCCCGCTCGGACGGGATCGAGCACGAGCGGAGCAGGCAGGCGGCGCCCGCCGCCACCACGACGGAGTCGTAGAGTTCGCCGCCGGTGAGGTCATCGAGGCCGCTGCCGCCGACGCCGAGCCAGTTGTGCAGGATGACCGTCGCGGTGCCGCCGAAGAGGACGGCGGCCAGCACCAGCCGCGCGAGCCTCATGGCGCGCGGGGATGCCGTGTCCGCTCCGTGGCCGTCCACCGCAGTCTTATCGGCAGCGAAGAGCGGTTCCTGACCCCTGGAGAAGCGGAACGCGCGCTTCATCTAGACTGAAGGACGATGAAAGCCGGAATCCACCCCGAGTACGTCCTCGCCAACGTGCACTGCTCGTGCGGGAACCAGTTCTACACCCGCTCCACGCAGGCGGACCTTCACGTCGAGCTCTGCTCGGAGTGCCACCCGTTCTACACGGGCAAGCAGAAGCTGGTCGACACCGGCGGCCGCGTCGAGCGCTTCCAGCGCCGCGCCGCCAAGCACGCCAAGGCCACTCGCGGCTGAGCCATGACCCCCGAGCTGGGCACGCCCCAAGCCGAGGCGGTGTCCAGCAACGGGGTGGACCCGCTGCGCATGCCCGACGGGGCGCTGGTCGCCAAGCGCGACGCGCCGGTCGGCGGCCAGGCCGTGCTCGAGGGCGTGATGATGCGCGGCATCTCGGTCTGGGCGGTGGCCGTGCGCAACCCCGAGGGCGAGGTCGAGATCGACTCGGAAGGGATCAAGCCCTGGGCGCAGCGGCACCGGCTCTGGCGGCTGCCGATCCTGCGCGGCGTCGTCGCCCTCGGCGAGTCGCTGAAGATCGGCTTCCGCGCGCTCGGCATCTCCGCCAACGCGCAGATCGAGGCCGACGAGGACGGCGAGAAGGAGGAGATCGGCGGCTGGGTCTGGGGGCTGACGATCGCGCTCTCGCTGGTCATGGGAGTCGGCCTCTTCTTCGTCATCCCGGTCGGGCTGACCAGCCTGATCAAGGACCAGCTCGGCTCGCCGCTGCTCTTCTGGCTGATCGAGGGCCTGCTGCGCACCGGCCTCTTCATCGGCTACATCGTCGCGATCAGCCGCCTGCGCGACCTGCGCCGCGTATTCGAGTACCACGGCGCCGAGCACAAGACGATCTCCTGCTATGAGGCCGAAGACGAGCTCGTGCCCGCGCGGGCGAAGCTCTACTCGCGCCTGCACCCGCGCTGCGGGACGAGCTTCCTGCTGGTCGTGATGGTGGTCGCGATCTTCGCCTTCGCGCCGATCGGGCTGCCGGCCTGGTACTGGCTGCTGCTCTCGCGCATCCTCGGCATCCCGCTGATCGCCGGGATCTCCTACGAGATCATCAAGTGGGCCGGCAAGAACCGGCGCAAGCGCTGGGTGCGGGCGGTGATGTGGCCGGGCCTGATGCTGCAGAACTTGACCACGCGCGAGCCCGACGAGGAGCAGCTGGCGGTGGCGATCGCGGCGCTCGAGAAGGTCCTCTCCGAGGAGTCGCCGGAGGTCGCCGCGGCCGAGCAGCAGATCGAGATCGTCGCCTAGCCGCAGCTATGTTGTCTCGATGGTCGATGCACTCGTAGAGCAGATCGAGGCGCGGTTCGCTGAGCTCGAGGCGCAGATGTCGGACCCGGCGGTGATCGGGGACCGAGAGCGCTACGCGGCGGTCGGACGCGAGTACCGCGAGTTGGAGCCGGCCAAGGCGCTGGCGGCCGAGTACCGGACGTTGGTCGACGACCTCGAGGGGGCTCGGGAGCTGCTGGCCGAGGACGGCGAGGACCCTGAACTGCGCAAGCTGGTCGAGGAGGCGCCGGGGCGGATCGAGGCGCTGGAGGAGGAGATCCGCCTGGCAATGGTCGAGCGCGACCCCAACGATGCCAAGAACGTCCTGGTCGAGATCCGGGCCGGGACCGGAGGAGACGAGGCCGCCCTCTTCGCCGGCGACCTGTTCAAGATGCTGAGCCGCTACGCGGAGTCGCGGGGCTTTGCCACCGAAACACTGTCGCAGTCAAGCGCCGAGGTCGGCGGCTTCAAGGAGGTCACCTTCGAGATCAAGGGCGAGGGCGCCTACTCGGTCTTCAAGTACGAGGGCGGCACGCACCGGGTGCAGCGCGTGCCGGAGACCGAGTCGCAGGGCCGCATCCATACCTCGACCGCGACGGTGGCCGTGCTGCCCGAGGCCGAGGAGGTCGAGGTCGAGATCGACCAGAACGATCTACAGATCGACGTCTACCGCTCCTCCGGGCCTGGCGGTCAGTCGGTCAACACCACCGACTCGGCGGTGCGGATCACCCACAAGCCGAGCGGCATCGTCGTCTCGATGCAGGACGAGAAGTCCCAGCTGCAGAACAAGGAGCGAGCGATGCGAGTCCTGCGCGCCCGCCTCTACGAGCGCGAGCTCGCCGAGCAGCAGGCGAAGATCGCCTCCGAGCGCAAGGCCCAGGTCGGGACCGGCGAGCGCTCCGAGAAGGTGCGCACCTACAACTTCCCGCAGGGCCGCGTCACCGACCACCGGATCAAGCACACCTCGCACAACCTCGACGGCGTGCTCGCCGGCGAGCTGACCGAGTTCACCGACGCCCTTGCGGCGGAGGAGAAGCGGCGAAGGTTGGAGGCTGCCGCCGTAAGCTGACGCGCGTGAGACAGGCTTTGACTGCCGCCACGGATGCTCTAAGGGCGGCCGGAGTCGGAGACCCTCGCCTCGACGCGGAATTGCTGCTGGCTGAGGCGACGGGGTGGGAGCGGGTGCGGCTCGTTGCGGAGCCCGAGGCGGACCTACCGCCGCCGCCGGCGCGGCGCTTCGGTGAGATGGTGCGGCGGCGGCTGCGCCGGGAGCCCGTGGCTTACATCGTCGGGCGTCGCGGCTTTCGCCGGATCGAGCTGGCGGTCGACCCGCGGGTGTTGATTCCACGCCCCGAGACCGAGCTGCTGGTTGAGCTGGCATTGGAGCTGCGGCCGGACCGCCTGCTCGACGTCGGCACCGGCTCGGGGGCGATCGCGCTGGCGGTCGCCGACGAGCTGCCGGAGTGCGAAGTCGTCGCCACTGACACGTCGCTCGCGGCGCTCGAAGTCGCCCGCGCCAACGCCGTGCGCCTCGGCCTCGCTGAGCGCGTCGCCTTCCACGAGGACACCCTGCCCCCTGGCGAGGCCAGCTTCGACCTCGTGCTCGCCAACCTGCCCTACGTCAGCGAGGCCGAGTGGCCCTCGCTGCAGCCAGAGGTGACGCAGTGGGAGCCCCGCGAGGCCCTGCTCGCCGGCCCCGACGGCCTCGACGCGATCCGTTCCTTTCTCTCCGGCCGAGTTCGCCTTTCGTTCCGGATAGCGGAACGAAAGGCGAAGTCAGCGAGTGGGTGCGTGGCACTGGAGGTCGGTGCAGGGCAGGCGGAGGCGGTAGCGGATCTGATGCGGCGGGCAGGTTTCGAGGAGATCGAGGTGCGAAAGGACCTCGCGGGGATTGACCGGGTCGTCATCGGAAGCGCCGCTCGGTGACTTCGCCTTTTCCGGTGCTATAGACCCCTAAACGACGAAGTCAGCGGATATGGGCGAGGTCATCTCAATCGAGACGAGTGGGGCGGGGGCGGCACGCGCCGCGCTGGAGCGGGCGATCGCCGGTGGCGGCGTCGCGGTCTTCCCGGCCGACGGGCTCTACGGGCTCGCCTGCGACCCGCTCGACGCCGGGGCGATCGAGCGCATCCACCGGATCAAGGGGCGCGACGACGGCAAGCCCTCCGCCGTCCTCTACTTCTCGCCGCTGGCGATGCGCGAGCTGGTCGAGGGCTTCGGGCCGCGCACTCGGGCCGCTGCCGGCGCGCTGCTGCCCGGCCCCGTAACCCTGGTGGTCGCCAACTCTGAGCGCCGCTACCCGCTTGCCTGCCGCGAGGACCCCGAGCGGCTCGGTGTGCGCCTGATCGCCGGCCCGCTCGCCGGTGCGATGTGCCCGCTCTTCCAGACCTCGGCCAACCGCAGCGGCGAGCCCGCGCCGGACTCGTTCGCCGCGGTCCCGGACGAGATCATCGCCGCCGTCGACCTCGCGATCGACGGCGGGACGCTGACCGGTTTGCCCTCGACCGTGGTCGACCTGACGGCGTTCGAGGAGAGTGGCGACTGGTCGGTCTTGCGCGCCGGCGGCCTCGACTCGGTCGAGCTCGAGGAGCGCATGGCGGCCCTAATCTCCCGTTAACCGAGCGCCTCCGCGCCCGAAAGTACGCTCCCAAGCGATGGGCTGCGGGAGCTCTCCGGGGAAGACGCCGGCTCGGCGAGGGGCGCGAGCGTGACGCGCGCGCTGCTGCCGGCGAAGAACGCCTTCGAGCAGGTCGGGGAGATGATGATCCTCACCTCGAAGACGATCGTCTCGGCGCTGCGACCGCCCTATCCCTACGGCGAGGAGCTCGTCTGGCAGTTCCTCTTCGTCCTCAAGCTCTCCTGGTTCCCGCTGCTGATCTCGACTTTCGCCCTCTGCCTCGGCGCGCCGGGCCTGCAGGCGGCGGGCGTGCTCTCGCTCTTCGGCGCCCTCGACCGCCTCGGCGGCTTCTTCGTCCTCACCGCGATCCGCTGGATCGGCCCGCTGGTCACGGCCGTCGTCGTCGCCGGCGTCGCCGGCACCGCGATCACCGCCGACCTCGGAGCCCGCAAGATCCGCGAGGAGCTCGACGCCCTGCAGGTGCTCGGCGTCGACCCGGTCAAGAATCTCGTCGTGCCGCGCTTCCTGGCGCTGATGGTGATCACCGGCCTGCTCGACATCTTCGCGATCGTCTTCGGCCTCACCGCCGGGATCGCCGCCGAGCTGCTTTACAAGCAGTCGCTCGGCGGCTTCTTCGCCACCCTCTTCGCCAACGCCTCGATCACCGACATCTGGGGCTCGGTGCTGATGTGCACGCTGTTCGGCGCGATCATCGCCGTCGTCTGCTCGTTCAAGGGGATGACCGCCTCGGGCGGCGCCGAGGGCGTCGGCCGCGCCGTCAATCAGGCGGTGGTGATCGCCCTCGTCGCGGTCTTCTTCTTCAACTTCGTCTTCACCGCGATCCTGCTCGCCACCAACCCCGAACTGCAGAGCATCCGATGAGATCGCGGGAAGCGATGATCGGCTGGCTCGACGCGCCGCGCGAATGGCTCGACGCCTTCGGCGAGATCGCGCGCTTCGGCTCGCGCGTCGCCGGCCTCGTCTACAGCGGCCGGGTGCTCAAGTACTTCGGCGAGAGCCTGCGCCAGGCCGGGATCCTGATCCTCGGCTCGGCGCTGGTGATCTGGGCTTTCGTCTTCATCCTCGGCCTGCAGTGCGGCCTGCAGGGGGCCTACTTCAACCGCTCGATCGGGGCACCGTCTCTGGCGGGCCTCTTCTCCGCTTACTGCGACCTGCGCGAGGGGCTGCCCTACGCCTTCGGCTACATCCTCTCCGCCAAGGTCGGCACCGGGATCGTCGCCGAGCTCGGCGCGATGCGGATCTCCGACGAGATCGACGCGCTCGAGGTGATGGGGATCCAGCCGGTCACCTTCCTCGCCGCCACCCGCCTGCTCGCCGCCTGGATCGCGATTCCCTTCCTCTACCTGGTCGGGATCGGAGTCGCCTACTTCGCCAGCTACTTCTCGGTCGTGCAGCAGGTGGGCGACGTCTCCTCGGGCGGCTACCTGCTGATCTTCTGGATGTACCAGGACCCCCTGGACCTCAGCTTCAGCCTGATCAAGGGGATGGTGATGGCGACCGCGATCGTGCTCGTCGGCTGCTATTACGGCTACACGGCCTCGGGCGGCCCGGTCGGCGTTGGCACCGCGACCGCGCAGTCGATGGTCGTCAACATCGTCCTCGTCCACATCATCGGCATGCTCGGCACCGTCGTCTTCTGGGGCTCGACCCCAAGAGCCCCGATAGGCGGCTGACACCTGGGCCCGACGGGCGTTCAGCAGCCGACGTCGCCGCGGAAGGGAAGGCGGATGAGGCGCTGGGCGGAGTTGTCGCTCTCGGTGGACTCGTAGAGCAGGTTCTGGGGGTCGACGCGCATGACGAAGGCGAAGCAGCCGCGCAGGCCCTTGACCGGGATCCACTGCTTGTCGTAGTCGGCGGGATAGATGTCCGACCAGCCGACCGACGTGCCGAGGGTGACGCCGTCCTGGAAGGGGTTCTGGTTGCAGCCCGGGTAATGCCAGACCGCGGGCGAGCGGCGTCCCGGGCGGGTGCGCTCGAGGTCGCGCAGGCAGTAGTTGAGCTTGGGACCGACGCGGACGCGGTGCAGCGGACGGTGGCGGCCGTCGACGGTCCAGAGCTCGAAGCGCGCCAGCTGGTGAACCTTCCAGTAGCTGCCGCCGAAGTAGCTGCCGACGGTTGTGAAGCGCAGCGAGGCGCCGGTGCGCACGGTGACGTGGCCGCCCCCGGCGCGGTAGATGCGCTGGTTGACACGCATCGAGCGCGGGCCGTCGCGGTGCCCATGCACCTCCATCGGTCCCCGTCCCCGGCTCTTCACGTTGCTGGTCGCGCGCAGCAGCACGCGGCCGCCGCCGCGCTGCAGATAGAGATCGGCGGGGGCGCCGATCCGCAGGTTGGGGCAGAGCAGGGACCGCGCTTCGGGCCCGATGCACGGATTGGACGGCGCCGCGGTCGCCGCGCTCGCGACTGCCGCGACGAGGAAGGCGGCGGCGGCCAGGGCTGCGAAGCGGGGGCTCACCGCCTCCAGGCTATCCCGGCCCGTTGGTAAGGTCGCTCTCCGATGGCGGACTTGCCAGACAACTTCCAAACGGCGCCACTCGCCGAGGTCGATCCAGCGATTTCCGCGGTGCTCGACGGCGAGCTGCGCCGCCAGCAGAGCACGCTGGAGATGATCGCCTCGGAGAACTTCGTGCCGCAGGCCGTGCTCGACGCGGTCGGCTCGGTCCTCACCAACAAGTACGCCGAGGGATACCCAGGCCGCCGTTACTACGGCGGCTGCGAGGAGGTCGACGTCGCCGAGCAGCTGGCGATTGACCGGGCCAAGGAGCTGTTCGGCGCCGAGCACGCCAACGTCCAGCCCCACGCCGGCGGCCCGGCCAACAACGCTGCCTACATGGCGCTGCTCGAGCCGGGCGACACGATCATGGGGCTGGCGCTCGACCACGGCGGCCATCTCTCCCACGGGATGAAGATCAACGTCTCCGGCAAGCTCTACGAGGTCGTCGCCTACCACGTGAGCGAAGACGACCTGCGGATCGACATGGGGGAGGTCGAGCGACTCGCCCAAGAGCACCAACCGAAGCTGATCGTCGCCGGCTGGTCGGCCTACCCCCGCCAGCTTGACTTCGCCGCCTTCCGGGAGATCGCCGACGCGGTCGGCGCCAAGTTGATGGTCGACATGGCCCACTTCGCCGGCCTCGTTGCGGCCGGCGAGCATCCCAACCCCGTGCCCTACGCCGACGTGGTGACGACGACCACCCACAAGACGCTCTGCGGACCGCGCAGCGGCATGATCCTCAGCAGCGCCGAGCACGCGCAGGCGATCGACAAGGCGGTCTTCCCCGGCCAGCAGGGTGGGCCCCTGATGCACACGATCGCGGCCAAGGCGGTCGCCCTGCGGATCGCCGACAGCGAGCAGTTCCGCGCCCGCCAGCGGCAGACGATCGCCAATGCCAAGGCCCTCGCCGCCGGCCTGGAAGAGAACGGCGTGCCGGTCTTGACCGGCGGCACCGACGTGCATCTGGTGCTCGTCGACCTGACTCCGACCGGGCTCGACGGGCAGACCGCCGAGGACCGGCTCGATGAGGTCGGCATCACCGTCAACCGCAACGCGATCCCCTTCGACCCGCGGCCGCCGATGAACCCCTCCGGCCTGCGCATCGGCACCCCGGCCCTGACCACGCGCGGCTTCGTCGAGGAGGACATGACCGAGATCGCCGAGGCGATCGCGACTGCCCTCTCGGACGAGTTCGACGCCCAGAAGGACGCGCTCAACGAGCGCACCCGCGCCCTGATGGAGCGCTACCCGCTCTACCCGCAGCTCTCGCCGACGTCGGTCTAGGCAAATAGGGTCAGCCCATGCTGGTCTGGGTGGATTGCACCGCTGCCGCGCACCCGCTCGTTTTGAAGCCGATCGTCGAGCGGCTGGAAGCGCGCGGGCACGAGGTCTTCGTCACCGCGCGCGAGTACGGGCAGACTTTGGGGGTCCTCGACCGGCTGGGGATTCCCTACCAGTCGGTTGGCGCCCACGCCGGAGCCTCCACGCTGAGGAAGGGCACGGCTGTGGCCGGCCGCTCGGCCGGGCTGGCACGGACCGTCTGGAGAAAGCGCCCTGACCTGGCGCTGGCCCACGGCTCGGTCGACTTGGCGCTCGTCTCGTGGTCGTTCCGAGTTCCCTCCGTGCAGATGCAGGACTACGAGTTCGCCGGTTGGCAGCGGCAGGTCGCCTTCCGCGCGGCGCGGCGCGTCCTGGCACCCGACGCGATCCCGGTCGAGCGGCTGCGCAGGGTTGGCGCCACGGAGCGCAAGGTCATCCGCTTTCCCGGCCTCAAGGAGGAGTACTACCTGGCCGGCTTCGAGCCGGACGGGGCGGTGCTGGAGGAGCTGGGCCTGGACCGTGAGAAGGTTCTCGTCGTCGTCCGTCCTCCGCCCGAGACCTCCGAGTACCACGCGCCCAACGACGTCTACGGCGCCGCGATCCGCCGGCTGGCCGCGGCCGACCAGGCCCAGGCCGTCGTCATCCCTCGCACTGAGGAGCAGGGAGAGGAGGTGCGGCGGATGGGCGTCGAGAACCTGATCGTCCCCGAGCGGGCAATCGACGCCCAGAGCTTGATCGCCTTCGCCGACCTCGTCGTCAGCGCGGGGGGGACGATGAACCGCGAGGCCGTCGCCCTCGGCACCCCTGTCTTCACCACCTTCGCCGGGCGTATGGGCGGCGTCGACGAGGCGCTGATCGCCGCCGGCCGCCTGCGCGTCCTCGACGACCCGGACGAGCTGCCGCTGCGCAAGCGCGAGACCCCGGTCGGCGTCCTCAACCCGCGCGACCCCGACTTCCTCGTCGACGCCATTCTCGACACAGCCTTGTAGCCCGTCCTAGCCGGGTGCAACGTTTTTTCGTCCTCTAGGGACGAAAAAACGTTGCACCCGGGTGTACGGCTGGGTGGTCGAGTAGCCTGGGCTCGCCCGCTCGTCCCGCGGGCACCGCGACATGGCAGCGACCACCGACGCCGTTCTCGCCTTCATCGTGGCGGCCGCGATCGCCTGGCTCGCGGTTCCCTACGCCGAGCGGCTCGCCTACCGGCTCGGCGCGATCGACATGCCCAAGGAGCGCGGCCTGCACGACCGGCCGATGCCGCGCCTCTCCGGGCTGGCGATCTTCGCCGGGATCGAGGTCGCCGGCTGGATCTGGCTGCCGGGCGACGGCGAGAGCCGCGCGATCCTGGTCGGCGCGGCGGCGATCGCGGCGGTCGGCGTCATCGACGACGTGCGCGGCCTCTCGGCCCTGCCGAAGCTCGCCGGCCAGATCGGGGCGGCGCTGATCCCGGTCCTCGCCGGCGTCCGCGTCGACGTCCTCACCCTGCCCTTCGTCGGCGGCTTCGAGCTCGGCTGGCTCGCCTACCCGCTGACCGTGCTCGGGATCGTCGCCGTCGTCAACGTGATCAACTTCATCGACGGCGTCGACGGGCTGGCGGCGGGCGTTTGCACGATCGCCGCGATCGCGCTGGCGGTGATCGCCCTCTCGCTCGACCGCAACGCGGCCGGCGTGCTGGCGGCGCTGACCGCGGGCGGCGCCCTCGGCTTCCTCCGCCACGGCTTCCCCCCGGCCTCGAGCTTCATGGGAGACACTGGCTCCAACCTGCTCGGCTACCTGCTCGCCACCGCCTCGGTGCAGGGAGCGCTGAAGACGAACGCGGTCGTTGCCCTCGTCTTCCCGCTGGTCGTGCTCGCCGTGCCGATCCTCGACACCGGCTTCGTCGTCGCCAAGCGGCTCAAGTACCGGCAGCCGATCTACCAGGCGGACACATGGCACTTCCACCATCGCATGGCCAACATCGGCTTCTCGCAGCGGCGCACCCTCGCCTATCTCTACGGCTGGACCCTCGCCCTCGCCGCCCTCGCCCTCGCCCTGCGCTTCGTCCCCTACAGCGACGACCACGGTCACTTCGACGCCTTCTGGACCGCCGTCGTCGTCGCCTTTGGCCTGCTCGCCCTGGCGACCAGCGTCTACCTGGTCTACGTGCTCGAGATCCTCAAGCTGCGGCGAGGCAAGATCAACCCGGAGACGGGCGAGTTCGAAGCGATCGAGCTCGACCAGCCCGAAAGAGTTAGTAACAGGTTGTAACAAGCCTCACGAACTGGCTCTAGAAAGCCGTTCGTCGGCCCTTTCGGATATAGTCGACAGTCCGCCCGCCACCCACCCGACGGGCGCCTTTTATGTCTCCTCCCAAGTACGTCGACCTCGCGGTCCTTGCCGCCGCCCTGGCAGTCTTCCTGCTCGCCGGGCTGCCCCTGCTCGGCTTCGCCGTCGGCGCGGCGGCCTGGCTGGCGCAGCGCGGGGTCCAGGTGCTCGCCGCGCGCCGCGCGCGCGGCGAGCTCGCCGCCGGCAGGCGCCAGCGGGCGATGGGGACGGTCGCCGCGACGACGCTGGGCCGGGTCTGGTTGATGGCCACCGCCGTCCTCGTCGCCGGCCTCGCCGAACGCGAAGCGGGCCTCGCGGCCGCGGTCCTGCTCGCCGTCCTCTTCACGGTCTCCATCGCGGCCCAGGGGCTCGCCCACCTCTTCGACGAAGAGCCTGAGGCGGGCAAGGCGTGAGCACCAAGGCCAAGGTCTTCACCGGGCTCGGCGCCTACCTGGCGGTCGCGATCCTGATGTTGCTGATCTTCGGCAGCAGCGGCAAAAACGAGGAGTTCCAGCCCCAGAACGAGTTCAAGCTCGAACCGTGGGTCTCGCTGCACATAGGCTCCGTCGACCTCAGCATCAACAAGGCGGTCCTCTACCTGGTCCTGGCCAGCGCCCTGACGATCCTGGCGATGGTCTGGGTCGCGCGCCGCATGCAGCAGAAGCCGAACCGGGTGCAGACCGCGGTCGAGGTCGCCTACGACCTGACCAAGAACAACATCACCGGCGGCAACATGGACCGGGCGACGGCGACGCGCTGGTTCCCCTTCCTCGCCGCCCTGTTCTTCTGGATCTGGTTCTCGAACATGCTCGGCTTCCTGCCGCTGCCGACCAACACCGAGCACACCGTGGACGTCTTCGGCCTCGCGATCCCCTCATTCGCGATCTACGCGGCGACGGCCAACCTCTCGATACCGCTGGTGCTGACCCTGGTCGTCTGGATCTCCTACCACGTCGAAGGCGTGCGCTCGAAGGGCCTCTTCAAGTACCTCGCCAGCTGGCTGCCGCCCGGCCTCGAGGACATGAACCCCGTCGCCAAGGGCTTCATCTTCGTGATCGAGGCGATCTCGCACTTCGCCCGCCTGATCTCGCTCTCGGTGCGACTCTTCGCCAACATCCTCGCCGGCCACCTGCTGCTGCTCTTCATGGGCGGCGGGCTCGCCGTCCTGCTCGGCATCGCCGCGCTCGGCGCCCTCACCTTCCCGCTCGCCTTCTTCTTCTTCATCCTCGAGGTCGGCCTTATCGCCACCCTGCAGGCATTTATCTTCTCGACCCTGACCGCTATCTACCTCGGCGGAGCGACCTCCGCGAGCCACTAGAAAAGGAGCACTGCCCCACATGGACCTGTCCCCAGTTGTCGCCGCGATCTCCGACGAAGGGATCGAAGCCGCCGGCAAGGCGATCGCGCTCGGCGTCGGCGCCGGCCTTGGCTCGATCGGCGCCGGCATCGGCATCGGCATCATCTTCGGCAAGGAGATCGAGTCGGTCGCCCGCCAGCCCGAGCTCAAAGACGAGCTGCAGAGCATCCGCTGGCTCGGCTTCGCGCTCACCGAGGCCGTCGCCTTCTACACCTTCATCTTCGGCCTCATCGCCTTCTTCCTCTAGGTCGGTCGCGTGGAGCTCATCGGTCAAATAGTCGGCCTGATCCCGCTCGCGGCTGAGAAGTCGGAAGAAGGCGGCAGCTTCCTGGTCTCGCCGGGCCTCGGCCTGATGATCTGGACGCTCGTCCTCTTCCTGATCACCATGTGGGTGCTGAGCAAGCTCGCCTTCCCGAAGATCCAGGAGGCCCTGGACAAACGGGCCAAGGTGATCTCCGAGTCGATCGAGGCGGCCGAACGGCAGCGCAAGGAGTCCGACGAGCTGCTGGCGGAGTATCGCGAGCGCCTCGCCGAGGCTCGCGAGCAGGCCGACGACATCATGGCCCGCGCCCGCAAAGCGGCGGAGACGGCGGAAGCCGAGGCGACCGCCGCCGGTAAGGAGAAGCGCGAGGAGCTGGTCGCTGCCGCCAAGCGCGACATCGAGGCCGAGACGCGGCGCTCGCTCGAGCAGATCCGCAAGGAGGTCGCCGACCTCACCGTTCTTGCGACCGAGAAGGTCACCCGCAAGGCGCTCAACGAGGACGACCAGCGCCGCTTGGTCGAGGAGGCGCTGAGCGAGGTCGACTTCTCCGCCCTGTCGGAGGGGTCGCGGAACTGATGCAGGAAGCCGCTCGCGTATACGCCGAGGCGCTGTTCGACGTCGCCAAGGGCAAGGGCAAGCTCGACGCGATCCGCGACGAGCTGGGCCAGTTCGCCGACGCCGTCGACGGCGAGCGTGACCTGCAGGTCTTCTTCTTCAGCCCCTACTTCTCCTCGGCGGAGAAGGTGGCGGGCCTGAGGCGCGCCGTGGCCGGTGCCGACGCCGAGTTGCTCAACTTCCTCGAGCTGCTGATCGAGAAGCAGCGGATGCCGGAGATCTTCCGCGTCCGTCGCCACTTCGAGGAGCTCTGGAAGCAGGAGAACCGGCGCCTCGAGGTGACCGTGACCAGCGCCATCGAGCTCGACCCGGCGGTGGTCGGCAAGGTCGGCGAGGAGATCGAGCGCCAGACCGGTCAGAGGGTCGATCTCTCCAGTCGCGTCGACGGGGAGATCCTTGGCGGAATCGTCCTGCAGGTAGGCAACAAGATCCTCGACGCGAGCATCCGCACTCGCTTGGAGAAACTTCGAAAGAGCGTCGCCCAGGCGGCATAAGGAGGAAGAAAGCACCCGATGGAGATCAAGCCCGACGAGATTGCATCGATCCTGCGCGAACGGATCGAGGGACTCGACAGCGACAGCTCCGACCTCGCCGAGGTCGGCACCGTGCTCTCGGTCGCCGACGGAATCGCCCGCATCCACGGCCTCGACAACTGCATGGCGCTGGAGATGCTCGACCTGCCGCACGGCGTCACCGGCCTCGCCCTCAACCTCGAGGAGGACAACGTCGGCGCCGTCCTCTTCGGCGAGTGGGACAAGGTCGTCGAGGGCGACACGGTCAAGCGCACCGGTCACCTGCTGCGGATCCCGGTTGGCGACGAGCTTCTGGGCCGCATGGTCGACCCGCTCGGGCGCCCGCTCGACGACGCCGGCGAGGTGGCGACCACGCAGACCCGCCCGGCCGAGTTCAAGGCCCCCGGCGTGGTCCAGCGCCAGCCGGTCACCGAACCGGTGCAGACCGGCCTGATGGCGATCGACGGGATGATCCCGATCGGCCGCGGCCAGCGAGAGCTGATCATCGGCGACCGCCAGACCGGCAAGACCGCGATCGCGATCGACACGATCATCAACAACCGCGACAAGGACATGGTCTGCATCTACGTCGCGATCGGGCAGAAGATGTCGACGGTCGTCCAGCTCAAGCAGGTGCTGGAGGAGAACGGCGCGATGGAGAACACGATCATCGTCGCCGCCCCCGCCGACGAGGCCGCCCCGATCAAGTTCATCGCCCCCTACGCGGGCTGCGCGATGGGCGAGCACTTCCTCTACAACGGCAAGGCCGCCCTCTGCGTCTACGACGACCTCACCAAGCACGCCTACGCCTACCGGCAGATGTCGCTGCTGCTGCGTCGCCCGCCCGGCCGCGAGGCCTACCCCGGCGACGTCTTCTACCTGCACTCGCGCCTGCTCGAGCGGGCGGTGAAGCTGAACGACGACCTCGGCGGCGGCTCGCTGACGGCGCTGCCGATCATCGAGACCCAGGCCTCCGACGTCTCCGCCTACATCCCGACCAACGTGATCTCGATCACCGACGGTCAGATCTTCCTCGAGTCCGACCTCTTCTACTCGGGGGTGCGGCCGGCGATCAACGTCGGCATCTCGGTCTCGCGGGTGGGCGGCAACGCGCAGACCAAGGCGATGAAGAAGGTCGCCGGCAAGCTGCGCCTAGACCTCTCCCAGTACCGCGACCTCGAGGCCTTCGCCCAGTTCGGCTCCGAGCTCGATCCCGAGACGCAGAAGACGCTCAACCGCGGCGAAAGGCTGGTCGAGCTGCTCAAGCAGAAGGAGCGCGAGCCGCTCGAGGTCGCCGACCAGGTGGCGGCGATCTACTCCGGCACCGGCGGCTACCTGGACCGGATCAAGACCGAGCGCGTGGGCGAGTTCCTCGCCGACCTGAAGATCCGCCTGCACTCCGAGAAGGCCGACCTGCTGGGTCGCATCTCAGAGACCGGCAAGCTCGAGGAGGCCGACGAGGAGGAGCTGGGCAAGGCGATCGCCGACTTCGTCGACGACTTCGGCCCCGACTTCGACGAGCACGGCGACCCGCTCGAGGCTGGCGAATCGGACCGCGTCAAGTCCGAGGAGGAGCGCTCCAAGCCCTCCCGCGCCGTCGAGGCCGAGGAGACCGAGAAGGAGGCGACCCCGGCCTAGCTGCCAGCGCCGGTACCCGCCCATGGCCACCCAGAAGGACGTCAAGAATCGCATCGCGTCGATCAAGAACATCAACAAGATCACGCGGGCGATGGAGATGGTCGCCGCGGCGCGCCTGCGCCGTGCCGAGCAGCGGATCGAGCAGCTGCGCCCCTACGCGCAGTCGATGCGCAAGCTGACCCGGCGGGCCGCCGAGCAGGCGGGGGGCATGCCCCGTGTCCCGGTCATGGTCGAGCGCACCGACGAGAAGCGGATCGGCGTCGTCCTGATCACCGGCGACCGCGGGCTGGCCGGCGCCTTCAACACGAACATCATCCGCGACGGCCTTCGCCTCGGCAGCGAGCTGCGGGAGGAGGGCCGTGAGCCGGTCTTCTCCGCCGTCGGCCGCAAGGGCGTCGGGGCCCTGAGCTTCCGCAAATTGGAGCCGCGCACCTCCTACGTCGGCTTCACCGACCGCCCCGGCTTCGCCAACGCGCGCGAGATCGGCGAGGAGTTGACCGCCCGCTACGTCGACGAGGAGCTCGACCGGGTCGAGCTCGTCTACAACCGCTACGTCTCGCCGTTGACCCAGCACGTCTGGCGGCAGACGCTGCTGCCTCTGCAGCACGCGGACGTGATCGGCGAGGGGGTCGGCGAGGAGGAAGAGGAGGCTGAGGAAACCGAGATCGAGAAGGCGCACAGCCGCTCGTCCTGGGAGTACGAGCCCGAAGCGGAGGAGCTGCTCGGCCGGCTGATCCCCGAGTACGTGAACATCTCGGTCTACCGGGCGCTGCTCGAGTCGGCCGCCTCCGAGCTGGGGGCGCGGATGACCGCGATGCGCAGCGCCGCGGAGAACGCGGAGGAAATGATGGGGGACCTGACGCTGGAAATGAACCGGGTCCGCCAAGCGGAGATCACCCAGGAGATCCTCGAGGTAGTCGCCGGTGCCGAGGCGCTCGGATAAAGACTCAGAAACACGAAAAAGGAAGCGATGGCTGAGAACAACGGAACCAACGTAGGGCGCGTCGAGCAGGTCACCGGAGTGGTGGTCGACGCGGTATTCCCCGACAAGCTGCCCGAGATCTACTCGGCGGTGAAGATCGAGATGGCCGGCGACGCCGACAACGAGGCGACCGAGCTGGTCTGCGAGGTGCAGCAGCACCTCGGCGACGACCGGGTGCGCACTGTTGCGATGGACGCCACCGACGGCCTGCAGCGCGGCGACAAGGTGCTCGACACCGGCGGCCCGATCAGCGTCCCGGTCGGCGACGCCACCCTGGGCCGCATCTTCAACCTGCTGGGCGAGCCGATCGACCTCGGCGAGCCGGTCCAGGCAGAGGAGCGCTGGCCGATCCACCGCCCGGCGCCGGAAGCCTCGGAGCTCGCTCCGACCCAGGAGATCCTCGAGACCGGGATCAAGGTCATCGACCTGCTCGCGCCCTACGCCAAGGGCGGCAAGGTCGGGCTGTTCGGCGGCGCCGGCGTCGGCAAGACCGTGCTGATCCAGGAGCTGATCCGCTCGATCGGCGAGGAGCACGAAGGCCTCTCGGCCTTCTGCGGGGTCGGCGAGCGCTCGCGCGAGGGCAACGACCTCTGGCTCGAGATGAAGGAGTCCGGCGTCATCGACAAGACGATGCTCGTCTTCGGCCAGATGAACGAGCCCCCCGGCGCGCGCCTGCGCGTCGCCCTCTCCGGCCTGACGATGGCCGAATACTTCCGCGAGCAGGGCGGCCAGGACGTGCTGCTCTTCATCGACAACATCTTCCGCTTCGTCCAGGCGGGCTCGGAGGTCTCGGCCCTGCTCGGGCGAATGCCCTCGGCGGTTGGCTACCAGCCGACGCTGGAGACCGAGATGGGCGAACTGCAGGAGCGGATCACCTCGACCGAGCGCGGCTCGGTGACCTCGGTGCAGGCGATCTACGTCCCCGCCGACGACCTCACCGACCCCGCCCCGGCCTCGGTCTTCGCCCACCTCAACGCGACGACGACGCTCTCGCGGTCGATCTCCGAGAAGGGGATCTACCCGGCGGTCGACCCGCTCGACTCGACCTCGACGATCCTCAAGCCCGACGTCGTCGGCGAGGAGCACTACCGCACGGCGACCGAGGTGCAGGAGGTGCTGCAGCGCTACAAGGAGCTGCAGGACATCATCGCCATCCTCGGCATCGACGAGCTCTCCGACGAGGACAAGCAGACGGTCTCGCGGGCGCGCAAGATCGAGCGCTTCCTCTCGCAGCCGTTCTTCGTCGCCGAGCAGTTCACCGGCCGCGGCGGCGAGTACGTGCCGGTGACCGAGACGGTGCGCGGCTTCCGCGAGATCCTCGACGGCGAGCACGACGAGCTCTCCGAGGGCGCCTTCTACATGAAGGGCGGCATCGACCAGGTCACCGCCGACAAGGAGGCGGCCGCGGCCGCCTAGGAGCGACGATGGCCTCCGAGCACACGGTAGACGTCGAGGTCCTCACCCCGGAGGGGGAGGTCTTCAGCGGCGAGGTCCGCCAGGTCTCGACCCGCACCGCGGTCGGCGAAGTCGGCATCCTCGCCAACCACGCTCCGCTGCTGGCCGAACTGCGCCCGGCGGAGCTGCGCCTGCACGTCTCCGACACGGAGACCAAGCGCTACGCCCAGGCCCACGGCTGGCTGCAGGTCTTCGGCAACCACGCCAAGCTTCTGGTCGAGGAGGCGCTCGACCCGGCCGACCTCGACGCGGCGACGCTCAAAGAGCAGCTGGCCGACGCCGAACAGCGCCTTACCGAGTCCAAAGACGGCAGCGGCGCCAACGGGCGCGCCAGGAAGGACCTCGAACGGGCCGAGGCGTTCCTCGCGATCGCACAGGGTAAGAGAGGCGATCCGACTCCCCTTCGGCGGAATTGACGTCGCACGCGCTTCGCGCTTAGCGACAGGCTTCGAGCGCGACCTTCGGTCGCGCGATCACCAGATTGCATATCGCCGCCTTCGGCGACATTCCGACGAAGGGGAATCGGATCGCCTCCCACACCGCGCATCGGAGATTCACCCAACCCTGGGTGGATCGATCTCGGCTGGCTGAGAGGACGGACGCGCGGAGTTACAGATGGGCTTAGGGCCGCATCTAAATTTAGTCCTCGGCCTAAATTTAGACCGGAGACTAATCCTCTCTAAAGCCGTCTGTTTGTCTGACAGTGGCTGCCCGACGAGCGCTTGACATCTGCCTGCTAAGCATTTAATGTCAGCTAAGTCAGCTGTGAAAGCTGTTCTTGCAAAGACATAGTGAAGAAGGAATAAAGATGACCAAGAGCTTTGAACTCGATGACGATGTGATCAAAGGCCTTGCGGCAGTGGCTGAGCCCTTGGAAGACGTGAACAGCGTTATTCGGCGGCTGCTGCAACAGGGCAATCGGGTGGGTGGGGCAGAGGTGCCTTCCCCTTTGAAAAAGGGGGGTCGGGCATCACCGGGCAGCATCTTGTCCGAGCGAGAGTACGAGCTCCCCATTCTTCAGGAGCTCTTGGCACGAGGTGGGAGTGGTCAGGCCACGGAGGTCACCGACGGGGTTGGGAAGCGCCTCAAGGGGAAGCTCAAGCCTCTGGACTACGAGAATCTCGATAGCGGGGATGTTCGTTGGCGGAACCGGACTCAGTTCACCCGTCACACGCTCAAGACGCGGGGGCTCCTGGAGAAGGATTCACCGCGTGGAATTTGGGAACTCACTGAGGCGGGGTGCAAGGCGGCGGAAACCGGGCAGATCCCATGGTGAGTCCTTGACCCTCCACTTCTGTCTGGGCTTGGGTTGAGGCGGTGGCCTCGCGGTTCAAATACCGTGCTCTGGGTTCATGAGGCTTCGGAGCGAAAGACGAGCGTCCGTCGATTCCCCCTATGAGGGGCCCAGATGAGCGATGAGCTTGTGGCCCTGGCCGAACGGCTGATCGGGCATGAGACGTCGTCGGCCGACGCGGTGCTCGAATGCGCGGGGTTCGTCGAAGGGTGGCTGGACGCGCGGGGGATCGCGGTGCAGAGCGACGAGGTGCGTGGGTTGCCGGTGCTGAAGGCCGAGGTCGGGCCGGAGGGGGCGCCGACCGTGGTCCTGCACGGGCACATCGACGTCGTGCCGGGGCGGGCCGGGCAGTTCGAGGGGCGGGTCGAGGGGGACCGGCTCTTCGGGCGCGGCGCCTACGACATGAAGGGGGCGCTGGCGGCGATGCTGCTGACCGCGGCCGACATGCGCGAGCAGGACGGCGTGCGGGTGCGGCTGGGGATCGTCGGCGACGAGGAGTCCGAGGAGGAAGCCGAGCGCGGCTCCGACCACCTGGTCGACAGCGGCTTCCTCGGCGACTTCGCGATCACCGGCGAGCCGACCGACCTGCACATCGGGGTCGAGGCGAAGGGAGTGCTCGCCCTGCGCGTCCAGGTCGGGGGCGTCGCCGCCCACGGCGCCACGCCCTGGCTCGGGGACAACGCGGTCCTGCGCGCGATCGACGTTTTCCGCGGCATCGAGTCGCTACCGTTCGCCAGGCACAGCTCCGAGCTGTTCGACCGCCCCTCGATCAACCTCGGCCGGATCGTGGGCGGCGACGCGCTCAACAAGGTGCCCGACCGATGCGCGATCGACGTCGACATTCGCTATCTCCCCGGCCAGGACCCGGCGAGCATCCTCGAGCAGGTGCGCGGCCTCCCCGCGACCGAGGTCGAGCAGCTGTTCACGCGGCCGCCGGCCGTGGTCGACCGCGACCTTCCCTACGTGCGGGCGCTGCGCGCGGCGGCGACCGAGCACCACGAGGGCGAGCCGATGAGCGTCGGGCGCGACGGTGCCTCCGACGCGGTCTCCTTCCTGCGCGTCGGCGTTCCGGCGGTCGAGTTCGGCCCGGTCGGCGAAGGGCATCATGGGCCGGAGGAGTGGGTCTCGATCTCCTCCCTGCGTTCCTACCGGCGGGCCCTCCACGATTTCCTGCGGGCGCTCCCCGCCCGGCTCGAGGGCTGAGCCGGCATGGCTGAGACGGGCTTCGTCAAGCCGCCCCCCGAGGGCGACCACGAGCCGCCGCCGAAGCCGAAGCGATTCTGGTGGCGCTTCGGGCTCGGCGCGCTGATCATCGTCGCCGTCAGCGCCGCCGCGACCTCGATCGGGATCCTGCGCTACATCGACAGCATCGCCCACGCCCTCTCGCACAACAACAAGCTGCAGAGCAAAGTCCACCGCTTCCTCTCCCAGACCCACGGCGGCGAGCCCGAGAACATCCTCATCCTCGGCTCCGACCGGCGCGCCAACGAACCCGAAGACCCCGGTCGCTCCGACACGACGATCCTCCTGCGCCTGGATCCGAGCAGGGACGCGATCTCGCTGATGTCGATCCCGCGCGACCTCCAGGTGGAAATCCCGGGCGCCGGCACCGACAAGTTCAACGCCGCCTACGCCTACGGCGGGCCGAAGCTGACGCTGGAGGTCGTCAAGGAACTGACCGGCCTGCCGATCAACCACGTCGTCAACGTCGACTACCTCGGCTTCGTGCGCGCGGTCGACGCGATCGAGTGCGTCTACGTCGACGTCGACAGGCGCTACTACCACTCCAACGCCGGCCTGCCGCCCTCCGAACAGTATTCGGAAATCAACGTGCAGCCCGGCTACCAGCTGCTCTGCGGAAAAAAGGCCCTGCAGTACGTGCGCTACCGGCACACCGACACTGACCTCGTCCGCGCCGCCCGCCAGCAGGACTTCCTCAGCGCCGCCCGCCAGCGCGTCCCGATCGGCGACCTGGTGCTCGACCGCAACGACCTGATCGACATCTTCACCGAATACACGACCTCCGACATCAGCGACAAGGAGACGATGCTGGAAGTGCTGAAGCTTTTCGTTTCTTCCCGCAACGCGCAGATCAAGGAGGTCCATTTCCCGGCCGAACTGGGCCCCAGCTACGTCTACGCATCCCACGAAGCGATCCAGGAAGCGGTCGACAAGTTCCTCGGCATCGAAGCGAGCGGCGGCCCCCGCGGCTCGCTGGAAGAGTTCGAATCGGAAGGCAAGAAGCCGGCGAAGGGGCACCGGTCGAAGGGGGGCGGGCCGAAGAAGCCCAAGCCGCGCCTGGCGCCGCCCAAGCCGCCCGGCAGCGACGGTCTGGTGCCCGCGCGGGAAGCGGGAGAAGCCGAGGCCAAGGCCGTGGCGCGCAAGGTCAGCTCCGGCTTTCCCGTCTTCTACCCGACCCGCCTTCCCTCCGGTGCCTACTACGTCGAAAGCGACCCCTACGAGCACGTCCAGGACCCCCGCGTCTACCACTTCAAGGACCCTGACGGCGATCGTCACGGCGCCTACCGGATGGTCGTCGAGCTGCCGCTCTCAGACGGCATCCATTATTTCGGCTTGCAGGGGGTACAGGGTTGGGAAGATCCGCCGATACTCAACAACCCGAGCCTGACCAAGACGATCCATGGCCGCGAGTACGAGATCTTCGTCGACGGCGATAGGTTGCCGCTGGTCGCCTGGCACCGGGGCGACAACACCTACTGGGTCGCCAACGACCTGCTCAACACCCTGACCAACGACCAGATGATCGGCATAGCGAGATCGGCAAACGTGAAGATTCCCAACCCGAAGCGAAAGCGAGGCGAAGCGCAGCGATGACAGCGGAGAGAGAGCCAATCGGCGTGATCGGCGTCGGCTGGGTGGGCCTGGTTACCGCCGCCTGCTTCGCCGAGCTCGGCCATCGGGTGATCGCCCGCGACATCCTGCCCGAGAAGGTCGCGGCGCTCTCGCGAGGCGAAGTCACGATCCACGAGCCCGACATCGAGGACCTGCTGACTCGCAACGCCGAGCGGCTCACCTTCACCACCGACATGTCGGAGCTGCTCGGCGGTGCCCGCCTGCTCTTCGTCTGCGTCGACACGCCGCCGACGCCCTCTGGCGATGCCGACCTCTCCCGCGTCCGCGCCGTCGTCGACGAGCTCAGCGCCGACGGCGACCACGTGCTCGTGATGAAGAGCACCGTGCCGGCTGGGACGGGGGAGACGATCCGCCGCGAGCTGCCCGGCCTCGCCTACGTCTCCTGCCCCGAGTTCCTCAAGGAGGGCTCGGCCGTCGCCGACTTCCTGCATCCCGACCGGGTCGTGATCGGCGCCGACGCCGGCGACGAGGAGGCCGGCGACGCGGTCGCCCGCCTCTACGAGCCGCTCGGCGGCGAGATCGTGCGCACCGACGTCGCCAGCGCCGAGATGATCAAGCTCGCCTCAAACGCCTTCCTCGCGACCAAGATCTCCTTCGTCAACGAGATCGCCAACGTCTGCGAGGAGGTCGGCGCCGACGTCGCCGAAGTCGCCCGCGGCATGGGCCTCGACCAGCGCATCGGCCCCTCGTTCCTGCGGGCCGGGATCGGTTACGGTGGCTCGTGCTTCGACGGCGCGGAGACGCTGTTGGTGCGGCGCAACGGAACACCGATGCTGACGACCTTCGCGGAGCTCTGGGATCTGGAAGGAGGCGAGTCTGTCGCTGTCGACGGCGAGACGATCGCGCCGCGGGATCTCTGGACCTGGTCGTGGGTCCCTGGGGAGCCGGAGGCAGAGTGGATGCCGGTCACGCTGTTGACCAAGCGCGCCTACGACGGCGAGATGGTCGAGATCCGCACGAAGATGGGCCGGCGCCTTCGGGTTACCGCCGACCATCCGGTGATCGTCGGCGACGGTCAGGATGAGGAGGTCTTGACCACGGTTCGCGCCGAGGAGGTGACCGTCGCCGACTGGCTGCCGCTCGCGGGCGGTGGAGTCGAAGGTGTCTCGCCCGCCACCTCCTCGACGATTGCCGCGGTCGAAGACTCGATTCCCGCCGAGCAGGTGATCGTCCGACCCGAACGGCGCGAGATCGAGAGCCTGCGCGCCCTGCCGGTTGCGGCGCGGACGGCGCTGCTCGATCACCCACGTGGCCAGGCGCAGCGGATGTCCGACATCGGGCGCAGTGGTGCTCTGCGCCTGCGCGAGGCCTGCGAGTCGGAGATGGACCTGCGCGGAGCGAGCCTTGGTACGGCCCGCAACGGGACCTACGTGCCGGAGCGGCTGCCGATCGACGAGAGCTTCTGGCGAGTGGTCGGCCTGTACCTGGCCGAGGGCCATGTTGCGCGAGATCGAGGCCGCGGTGGCGCTGAGCGCGAGCGAATCGCGTGGTCCTTTCATCCCCGCGACGAGGAGCATCTCGTCAACCACGTGGTCGGCTACTGGGAGGGCCAGGGTGTGAAGACACGTGTCTTCGACACACCCACGAGCAGGTGCGTGCAGGTCTCTTCGCGCGTTCTCGCCGACTGGTGGACCGACGTTCTCGGGCTTGGGCGAAACAGCTACGAGCAGCGCCTGCCCAATCTGATTTGGGAGCAGTCGAAGGAGCGCAAGTGGGCATTGCTTGCTGGGCTCTGGGAGGGGGACGGATCCTGGTCGGTCGTCAACGGAGGCCCAAGCGTCGTGATCGAGCTCGGCACCGTCAGCGACGAGCTGGCGGATGGCGTCGCACGCCTCTTGCGTGACCTCGGGATCGTCTGCTCCTGGAAGCGGGGGCGGACCGCGAAGTCGACCAAGGAGACGCATTGGCTGCGAATCAGCGGCGCCGATCAGGTCGAACGGGCGATATCGCTCGTGCCCGAGCGGGACAGGCCGCGAGCGCTCGGGTCGATCGCCAGCCAGGGGAAGCGGACGAAGCCAACCGGCTTCCGCAAGTTCGGGGACTCGACGACGGCGTGGGTTCGCGTGACCGAGTGCTCCAAGCGGCATCTCGATGGGCACGTGTATTCGCTGGAGGTGCCCGGCTCGCAGACGGTCGCCACTCATGGCGGCCTCATCGCGCACAACTGCTTCCCCAAGGACCTCAAGGCGCTGAAGCAGCTCGCGGGCAACACCGGCTACCACTTTCAGCTGCTGACTGCCGTGATCGAGGTGAACGAGCTGCAGAAGCGGCGCGTGGTGAAGAAGCTCCAGCAGCGGCTCGGCTCGCTGGCCGGACGTCGCGTCGCCTTGCTCGGTCTCGCCTTCAAGCCCGACACAGACGACATGCGCGAGGCCTCGAGCCTGGTGCTCGCCGCGCGTCTGCGGGGCGAGGGCGCCGAGGTCGTCGCATACGACCCGGTGGCGACGGAGGCGGCCCGCCCCCTCTTCGACGGGGTCGAGTTCGCGGGCTCGGCGCTGGCGGCTCTCGACGGCGCCGACGCGGCCGTCCTGGTCACCGAGTGGCCCGAGTTCGCCCAGCTCGATTGGGCCGCGGCGGCGGAGCGGATGGCGCGACCGCTGCTGATCGACGGCCGCAACTTCCTCGACGCCAAGCTGCTCGAATCCTCGGGTTTCGAGTACGAAGGCATTGGCCGGGCGGTCGAGTCGACCGTGAAGGCCGAATCCGCCTCCTAGTGCAGGCGATCGTTCTCGTAGGCGGAGAGGGGACGCGGCTGCGGCCGTTGACCGAGACGGTGCCGAAGCCGGCGCTGACCCTGGTCGACCGCCCCTTCCTCGCCTACATGATCGAGTGGCTCGCCTCGCACGGCGTGACCGAGGTCGTGCTCGCCTGCGGCTTCCTCCCTGACGTCCTCGCCGAGGCGCTGGCTGGCGAGGAGGAGCGGGCAGGCGTCGCGATCCGCTACGTGGTCGAGCCCGAGCGGCGCGGCACCGCCGGCGCGATCCGCTACGCGGCCGACGAGCTCGGCGAGGCGCTCGAGGATCGCTTCCTCGCTCTCAACGGCGACGTGCTCACCGACCTCGACCTCACCGCCCTGCTCGAGGCGCACGGCGCGGCCGGGGCGCCGGCGACGATCGCCCTGCATCCCGTCGAGGACTCCTCGGCCTACGGGCTGGTCAGCACCGGGGTCGCGGGCGAGGTGCTCGAGTTCGCGGAGAAGACCGGGGTGGCGGCCCCGGGGGAGGTCAACGCCGGGATGTACGCGCTCGAGCGCTCGGTGCTCGACCTGATCCCCCCGGGCGAGGAGGTCTCGATCGAGCGCGACGTCTTCCCCCGTCTGGTCGAGAAGGGCCTGCGGGCGAACCTTCTCGACGGCTACTGGATGGACATCGGCACCCCCGAGCGCTATCTGCAGGCCAGTTGGGACATCCTCGAGCGGCGGGTCGCCACCAGGGTCGAGCCCACGGCCCCGGGGGCATTCGTCGATTCGAGCGCCGAAATCGCGGCCAGGGCGACGGTCGGCCCGCGCGCCGTCGTCGGCGCCGGCTGCAAGATCGGCGATGGGGCCGAGGTGAGCGAATCCGTCCTGCTCGAGGGCTGCATGCTGGGCGAGGGCGCCCGGGTGGTCGGTTCGATCCTCGCGGCCGGCGCCGAGGTGCCGGCCGGCGCGGTAGTTGAAGGGATCGTGGCGGGACAGGGCGAAAACGTCGCTGCCTGATGCTGGAGGACGTACTCGCCATTCCCGAGCACCTGCGCGACGCCCTCTGGCGGGTCGAATCCGCGCGGCTGCAGGGCGAGGACGCTGAGGGTCTGATGGTCTGCGGCATGGGCGGCTCGGCGATCGGCGGCGACCTGGCCGCGGCCGTGCTCGGCGACAGGCTCACCCGCCCGCTGCTCACCGTGCGTGGTTATGAGATCCCCAGCTGGGCAACGCCCGGCTGGACCGTGCTCTTCTCCAGCTACTCGGGCGGCACCGAGGAGACGCTCGCCTGTTTCGCCGCGGCCGAGGCGCTCGGCGCCCGTCGCATCGTCGCCAGCACCGGCGGGCGGCTCGTCGATGACGCGCGCGAGGCCGGCGTGCCGGTGATCGGCCTGCCGGGCCTGCTCCCGGCTCCGCGCACGGCCATCGCCTACATGCTCGTCTGCGTCGCCGAGGTGGCGGCCCTCGCCGGCGTCGCCCCCCGCATCCACACCGAGGTGGACGCCACCGCGGACTTTCTCGCCGGCGAGCTCGACGCCCTGCGGGCGCTGGCCGCGGAGGTGGCCGGCCGCGTCGGCGACGCGGCGCCGGTCGTCGTCGGCGCCGACCTCACCGCGCCCGCCGCGCGCCGCTGGAAGACCCAGGCCAACGAGAACGCCGAGGCCCAGGCCTTCTTCTCCGAGCTGCCCGAGGCCGACCACAACGAGATCTGCGCCTGGTCGGCCGACGGCTTCGCCGCCGTCCTGCTGGAGGACTCCGACCAGCACCCGCGCGAGCGGCGCCGCTTCGAGCTGACCGCGGACGCCATCGAAGCCGCGGGCGCCGAGGCGATCCGGATCGAAACTCGCGGAGAGACCCGCGTCGCCCGCTTGCTCTGGGCCACAACCCTCGGCGACCTCGTCTCGCTCGAGCTCGCTGAAGCTCGGGGTGTAGACCCGCTTCCCGTCGAAGCGATCGACACGCTCAAGGCCAACCTCGGCAGGGCGTAGGGACCTATCCCGGCAGGGGGTTCCACTTGAACTTTTCGGTGGAGAGCTGACGGGCTGGCGCCTCTAGCTCACGACGAAAAGTTAAACCGTTCCACCCCCTACCGGGATAGGTCTTCAAGTTCCCGCGGATGTCGGACTTGGAGTAGGGAGGGCCGTCGGGGGCCCCTTCTCAGGAACTCCCGCGAAGCGGCCTGAGAAGGGGCCCCCGACGGCCCACACGGCCCCGAGCACGCTTCGCCGGGAAGCTTCAAAGCTCCGTGGCCGCTTAGGGGAAGAGGTCCGTATCCTTCGACGGGTCTGGATACGCGATAGAAGCTGAGAAAGGGATTCATGGCTACCGCCACCGCTGATTACAAGGTTGCTGACATCGAGCTTGCTGGGTTTGGGCGCAAGGAGATTTCGCTTGCTGAGGTCGAGATGCCCGGGCTGATGCAGACGCGCGAGGAGTTCGCGGCGACGCGGCCGCTGAAGGGGGCGCGGATCACCGGCTCGCTGCACATGACGGTGCAGACGGCGGTGCTGATCGAGACCCTGGTCGCGCTCGGCGCCGAGGTGCGCTGGGCCAGCTGCAACATCTTCTCGACGCAGGATCACGCCGCCGCCGCGATTGCCGCCGCCGGCATCCCGGTCTTCGCCTGGGAAGGCGAGACGCTCGAGGAGTACTGGTGGTGCACCGAGCAGGCGCTGCTCTGGCCCGACGGCGAGGGCCCGAACATGATCCTCGACGACGGCGGCGACGCCACCCTGCTCGTCCACAAGGGCGTCGAGTTCGAGAAGGCGGGGGCCGTGCCCGACCCGGCCGCCGCCGATTCGGAGGAGTTCCGCGTCGTGCTCGAGACGCTGCGGCGCTCGCTCGAGTCCGATCCGGGGCGCTGGACGCGGATCGCCGCGGAGATCAAGGGCGTCACCGAGGAGACGACGACCGGCGTGCACCGCCTCTACCAGCTGGCCGAGGCGGGCGAGCTGCTCTTCCCGGCGATCAACGTCAACGACTCGGTCACCAAGTCGAAGTTCGACAACCTCTACGGCTGCCGCCACTCGCTGATCGACGGCATCAACCGCGCCACCGACGTGATGATCGGCGGCAAGGTCGCCGTCGTCTGCGGCTACGGCGACGTCGGCAAGGGCTGCGCGACCTCGCTGCGCGGCCAGGGTGCCCGCGTGATCGTCACCGAGATCGACCCGATCTGCGCCCTGCAGGCGGCGATGGAGGGCTACGAGGTGCGCAGGCTCGACGAAGTCGTCGAGACGGCCGACGTCTTCGTCACCGCCACCGGGAACCGGGACATCGTCACCGCCGACCACATGGCGCGGATGAAGCACAACGCGATCGTCGGCAACATCGGCCACTTCGACAACGAGATCGACGTCGCCGGGCTCGAAGCGTCCCCGGCCGAGCGGGTCAACGTCAAGCCTCAGGTCGACGAGTGGCGCTTTCCCGACGGCCACTCGATCATCCTCCTCTCCGAGGGTCGGCTGCTCAACCTCGGCAACGCGACCGGCCATCCGAGCTTCGTGATGTCGAACTCCTTCACCAACCAGGTGATCGCCCAGATCGAGCTCTTCGGCCAGCCCGACGGCTTCATGGCCAAGGGCGTGACCGTCCTGCCCAAGCACCTCGATGAGAAGGTCGCGCGCCTGCATCTGGCGGCGCTCGGCGTCGAGCTCACCGAGCTCTCCGAGGAGCAGTCGGCTTACCTGGGCATCCCGGCGGAGGGGCCCTACAAGCCCGACCACTACCGGTATTGATGAGGGCGATGGTGCTGGCGGCGGGCCTCGGTACCCGCCTGCGGCCGATCACCTACGCGCTGCCGAAGCCGATGGTGCCGGTGCTCAACCGGCCGGTGATGGAGCACAGCGTGCGCCTCCTCGCCCGCCACGGCTTCGGCGAGGCGATCGCCAACCTGCACTGGTTCCCGGAGACGATTCAGAGCCACTTCGGCGACGGCTCGGCCTTCGGCGTCGAGCTCGCCTACAGCCACGAGGAGCGGCTCCTGGGAACGGCGGGAGGGGTGCGCAACGTCGCCGAGTTCCTCGGCGACTCGTTCCTGATCGTCGCCGGTGACGCGCTCACCGACCTCGACTTCGCCGCGATGCGCGAGTTCCACGAATCCCACGACGGGCTCGTCACCCTGGCGACGAAGCGGGTGCCGAACACCGACGAGTACGGGGTCGTGATCGCCGGGGAGGACGGCCGGATCCACGGCTTCCAGGAGAAGCCCGACCCGGCCGAAGCGCTCTCTGACCTCGCCAACACCTGCATTTACATGTTCCGTCGCGAGGTCTTCGACTTCTTCCCCGAGCCGGGCACGAGCAAGGCGGCGGGAGAGGGAGACCCGCCCGGGTTCGCCGACTGGGCGATGGACGTCTTCCCGGCGCTACTGGAGAACGACGTCCCCTTCTACTCGCACGAGATCGACGCCTACTGGAACGACATCGGCAACCTCGACGAGCTGCGCCAGAGCAACCTCGACGCGCTGCTCGGCGCGGTCGCGGTTGAGCCTGGAGCCCCTGAGGTGGCGGAGGGCATCCGCTCCGCCAGCGCGCTGGACGGGGTCGATGTCGAGGGCCCGGCTCTGATCGGCGCCGGGGTGGAGCTGGGGGAGGGAGCTCGCGTCCAGGGCCCGGTGATCGTCGGCGACGGCTGCCGGATCGGCGCCGGCGCCTGGGTCCGCGATTCGATCCTCCTCGCCGGCGCCGAGCTGGCGCCGGAGACGGTGCTCGTCGGAGGCATCGCGGGTCGCGTCGCGGCGAAGTAACGCTTTCGTCACCTTCCGCGCGCCACGCGCGCGTCGCCGCCGCGGAGGATCGCGGGGTGAAGGCGCTTCACGCCATCGCCGCCGGGCTCCTCCCCGCCCTCTGCGCCGCCTGCGGGCGCTCCTGCCGTCCCGGCGCGCTCCTCTGCACGCGCTGTTCCCGCCGCCTCGCCGCGGTCACGCCGCTCGCCGGCGCCGGGCCCCAGGGTCTCGATCGCGTCTGGTCCTCGGCCTCGCACGAGACGGTGGCGAGGGACCTCGTCGCCGCGCTCAAGTTCCGGCGGCTGCTCCCCGTGGCCGGCCTGATGGCCGAGCGGATCGAGTGGCTGGCGCCGGCGACCCTGCTGAGCGGGGCGATCGTCCCGGTCCCGACGGCCCGTCTGCGCTCATTGCGGCGCGGTTTCGATCCGGCCGCCGAGATCGCCGCCGCTCTGGCCGAGCGCACCGGGATGCCGCTACGGCCCTGCCTCGGCCGTCGCGGTGGCGGGCGCCAGGTGGGCCGACGCCGTGCGGAGCGGATCGGCCATCCGCCCGCGATCACGCTTCGCGGCGAAACGCCGCGAAGCGTCCTGCTCGTCGACGACGTGCTGACGACCGGCGCCACCCTCTCGGCCTGTGCCCGCGCCCTGCGCGCCGCCGGCGCGGTTCGCGTCCGCGCCGTGACCTTTACCCGGAGGCTGTGATCAGGACTCGGCGGTGCGTCCGCGCATGCGTGCTACGGCCTTGCGGGTCCTGCTCCGCTTGCGGCGTTGCTCGCGGTGCTTCTTGACCTGGCGGCGGATGTCCTCGGCCAGCTCGTGGATCGTGTGCGCCATCTCCGGCGAGGCCTCCCGCGCCCTCAGTGTCACGCCCTTCAGCCGCAGCGTCGCCTCCGCCACCTGGCTGTCTTCGATCGAGGGGTTCCGCTCTTCGGAGACCTCGACGTCGAGTGTGGCCAGCTCCGACACCTGTTTCCCGACCCGGCGAAATCGCTTCGTCACATGGCCTCGCAGCTCATCGGTGACCTCAACGTTGCGCCCACGAATCTCGATCCGCATGTCTCCTCCTTGTTGTCGGGACACCGATCGTACGCCGCCGAACAGCTCGGCTCAAGAAGCTTCTGGAGGCCGGAGGTGGGGGCGCCTCCCGTCCTGACAAGCCGCGGCGCCAATTGGCGCCGCGGCTTTGAGTATCCGCCAGTCCGGGAGGCGCCCCCACCTCCGGCCCGAGACGGTTTCCTCAACGCGCTGATCCGCGGTGGAGTCGGCAATCAGGACGAAGCTCCGGGGGAAGCTTCCCGGCCTTGGAAAGCTCGGGCTGGACGTGTCTCCCCCGGGTGGTGTGGGCAGGGCGCCTCTCGGACCGGCGGATACTCAAAGTGCCGAGCTCATTAGCTCGGCACTTGTCGGGACGAGAGGCGCCCTGCCCGCGGCACCCGGGGGCTTGAGCACGTTCGGATAGCTACTCTCTGATGCATGGCCGGTGCAAGGGACATGGTCACGAAGGCTCTGCGCGTGGGCGAGGGGCGCAAGTTCAAGGGCTACGAGAAGCGGGCCGAGGCGATCGGGCGCTACGAGCCCGAGATGGAGCTGCTCGACGACGCCGAGCTGCGCGAGGAGGCCGACGAGCTGCGCAAGCGCGCCAGGGAGGGGGAGTCGCTTGAGGACCTCCTGCCCGAGGCCTTCGCTCTCACGCGGGAGGCCGCACGACGCTCGATCGGCCAGCGTCACTACGACGTGCAGCTGGTCGGCGGCATGGCCCTGCACGAGGGCACGATCGCCGAGATGAAGACCGGCGAGGGCAAGACCTTGACGGCGACCCTCGCCGCCTTCCTCAACACCCTGGCCGGCGGCAGCGTCCACGTCGTCACCGTCAACGACTACCTCGCCCGCCGCGACGCCGAATGGATGAAACCCGTCTTCGAGACGCTCGGGGTCAGCGTCGCCGCGATCCAGGAGGGCGACGACCACGCCACTCGCCAGCGCAAGTACGCCTGCGACGTCGTCTACGCGACCAACTCGGAGTTCGGCTTCGACTATCTGCGCGACAACATGGCCGAAGCGCTCGAGCACTGCGTCCAGCGCGGCCACGACTTCGCGATCGTCGACGAGGTGGACAACATCCTGATCGACGAGGCGCGCACCCCGCTGATCATCTCCGGCGCCCCCGAACAGGCCGCCCAGACCTACTACACCTTTGCCCGCCTGGCCCGGCAGATGGACGGCGTCCAGGCCAAGGACAAGCTGCGCTCGCTGGGCGAATCGAAGGACACCTCCGAGGCCGAGCACGACTACGAATTCGACGAGAAGCACAAGACCGTCTCGCCGACGGAGAAGGGCGTCAAGCGGGCCGAGGAGTTCGTCGGCGTCGACAACCTCTACCTCGGCGAGCACGGCACCCTCGTCAACCACCTGGTCCAGGCGCTCAAGGCCGAGTCCCTCTACAAGAAGGACAAGGACTACGCGGTGATCGACGGCGAGGTGAAGATCATCGACGAGTTCACCGGCCGCATCCTCGACGGCCGGCGCTGGTCGGAGGGGCTGCACCAGGCGGTCGAGGCCAAGGAGGGCGTCGCGATCGGTGAGGAGAACCAGACCCTGGCGACGATCACCCTGCAGAACTACTTCCGCCTCTACGACAAGCTCAGCGGCATGACCGGCACGGCGCTGACCGAGGCGACCGAGTTCATGAAGATCTACAAAGTCCCGGTGGTCGAGATCCCGACCCACCGGCCGATGATCCGGGCCGACCAGAACGACCAGATCTTCAAGACGAAAGACGGCAAGTGGAAAGCGGTCCTCGGCGAGATCGAGGCCCGTCACGAGAAGGGCCAGCCGATCCTCGTCGGCACCGTCTCGGTCGAGGTCTCGGAGATGATCGCCGGCGAGCTGAAGCGCCGCGGCATCGAGCACGCCGTCCTCAACGCCAAGCCCGAGCACGCCCAGCGAGAGGGCGAGCTGATCGCCCAGGCCGGTCGCAAGGGCGCGGTGATGATCGCGACCAACATGGCCGGCCGCGGCGTCGACATCAAGCTCGGCGGCGACGCCGAGCAGCTCGCGATCCACGAGCTGAAGAAGAAGGGCGTGACGCCGGACAGCGACGGCTACGAGGAGCAGCTGGCGGCCAAGGTCGCCGAGCTCGAGCCGCGGTGCGAAGCCGAGGCCGAGGAGGTGCGCGAGTTCGGCGGGCTCTTCATCTGCGGCACCGAGCGCCACGAGTCGCGCCGCATCGACAACCAGCTGCGGGGCCGCTCCGGACGCCAGGGGGACCCCGGCGAATCGCGCTTCTTCCTCTCCGCCGAAGACGACGTGATCCGGCTCTTCGCCGGCGACCGCATCTACAAGATCCTCGACCGGCTGGGCCCCGTCGACGAGGAGGGCGAGGAGATGCCGCTCGAGGCGGGCATGCTGACCAAGACGGTCGAGGGTGCGCAGAAGAAGGTCGAGGAACAGAACTTCCTGCTCCGCAAACGGGTGCTCGAGTACGACGACGTGATGAACGAGCAGCGGCGCATCGTCTACAAGTACCGCCGCGAGATCCTTGAAGGCCGCGACATGTCGGAGATCGCGCGCGACGAGATGGAGGGCGTGGTCGAGCGCCTCGTGGATCGGTACACCCCGGGCGACGAACTCGAGGAGTGGGACATGCCGGACCTCGAGACGCAGCTGCGCCAGATCTGGCCGCTGAGCGTCGAGGTCGGCTCGCTGCGCCCGGAGGCGGTCGAGCGCGAGAAGCTCAAGGACGAGCTCGACGAAGACCTGATGAGCGCCTACGACGAGCGCGAAGGTCTGTTCGGCGCCGAGCTGATGCGCTTCCTGGAGCGCTCGATCCTGCTGCAGGTGATCGACAACCGCTGGCGCGAGCACCTCTACGACATGGACTACCTGCGCGAAGGCATCTACCTGCGCGGCTTCGCCCAGGTCGACCCCCTGGTCGCCTACAAGAACGAGGGCTTCGCGATGTTCGAGGAGCTGATGTACTCGATCTGGGAGGAGTTCAGCAAGCTGATCTTCCACGTCGAGGTCGAGGTCGACGCCGAGCAGGCGCGCCGGCAGTTCGCGCCGAACGGCGGCGGCGCGCCCGCCCTGGCCTATTCGGGCGGCACTCCGGAAAGCCAGCCCTCGGCGCTGCAGCAGGTCGCGGCGGGCGCCGGCTCGGGCCTGGAAGCCGTCGCCGCTCCGGTCGGCGAGGGTGGTAACGGCGTCGCCGAGCCGGTCGAGACGGTGGTCAAGGACGAGCGCGAGAAAGACATCGGCCGCAACGATCCCTGCTGGTGCGGCAGCGGCAAGAAGTACAAGAAGTGCCATGGGGCATAGCGCCCGTTGAGCCACGATCCCGTGCGCGAGTTCATTCGCGCCTTCAACGAGCGCGATCTCGACGGATTTGTCGCGGTGCTCGATCCCGAGGTCGAGCTCCATTCGATGAAGGGGTTGCGCAAGGGCCGCGAGGCGGCGCGGCTGTGGGCGACGCGTCCGCCGGGGGGCGTGCAGCAGACGATCGAGGTCGAGGAGATCTACGAGGACGACACCGAGGGAGGGGCGGGAAGGGCGCTGGCGTTGATCACTCGCGTCTGGCGTTGGGACGAGGATGGCACGCCCGCCGGCTCCGACGAGATGGCCTGGCTCTTCGAGCTGCACGAGCACCGCGTGCGCGGCTGGCGGCCGTTCGAGCAGCGCGAGGCGGCCTGGCGGGCGTACCATGGGGACGATGAGCACCCCCGCCGCGGAGAACCAAGAGGCGACTGAGGCCTGGAGCGGGCCACTCTTCGAGTGTTTCGTCGAGTACCGCGAGCTGGTCGCCGAGGGCCTGGGAGCGCACGGCGAGATGGCGCTGGCGGCGCATCCGCCGCGCGGCGGCGATCGCGTCATCGACCTCGGCTGCGGCTTCGGCGACACGACCCAGCGGCTCGCCGAACTGGCCGGCGCCGAGGGCGAGGCATTCGGCGTCGACGTCTCCGAGCCGTTCATCGAGCAGGCCCGCAAGGAGGCCGAGGAGGCCGGCGTGCAAAACGTGCGCTTCGCCGTCGGCGACGTGCAGGTGATCGAGTTCGAGGAGACCTTCGACTACGCCTTCTCGCGGATGGGGATCATGTTCTTCGCCAACCCGGTGGCGGCGCTGCGCAACGTGCGCGAGGCGCTTGCGCCCGGCGGCCGCTTCTGCGCGGTCGTTTGGCGGCGCAAGGAGGACAACGAGTGGGTGCGCCGGGCGGAGCTCGTGGTCGATGAGTACCTCGACCATCCCGAGGAAACCGACCAGCCGACCTGCGGACCGGGGCCCTTCTCGATGGCCAATGCCGACACCGTCAGCGAGCAGCTGCGGATCGCCGGTTTCGAGCGGATATCGCTGCAGCGCTCCGACCTGCCGCTGAAGATCGGCCGCGACCTCGACCACGCGGTCGAGTTCAACATGGCGCTCGGCCCGGCCGGAGAGGTGCTGCGCCTCTGGGAAGACCGGATCGACGAGATTCGGCCGAAGATCGCCGCCGACCTGCGCGAGACGCTCGCCGAGTTCGAGGGTCCCGACGGCGTCTACGCCCCGGCTTCGACCTGGATCGTCTCCGCCGTCGCCCCCGGATAACCTGTGGGCATGGCCGAGGCCGCCCAGACGGAGTCCGTCCCCGCGCGCCTGGCCGAGATCCGGGAGCAGATGTCCCTGCTCTCGGACTACCTTTGACCCAGCCGCGCTGGAGGCCGAGGCACAGCGCCTCGAAGGCGAGATGCAGCGCCCTGGCTTCTGGGACGACCAGGAGGCGGCCGCCCGCGTCTCCGCCGCGCACGCCCGCGCGCAGAAGCGGCTGAAGACCTTCCGCGGCCTGCAGGACGAGGTCGGCGATCTCGGCGAACTGGCCGAGATGGCGGCTGAGGACGAGGAGATGGCGGCCGAGCTCGCCGTGCAGCTGGCCACGGTCGAGCGCCACCTGGCCGAGCTTGAAGAGGCGCGCCTCTTCAGCGGCGCCTACGACGCCGGCGACGCGGTCGTCAGCGTCCACGCCGGCGCCGGCGGCACCGACTCGCAGGACTGGGCCGAGATGCTGCTGCGCATGTACCTGCGCTGGGCCGAGCGGCGCGGCTTCGAGGTCGAGATGAAGGAGGCCTCGCCGGGGGAGGAGGCCGGGCTGAAGTCGGCGACCTTCGTCGCCCGCGGCGAGAACGCCTACGGCCTCTTCGCCGCGGAGCGCGGCGTGCACCGGCTGGTGCGAATCTCGCCCTTCGACTCCTCGGCGCGTCGCCACACCAGCTTCGCCCAGCTCGACGTCGGGCCGCTGGTCGACGACAGCGTCGAGGTCGAGATCGACGACGCGGACCTGCGCGTCGACACCTACCGGGCCTCGGGCGCCGGCGGCCAGCACGTCAACAAGACCGACTCGGCGGTGCGGATCACCCATATCCCCACCGGCGTCGTCGTCCAGTGCCAGAACGAGCGTTCGCAGACGCAGAACAAGGCGATGGCGATGCAGTTCCTGCGCTCGAAGCTGATCGAGCTCGAGGAGCGCAAACGGGCCGAGGAGCTGGCGAAGGAGCGGGGCGAGGTCAAGGACGTCGCCTGGGGCTCGCAGATCCGCAGCTACTTCCTGCATCCCGACCAGCGGGTCAAGGATCACCGCACCGGGCACGAGATGGGAGACGCCCACCGCGTCCTCGACGGCGACCTCGACGACTTCATCCGCGACTACCTCAACAAGACCGCCGCCTCATCGGCCCGCTAGGACCCGTCGGCGACCTTGACGGGAGCGCGGCCGCTCCTTATTCTCCGAAGAACTTTAATAAACAGTAAAAATAGTCTGGAGTTCCAAATGCGCACGAGGGCCTGCGTGCTGACTGTATTCGGAGCGGCGATCTTTCTGGCACAGCTGCCGACCTCCGCGGCGGCTGAAACCACTTCCCTATGTCGCTTCCACGAGGATCCCTGCTTATCGATCGATTACCTGACCAGCAGAGAACTCGTAGGATCGATGGTGAAACTCTTAAGCTCGGTGGGCACGGTTGAATGCAGCACGTCGACGCTGTCGATTTCCTTTTCGGCCAGCTTAGCCACCTTTTTATCTGGAGAAGTGACAAACCTCTCGTGGGCCACGTGCAAATTGGGCGCTACGTCGTGCACTGTCGTGACCTCCAACAATGGAGGTGTAGACGTCTTACGAAGCGGCTTAAACGAAGCCGGCGTCACCCTCTTAGGCACCGAAATCGCCGTCGAATGCGGCAAACTCATCAATTGCAAATTCAAAGGGAACATAGGCCTGTCGGCGCGCGGCGCGAGCTTCTTCAACGGGAACGGCGAGTTCAGCGCGAGCAAAGCCAGTATTCCGCTGTGGTCCGGCATCTTCTGCCCCAAAGCCATGGAATGGGATGGCTTATATGAAGCGACAACGGCCTTCTACATAGTGTCGTGAGCTTCGCGCCCGCCTCAGAGCGCAGAGGGCGGGGACCAGGTGGAAGAGCCGGCCGTGACGGCTGACTTTTGTTTGAGGCGCAGGGTCAGGTGGCAGTAGGGCGGCGTTTCGGGGACGTCGATGCGGACGACGACCTGGTGTGCCGCCTGAGCCTTCTTCAGTGCCTGGGGGTCGAGGCCGAGGGTGAGGCGAAGGGTGCCGGCGCGACTCGGATGACGGGTCGTCGCCTCCAGGTTGAGGGCGCCTCGCGACCCCTTGAGGCTGAAGCGCGCGTCGAGTTCGGTCGCGTTCCAGGCTTTGTAGGCGAGAATCAGTCGCAGTCGCTCGCGCGTGGAGTCCAGGACCGCGCGCGGCCGGGCCGCGCGCAGCAGGCACTCGGGCGGCAGGACCGAGGCCGGCGCCGCTTCTTCCTCGCCGTCGTCGCCTTCGAGCTCGAGCCAGCCGCCGTCGCCATCGGCCTCGAATTCTTCTTCCGATTCTTCCGTTTCGCCTTCTTCGACTTCGAATTCCCCTTCGCCGGCGGTGAAGGCCGGCCCCGCCGCCGTGGCGGGCGGTGCCGTGGCTGGCGCCGGCGCCGCGGCCCAAGCGCCGAGCAGGGCCGCGACGAGGAACGCGCAGGCGACGACTGGGAGTCGCGAGGGGAAGGGGAGCAGGCGCGGCGAGTCGTGCCGGGTCACCCCGGCTGAATCGACTCCGGGCCGGCGGCCCTTGAGGCGACTCGAACGTACGTCGAGCCACGCGGCGACGCTGCACGCCGATCAGCGGCTCGGCATCGGACGCACCGGTTCGCTCCAGACCGTGCGGTCGCCGCGCCGCTGCCTGGCCGTCAGATGGCGCACGGGTGAGTCCTCGCAACCGGAGGGCACGCCCCTCATCTCGAGGTCGACGACGAAGGTCCTCGCCGCGCGCACCTTCGACATCTCGCGGTCGCTCAGGCGCTCGACCCCGCGCAGGCTTCCGTGTCGCGCCATCCGTCGCCGCAGCGATCTCAGCCGCAGCCCGCCGCGGGAGCCCCTGAGCCGGTAGTCGACCTTGACCCCGGTCGCCTTCTCCGACGTGTAGCTGATTTCGAGGCGAACGGTGTCCCGGCGACCGGCGGCGACCACCCTGGCGCTGGCCTGGTAGGGCGTGCAGGCCTCGGGCGATTCCCTCTGTCGGCTTTCGCCGGAGACTTCCCAGTCCGCTTCGCCTTCGTTTTCGACCACCCATTCGCCTTCGTCGTCTTCGACCACCCATTCTTCTTCTTCGTCTTCGACTTCCCATTCATCAGGTTCTTCTTCCCATTCTTCTTCTTCGACGGAGGCGATTGGCGCGGTCGCGTCGGCGCTCGCCGTGGGAAAGGCGAGGCTTTGACCGGTGCCGACGATCAGGAGCATGATCGCGGCGACGAGGAGCGGGAGGAGCAGGGTGCAAGCTCTGCGATATGGGCGCGTCACTACTCATTATATCGACACTTATATACCTAACTTTAGGTATTCAACTTCCGCTACAGAATTCCCTCCATCTTCAGCAGCGCCTCCTTCATCGGCAGGCCGCCGCCGTAGCCGCCGAGGCCGCCGCCGCTGCGCAGCACGCGGTGGCAGGGGACGACGATCGGGATCGGGTTCGAGCCGCAGGCGGTGCCCGCGGCGCGCACGGCGCGCTCGTTGCCGGCGCTGCGCGCCATCTCCGTGTAGGTGCGGGTCCTGCCGTAGGGGATGCGGGCGATCGCCCGTTGCACGCGGCCGCGGAAACCCGTCGTCAGTCGCCAGTCGACGGGCAGGTCGAACTCGCTCAGCTTGCCCTCGAAGTAGAGGTCGAGCTCGCGGCGCGCCTCGTCGAGCTTCGCGGGCGCCTCTAGCACTCGCGGAGAGACCTTCTCCGCCAGCTCCTCGAGCGCTTCCTCGGGGTCGTAGTTGGGCAGGCTGAGCTTGACGATCCCGCGCGGGGTCGTCGCCACCAGCAGCGTGCCGAAGGGCGAGTCGACGTTGGCGTAGGCGACGTCGAGCAGGCCCTCGGAATCGGCGCGCTCGGCGAGTCGGCGTAGCGATGCCTCGATGGCGGTCATGTCAGCTCCTTCCTCAGTCGCTTCATTCCCTCGTGCAGGCTGCGCCGCGCCGCCTCGGGCGAGCAGCCGAGCGCCGCGGCGATCTCGGCGTGGGGGAGGTCGCAGGCGTAGCGCAGGGCGACCGCCGCGCGTTGCTTCGGCGGCAGGGCCCCGACCAGCTCCCAGACGCCGTCGTCCGCCGGTCCGGGGTCCTCGACCGCGATTTCGGCGACGTCGGCAACCGGAACGGGCCGCCTGCCGTTCGCCCGGTGGTGGTCGATCGCCTTGCGCTGGGCGATCGTCAGCAGCCAGCCGCGCAGGTTCCTGGCGTCGTCGAGCTTCGGATAGGCGCGCAGCGCCGCCAGGAAGGTCTCCTGGAAGCAATCCTCGGCATCCACTCCCCCCACGGCCCCGCGCAGCACGCCCATCACGTCGGCGGCGTGCTCGTCTAGAACTTGCTGAAAGGGAGGCAGCGTGCTCACTCATGGGATTAAACGGGGCGGACCGGGCGGGTGTGAGATACGGATGCCTCTCCCCTGGAGACCGTCGCGCAGCAAGGTCGCAGGGAGAGACGGGGTGACCCTCCCCGGGAGGCCGTCGCGCAGCTGATCGTCGGCGGAACTTCGATTTCGTGGACCGGGAGCCTCCCGGAGAGGGTCACCCCGTCTCTCTGTCGAGCCGAGCTAGGGTGGCCGCGTGGCCGATCTTCGGGAGCTTGTTGCCAGGGCGCTGGCGGAGGATCTGGGGTCGGGGGACGTGACCTCGGAGGCGACGGTGCCGGAGGAGGCGCGGGGGCGGGCGCGGGTGGTGCAGAAGCAGCCGGGCGTCGTCTATGGGCTCGAGGTGGTTGCCGGGGCGATGCGGCAGTGCGGGGTGGAGGACGTCGACAACCTCGTCGTCGAGGGGCGGTGGCGGGAGGACGTGCCGGCCGAGGTGCTGCTCGCCGGCGGGCCGGCGCGGGCGCTGTTGGCGGCCGAGCGGACGGCGCTCAACTTCCTCGGCCACCTCTCGGGGGTGGCGACGCTGACCGCGCGCTTCGCCGACGCGGTCGCCGGGACGGGCGCCGTGATCCTCGACACGCGCAAGACGACGCCGGGCCTGCGCGCGCTGGAGAAGGCCGCGGTCCTCGCCGGCGGCGGGCGCAACCACCGTGCGGGCCTCTACGACGCGATCCTGATCAAGGAGAACCACATCGCGATCGCGGGTAGCTTGGCGAAGGCGGTGCACGCCGCTCGCACCAGGTTCCCCGACCTCGCGGTCGAGGTCGAGTGCCGCGACCTCGAAGAGGTCGCCTACGCGCTCGGCACCGGCGCCGACGTCCTCCTGCTCGACAACATGGACCCCGAGACCCTGCGCAGGGCGGTGAGGCTAAGGAACGAAAACGCTCCTACCGGAAAGCCTCCATCTCTGGAGGCCTCCGGTGGCGTAAACCTGGAGACGGTGCGACCCATCGCGGAAGCCGGCGTCGACTTCATCTCCGTAGGAGCCCTAACGCACTCAGCTCCAACTCTCGACTTCTCGATGCTGATTGAGGCCATGTAGCTGCGCGGAGGGTCGGGTGCCCCTCCGGAAAGGCTCCTGGACCACGGCCTCGAACCCATCCGCGGCGCCCCAGCTGCGCGACGGTCTTTCCGGAGGGGCACCCGACCCTCCCCACGGCTTCGTCTACTTGAGCAACCGCGAGAGACGCCGGTCCTTGAGCACGCGGCCGCCGGTCTGCTCCCGCGGGCAGTAGTTGGTCTGGTGCTCGGAGAAGTAGACCGCCTCGATCGTCGTCCCGCAGCGGGGGCAGGGCTCGCCCTCGCGCTTGTGCACCTTCAATGGCATCGGGAGCTTGTCCGGGAGCTCCTCGCCGATCGTCTCCTCGTAGTGCTCGATCGCGTCGCCGAGGACGTGCAGCGCCGCGTGCAGGCGCTCGATCTCCTCTTCGTTCAGCTCCGAGCCCTTCTTGAACGGAGAGAGCCTCGCCTCCCAGAGGATCTCGTCGACCCAGGAACGTCCGATGCCGGCGATGTCGCCTTGGTGACGGAGCAACGGGTGCAGGTGCCGTGGCTGGTCGATCAGCGCGGCGAAGGCATCGAGCGGCGGCGCCGGCCAGGCTTCCGGGCCCAGCCGCGCGACCGACTCGTCGCTTGCGACCTCGTCCGACCGGAGCAACTTGGCCCACGCGCGCTGCTTGGTCCCGAACTCCCGCAGCCGCAGCTCCCGCCCGTCCTCCAAACGCACGAGCACCCGTGACGCACGGTCTTTCGGCCCGGCCCGTTTGTCGAAGACCCGAATCCGCCCCGCCGACATCAGGTGGATCAGCAGCGAGAGATCGCCGAATTCGACCACGGGCATCTTCCCGATCCGCCTCAGCCCGGTCACCGTTTTCCCCGTCAGCTCTTCGAGCGACGGCTCGAAGGTCTTCATCACGTTCATCCCCGGCGCGATCGCCGATTCGACTCGGGCCCCGGACAGTGCGGCGTCGAGCCGCCGCGCGGTGATCTCGACCTCGGGAAGCTCCGGCATGTCGAGAGAGTAGACTCGTACGCAGTTCATTCGACTGGTCTCAGGCGCACGCCATGCCAGCGAACATCCGACAAGCGAGGCCCGTGGGGTCTGCTGAGGCAACGTCATGAGAGAGCTGCCGACGATCAACGAACCCGTACCCACGCTCAGCCTGGATCCGGAGGAGATCGAGGCGCTGAGCCGTGAGGTGCGCGAGCTGGCGCGCGAGCGCGATGTCGTGATCCTCGCCCACAACTACCAGGTGCCCGAGGTCCAGGAAGTAGCCGACTTCGTCGGCGACTCGCTCGGCCTCTCGCGCCAGGCGGCAGCCTCGGGAGCCTCGACGATCGCCTTTTGCGGCGTCCACTTCATGGCCGAGACGGCCTCGATCCTCTCGCCGCGGAAGACGGTCCTGATCCCCGACCTCGACGCCGGCTGCTCGCTGGCCGACTCGATCACGGCCGGCGAGCTGCGCGACTGGAAGGCGCGCCACGACCCCGACGCGGTCGTCGTCATGTACGTCAACACCTCGGCCGAGGTCAAGGCCGAGACCGACTACTGCTGCACCTCCTCCAACGCGGTCAAGGTGGTCGAGCACATCCTGCGCGAGCACGGTCCCGATACCGAGATCCTCTTCGGCCCCGACATGTGGCTCGGCTCCTACGTCGAGCGGATGACCGGCAAGCGGATGCACGTCTGGCCCGGCGAGTGCCACGTCCACGCCGGCATCCGCCCCGAAGACATCGCGGCCAAGCGGGCCGCCCACCCCGGCGCCGAGTTCCTCGTCCACCCCGAGTGCGGTTGCGTGACCCAGGTCATGGAGTACGTCGCCGCCGGTGAAATCGAGCCGGAGGGCGTGCACATGCTTTCCACGGGCCAGATGATCGACCACCTGAAAGCCAATCCCGAGGGCGAGTACATCGTCGCCACCGAGAACGGGATGCTTCATCCGCTGCACCAGGTCGCCCCCGACGCGACCCTGGTCGAGGCCAACCGGATGGCCTTCTGCAAGTACATGAAGACGATCACGCTGCCGAAGCTGCGCGACGCCCTGCGCGAGACGAAGTTCGAGGTCAGCGTGCCGGCGGAGGTCGCCGAGCGCGCCCGGGCCCCGATCGAGCGCATGGTCGCGATCGGCTGAGTTCCTCGAAGGGCGGCGCCTTTATAAAGTCCGGACGGTGAAGGAGCTCGCCCAGCAACTGCGCGTCGACTCGATCCGCGCCGCCGCCGCGGCCGGTTCCGGTCACCCGACCTCGGGGATGTCGGCCGCCGACCTGATGGCGGTCCTCTTCTCCAACTACCTGCGCTACGACTTCGACACGCCCGAGCACAGGGCCAACGACCACCTGGTCTTCTCCAAGGGCCACGCCTCGCCGCTGCTCTACGCCCTCTACAAGGCGGCCGGCGCGATCGACGACGCCGAGCTGCTCACCTTCCGCGAGTTGGGCTCGCGCCTGCAGGGGCACCCGACGCCGGAGATCCCCTGGGTCGACGTCGCCACCGGCTCGCTCGGCCAGGGGCTTCCGATCGCGGTAGGCATTGCCACCGCGGCCGCCAAGCTGGAGTCCTCGGAGCTGCGCGTCTGGACGCTCTGCGGCGACTCGGAGCTGGCCGAGGGCTCGATGTGGGAGGCCTTCGAGCACGCCGGCTTCATGGGCCTCGCCAACCTGATCGCGATCGTCGACGTCAACCGGCTCGGCCAGCGCGGCCCGACGATGCACGAATGGGACACCTCGAAGCTCGCCGCCCGCGCCGCCGCCTGCGACTGGCACGTGCAGGAGATCGACGGCCACGACCTCGAGGCGATCGACGCGGCCTACGCGGCCGCCCTGGCTGCCGACCGGCCCGCGGTGATCTTCGCCCGCACCAAGAAGGGCTCGGGCGTCTCGGCGGTCGAGGACGAGCCGGGCTGGCACGGCAAGCCGCTCGAGAATCCCGAGGCCGCGATCGAGGAGCTCGGCGGCATCCGCGAGGTCAGCGTCGAGGTGCAGGCGCCGCCCGAGGCTAAGCCGTTCGAGGTCGCGCGCTCCGCGGTCGAGCGGCCCTCCTACGAGCTCGGCGAGAAGGTCGCCACCCGCGCCGCCTACGGCGACGCGCTCGCCTGGCTCGGCTCGATCGACGAGCGGGTCGTCGCCCTCGACGGCGAGGTCGGCAACTCGACCTACGCCGAGCGCTTCGCCGCCAAGCACCCCGACCGCTTCTTCGAGATGTACATCGCCGAGCAGCAGATGGTCGCCTCGGCGGTCGGCATGCAGGCCCGCGGCTGGAAGCCTTTCGCCTCCTCCTTCGGCGCCTTCCTCAGCCGCGCCTACGACTTCGTCCGCATGGGCGCGATCTCCGACGCCGACTTGAAGCTCTGCGGCTCGCACGTCGGCGTCTCGATCGGCGCCGACGGCCCCTCGCAGATGGCGCTCGAGGACATCGCCTCGCTGCGCGCGGTGCTCGGCAGCCTGATCCTCTACCCCTCCGACGCCAACCAGGCCGTCGCCCTGCTCGACCTGATGCGCCAGCACCGCGGCGTCAGCTACATGCGCACGACGCGCGAAAAGACGCCGACGATCTACGCGGCGGGGGAGGAGTTCGAGATCGGCGGCAGTCGCACGGTGCGTTCCAGCGACGCCGACGCGCTCGCCTTGATCGGCGCCGGCATCACCCTGCACGAATGCCTCGACGCCGCCGAGCAGCTGTCCGAAAGCGGGGTCGAGGCACGCGTCATCGACCTCTACTCGGTGAAGCCGGTCGACGCCGAGGCGATTCTCGCGGCGGCGCGGGAGACCGGCGCGATCCTCACGGTCGAGGACCACTGGATCGAGGGCGGCATCGGCGACGTCGTCGCCGCGGTCCTCGCCGAGAACGGCGTCTCGATCAGGCTCGAGCGCCTCGCCGTTACCGAGCGGCCGGGCAGCGGCCCGCCCGCCGACCTGCTTGCGGCTGCTGGAATCGACGCCGATCACATCGTCGCCGCGGCCGAGAAGGCGCTGCAGCCCAGCGCCGCATAGCGACTACTAAGACTCGCTAACAATTCGCTAGTCTTTCGCTCACTTCATTTGGGCGCGGAATTGCGCGGTCGAGCGCGCGCAGGAGTCACCCTGTAGCCGGAGAAGGGTCCCGCGGGCATGGCCAGGATCGGAAAGCGAAAGAGCGGCGGCGAGGAGCCGCAAGCGCAGCGGCGGCGTGCCGGCGGCAAGCCGATCGTCGAGCTGCGTGACGTGACCAAGGTCTACCCGGGTGGGCACATGGCCCTCGACCGGGTTTCGCTGGCGATCGACCGCGGCGAGTTCGCCTTCCTCGTCGGCCCGACCGGCTGCGGCAAGTCGACGCTGATCAAGATGCTGATCCGCGAGCTCGAGGCGACCGAGGGCCAGGTGCGGATCGCCGGCCGCGACATCGGCGCCCTGTCCGAGAAGAAGATCCCGCAGCTGCGGCGCAACATCGGCACCGTCTTCCAGGACTTCAAGCTGCTGCCCGAGCGCACCGTCTACGACAACGTCGCCTACGCGCTGCAGGTGATCGGCGCCCCGCGCAGCCGAATCCGCGCTCAGGTGCCTGAGATCCTGCGCCTCGTCGGCCTCTCGACCAAGCTCAACAGCTACCCCGACGAGCTCTCCGGCGGTGAGCAGCAGCGCGTCTCGATCGCTCGCGCCTTCGTCAACCACCCGCCGCTGCTGCTCGCCGACGAGCCCAGCGGCAACCTCGACCCGGTCACTTCGATCGGCGTCATGCAGCTGCTCTACCGGATCAACAAGACCGGCACCACGGTCCTCGTCGTCACCCACGACCGCGAGATGGTCGACAACATGCGCCGCCGCGTGATCGAGCTCTACGAGGGCCGCGTCGTCCGCGACGAGGTCAGCGGCGGCTACACCGAGGAGTCGACGACCGAGTTCGGCATGCGGATGCGGGCCGAGATGGGCGTCGCCCCCGAGGGCCAGACCAACGGACACGACTCGCTGATCTGACCATGTCGCGATTCCTCTTCTTCATCGCCGAGGCCTTCCGCGCGCTGCGCCGCAACGGCGCCCCGAGCGTGGCGGCGATCGTCACCACGGTGACCACCGTCGTCTTGCTCGGTGTCCTCATCCCCGTCTTCCAGAAGACGCAGGCGAAGAGCGACGAGATCCGGCAGAGCCTCGAATTCCGAGTCCCTGTCTACGACGACGCCACTGAGGCGGAAATCAGTGCCCTGCAGCGCAAGCTGGAAGCCATTCCGCACGTCGAGTCGGTTCGCTTCGTCACCAAGGCGGAGGCGCTGAACGAATTCAAGGCGTCCTACGGAAAAGGCAAAGTCGAAGAATCGATCACCCAGCTGCGCGGCCACAATCCGCTACCGGGGAACTTCTCGGTCACGCCGGACGACGCCAGCAACCTAGAAGCCACGCGTACGGCGGTGGCGCCGCCGGGGCCGGACGGCAAACCACGGCCGATCTCGCCGATCATCGTCGCTGAAACGCCGACGTTCGAACAACAGGAAGCGGGCCAGAAGATCGCGCAAGTGACCGGCGCCCTAAAGATCGTGCTCACCGTGATCACGGCGCTGCTGATCGCGGCTTCGCTGATGCTGGTCGGCAACACGATCCGGCTCTCGATCTTCACCCGCCGGCGCGAGGTCGAGGTGATGCGCCTGGTCGGCGCCACCCGCTGGTTCATCCGCTGGCCCTTCATGATCGAGGGCGTCGTCGTCGGCTTCGCCGGCGGCCTGATCGCCATACTGATCCTGTGGCTGGGCAAGATCACGATCGTCGACCCGCTGAGCGACAGCTTCACCTTCCTGCGCGCGCAGGAAAACGTCTCGTTCCTGGCGCTCGTCGCGATCCTCTTCGCCGCCTCGGTGCTCGTCTCCGCGATCGGTTCCGGCATCACCCTGCGGCGCTTCCTAAAGGTCTGAATTCTCCGTGAGCGCGCGCTGGATCGCGGCCTTCGCGGTCGCCGCGGCGCTCGTCGTCTGCGCCGGCATCTGGCTCGGCGGGCACCCCGGAAAGCTGCCGGGATTCCTCCGCGACCGCCTCGTCGACGACTCTGCCGCGCTCACGGCGGAAGCGGCTGAAGCGATCGAAGACAACTACTACCGCTCGGTCGGTGGCCGCGAGCTGAGCGACTCCTCGCTGCAGGGCATGGTCCGCGAGCTGCGCCGCCGCCACCACGACCGCTTCTCCGAATACTTCTCGCCGGAGGCGCAGGCGAGGTTCGAGGAATCGATCTCGGGCCGGTTCACCGGCATCGGGCTCAGCGTCACCCAGGTCAAGCCGGGGCTGAAGGTCGAAAAGGTCTTCGCCGGGTCGCCGGCCGCGCGGGCCGGGATCGAGGCCGGGGACCTGATCGTCTCCGTCGACGGAGAATCGATCGCGGGCGAGAGCAGCGAAGCCTCGACCGAGAGGATCAAGGGCCCGGAAGGGACCAAGGTGACCGTCGGCGTCCGCTCGCCGGCGGGGGAGGTCCGCAAGCTGACGATCACGCGGCAGCAGATCGCCCTGCCGGTGGTGACCGGCTCGCTGAAGGAGGTGCACGGGCGCAAGCTGGGCTACGTCTACATGGCCAGCTTCAGCCAGGGCGTCCACGCCCTGCTGGCGCGGCAGGTCGAGAAGCTCGAGCGCGAAGGCGCCGAAGGGATCGTGCTCGACCTGCGCGCCAACGGCGGCGGGCTGCTCGACGAGGCCGTTCTCAGTGCCAGCGTCTTCCTACCCCCAGGCGAAGTCGTGGTCAGCACCGAGTCCCGCACCCAGGGCCGGCGCGTCTACGAGACGGTCGGCGAAAACCTTCCCACGGTGCCGCTCGTCGTCCTGATCGACCGCAACACCGCCTCCGCGGCGGAGATCCTCACCGCGGCGCTGGCCGACGACGCGGGCGCGACCGTGGTCGGCACCCGCTCCTTCGGCAAGGGAGTCTTCCAGCAGGAGGAGCCGCTCGCCAACGGCGGCGCGCTGAAGCTCACGGTCGGCGAGTACTTCACGCCGAGGGGCGCCAACCTGGCCGAGACGCACGGCGTCCACCCGGACGTGCGCGCGCGCGACGACCTGAGCACGCCCCGCGACGAGGCCCGCGAACGCGCCCTCGGCGTCCTCGCCGCCGAACGATGAGCGAGCGGGACTGGCGTTACTACCGCGACCGTCAGCGGGCGCGGGGCCAGGGGCGGAAGCGAGAGCGGCAGCCGCCTCGCAACGCCCGCGAGGCCGTCGAGGCGTTGCTGGAGGAGGAGTTGGGAGGACGCGGGTTCGCGGCCGCGCTCGAGGTCGAAGCCGCGCGGGCGGCGGAGACGGCGCTGGAAAGCGACGTTCGCCGCCGCGACCTGACCGAGCTGCCCACCTTCACCGTCGACCCGGCGACGGCGCGCGACTTCGACGACGCGATCTCGGCGCGGCGCGAGGAGGACGGGCTTCGCGTCTGGGTCCACATCGCCGACGTCGCCGCCCACGTGCGGCCGGGCACGCCGCTCGACCTCGAGGCGCGGCGGCGAGCGAACAGCACCTACGTCCCCGGTGCGGTCGAGCCGATGCTGCCGCGGGCGCTGAGCGAGGAGGCCTGCAGCCTCTCGCCGGGCGTCGAGCGACTGGCGGTGACGGCCGAGATCGAGCTCAGCCCCGAGGGAACGCCGCGGGCGGCGAGCTTCTACCGCAGCCGCATCCGCTCCCTGAAGCGTCTCGACTACGACGGCCTCGACCTCGTCTTCGCCGGTCGCGCCGCGGCCCCCGAGCAAGTCGCCGAGCCGCTCGCGGTGGCCCGCGCGGCGGCGGCCGCGCTCGGCGAGCACCGGGGCACGACGAGCCTCGACGTCGAGTCCTTCGAGCCCGAGTTTCGCTTCGACGCGAAGGGCGACGTCATCGGCGCCCGCTCGGTCGCGCAGACCGAGTCGCACCGCCTGATCGAGCGTCTGATGATCCTCGCCAACGAACAGGTCGCTCAGCTGCTCGAGCGCAAGCGGGTGCCGGCTGTGTACAGGGTCCACGCCCAGCCCGACCCGTCGCGGATCGAGCATCTGGTCGAGCAGCTGGACGCGCTCGGCGTGCCGACGCCGCCGCTGGGGCAGGGGCTGGCGCCGAGCCAGGCGGGCGAGGTGGCGGCCGAAGCCAGCCGCCTGGTTATCTCCGAGGCGGCCCGACGCGGCCACGGCCGCGAGGCGTATACATCGCTCGTGCTCCGCTCCCTGATGCAGGCCTCCTACAGCGATCGCAACAGCGGCCACGCCGGCCTCGGCAGCCCCGCCTACTGCCACTTCACCTCGCCGATCCGGCGCTACCCCGACCTGCTCGTGCACCGGGCGCTGCTGGCGGCGCTGGGAGAGGGGGAGGAGGCGCCGCGCTCGGCGGAGGCCCGCGAAGTCGCCTGGCACTGCAGCGAGCGGGAGCGCGAGTCGGCCCGGATCGAGCGCGCCGGCGACGACCTCTGCGCCGCCTACCTGCTCGAGCGGGAGCTGGGGCAGCGCGGCCGCGGCATCGTCTTTGAGGGCGAGGTTTCCGGCGTGATCCGCTCGGGGGCCTTCGTCGCCTTCGGCGGCGAGCTGGGAGACGTCTACGAGGGCTTCCTCCCGGCGCGGACGATGGGCGAGGAGCGCTTCGAGCTGAACCAGACCGAGACGGCGCTGGTCGGGCGCGAGTCCGGCGCCGCGCTGCGGCTCGGCGATCCGACATCCGTCCGCGTCGTCGCGATCGACGCGCCGCGCGGCCGGGTCGACCTGGAGCGAGTCGAGGATGGCTAAGAAGGCGAAGAAGAAGCGCCAGCCGGCGTCCGGGGACGTCGCCACAAACCGCCGCGCCCGGCAGAAGTTCGAACCGATCGAGAAGATGGAGGCGGGCATCGTGCTGCGCGGTTCGGAGGTCAAGTCGCTGCGCGGCGGCAAGGCCCAGATGAGCGACGCCTACGCGGTCGTCGAGAGAGGCGAGGTTTGGCTTCGCAACCTCCACATCCCGCCCTACGAGCCGGCCAGCCGCGAGAACCACGAGCCCGAGCGGCCGCGCAAGCTGCTCCTGCACCGAGCGGAGATCGAACGACTGTTGGGCAAGACCGCGGAGCGAGGCCTGACCCTGATCCCGACCAGGATCTACTTCAAGGACTCGCGGGCCAAGGTCGAGCTGGCGCTGGCGCGCGGCAAGGAGGGCCGCGATCGCCGTCGCGAGATCGCGGAGCGTGACGTGCGCCGCGAAGTCGAGCGCGAATTCAAGGGCCGGATGAGGTAGCTTCGGGACCATGCGATCGAGACTTGCCCTGGCAACGGCGACGTCGGCGCTCGCCCTCGCCATGGTCGTGCCCGCGCAGGCCTACGCCGACTCCGTCCCGAGCGAAGTCGGCAACTTCGTCAGCGACAACGTGCAGTACGTCGTCGGCGCCCTGGTCGCCGCGATCCTGCTGCTCCTTCTGGTCGTCAGCATCAGCCAGCGCCGCGGTAAGGAAAAGGCCCAGAAGCAGGGGACAGGCGTCCCCGGCATCCCCCCAGCGCCCCCGAAGCCGCCATCGGGCCGGGCACAGCCGCCCGTCGCGGCCTCCGCCCAGACCGCCGAGTTGCCGGTCACTCCGCCGCCGGGCGGTCCGCCGCCTCCATCGGGCGCTGCTACGGCCGCCTCGGTTCCGCCGCCTGGCTCGGGCGCGGCGTTGAGCGGCAAGGAGAAGCGCAAACAGGCGCGCGAGGAGCAGCGCGCCGCGCGCGCCGAGCATCGCAAACGCAGCCGCGAGGAAGCCAAGCGCCGGCGCGAAGAGCGCGCCGCCAAGCGTGCCGAACGCCGCTACCGCGCCCCCGGCGGCCGCGGCCTCTCCGGCCGCCGAGCGCGCAAAGAAGCGGCGAAGGCCGAGCGGCAGCTTGCCGAGACCCGCGCCGCGCGCGAGCGCGAACAGCTGCAGCTGGCCGGGCAGGCGGGGTTGCCGCCCGCCCCACCGCCTCAGCCCGCGCCGGCGTTTCCCGCACAGCCTCCACAGGTGCCGCCCGCACCGTTGCAGGCGACCGCGCCACCGGCGCCGATCCAGGCGCAGCCCGCCACCTTGCCACCGACGCCGCCACTGCAGGGAACCCCGGCTCCACCGCCGGGCGCTCCGCCCGGCTACGACAGTCCCGCCGCGGCCGAACAGCGCGTCCGCGACAAGGTTGGTGAGATCCAGCGTGAGGGCGAGCAGTTGCGCGCCGAGGCCGATCGCCGGCTGGGCGAGGCCGAGCGCCTGCAAGGCGCCGAGGAGCCGAGCCTGCAGGCGACTCAGCCGCTGGGGCCGGGTGTGCCCGGCGCCGGGCTGGACACGGCCGAGACGCGTATCCGCCAGGAACGCGAAGCGCAGGAGCGGGCAATGGAGGAGGCCAAGGAGCGTCTGCGCCAGATCGAAGAGCGCACCAAGGAGGCCGAGCGGCGCGCGGCCGAGGCGGAGCGCCTAGCGCAGTTGAAGTCCGAGGAGGAGGAGCGCGAGCGGCGCCTGCGGGAGGTCCGCGACAGCGTCGCCCAAGCCGAGGCGCGCGCCAAAGAGGCAGAACGCCGCGCCCTCGAAGCCGAGCAGGCGGTGCTGCGCTCGGTGCAGGCCGGGAGCGTCCAGTCGCCGCCGCCGGCCCCGCGGGCACCGGCCTCGCCGCCGCCGCCGATTCAGCAGCAGCCTGCAGCTCCTCCGCGGCCGGGGCCGCCTTCCCCGCCCCCGGCCCCGGAGCCATCACCGGCGCCTCCCGCGCCTCCAGTTCCCCCGCCGGCGCCGCAGCCTCCGGTGCCTCCATCTCCGTCGCCTACCCCCGAACCAACTCCCCAGCCGCCCGCTCCGGAGCCGCCGGCTCCCGCGCCCCCTCCGGCGCCGGAGTCGCCGGCTCCTCAGCCGCCGACTCCGGCCCCCGCGGCGTCCGGCGGTGGCGAAATCCAGCTCAACACGGTCACCTTCGAGCAGCTGCGTGCGGAGAACCTCTCGGTTACCCAGGCGACCCGCCTGCTCGCTCACCGCGAGCGTCTCGGCCGCTTCAGCTCCGTTGACGAGCTCGACGAGGTCGCCGGGCTACCCCAGGAGTTGCTGGACGACCTCAAGCGGCGCTCGTCAATCTGACTCGTAGGCCTCCATCAGCTTGAGCCAGATCTCGCTGCGGGTGGGGTAGGCCGCGACTGCGTGCCTTAGCTTTGGCAAGGGCACTTCTCCGACGATCGCGACGGTGGCGGCGTGGAGGAGGTCGGCGGTCTCGAAGCCGGTGAAGGTGGCGCCGACGACGACCTGGCGTTCCTCGTCGATCACGAGGCGTGAGGTGCCGCCGGTGTCCTTGCCCTGGAAGCTGGCGCCCGCCGTGCCGTCGGTCGCGACGTCGACCGCGCGGGCGTTCAGGCCGGCCTCTTCGGCTTGGGCGAGCGTCAGCCCGGCGGCCGCGACCTGAGGGTCGGTGAAGGTGACCCGGGGTGAGCCCAACCCTTCGGCGATCGCCTCGACCGGCCGGCCGAGCGCGTTCTCGGCGGCGACCCAGGCTTGGTACTTGCCCATGTGGGTGAAGAGGGCGCGCCCGTTGACGTCGCCGACCGCGTAGAGCCACTCGCGGCCGCCGACTCGCATCCGTGAGTCGGTCTCGAGGAAGCCGCCCTCGCCGGGCTCGACGTCGACAGAGTCGAGGCCGATCTCCCGGGTGCGCGGCCCGCGGCCGACCGCGACGAGGATCTCGGCCGCGGCGACGGTGGCGCCGTCGTCCAGCCTCACCTCGACGGCGTCGCCGTCGCGGGTGACCCGGGTGGCCTGGGCGCCGGTGCGCACCTCGACCCCGTGACGCTCGCGCAGCGCGGCCGCCACCTCCTCGCCGGCGAACGGCTCCTCGCGCGGGAGCAGCCGCGGGCCGCCCTCGACCAGGGTCACCCGGCAACCCAGCGACGCCCACGCCTGCGCCAGCTCGCAGCCGACCGGCCCGCCGCCGAGCACCACCATGCTCTCCGGCACGTGCTTCGCCGTCGTCCCCTCGCGGTTGTTCCAGGCCCGTACCGAATCGAGACCCTCGACCGGCGGCATCGCCGCGTCGCTGCCGGTGGCGACGGCGACGATGCCGTTGGCGACTAGCACCTCGTCACCGACGCGGACCCGACGCTCCCCCTCGAGGGCGCCGCTGCCGCGGAAGACCTCGATCCCCCGTTCCTCCAGCCACGGCAGCTGCCCCGAGTCGTCGAGGTCGTGGATCACCTCGTCGCGCCGCGCGAGGATCGCCCGCGGGTCGAGCCTCTCGTCGACCGCGACGCCTGGGACGCGCTTCGCCTCGGCCAGCACGTCGGCGGGGCGCAGTAGCGCCTTCGAGGGCATGCAGGCGTAGTAGGAGCACTGGCCGCCGAGCAGCTCGGGCTCGACGATCGCCACCGACATGCCGCCTTCGGCGAGCCGGCCGGCGCAGACCTCGCCCGGGGCGCCCGCCCCGAGCACGATCGCGTCGAACTCCCTCTCGGCCACGGGATATTCCTACCCGACCCCGTACAATCAGTCCACATAGCACGGGGGCGACAGGCTTCGACGTGGTCGGTCCGTGCGAACGGTTGCAGGTCGAGGTGGCCGGAGGCCTCGTTAAACACCGGCACCAACCAATACGTGCGGACCATGAGTTCGCCCTCGCTGCTTAGCTAAGACCTAAGCCAACGAGAGTCGGTCCTCCCGCGCCCGCAGGGAGGGGCACCGGCTTCAAAACGCGGGCTCACCCGGGCGGATCGCCCCGTCCGCCAGGGGAAAGCTCAGAGGGCTCTGTCTCCCGCAGTGCCCGCCGGCGCGGACCCCGGGAGACGAGAACCAAGCGCCGGCTAAACCTGTAGATACCTTCGCGCTACGGCCTCGGACGCCGGTTCAATTCCGGCCGCCTCCATCCTCGGGGCCGACGGGCCGGAAACCGCTCATATGGTGCGGTTTTCGGCCCATCGCGCGTGCAGCCAGGCGAGAACCGCGGCGGCGTCGCGGTCGGGTGGGAAGACGGGGTAGAAGGCCTTAGCGATGAAGCCTGCCTCGGCGACGAGGGTGAGGCGCTTGTAGAGGGTCATGCCGTCGGCCTCGAAGGTGGGCAAGCGCAGCTTGTCGCGCAGGCGGAGGTCGGCGTCGCTGAGCAGGGGAAAGGGGATGTGCTCGCGATCGGCGAACTCGCGCTGTTCCTCGGGTGTCTGGGCGCTGATGCCTACGACAGCGGCATCGAGGGCGGCGAACTCGGCGAGAGCGTCGCGGTAGGCGCAGCTCTGAGGGGTGCAACCGCGGGCACCGGGGATGTCGTCCCAGCCGGTTGGAGACGACTGTCCGGGCGCGCCGGTGCGCGGATAGACGTAGGCGACGAGCCAGCGCGCGTCGCCGGCGGTGCCGGCGAGGCCGATCTTCTCGCCGTGCGTCGAGGGCAGGGTCAGGTCCGGCAGGGCCGTCCCGACCAGGTGGTTGGCGGCCCCGTCGTCTTCCGGCGCCGGCAGGTCGGGCGGCAGCTGGCCGAAGTCGCTCACCGAGCCATCGTATGGTGCGGTGTATGAACCACTACGTCGCCTTCCTGCGCGGGATGAACCTCGGCGGGCGCCGGATTCGCAACGAGGAGCTGGCGGCCGAGTTTGAGGCGCTGGGCCTCGCCGACGTCGCCTGCTTCCGCGCCAGCGGCAACGTCGTCTTTGCCAGCGAGGAGCGGGACGAGCCGACGCTGACCGTGCGGATCGAAGCGGGTCTCGGCGAGGCGCTCGGCTACGCCGTGCCGATCTTCCTGCGCGAGGCCGCCGAGCTGCGCGAGATCGCGGGTCGCGAACCGTTCAAACCGGCTGCCGTCGCGGCTTCCGAGGGCAAGCTTCAGGTCGCCCTTCTGCCGGCGGAGCCCGGCAGCTCGGCGAGCAAGGACGCCCTGGCGCTTGCCACCGACGAGGACCGCGTCGCGATCGAGGGACGCGAGCTCTACTGGCTGCCGAGCGGGGGCATCTCCGAATCCGACCTCGACCTCAAGTCCCTGGAGGGCGCCGTCGGCCCCTGGACGATGCGCACGATGGGCACGGTCAAGCAGATCGTCGCCAAGCACTTCTCCGGCTGACGTTATCTTGAGCCGAGCCGCCGATCGGCCCAGGGTTGTGCCTTGGCGTGGACCGTTGCGCCGACCCAGACGGCGGGAACGAGAATCCAAGCCGGCGCACCGAAGACGAAGATGGCAGCGAGGACGAGCAGCGCGGCTGCTGTACCGACGAAAAACGCGCTTCTCTGGGTTCTGAAGAATCTTGCGACTACGTCCATAGCACGATGATAAGGGCGGCGATTGACAACGGCGATGCAAACTTGAACCCATCGGCGATGCCAACGTTTATCCGGTGCGCGAGGATCTCGGGCGGCTGTCCTTCCGCGAAGGCCCCTGCGGCGGCAAAACCGCTCGCATAGGCCATTCCTCCCCCTAGTACGGAGAAGGAAGCGATGATCGCTTCCAGGAATTCTTGTGCGCCGCCGGCATCGACCGGGCTCATGGAGGCCACGGTAGACCCCCAGACGCACGAGTGGTGCGCAGGACGTCACGGAAGCGTCAACTCGCTGCGGACAGGTCCGCGCGGGGAAGGGCCGCTATGCGGGCGTCGGCGCTGACGGCGCCGATCTCCTCCGGCAGTCGCGAGAGCTTGGCGCCGGTGACGAACTCCATTCGCTGACCGAGCGGGCGGAAGAAGTTGTCGTAGTGGGTGGGGACGATCACAGCCGGATCGAGGCGGGGGATGATGCGCTTCCAGTACTCCTCGGTGAACTCGCGCCCGGCGACGCCGGCGAGGAAGACGTCGACGCCGCCCTCGCGGATCGCCTCGTCGAGGAGGTTGGCGCTGCCCTGGTGATAAAAGCGCAGGCCGGCGACCTCGATCGCGATTCCCCAGACCTGGCCGCAGCGGTAGGCGGCGGGGGAGAGGCCGTCGAGGTGCTCGCAGGTGAGGTCGCCGTCGTAGGGGACGGCGAGGCCGAGCAGCAGCTTCGAGTGTACGCTGGGGGTGAAGCTGACCGCGAACGGCCCCAGCTCGTAGGTCCGGTAGGGCTCGACCTCGACCGCGCTTTCGGCCAGCCCGTGCAGCCCCATCAGGCTGGCCAGCGAGTCCGAGCCGTACGCGGAGCAACCAAAGCGCCGGGCGATCGCCGGCGCGTCTACCGCGTGGTCGAAGTGGGTGTGGCCGACCAGCACGCCGGCGACCTCGCCGGGCGCTTGGACGAAGCGCTCGAGTGCCGCCGGGTCGGGCAGCGCCGCCCGTCGCCGCAGCAGGTCGCCGAACGGCACCCGCGAGAGGTACGGGTCGACGAAGAGCGTCTGCCCCTCATAGGTCATCCGGTAGCCGGAGACGCCGAGCCACTCCAGCTCCAGGCCGGCCGGCAGCTCCAGCGGTCGCGCCTCCAGCTCGCCGAGCGCCTGGCCGTCCTCGCGCTGGGCGGAGCGGCGCGTCGCACGCGCCCGGGCCAGCTCGCCGAGGTGTCGCAGCGGCCCGGCCATCGCCTCCGGGGCTAAACGGTCTCGATCGTCGAAGAAATCGGCGGGACGCCCGCGATCGTCCGCAGGACGACGCAGTAGCGCTCGGTCAGCTTCAGCAGCGTCGCCAGCTCCTCCTCGCCGGCGTCGGCGTCGAGTTCGAAGGCGAGCCGGATCGCGCGGAACCCGACCGGGGCGTCGCGGTCGACGGCAAGCGTGCCGCGGAAGTCGAGGTCGCCCTCGGCCCGCACGGTGCCGCCCCGCACCTCGATCCCGAGCGAGGTCGAGACCGCCCGCAGGGTGACCCCGGCACAGGCGGCGAGCGCCTCGAGCAGCATGTCGCCCGAGCAGAGCAGGCTGCCGTCGCCGCCGGAGGCCGGATGCAGGCCCGCCTCGGCGATCGCTCGCCCGGTGTTCACCGAGCAGGAGACCCCCTCGCCCAGCGCGCCGGTCGCCGAGAGCGTGACGACGGCCGCCTCCGGTTCCTCCCGGTAGCGCTCCTTCAGCGGGGTTTGGATCTCACGCAGCTGCTCACGCTCCACGGCGCTGAGCATACGCCCGCCCATGCCGACCCGCGTAGTGTCAAGTTCGTCATGGCGATCGCGACCGCTACATCGATCGACGTCTACGCGGGGGGCGAGCTGCTCTTCGCCGACGTCTCCTTCAAGCTCGAGCCACGCGAGCGGATGACCCTTTCCGGCCGCAACGGCGCCGGCAAGTCGACCCTGCTGCGCGTCCTCGCCGGCGAGCGACCGCCGGACTCCGGCAGCGTCTCGCTGCGCAAGGGTGCCCGCGTCGCCCTCCACGATCAGCGCCCGCCGCGCGACTCCGAGGCGACGCTCGGCGACTACGTCCTCAGCGGCCGGGCGGAGATGCTCGCGGCGGAGGCCGAGCTGGCGCGGTTGGAGGCGGCGATGGCGGCCGGCGATCCCGACGAGGAGACCCTGCGCGAATACGCCGCGACCCAGCAGCGCCACGAAGCCGGCGGCGGCTATCGCTGGCGCGACGAGGTGCTCGCCGTGCTCGCCGGTCTCGGCTTCGGCGAGGCGGACGTCGGCCGTCGCCTCGCCACCTTCTCCGGCGGCGAGCTGACACGCGCCTCCCTCGCCCGGGTCCTCGCCGCCCGCCCCGACCTGCTGCTCCTCGACGAGCCGACCAACCATCTCGACATCCCCTCGCTGGAGTGGCTCGAGCGCTACCTGGTCGGGCTCGAGGCCGCCGTCGTCCTCGTCGCCCACGACCGCTGGTTCCTCGAGGCGGTCGGCACCTCGGTGCTGGAGATCGAGGCCCGGCGCGGGCGCTTCTTCGCCGGCCCCTGGCACGCCTGGCGCAAGGAACAGGCGGCCCGTGAGATCGCCCGCGGCAAGGCGATCGTCCGCCAGGAAGCCGAGATCGCGCGCATGGAGCGCTTCGTCGAGCGCTTCCGCTACAAGGCGACCAAGGCGCGCCAGGCGCAGTCGCGCCTGAAGACGATCGAGAAGATCAAGCGCGACGGGACGAAGGCCGAGGAGCGCGATCGCCGTTACCTGCGCTTCTCCTTCGCCGCGCCGGAGCGGCCCGGTCGCGTCGTGGTCAAGCTCGTCAACGGCAGGGTCGAGGTCCCCGGCCGGGTCCTCTTCGACGGCGCCAACCTCGAAGTCGAGCGCGGCGAGCACGTCGTCCTCGTCGGTCCCAACGGCGCCGGCAAGACGACGCTGATCGAGACGCTGGCCGGCATCCGCGAGCCGGCGGCCGGCTCGGTCCGCAGCGGCCACAACGTCAAGATCGGCTACCTCTCCCAGCACGCCGACACGGCAGCGGGCGAGGGGACCGTGCTCGAGGCGGCCCAGCGCGGCACCGGCCTCACCGGCCAGAAGGCGCGCGACCTGCTCGGCGGCTTCCTCTTTTCCGGCGCCGACGTCGAGAAATCGCTCGCCGACATCTCGGGCGGCGAGCAGCGGCGCCTCTCGCTGGCGATCCTCGTCGCCTCCGGCGCCAACGTCCTGATTCTCGACGAGCCGACCAACCACCTCGACGTCGAGAGCCGCGAGGCGCTCGAGGACGCGCTGCTCGCCTTCGAGGGCGCGGCGATCCTCGTCTCGCACGACCGCGCCCTGCTCGAGGCCGTCGGCGTCCGCACGATCGCCTGCGAGGAGGGCCGCCTCGAGAGCCACCCGCATGGCTGGGCCGAGTACCAGCGCCGCCGCGACGAAGCCGCGGAGGCGGCGTCCGCCGAGATGGCGGCGGCGAAGCGCGAGGCCAGGGGAGGAGGCAGGCCCCGCCGGCCCGGCGCCGCGGCGAGGAGCGCCGAGCGCAGGGCCGCGCGCCTCGCCGAGCAGATCGAGGAGGCCGAAGCCGCGCTGCGCACGATCGAGGACGAGCTCGCCGACCCAGGCGCCTGGTCGACTACGGAGCGGGCCGAGCGGGCGAACGAGCGCCACGAGGCGGCGAAGCGCAAGCTAGCGGAGCTCTACGAGCGCTGGGAGGAGGCGGAAGCCGCGGTCAGCGCAGCGGGCGATCCAGCCTGACCCGCGTTCCCTTGCCGGGAGCGAGGGTGATGTTGCGGACCTTGACCTTCTCCGGCCTCGGGTCGGGCGCGCTCAGCTCGGCGCGTTCGACGAACTCGCGCAGGACAATCCGCATCTCGTATTCGGCGAAGGCGGCGCCGACGCAGCGTCGCACGCCGCCGCCGAAGGGGATCCAGGCGTAGTTCTCGGCCTTTTCGTCGAGGAAGCGCTCGGGCCGGAACTCCTCGGGGCGCGGGAAGAGGTCCTCGCGGTAGTGCAGAGCGGCGATCGCCGCCATCAGGAAGGAGCCCGCCGGCAGCTCGTAGCCGCCGATCGCGGTCGGGGCGGTCACCCGACGGGCGACGTCGACGATCACCGGCCGCGCCCGCAGCGTCTCCCTGACCGTCGCCTCCAGGTACTCCTCCTCGCCGGCGGCGAGCGAATCGCGCAGGTTCCCCAGCGCCCGCGGCGAGCGCAGCAGCCGCTCCATCGCCCAGGCAAGCCCGGTCGCGGTCGTCTCGTGGCCGGCGCCGAGCACGGTGACCAGCTCGTCGCGCAGCTCCTCGTCGCTCATCGGCTCGCCGTCCTCGTCTCGGGCTTCGAGCAGCAGCGAGAGCACGTCGTCGTGCTCCTCGCCCCTGCCGACCTCGGCCCGGCGCAGGGCGATCTCCTCGTAGATGAACTCGTCGAGCGCCGCCCGCGCCCGCAGGAAGCGCGTCCACGGGCTCCAGCGGCCGAGGTCGCGGCGCAGCATCGGGAAGGCGAGGACGGCGCTGACCCGGTCGCTGAAGGTCTCGATCAATCGTCCGAAGCGGATCAGGCGGTCCTCGTCGTGGACGCCGAAGACCGCGCGCATGATCACCGCGAGGGTGATGCGCTGCGTGTGGGGCCGGAGCGCGAACGTCTCGCCGACCCGCCAGCTCGCCATCGCCTCGCGCGTCGCCTCGCGGATCAGGTCGCCGTAGCCCTCGATCCGCCTGCCGTGGAAGGGCGGCAGCAGCAGCTTGCGCTGGCGCATGTGCGGACCCTCGTCGAGGGTGAGGACGGAGTTCGGGCCGAGCGCCGGCTCCAGCACCGTGGCGTTCGCCTCGCCGGCGTGGAACTGCTCCGGCGAGCCGGTGAAGAGCTGCTTGACCAGGTCCGGGTCGGCGACGTAGAAGACGCGGTCGAAGTAGGGGAACTTCATCGAGAAGACGTCGCCGTGGCGGCGCTGCAGGTCGATCAGCAGACCGAGCGGATCGCGCACGTAGCGCAGCGCCTGCACCAGCCCCGGCGCCCGCGACCCCGGCGGCATGCCGTCGCGCCTTGCCAACCCGGCGGGAGGCCGCGAGATCGTCGTCTGCTCCATCGCCGACACGATAGACGAGGGACTGGCTGACTGGCCAAATGGAAGTCGGGGCGGCCCCGTCCAAAGGTCCACGCAGCTTGACTTTGAGTTTTTCAAGCAATAGACCCGCAGAACACTGGCCGGCGCCGGTCGGCCTCTCGAGCAAAGGAGAATCCCGTGAAACTGGCAAGAATGATCGCACTCGTATGCCTCAGCGCTATAGCGGCACTGGTGCTCGTCGGCCCCTCCACCGCGATGGCGGAATCCACCGCCTTGTGCTCAGTGGAAGAAAACCCTTGCGAAAAAGAAAATCAGATCAAAGAAATCAAATACAAAGCCAACCCGCTCACCGTATTAACTTCGCTTATGGATTATGTGTGCGACTCGTCGTTCTCGGCTACGGTTTCGGAATTAGGCGAACCGCAGACGCTCAATGTCACCGAAATGCAGTACACGAACTGCAACCAGGGCTGCACTCGCACGGTAACGGAACTGGGCACGTTTAAAATCACCCGGACGGAAGCCGAACTGGGGGAAATAGTCGGCAGTGGCTTCGAAGTCTTTGTGAAATGCGGTTCGACTATCAACTGCACCTACACCTTTGACGAATTGAAAGGCACGATCGAGGGTGCGTCGCTCACCGGAGACAATGGGCACATCACATTTAAAGAAGCGGAATTTGTGAATCATTCAGGCTTCCTGTGTCCGAAAGTAGCGAAGTTAGACGCGTTATTCATCGCATCCAAACCCGTATACGTCTCCTCGTAGGCGGAAGCGGACGGCATTTTGGCCCTCCGGGAAAGGAGCAGGATGAAACTGGCAAGGATGAGCAGTTTGATGCTCGTAGCAGCGATGGTGACCATGGCATTGATCGTCACGTCTTCCGCGGCGGCGGAAACCACGGCGCTGTGTAATGTCGATCAAGACCCGTGCAAAGAAGCCAACCAGGTCACTGAAGTGCATTACGAAGCTCACAACACCCACTTCTTAGGAGAATATGCCTATGGATGCAGCGATGCGTTACTTTCAGCTGCCGTGGGGAAATTAGGTACACCCCAAACGCTCGAAGCGCAGAGCATGACGTACACCAGCTGCGGTGGAGGTTGTACCCGAACCACAGAAGAACTGGGGACGCTCTCCGTTTTACGGACGGCGAACGAATCAGCAGAAGTCGTCGTCAATGGGTTCAAAACGAAAGTGACCTGTAGCGGCTTTTCTAATTGCATCTATGTGCTTAACGAACAAGTCGGAGTGCTGCAGGGCCCGTTACTCACTGGTGACAACGGGCACATCACTTTCGAAGAAGTTCCCTTGGAAAAGGTAGGCGGTAGCCTCCTCTGTCCGGCGGAAGTGAGGTTCGACGCGTTATTCGAAGCGTCTAAACAGATCTACGTTTCGTCGTAGCATTTATGTGTGTGGAAGCCTCGCCTCGACATGGTCGAGGCGAGGCTTTAGAAGACGATGGTCCGCGCGCCGTCGAGGAGCACTCGGTCCTCGAGGTGCGCCTTGACGGCACGGGCGAGGACGAGCCGCTCGATGTCACGGCCGATTCGCTCCAGATCTTTGACCTCGTCGCGGTGGGAGACCCGCGTCACGTCCTGATCGATGATCGGGCCGGCGTCGAGCTCCTCGGTCACGTAATGGGCGGTGGCGCCGATCAGCTTCACGCCGCGCTCGTGCGCGCGCCGGTAGGGGTCGGCGCCGACGAAGGCGGGTAGGAAGCTGTGGTGGATGTTGATCGCCGGCGCGCCGAGGCGCTCGAGGAACCCGGCGGAGAGGATCTGCATGTAGCGGGCGAGGACGAGCAGGTCGGTGCCGGCAAGCAGCTCCAGCGCCCGCGCCTCGGCTTCCTCGCGCGACTCCGGCGAGACAGGCACGTGGTGGAAGGGCAGGCAGAGCGACTCGACCTGCTCGCGGTGGTCGTCGTGGTTGGAGAGGACGGCGACGACGTCGGCGCCGAGCTCGTCGCTGCGCCAGCGCCAGAGCAGGTCGGAGAGGCAGTGGTCCTCGCGCGAGACCATGATCGCCACCCGCCTGCGCTCGCCCGACTCGGCGAAGCGGTGGTCCATCTCGAAGGGAGTCGCGATCTCGCCCTCGAAGCGAGACCGCAACTCGCCGCGCTCGTCCTCGGGGGGCGAGTCGAAGACCATCCGCATGAAGAAGCGGCCCTCGTCGCTGGAGTGCTGGTCGGCGTCGACGATGTTGAGCCCGGCCTCGGCGAGGAAGCCGCTGACCGCCGCGATCAAGCCCGGGCGATCGGGGCAGGCGAGCAGTAGGCGGGTGCTGTCGGGCGGGCCGGCCACGCTGGGGGATGATGCCGGGTGTGCCGTTCGTCTGCCTGTCCCTGATCGTCCTTGGTGGGGTTCTGCACCTCGCCGGCGCCCCCGAGGCGGGCGACGCGGTCTGGGCGGCGACCGTCGTCCTGATGTTGGTGCCGCTCACCTGGTCGATCGTGCGCACGCTGGCGCAGGGCCGCGTCGGCGTCGACGCGATCGCCCTGGTCGCGATGGCCGGGGCGCTGGCCGTCGGCGAATACCTCGCCGGAGCGGTGATCGCCCTGATGCTCTCCGGCGGCAACGCGCTCGAGGCCTCCGCCTCACGCCGTGCCCGCCGCGAGCTGACCGCGCTGCTGGAGCGCATGCCGAGCATCGCGCACCGGCGCGAGGGTGGCGGCTGGCAGGAGGTTCCGGTCGAGCGGCTGGCAGTGGACGACGTGGTGCTGGTCCGGGCCGGGGAGCTGGTCCCAGTCGACGGGATGCTGGAGAGCGGCGAGGCAGTTGTCGACGAGTCGGCTCTGACGGGAGAGTCGCTGCCCGTCACTCACGCGCGGGGCACTGTCGTGCGCAGCGGCGTCGCCAACGCCGGCGACGCCTTCGAGCTGCGCGCGACGCGACTCGCCTCCGAGAGCGCCTACGCCAACCTCGTCCGTCTCGTCCGCGCCGCGGAGACCCAGCGCGCCCCCTTCGTCCGTCTCGCCGATCGCTACGCGGCGATCTTTCTGCCGCTGACGCTGGCGATCGCCGGCATTGCTTGGTTCGCGAGCGGCGACTCGGTCCGCGCGGTCGCCGTCCTCGTCGTCGCCACGCCCTGTCCGCTGATCCTGGCGGCGCCGATCGCGATCGTCTCCGGGGTCTCGCGGGCGGCCCGGGCCGGCGTGATCGTCAAGGGTGGGACCGCGATCGAGCGACTGGGCGAGGCGCGGGCGGTGCTGCTCGACAAGACGGGGACGATGACCCTCGGCGCGCCGGCGGTGCAGGAGGTCGTCGCCTTCGATTCGCACACGGAGGACGAGGTGCTGCGCCTCGCCGCCTCGCTCGATCAGCTCTCGGCGCACGTCCTCGCCGAGGGGCTGGTCCACGACGCCGAGCGCCGCGGCCTGGAGCTGGTCGAGCCGGTCGGGGCGGTCGAGGAGCCAGGCCAGGGGATGGAGGGAACGGTCGAGGGCCGCCGCGTCGCCGCCGGAGGCGTCGACTGGCTGCGCCGGCGAGGAGTCGACGTCGCCGCGGCCGAGACGGTTGGGGACGGCGGGGACGAGGCCGGATTGGCGAAGGTCGCGGTCGCGGTCGACGGTCGGCTCGCCGGCGCGATCGTGATGGCGGACCGCCTGCGCGAGGACGCGCGCGAGCTGGCGGCGGAGCTGCGCGGCGCCGGCGTGCGCGAGGTTGCGATGGCGACCGGGGACAGGCGCGCGGTGGCGGAGCGGATCGCGGCGCGGACCGGCCTCGACCGCGTCTACGCCGATCTCAGCCCGGAGGACAAGCTCGACGTCGTCCGCGAGATGCGCGCCGACCCGGATCTGGCGCCGGTGGTGATGGTCGGCGACGGCGTCAACGACGCTCCGGCTCTGGCCCTCGCCGACGTCGGGATCGCGATGGGCGGGCCGGGGGCGACGATCTCCTCCGAGACCGCCGACGCGGTGATCACGGTCGACCGCATCGACCGGGTCGCGACCGCGGTGCGGATCGGTCGCCGCTCGCTCGCCATCGCCCGCCAGAGCGTCCTCTTCGGCATTGGCCTCAGCCTGGTCGCGATGGGCTTCGCCGCCTTCGGCTACATCCCGCCCGTGGCCGGCGCTCTGCTGCAGGAGGGCATCGACGTCGCCGTCATCCTCAACGCCCTCCGCGCCCTGACGGACTGAGCCGCGGCTACGTGTCCTCGGTTCGGCCCCGCTAGTTTAGTTAAAAATTCTTGCTTATAAATCCTTCATCTGATACAGACTTGCTGCCTGTATCAAGCGCGGGAGTGATGCCGCGGTCGGGAAGCCCCATGGCTCACTCGCACACGAAGCCCGGCGCGGAGGGGTTTCCAAGTCCCGGCCGCCGGGGCAAAGGAGCGAAACATGAGAATTGTCAGATTGACCAGTCTCGTCATCGTTGCGGCTACGGCCATGATGGCGTTCGTTGGGACTGGAAGCGCGTCGGCCTCGCACGCCTACACGTTTTGCAAACAGCCCGAATGGTTATGCAATTCGGGCAACCTATTTACGTTACGAGGGCGGCCGGAGTGGCGAGCGACCACGCCGAGGCTCTTAGGCATGCTCGAAGAGCAATGTGAAAAAGGAGAAGCCGAAGGCAGCGAAACCGCGGAAGAATTAAAAGACGAAGGGGGAATGGAAAGCACGATCGAATCCCTCTCGTTCGCGGGAAACTGCAAACCCTGCACGACTGTAACGACGTCAACGCCGTACAAATCCATCGCCACGATGGCGAGCGAAGGCGAAGAAGAAAACTGGACGTTTGCTCTGTCCGGGTTCAGCGTGCAGCTCAGTGGGTGCCCACTCGGAGTCAAATGCAAATTCGGGGCCACGGAAGTAAAAGCCAAAATCGAAAGCGGAGAAGAAGGGGGAGTGTTCGACACCAAAGGCGCTGAACTGAAACTGGAAGAAGGCAGCAAATTCGCCTGCGGGGCGGTCGCAAAATGGTCCTCAAAATGGAGGATCGTCTACGTGTTACACACGGGAGCGGAGGACCCGGCTTGGTGGGCTTTACGCTCGCTCTAGGCAGCGGTTACCTCGTCGTGTTTCCGCACAATCCCCTCTGAGGAGCCTGAAGGTCAGAGTCGCGCTTTCGAGGCGGCTCTGACCTTCTCAGTACCACGCTTTTCGGGCGCAGGATCTCTGCCAGTTTCAAGTGGCGGAAGGAACTTGACGCCTGAGCTTGTAGTGAGGCGCACGAAGTATGTGAGGAGTGTGAGCGCGATCACGTTGTGAGCGGCGAAACCCGGTCACGGTCTCGCGCTTGCTCACAAAACACACATATTTTCTCTTCGTCCTGGCCATCTGCCTCGCGCTTCCGGCGGTCGCCCTCGCGGCCGGTGGCGGCGCCGAGTCGGAGCCACGGGCCGCCGTCGCCGACGCGGTCCCAGCGCCCGCCACGCTGCGCGCCCCGGCGATCGCCTTCCAGAAGACGATCCGCGTGACGCTCGCCCGGATAGAGGCGCGGCATCGCGCCGCGGAGCGTCGTAGGGAGCGCGAGCTGCGCGAGCGCTTCGCCTCGCTGCCCGCCGGGGTCTCGCAGTCCACCCTCGACGCGATCGGCGCCTGCGAGTCGGGCGGCGACCCGACGGCCGTCTCCGCCGACGGCTCCTATCGCGGCAAGTACCAGTTCGATTACGGCACCTGGGAATCGGTCGGCGGCTCCGGCGACCCGGCCGCGGCCTCGGAGTCCGAGCAGGACTACCGCGCCGCGCTGCTGTACGAACGCTCGGGCTCCTCGCCCTGGCCCGTCTGCGGCTGAGCCTACGATCAACCGCATGAGCGAGCCGGTCCCGACGCCAGACCCGAAGGGGCCGACTCGCAAACCGCCGCGGGAAGCGGTGGCGGACGCCCAGGTGCGGGCGCCGACTCGCGGCAATCGCAAGCTGGAGGCGTTCCTCGACGCGATCAATGGCGACGAGCAGGTGCGGGCCTGGTGGTACATGACCCAGGTCCACTCCGAGCGGCTGGGCATGTCGGACCACTCATGGGTCCACATGCAGATCGTGCTCAACATCGCCCTGCGGTTGCTGCGGCTCCTGGTCAAGGCCGGGGTCGAGCCGGCGATGGTCGCCGACCACGGCATGTCGGCGCGTGACGCCGAGGTCGTCGTCGCCGGGGGCGCGCTGCTGCACGACGTCGGCATGTCGATCCACCGCACCGACCACGAGGCATACAGCCTCTTCCTCGCCGACGGTGCGCTCGAGCGCCTGCTCGCCGACTGCTACAAGCAGCCAGAGCGCGCGGTCGCCGCCGCCGAGATCCTGCACGCGATCATCGGCCATCGCCGCCGTGGCGAGCCCTACACGATCGAGGCCGGCGTGGTGCGGGTGGCTGACGCGCTCGACATGGCCCAGGGCCGCACGCGGCTGCCGATCGAAGCCGGGCAGGAGGGAATCCACTCGATCTCGGCGGCTGCGGTCGACAAGGTGCGGATCGAGGCGGGGGAGACCCGCCCGGTGCTGATCGAGATCGATCTCAACAACTCGGCCGGCATCTTCCAGGTCGACGACCTGCTCGCGACCAAGATCCGCGGCACCCCGCTCGACGGCCAGGTCGAAGTCGTCGCCAAGGTGGAGGGCGAGACCGAGAAGCGCCTGCTGAGCGGGTTCAGACTCGACTGACTGGGTGCGGGTGGGGAGGAGAGCATGGCCACCATGCTCTCCCTCGACACGCCCCGAATGACGAGTCAGATCCTAGGGTTGGGCAAGCTGAGATCTTCAAGCTGCCCCGACACTCCAAGCTAGGGCCGGGGAGCTTACGGCGGAATTGGAGGGGTATCGGGGGTGCCTCTGTGGGAATGTCGCGAAGCGTGCGATATGCAATCTCGTGTTTGCGCGGCGTAGCCGCGCTCATCGACCGCCGCTAAGCGAGCGAAGCTCGCGTGCGGCAAATTCCAACAGAGGCACCCCCGGTACCCCTCCAGCCAAGCTGCGAGTTTGCTCAGCCCAGCTTTTGGAGGTCGTACTTGCGCGCTTCTTTGCGGCGCTCTAGTCGTTCCTGGACCAGGGTCAGGACGATGACGAGGAGCGCGAAGAAGGCGATCACGCCGAAGCAGAAAAAGGTCACCGTCTTGTCGGTGGTCGGCCCGGCGAGGCCGACGCCGTTGTCGGCCAGTGCCGCCGGCGCCGCCAGCAACAGGGAGACGACGGCAGCGAGCAGGGCGGCCGCGGTCGCGGATCGGCGCGAGGGAGCCTTCACGCCCGGCAATCTAGCGCACGGTGGCGGCGCCAACCGCCTTCATCCCCCGCCTTTGCTCCCGCCCCATAGGATGCCGCGCCAATGTCCGAGCTGGAGGCACTGCTGCTGGGGGTGGTCCAGGGCCTGACCGAGTTCTTGCCGATCTCCTCCTCCGGCCACCTGATCATCGTCCCCTGGCTGCAGGAATACACCTTCCTGATCGAAAACGAGCAGTTCAACAAGACTTTCGACGTCGCCCTGCATGCCGGAACCCTGGTCGCCGCGATTGCCTACTTCCGCCGCGAGGTGGTGGCGCTGACGCGCGGCTTCGTCGAGGCCGTCGCGCGCCGCTCGATCTCGACCCCCGCCCAGCGGCTCTCGGTGGCGATCGCGGTCGGCACGGTACCCGCCGTGATCGCGGGTGGCCTCTTCGCCGACCTCTTCGAAGAACACCTCGGCGAGCCCTGGATGATCGGCATCCAGCTGATCGCCTTCGGCTGGCTGCTGCTCTACGCCGACAAGCTGCCGCAGCGCAAGAACCTCGAGGGGGCCACGATTCGCGACGGCCTCTACATCGGCCTCGCCCAGGTGCTCGCGCTGGCCCCGGGAACCTCGCGCTCGGGGATCACGATCACTGCCGGCCGCTGGCTCGGCCTCGATCGCGACGGCGCGGCGCGCTTCTCGTTCTTGATGCTGATCCCGATCGTCGCCGGCGCCACCATCTTCAAGGCGGCGAGCGCCGTCCAGGAAGGCCTTCCCAGCGGCGTCGCCGGCCCGATGGTCGTCGGCACGATCGCCGCCGCGATCTCCGGCTACCTGGCGATCGCCTTCCTGCTGCGCCTGGTGCGGACCTCGAGCTACCGCCCGTTCGTCTACTACCGCTACGCCGCCGGCGCCGCGATCCTGCTCATCATCGCCACCGGCCTTCGTCCGGCCACCTTCTAGCCGGCTCCCGCCCTTCTCCGAATCTTCACCGCGAGGCGCGCGTCGGGCTCGACACTCCCTCCACGAGAACTCCTCTCTCGTCTCGCGAACGGCCCACTGCCCCGGGCCGTTCGCCGTTTCTGGTGCTGGACGCGCGCCGTTCCCGCAAATTACGCGGTTTCTCCTGTGAAAATCCTGTGAACGCAGGCATTTTCAAAAGGCAGCCGTCGGAGCGGATGCATACAATCATGCCGTCGCCACGAATGGGAACAGCAACGTCAGCAACGGCGTCCGCCATTTGAATTCACAGCAGACCATCAGGCTCGCGGTAATCGACGACGACAGCGGCTTCGTCACCGTGCTGTCGAAGCGCACCGAAGGCGCGGGCTGGCAGCAACGGGTCCTGAGCGGCGCGATCCCGCCCGAGGAGCTCGTGGCGATGAAGTTGAACGCCCTGCTGGTCGACATCGCCGTGCTCGGCGACGAAGCTTGGGAATACCTTGGTCGGGTCTGCGAGATGCTGCCCGACCTGGGGGTGATCGTCTGCACCGGGCGCTCGACCGTCGCGCAGCGGGTCCGCGGGCTCCGTCTCGGCGCTGACGACTGGGTCGGCAAGCCCTGCCATCCCGAGGAGGTGATGGCGCGGATTGAAGCGGTCTCCCGCCGTCGTCGCCGCAGTCGAGCCGAGGTCGATTCCTCGCCGCTCATGGTCGGTGAGCTGCAGATCCGGGCCGACCAGTTTCAGGCCTTCGTCGGCACAGGGAGCCTCGACCTTACGCGGCGCGAGTTCGAGCTGCTGCAGCTCCTCGCTGACGCCAAGGGTCAGGTGCTCGAGCGCGAGGCGATCTACCAGCGCGTGTGGGGTTACGCGATGGCCCACGGTGACCGTTCGGTCGACGTCTTCATTCGCAAGCTGCGCCAGAAGCTGGAGAAGCGCTCGCCGGGTTGGCGCTACATTCACACCCATTTCGGCGTCGGCTACCGCTTCGACCCCGAGTCGACCGCCAGGGGGGAGGCGAGGGCGAAGAGCGAGGAAGCCGCCACAGCCGCGCCGGGTCCCGACGATTCACAAGTAGTTCACAGCAGCTTTACCGTCGCGTAACCGCGCCAGCGCCGGCCGCGGCGATCTTTGCCGGGAATGCTGGAGATTCGTCCGGAGGAGCACGCTGCGCTCGTTGACGGCAAGCCGCTCAGCCTGACCATGCGCGAGCTGCAGCTGCTGACGACGCTGGCTGCCCACCCCCAGCGAATACTCACTCGTGAGGAGCTCTACGCGGAAGTTTGGGGACGCGAGCCGCGCAGCGACGACCGTTCGGTCGACGTCTACGTCAGCCGCCTGCGTTCGAAGCTGAGCGAAGCGCTGCCCGGTCAGCGTTTGATCCATACGCACAGCGGCATCGGCTATCGCTTCTCGCCCGAGGGTTGAGCAGCGCCAGTTTCGGCTATCTTCCCGGCATCTCCAGTCGAAGAAAACAGATTGCTTTAGCGGGCGGCTGGAGTGTGGTAGTACTCGTATTGCTTGCGCTGGCAGCATTCGTTCTCTCGGCGTGCGGCGCCAGCAGCAGCACCGGGACGAGCGGCGAAGGCGGGGGATCGACCGCGGGCGCCGGGTCCACCGCGCAGGAAAGGGTTCAGGGGCACTGGACCGAGGAATTCGAACGAGAAGAACCGAGCGTCAAATTGGCCTACGACGCGGTCGGCTCCGGTGCCGGCCGCCAACGATTCATCGCCGGCGATGCGGCGTACGCGGCCAGCGACATCCCGCTCGAAGGTGCCGAGCTGCAGCGTGCGGTCAAGCGCTGCGAACCGGGTCAGCTGGTCGAGGTCCCGGCGTATCTCTCCAAAATCTTCGTCCCCGTGCACGTAGGTCACGTCGCCTTTCTCAATCTCACGCCGGAGACACTGGCGAAGGTCTTCGAGGGCAAGATCACGAGCTGGAGTGATCCTGAGATCCGTGGCGCCAACCAGCCGATTGCGAAGCGGCTCAACGGTCCGATAAGGGTGATCTACCCCGCCGGCGAATCAGGTACGACCGCGAATTTCACCGCCTATCTTTCCGAAGCGGTTCCAAATGTCTGGCGGCATGGGTCGAGCGAAGTCTGGCCCGTGCCCGGGGTTGGGACATCCGTCGACAGCGAAACCGCGATGTTGAAGGCGCTGAACGCCCGCGAAGGCACGATCGCCTTCATCGACGCGAGCTGGTCGGGCCCGCTGAAGCCGGTGCTGATCAAGACGGGCAGCGATGTCGGAGACGTCGCCGTGCCCAACCACGGCTCCTCGATCACAACGCTCGAAAACTCACCGGAAGCGAAGAAGTTGAAGAAGAGTCCGTACATGATGCCTTTTGACCTCGAACGCGGATACGGCGAACGGGGCACCTACCCGATCGTCTTCACCTCCTACCTGATTGCCTGCACTGCCTATGACTCCGACGAGGAAGCCGCCACGGTTCGGGGGTTGCTCTCCCACGCGGTCGGTAGCCGGGGCCAGGAAGTGGCTGGAACCGAAACGGGCGCCGACCCCCTGATCGGCGATCTGCAGAAGCGGGCCGAGGCTGCCGTCGCGGCGATCGAATAGCCGCAAAGCCAGCCCTGCTCGGCTTTTTACATCTTTTTTACAACTCCGCCACAAGGCGGTAACAAGCTGCCCGACGGGGGCTGGGATCGTGGCCCCAGAGCCGGCCGTCGGCCCGCTCCCCTGCAATCAACAGAAGGAGTTTCAGTGAAGCCCTCGAGATTGATCGCCATCGTCGTCTCCCTGGCCGTGCTGGCCGTCGGCGTGGCAGCTTGTGGCAGCAGCGACAGCGGCGGCGGCTCCGGCGGCCTCTCCGGTCAGATCGCCGGCGCCGGCTCGACCGCCCAGGAGGCCGCCCAAGAAGCGTGGACTGCCGAATTCGAGAACGAAAACTCCGGCGCGACCGTCTCCTATGACGCCGTGGGCTCCGGCGGTGGCCGCGAACAGTTCATCGCCGGCGGCGTCGCCTTTGCCGGCAGCGACGCGGCACTCGAAGAAGAAGAAGGGGAGCTGAGCAAGGCGCTGGACCGCTGCAAGCCCGGTCAGGTGGTGGAGGTCCCGGCCTACGTCTCGCCGATCGCGGTCATCTACAACCTCGAAGGCGTCGAATCGCTGCAGCTCTCGCCCGAAACCCTGGCGAAGATCTTCAACCAGGAAATCACGAGCTGGAACGACAAGGCGATCGCCAAGGACAACCCCGGCGTCGAATTGCCGGACACCCGCATCACGCCGGTCAACCGCTCCGACGAGTCGGGTACGACCGAGAACTTCACCGACTACCTCTCCAAGGTCGTCCCCTCGGTCTGGACCTACGAAGTGAGCGGCGACTGGCCGGTCAAGGGCGGCGAGGCCGCGCAGGGCACGTCCGGCGTCGTCGAAGCTGTCAGCGCCGGCGACGGGGCGATCGGCTACGCCGACGCCAGCCAGGCGGGCGAACTCGGCATCGCCAAGATCAAGGTCGGCTCGCGGTGGGCCGAACCGACTCCGGAGGCGGCCGCCAAGGTGCTCGAGGAGTCGCCTGAAGACAAGTCGATCGCCAAGGGCCCCTACATGTTCCCCTTCGAACTCGATCGCAAGACCGAATCGCAGGGCACGTACCCGATCGTGCTGGTCTCCTACCTGATCGCCTGCACGAAGTACGGCTCCGCCAGCGAAGCTGAACTCGTCAAGGGCTACCTCGAATACGCGATCAGCGCCGGAGGCCAGGAAGTCGCCGCCGAAAACGCGGGTTCCGCGCCGCTCTCCCCGGCGCTGACCTCGAAGATCACGCCCGCGGTCGAAGCGATCGAAGCCGGCTAGGAAAACGTTGGAAGGAGCGCACTCAAAGGAGCCCCGTCGCTTGCGGCGGGGCTCCGTGCGCTTTCATGGGTGCTGAGCCTTGGAGGCCCGACTCGACACCACCACGAACGCGGGCCAGGTCCTAGCCGCGGCCTCCGGCGGCAGGCGCCGCATCGGCGACCGGCTCTTCTCGAACCTCTCCGTCGCGGCGGCGGTGACGATCCTGGCGCTGCTCGGCGGTGTCGCCTTCTTCCTCCTGATCGAAGCGCTGCCGGCGGTCGAAGCCTCGTCCTCGGAACTGCCCGGCAACCAGAGCCTGGTCGATTACATCGCGCCGCTCGCCTTCGGCACCCTGCTGGCGGCGACGATCGCGGTCCTGCTCGCGGTGCCGCTCGCAGTGGCGGTGGCCCTCTTCATCAGCCACGTCGCCCCGCGCCGCATCGTCCTCGTGCTCGGCTACCTGGTCGACCTGCTGGCCGCCGTGCCGAGCATCGTCTACGGGCTGTGGGGCATCTTCGTCCTCGGTCCCGCCGCGGTCGGGCCGATGGAATGGCTGGAACGCAAGCTCGGCTTCATCCCCTTCTTCGAGGGCCCGGCATCGGCCACCGGCCGCACGATGCTGGTCGCCGGCCTGGTCCTTGCGGTGATGATCCTGCCGATCGTCTCCGCCGTCGCCCGTGAGGTCTTCTCGCAGACGCCGCGCAAGCTGCAGGAAGGCGCCCTCGCTCTCGGTGCGACCCGCTGGGAGATGATCCGGATGACCGTGCTGCCCTTCGGCCGCTCCTCGGTGATCAGCGGCGCCATGCTCGGGCTCGGCCGGGCGCTGGGGGAGACGATGGCGGTGACGATCATCCTCTCGGTCTCCGGGATCGTCACCTTCAACCTGATCAGCCAGGCGAATCCGTCGACGATCGCCGCCAACATCGCCCTCGACTTCCCCGAGTCCTCCGGCCTCGCGATCAACACGTTGATCGCCTCCGGGCTCGTCCTCTTCGCGATCACCCTCGTCACCAACCTCGGCGCGCGCGCGATCATCTCGCGTCAGAACATTCAATGACCGCGATCGAGGGACGCGTGCTGCCGGACTGGGCGCCCTACGGGGCCGCCGCCGCTTCGGCGGCGCTCTCCGCCGCGCTCCTGCTCGCTGCCGGCTCCTTCAGCGTCGCCCTGCTCCTGGTCGCGACCGCGGCGATCGCCTGCGTCCTCACCTACTCCTGGTCGCGCGCGGTCGAGGGCCCGCGCCGCGCCAAGGACCGTCTCGTCACGCTGCTGATCGTCGCCGCCTTCGCCCTCGCTCTGATCCCGCTGCTCTCCCTGGTCTTCGAGGTGGCGAAGCGCGGTATCCCCGGCCTCAGCCTCGAATTCATCACCAGCGACGCGCGCGGCAAGATCGGCGGCGGTGGGGCAGCCCACGCGCTGGTCGGCACCCTGGTGATCACCGGCGTCGCGGCGCTGATCTCGGTGCCGATCGGGCTGATGGCGGCGATCTACCTGACCGAGTACGGCAAAGGGCGGCTGCGGCGCGCCCTCACCTTCTTCGTCGACGTGATGACCGGCATCCCCTCGATCGTCGCCGGCCTCTTCGCCTACGCCCTCTTCGCGCTGGTCTTCGGGCCGGGCATCCGGCTCGGGGTGATGGGATCGCTGGCGCTCTCGGTGCTGATGATCCCGATCGTCATCCGCACCTCCGAGGAGGTGCTGAAGATCGTCCCCAATCATCTGCGCGAAGCGGCCTACGCGCTGGGGACGCCGAAGTGGAAGACGATCGCCAAGGTGGTCCTGCCGACCGCCTTCGCCGGCCTGGTCACCGGGGTGATGATCGCGATCGCCCGCATCGTCGGCGAGACCGCGCCGCTGCTGGTCACCACCGGCGTCGTTGACTCGATCAACTCCAACCCCTTCGAAGGCCGCATGCAGAACCTCGCCGTCTACGCCTACAGCGAGTACCGCACCCCGGGCGTCTTCAAGGACGCCTCCTACGAGCGGGCCTGGGCGGCGGCGCTGTTGCTGATCGTTATCGTGATGGTGCTCAACCTGATTGCGCGCCTGATCTACCGCAGGTACCGAACCGAGATCCGCTAGTGGACAGAAGGAGACGACCGATGCCAGCGACAGGCGCAGCAAGGCCCGAGGCCGAGACGGCCAGGGCGGAGACCGAGACACCTACGCCGCTCCCGAGCACCGGGGCTGCCACCGCGCCGCGCGAGGCCCCCTCGGACCGCCGTGCGAAGACGATCGAGACCCGAGACGTCAACCTCTTCTACGGCGACTTTCACGCGGTGCAGGACGTGACGATGAAGGTCGAACCGAACAAGGTGACGGCCCTGATCGGCTCCTCGGGCTGCGGCAAGACGACCTTCCTGCGCTCGCTCAACCGCATGCACGAGCTGACCGCCGGCGCGCGGGTCGAGGGTGAGATAACCCTCGACGGCCAGGACGTCTACGCCAGTGGAGTCGATCCGGTCGCGGTCCGGCGCCTGGTCGGCATGGTCTTCCAGCAGCCCAACCCGTTCCCGACGATGTCGATCTACGACAACGTCGCCGCCGGTCTCAACCTCAACGTCGGCAGGGTGAAGAAGGCCGAGAAGGACGAGGTCGTCGAGCGCTCGCTGCGTGGCGCCCACCTCTGGGAGGAGGTCAAGGACCGCCTCGACCGGCCGGGGTCGAGTCTCTCCGGCGGGCAGCAGCAGAGGCTCTGCATCGCCCGCGCGATCGCGATCGAGCCCGAGGTGCTGCTGATGGACGAGCCCTGTTCCGCGCTCGACCCGGTGGCGACGCTGGCGATCGAGGACTTGATCGGCGAGCTGAAGAGCAGCTACACGATCGCGATCGTCACCCACAACATGCAACAGGCCTCCCGGGCGAGCGACATAACCGCCTTCTTCAACCTCGAGGAGACCGGCAAGCCCGGTCGCCTGATCGAGATCGGCCCGACCGAGAAGATCTTCACCAGCCCCTCCCAGCAGGCGACCGAGGATTACGTCAGCGGGCGGTTCGGCTAGCCGTGACGACGGGCGTACGGGTCGAATACCAGGAGGAGCTCGAGCGGCTCGAGGCCAGCGCCCTCGGCGGGCTCGACCTGGTCAGCACCGCGCTCAGCCGCACCCTGGAGGCGATCGAGCACCAGGACGTCGAGCTGGCGCAGATCGTCGTCGCCGACGACGACCGCATCGACGGGCGCTACCTGGAGGTGCACCAGGCGCTGATCACGCTGCTGGCGACGCAGTCGCCGGTGGCGACCGACCTGCGCCTGATCTCCGCCCTGTTGCACGTGCTGAAGAACGTCGAGCGGATGGGGGACCAGTGCGTGAACATCTGCAAGATGATCCCGCTGACCGGCAACGAGCCGCCGGCCGACGAGGAGATGGTGAAGATGATCCTGGCGATGGGAGGGCAGACCAAGGCCCTGATCAGCCAGGCCAAGCGCGCCTTTGCCGATCGCGACGTCGAACTCGCCCGCGACCTCGTCATCCAGGACGACGCCGTCGACGATCTCAATCGCGAGTGCTTTCGTCACGCGCTGCAGATCGGCGACGACGCCGATCGGCGCGAGTGGGCGATGACGATGCTGCTCGCGGCGCGGGCGATCGAGCGGATCGGCGACAACGCGGTCGACATCGGCGAGCAGGTCGCCTTCGTCGTCACCGGGCTGTTCCGCGAGTTCGAGGACGCCTCGCATCCCGCGGGTTGAGATCCGGTCGGTTTGGGAACATTCGAGGTCAGCCCGTGACGCTCTGCGCCGCCATAGACATCGGGTCGAACACGACCCGGGTGCTCGTCGCCGAGCCCGTCGAGGGCCAGCTGAAGAAGGTGATGGAGCAGCGGGCCTACACCCGGATCAACAAGGCAGTCGACGGCAACGGGGCGATCCTCGCCGAGAAGGTCGAGGAGGTCCGCGACGTCGTTGCCACGCAGGTGCGGTTGGCGCGTGAGCTGGGAGCCGAGCGGATTCGCGCGGTCGCGACAGCGGCGGTTCGCGAGGCCTCCAACGGCGAGGAAGTGGCCGGTCAAGTCAGCGTCGCTGCTGGCGTCCCGGTCGAGGTCCTCAGCGACGAGGAGGAGGGGAGGCTCTCCTTTATTGGCGCCACCAAGACCCTTGGCCACCCTGTCGAGGGCAGGGTCGGAGTTGTCGACGTCGGTGGTGGTTCGAGTGAGGTGATCCTCGGCACGGTGCCCGGCGGCGCCGACGAGGTCCTCTCCTGGAAAGTCGGTTCGGGTGTTTTGGCCGATGAGCTGATCTCTTCCGATCCACCCTCGGCGGCCGAGATCCGCAAGGTCCGCGACCGCATCGACGACGTCTTCGCCGGCGTCGAGATCGAGCATCCAGCGCAGGCCGTCGCCGTCGGCGGCAGCGCTACCTCTCTGCGCCGCCTGGTCGGTGCCGTGCTCGAGTACGAGACCTTGGAGCGGGGGATACGCGTCCTCTGCGGCGACCCCGCCGCCGAGGTAGCACGTCGCTTCGAGCTCGACCCCGAACGCGTCCGCATCCTCGCCACCGGCGTACTGCTCCTCGAGAAGATCTCCGAGCTCCTCGGCCAGCCCCTCCAGATCGGCAAGGGTGGCCTACGCGAGGGCATCGTCCTCGACTTGCTTAACGGCAGCGTCGGCGGCTCTCCGCTTCGTCTCGTAGCTTAGCTGGCGCGCCCGGTTTTGCGACCTCGCGCGCGCCTTCGCGAGCGCGCTAAGGAGCGCGCCCGCGAATCAGCGCACGGCACAAAGTCGCGCACGCGATTTTTTCGCATCCTGTGATTTGCAGGCAAAAAAGGCCCAGCCTGGAAGTCGTCGAGCACCTTTCCACAGGCGAATTTGACTGGTGTGTTTCGAGGACGGTATTCCAGTGCAAGCCCGAATCGTTTGGGCTGGCAACAAAAAACCGGGCGGGAGGGAACCCGCCGGAAGGAGAATCAAGTGAGACTCATCAAGATGCTCGGCCTTGCCGCCATTGCGGCCATGGCCGCAATGGCGTTCGTCGGGGCCTCGTCGGCGTCGGCAAACGCGACGTCAATCGTTCTGTGTCAGAACGCGGAATTAGTTTGTGAAACGCCGTTCGCCAATCCCACCACCATTGTCGCACACGCGACTGAACCCAAACTGTTAACGAGCCTGGGTACAGTTGTCTGCGAAAAATCATTAACTGAAACAACTCTGTTAAATACGTTAAGCACCTTAGGTGTTGGTCACATATTAGCTCTGTCGTTCGAAAACTGTAAACTTGGTAAAACGGCCTGTACGGTTACGCTGGAATCGCTTGGTTTACTCTCATTTGTCAAGACCGGCGCATTAACGGGAACCGCTAAATCGACCGGCGGTACGGTCGCCAGGGTTAAATGCGGTTCGCTTCTTGACTGCAAATACGGGGGTGAACCTACTCTCGTAGTTGAATCCTCGGCAGGAGGCGAAACTAAACTAGTCGCTTCCGAAACCACCATTCTGAATGAAATTGGTGAAAAATTCATTTGCCCCGACACCTCGAAATGGGATGCCGTCTACACGGCGTTAGGCGCAATGTGGATCGAGTCCTAAGTAGCTGACTGATCTGAGGATCAGAACAAGCAACAGGACTAACAGGGCCGCCCGGGAATTCCCGGGCGGCCCTTTTTCAGGCTCTGATCAGACGGAGAAAGGAACAAAAATGGTTCTTGACAAAAACGGATATGGCCCTTAAGCTCTCGTATTGTTCTTGCAATGTGCTGACACGATGGCTGGGGTAGCCGTCGGGTCGACTTCTGCCGGGGGGATGACCTTGAAGGTTTTGCGCTTGGGGCCGCTTGTCTGCATGGCAGTCTTGTTTCTAGCTGGAATTTCGCCCACCGCCCACGCCGCCCTCTTCCACCCCCGCGTTCCCTCCCTCGACCTCACCGGCCTTAACCACGCCTGCGGCGTTGCCGTCGACTCCAAAGGAGACCTCTACGCCTCCTCGGCCGGCGCCGGCGAAGTC
>Ga0070662_100000017_pt1 | contig 105478 bp, 106 predicted proteins | sample KBSC53metaG_FD_65648 | JGI IMG/M metagenome (GOLD analysis project Ga0070662, IMG submission 65648) | Corn rhizosphere microbial communities from Kellogg Biological Station, Michigan, USA - KBS C5-3 metaG | ecosystem: Host-associated > Plants > Roots > Rhizosphere > Soil ...
GCGATGGAAGCCAAAGCGAACCAGACCTTCGCCGTGTGGGGAAAAGGGTTGAACCTCGCCTATCGCACCGGCGTGAAGATCGCGCTCGGAACCGACAGCGCGGTCGCTCCACACACTGAAGCCAACCATGAGCTGGAACTGATGGTTACCAAGGGCGGAATGAGCCCGCGCGACGCCCTGATCGCGGCCACAAAGGGCGGGCCCGACCTAATGAACCTGTCGGACCAGACCGGAACGCTCGATCCCGGCAAGTCCGCCGACCTGATTGCAGTCGATGGAGACCCGCTCGTCGATCCGCGTGCAGTACAGCACGTCCATTATGTCATGGTCGAAGGCAATCCCATCCCGATGAAAGGACAATGATGCGATCCGCCCTCCTTGCCCTGTCGCTGCTGCTGTCGAGCGCCGCTTACGCGGCCGACACGCCCGCCGGCGACGTCCCGAAGAAAGATGCCAAGCCCGACGCCGCCAAGGCGGAGGACGATAACGCCAAGGCCAGCGTGCAGGAGGATGCGCAGCCTGTTCGGCGTTCGATCCCGCTCAGCGGCCACACGCTCGCCTACACCGTCACTCCTGGCCACCTCACGATCCGCAACGACGAGGGCGAGCCGATCGCGAGCATGTTCTACGTCGCTTATACGGCGCCTTCGACGGGGAGGCCGCGACCGCTCACCTTCCTGTTCAACGGCGGACCCGGTTCCTCGTCGATGTGGCTTCACCTCGGCTCTTTCGGGCCGATGAAGATCGACGCCTCGCTGCCGCAGATGGAGCGGCCGGCGCCGTTCCGGATGGTGCCGAACCAGGACACATTGCTCGACGTCAGCGACCTCGTCTTCATCGACGCGCCGACCACCGGCCTATCGCGCGCGCTCGGCAAGGCCGAAACCAAGGACTTGGTCGGCGTCGATCACGATCTCGACGCGTTCACACGAACGATCCAGCGCTACCTGACCGTCTACGGCCGCTGGAACAGCCCGAAGTTCATCATCGGCGAAAGCTACGGGACGCTGCGCGCGGCCGGTCTCAGCCACATGCTCGCCGACAGGGGTGTCCAGCTGAACGGCATCACCCTTGTGTCCACTGTGCTCGATATTGGCCTTTTGTTCGGTACCTATGATCAGGGATACGTCAATATCTTGCCAACCTATGCCGCCGCGGCTTGGTATCACAACAAGATCGACGGCAAGCCGCCGCTGGAGAGCTTCCTCCAGGAAGCGCGCACGTTTGCGCGAGGACGTTACGCGAGCGCGCTTCAGCAGGGCAGCTCCCTAAGTCCCGAGGAGCGTCAGGCGGTCGCCACAGAAGCCGCGCGCTTCACCGGCCTCACGCCGGCATATTTCCTAGCCAACAACCTGCGCGTCGATCCGGACCGCTTCCGCAAGGAACTGTTGCGCAGCCAGGGACAGATCATCGGCCGGCTCGACGCACGCTTCACCGGAAGCAGTCCTGACCTTGCCGCCGAAGGCGCCGACTATGATCCGCAGGACAAGGCCATCTCGGGCGCATGGATCGCGATGATCAACGACTATCTGTTTCGCGACCTCGGCTACAGGACGCCGCTCACCTATCGACCGAGCAACAACGTCTTCAACGATTGGGACTGGAAGCACTCGCCGGGCGACAGCTTCCCGCAAATGGCGGCGGACACGAGCGTCGACCTCGCAGCCGCGATGCGCGAGAACCCGAACCTAAAGCTCTTGTCGGTCAACGGGCTGTTCGACCTTGCGACGCCGTTCGCCGGCGCCGAATATGACCTCGGCCATATGGCGCTGGGGCCGGTCGAGCTTCAGAACATCCGCTACACTTATTATCCGGCCGGCCACATGATGTATATCGACCCGGTCTCGGCGCGACAGCTTAAGGGCGACCTCGCCTCCTTCTACGCCGGCGCAATGTAGGAATGGAAAGGGGCCGGCGAAGCGAACTCCGCCGGCCCCCTCGCCCCCTAAAGCGGAAAGGCCTTAGCTGATCGGCTGAAGGTTGACCGCTGCGGTCTTGCCGCGCCGGTCGACTTCGAGCTCGAACTCGAGCCTGTCGCCCTCGTTGAGCGTCGGAATCCCCGCGCGCTCCACCGCCGAAATGTGCACGAACGCATCGGGCTGGCCATCGTCGCGCTGAATGAAGCCGAAGCCCTTCATGGCATTGAAGAACTTGACCGTACCCTGAGCCTTTTCGCCGGTCAGCTGGCGCTGAGGCCCGCGCTCTGCCCGCTCGACCGCCATCGGCTCGCCCTCGATCCTGAGATTCGTCGCCGAGATCCGGCCGCCGCGATCGACGAGCGTGAACTCGAGCGGCTGGCCGTCGGCAAGGTCCGTAAGGCCCGCCTGCTCGACTGCCGAAATGTGGACGAACACGTCCTCGCCGCCGTCGTCACGGACGATAAAGCCGAAACCTTTTTGCGGATTGAAGAATTTTACGACGCCTTTGCCTTCGCCAACGACCTGGGGAGGCATACCTCCACCACCGCCGCCGCCGCCGCCGCGGAAGCCACCGCCGCCTCCACCGCCGCGGAAGCCGCCTCCGCCTCCGCCGCCGAAGCCGCCACGGTCACCGTAGCCGCCTCCGCCTCCGCCTCCGAATCCGCCGCGGTCGCCAAAGCCACCACGACCGCCGAAGCCGCCGCGTTCCTGGAAACCCCCGCTGAATTCACCCGCGAAATTGTCGTCGCCGCCGAAACTGTCGCGCTTGTCGCGACCGCGACCGCCGCGCTCACCCTTGCGCCCTCTATCGAAACCCATAACCGTCCGAACTGTTAGCCCGCCTATCCCAAAACCAACGCGCTCGGGCCGAATGGCGCTACCGGTCATGCGTAATCCACTCACGCACGGTTCAGGGCATTACAGCAAAAATGAACGCCGCTCTAGTGACTCAAATTGCAATGAATTTCGCTGGGGCTGGCAAGCGGGGCGTAAGGCGGACTAAAGCCGACAAGCGCAGCTGCCGAGGAACTAGAATGGCCGTTTATCTGCACGAGGAAGATCTACCTGCCGACGTCGGATTTGCCGAGGGGCCGATCGCCGTCGACACCGAAGCGATGGGCCTGGTTCCCGGCCGCGATCGGCTGTGCCTCGTGCAGCTGTCCGATGGAAAGGACGACGAGCACCTCGTGCGATTCAGACGAGGAAGCGACTATTCGGCGCCCAATCTCAAGGCTCTGCTTTCGGACACGAGCCGGCTGAAGCTCTATCATTTCGCTCGATTCGATATCGGGATCATGCAGGCCTACCTCGGGATCATGGCCGGTCCGCTCTATTGCACGAGGACGGCGTCGCGGCTCGTAAGGACCTACACCGACCGGCACGGACTGAAGGAACTGGTCAAGGAGCTGCTCAACATCGACCTGTCGAAGCAGCAGCAGACAAGCGACTGGGGCGCACCCGAGCTTTCCGATGCGCAGCGCGAATATGCGGCCAGCGACGTACGCTATCTCCACCAGCTGAAGGAAAAGCTCGACGAGAGGCTCGAGCGCGAGGACCGGGTCGCGCTTGCGCAGGCTTGCTTCGACTTCCTTCCGGCGCGCGCCTTGCTCGATATCGCCGGGTGGCCCGAGCAGGATATTTTCGCGCACGATGGCTGAAGCTGCAGCAAGCCGCCGTGTAAGCAAGCAGCGATGGGCGGAGCCCGGAAGCTGGCACGACTGGCTCGTCAAATGGACGAAGGTGATCCTGCCGATGGCGGTCGGTGTACTAGTCGCGGTGCTGGCGCTTGCTCCGCTGGGCAAGAAGAGCGACGTCAGCTTCATCCTCGACAAGAAGAAGGTCCAGAACGCCCCTGAGAACATGCGGGTCGAGCAAGCGCACTATGTCGGCACCGACAACAAGGGACAGCAGTTCACTATGATCGCCAACCGGGCGATCCAGCCAAGCTCGGAAGTACCGATCGTCGACATATGGGGAATGTCGGCGCGCCTGAATCTCGCCCAAGGGCCGCTGCTCATCGGCGCCCATAACGGTCGTTACAATCTCGATACCCAAAAGGTCATGATCGACGGCCCCGTGAATGTGAGGGGCGGCGATGGATACAAACTCGCCACCCGCGACGTGACGGTCGACTTGAAGCAGCGTCAGCTTACGAGCGCGGGCGCGGTTGCGGGAGCGATGCGGCTTGGCCAGTTTCAAGCCGGACAACTCCACGCCGATCTCGGCGACCGGACGGTCGTGCTCGACCACGGTGCTCGCTTGAAAATCGTGCAGGGGGCGGTCAGATGATGGCTGTGCGCTTTTTTGGCATCATCCTTGCACCGCTGATCGGCCTCACTGCTGTCGGGGCGACGACCTCGCTTGCCCAAGTGAAGCAGGAACAGCCGCGTTCTGCGCTCGGCGGCCACAATACCAACGCGCCGGTCGACGTCACTTCGGACCGAATCGAGGTGCAGGACCGCGCGGACAGGGCCGTGTTCTCGGGGAACGTCCATGTCATTCAGGCCGACCTCACGCTGGATACGGATCGGCTGACGGTCGCTTATTCGGGCGGCCAGGGTTCGAGCGGGCTGCAGATCAACCGACTCGACGCGGCGGGCGGAGTGGTCGTTCACAGCCCGTCGGAAACCGCGAAAGGCGACATTGGAGTCTACGATCTCGACCGCAAGCTCATCACGTTGATCGGCAATGTCCAGCTGACACGGGAGAACAACCGGGTGAACGGATCACGGCTCGTCATCGACTTGAACTCGGGCCGGGCCGTGGTCGACGGGGGGCCGCCGGGCGTTAACTCGAGCGGTGGCCGGGTAACCGGCCATTTCACGGTCCCGCAGAAGCAGAAGTCCCAGCAGCCGCAACCGCAAAAGCAGTCGAAATAGCCGCCATGAACGAGGCAATGACCTTCGCCCGGCCCTCGAATGAGGCGCAGCAGGTGAACGGCGGCCTCGAAGTTCGCTCGATCGCCAAGTCCTACGATCGCCGCGCGGTGCTTCACGACGTATCGCTCGACGTGCACCGCGGCGAAGTCGTCGGCCTGCTCGGGCCCAACGGCGCCGGCAAGACGACGTGCTTTTATTCGGTCATGGGATTGGTGAAGCCGGACAGCGGCCGCATTTTCCTGGACGGCCAGGACATCACAGAGCTGCCGATGTATCGGCGCGCGATCCTCGGCCTCGGCTACTTGCCGCAGGAAACATCGATCTTCCGCGGCATGTCGGTCGAGGAAAACATCATGGCCGTGCTCGAGGTCGCCGAGCCGAACCGTGAGGCGCGCCGCGCCCGGCTCGAGCGGCTGCTCGGCGAGTTCGGACTGACGGCTCTGCGGGATTCGGCGGCAATGGCACTTTCGGGCGGTGAGCGACGGCGCTGTGAAATTGCTCGGGCGCTTGCGGCGGAGCCGAGCATCATGCTTCTGGATGAGCCGTTCGCCGGAATCGACCCGATCTCCATCGCCGACATCCGCGAGCTGGTTCGCGAGCTCAGGAGCCGCGATATCGGCGTGCTCATCACCGACCACAATGTCCGCGAGACGCTCGACATCGTCGACCGCGCCTGCATCATCTACGACGGACAGGTCCTGTTCGCTGGTACTCCCGAAGCGTTGGTCGCCGACCAGGAGGTCAGGCGCCTGTACCTCGGCGAGAGCTTCGCGCTGTAACGAATCCTGGTCATGGGCCTGGGCCCCTCCCTAAGCATCCGCCAATCGCAGCAGCTGGTCCTGACGCCCCAGCTCCGCCAGGCGATCCAGCTGCTCCAGCTCAGCAACCTGGAACTGGACGGCTTCATTGCGGAGGAACTCTCGAAGAACCCGCTGCTCGAAGCGCGGTCCGATGAACCCGATGAGCAGCCGGTAGCCGATTTCGCCGGCGACGATTCGGACAGCGACGAGGCCCCGGACGATCCCGGGGCCGACGACCTCATCAAGGGACAGGCCGACGACGACCGGCCGCTCGACGTGGACTGGCAGTCGGAGGCGCTGGAGACCGACAGCTTTTCCGACGTCGTGACGTCAGGCGGGGGCGAGGAAGGCTTCGATTTCGAGCGGGTCCAATATGCCGCCGCCTCGCTTTCTGAGCATCTCATCGACCAGCTCCACGGCCAGAGCGGCGCCTTGGGCGACCTCGCCCGGATCATCGCCGAAACGCTCGACGAGACCGGCTATCTCTCCGTTCCGCTCGAGCAGATCGCCGATCTGTCGGGCGCGCCCCTGCCGCTCCTGGAAGCTGCGCTCGTGGTCGTGCAGGGGCTCGATCCGGCGGGTGTCGGTGCCCGCTCGCTTGCTGAATGCCTTGCGCTGCAGGCCAAGGCGGCCGACCGTTACGACCCGGCGATGGCGCGGCTGATCGACAATCTCGACCTGCTGTCGAAGGGCCGCACCGCGGACCTCAAGCGCATCTGCGGAGTCGATGACGAGGATCTCGCCGACATGGTTCGCGAGCTTCGGGCCTACGACCCAAAGCCAGGATGCCAGCTGTCGGGAGCAGGTTCAGCGGACGTGACGCCCGACGTGTTCGTTCGACCGACCCGCGCCGGCTTCGCGGTCGAGCTCAATCAGGCGACGCTGCCGCGTCTCCTCGTCAACCGCCGCTACTATCAGGAGTTGAAGTCGGGGCCGCAGGACAAGGGCTCGAGAGCATGGCTCAGCGAATGCCTGCAGAGCGCCAACTGGCTTGTAAAGGCGCTCGACCAGAGGGCGCGGACCATCGTGAAGGTGGTCTCGGAGATCGTGAAGCGGCAACAGGGATTCTTCGAGCGCGGCGTCTCGGCGATGAAACCCATGACGCTGCGCGAAGTGGCCGAGGCGATTGGAATGCACGAATCGACCGTCAGCCGGGTGACGTCGAACAAATACCTGCTCTGCGACCGCGGCCTTTACGAGCTCAAATATTTCTTCGGCTCGGGCGTTCAGTCGGCCGAAGGCGACGGTGCCGCCGCCGAAGCGGTCAAGGCGGCCATCAGGCAATTGATCGACGCGGAAAGCGACATCCTCAGCGACGACGCCATCGCGGGCCTGCTGAAGAACAAGGGCTTCGACCTCGCTCGCCGGACGGTCGTCAAATATCGCGAGTCGATGGGAATCGGCTCTTCGATCCAGCGGCGCCGGCTTAGGAAGATCGCCGGCTAGCCGCTCACGCGCGCCCAGATGGGCAAATGGTCGGAGGCACGGCGCGCAGCGGCGCTCATGTGAACTCCGGCAGCTTCGATGCTGAGATTTTTGTCGACGATGATGCGGTCGAGCTGGGCCACGGGATGACGGGCGTGGAAGCTTGGACCGGTCGGAGCGATGTGGAAATCCGAATCGAGCTCGTTGAGACAGCCGGCGGCGGTGCGCCATTCGTTGGTATCGCCCATCAGCACCGTAGGCATCTTCTGCTGGCGTCCCTCGATCGCGCTGAGGATCGCGCGCATCTGCCGCCGCCGCCACAGGCCGGAGAGGTCGAGGTGCATGCCGATGACCCTCAACGGGCGGTCGTCGATCAGAAGCTCAGCCATCACCGCTCCGCGCGGCTCGAGGGTCGGCAAGTCGAGCGCGGCGCAGGCGATCACCCCGATGTGGCGCTTCACCAGGATCGCATTGCCGTGCCAACCGATGTTGCGCGTATCGACCTTGAGCAACCGGTCCGCATGCTTGCGCGCCCGATCGAACATGCGCTTGTGGCGGACTCCCAGGTGGACCGCCTTGTAGAGGCCGTGGCTATCGATCAATTCGTGCGGCACCGTCGAGCCTCGCCCACCGATGCGCTTATCCGCCTCCTGGAGCGCGACGATGTCGGCGTCGATCTCCTGCAGAACCTTGAGCACACGATGCGGGTCGCGTTTGCCATCGAGGCCAACCGCCTTGTGCATGTTGTAGCTCGCCAGCGTGATGCAGGGGCTGCCGCTCATGCCGTCGCCAATAGCCGTTGGTGCTGAATGGTTCCTAGACGTCGAGGTTGGCGACGCTGAGCGCGTTGTCCTGGATGAATTCGCGGCGCGGCTCGACGACGTCTCCCATGAGGCGTGTGAAGATCTCGTCGGCGACGTCCGCCTGTGCGACTTCAACGCGAAGCAGGGACCGGTTGGCCGGGTCGAGAGTCGTTTCCCACAGCTGCTCGGCGTTCATTTCGCCAAGGCCCTTGTAGCGCTGGATCGACAGGCCCTTGCGCCCAGCGGCGAGCACCGCGTCGAGCAACTCAGAAGGCCGCGTGACCGTCACCGGCTTACCTTTAGTGTCGACCGCGGCCTCTTCGGCGGGCTCGTCACCTTCGGCTTCGGGGACCGGCTCCTGCTCGACCGCCGCGCCCTTCTTGAGCGTGAGAAGGGTCGACGGCCGGGCGTAAGCGGAGGCCTGCTCCCTGGCCAGCGTGTCCAGCTTGCGCGCTTCGGCGGAGACGAGGAAGCTCGGCTCGACGATGTAAGCGTCCGTCACCCCACGCCACAGGCGCCTCAGCAGATAGCCGCCCTCGGCTGCGAGCTCGCCCGACCAGCTTGCCTCCGGATCGCCCCTGTTCAGCCATTCGGCCACCTTCGCGACCGCTTTTGCCTTGCCGTCCCCGTCTAGGCCGGGCTTGAGGGCGCTGTTGATCGCCAGCGCTTCGATCAATCGCGGGTCATATTTGCGCGGCGCATAGCCCATCAAAGTGCGCATCCGCCGGGCGTGGTCGACCATCGTTTTCAGGTCGTTGCCGCTACGCTGCCCTTCCGGAGTGTCGAAAACCAGGCCTTCGAGCCCGGCCTCTTCGAGATAATCGTCGAGCGCCGCGTCGTCCTTGAGATAGACCTCGGACCGGCCGCGAGCGACCTTGTAGAGCGGAGGCTGGGCGATGAATAAATGTCCGTGCTCGATGAGCTCGGGCATCTGGCGATAGAAGAAGGTCAGCAGGAGCGTGCGGATATGGGCGCCGTCGACGTCGGCGTCCGTCATGATCACAATCTTGTGGTAGCGCAGCTTTTCCAGGTTGAACTCCTCACGCCCGATCGACGTTCCGAGCGCCTGGATCAGCGTACCGATTTCCTTCGAGCCGAGCATTCGATCGAACCGCGCCCGTTCGACGTTCAGGATCTTGCCCTTCAAGGGAAGGATCGCCTGGTTGTGCCGGTTTCGGCCCTGCTTGGCCGAACCGCCGGCGCTGTCGCCCTCGACCAGGAACAGCTCGCTGAGCGCGGGATCGCGCTCCTGACAGTCTGCAAGCTTGCCAGGGAGTGAGGCGATTCCCATCACCGACTTCCGACTTGCTTCGCGGGCCTTGCGCGCCGCTTCACGGGCCGCGGCCGCATCGATGACCTTCTGAATGATTGAGCGCGCATCGCCAGGATGTTCTTCCAGCCACTCGGTCATCTTGTCGCTCATCAGGCTTTCGAGGGGCTGACGTACCTCGGAGCTGACCAGCTTGTCCTTCGTCTGGCTGCTGAACTTGGGATCCGGAAGCTTGACCGAGACGATCGCGGTGAGGCCTTCACGCATGTCCTCGCCGGTCAGCGTCACCTTTTCCTTTTTCAGCATCCCCGACTTTTCGGCGTAGTTGTTGATCGTGCGGGTCAGCGCCGCGCGGAATGCCGCCATGTGGGTGCCGCCGTCACGCTGCGGGATGTTGTTGGTGAACGGAAGGACGTTCTCGTAATAGCTGTCGTTCCATTCCAACGCGACGTCGATGCCGATGCCGTCGCGTACGGCCGAGATCGCGATCGGCTCGGGAAAGAGCGGGCTCTTGGCGCGGTCGAGCCATTTGACGAAGGCCGCGATTCCGCCCTCGTAATAAAGCTCATGCTCGACGCGATCCTCGTGCCGGGCGTCGGCAAGGATGAGGCGGACGCCGGAGTTGAGGAACGCCAGCTCGCGATAGCGGTGCTCGAGGAGCTCGAAGTCAAACTCGATGATTTTGAAAGTTTCGGGGCTGGGGAGGAAGGTGACGCGAGTCCCCTTCTTCCCCTCGGGCGCCTTGTCGACGACCTTGAGCGGCGCTTCGGCGTCGCCGTGACGGAAGCGCATGAAATGCTCCTCGCCGTCGCGCCAGATGGTGAGGTCCAGCCACTCGCTAAGCGCATTGACGACGCTGACGCCGACGCCGTGGAGGCCGCCCGATACCTTGTACGCATTGTCGTCGGACGTATTCTCGAACTTACCACCGGCGTGGAGCTGGGTCATGATGACCTCGGCCGCTGAGACTCCCTCCTCGGCATGGATGCCGGTCGGAATGCCGCGGCCATTGTCCTCGACGCTGACCGAGCCGTCGGGGTTGAGCTGGATCAGGATCCGGTCGCAGTGCCCCGCAAGAGCCTCGTCGATGGCATTGTCCGAAACCTCGAACACCATGTGGTGAAGCCCCGATCCGTCATCGGTATCGCCGATGTACATTCCGGGGCGCTTGCGCACCGCGTCGAGGCCCTTGAGCACCTTGATACTCTCGGCGCCGTAAGAATTCTGATTGGGGTCGGTTGCCATAGTCCAGATATAGGGATTTGCGCGGGGAAGTCACGTGCGCGCGCGTGCGCGCACGCGGGAGGCCATCGAGAGACCGAAGGCGCTTTTCTCGAAATCAGCCGCCGCAGCGGCGCGTCACCGGCTGATGCAAGTAGGACGCGCCGTTCGCTGCGGTGCTTGTCAGCCCTGGGCGCGGCGGGGGCCGCCGGGTCGCCGCGGGCGCCCGTGGAACTTGCGACTGGGCTGGCCGCCATTGGGTCGATAGCCGCCGCTCCGCTCGTTCCGCTGCGGCTGACCGCCTTCCGGACGGCGCTCCGTTCCCGCTTCGCGGTAAGCTTCGGGACGGTATGAAGACTGACCTTCGCGGCGGGGCTGCGACCGGTCGTCACGGCGCTGGCCGTTGTGGTCCTGCGCGCCCGAGCGATGGGCACCGTGCCCTTCGGCCCGTTGAGGATGACGCTGCGGACCGGTGTTGCGGTTGCGGCGCTGCTGCCCATCGTGGCGGCGATCGGCCTTTGTCGCGGGGCCGCGACCGCGCTCCGGGCGGGCCTCGACCGGCGGCTTGAGGCGCTTGAACGCTTCGGCGCTGGCCATGAAGTCCGCAGGTAGCGGCAGGATCGGCAGGCGCTGGCGCGTCGTACGCTCGATGTCACGAAGATTGCCGCGCTCATCCGGCGCGCAGAACGCGATTGCAATGCCGTCCGCGCCGGCGCGCGCGGTGCGGCCGATGCGGTGGACATATTGCTCCGGAACATCGGGCAGGTCGAAGTTCACCACATGGCTGACGCCCGGGATGTCGATCCCGCGCGCTGCGATATCGGTGGCGATGAGAACCCTGGTCTCACCCGACTTGAACGCAGCCATGGCGCGCTCGCGCTGGGCCTGGCTCTTGTTGCCGTGGATCGCGCCGGCAGGGATGCTGGCGGCGGCCAGCTGCTTCACGATCTTGTCGGCGCCATGTTTGGTGCGGCTGAACACCAAAGCCCGCTCGATGGGGCTGTTCTGGAGGTAGAGGGCGAGCAGCGCCGCCTTCTCCGTCTGGTTCACCATCGTCACGCTTTGGTCGATGCGTTCGACCGTCGTGGCAGTCGGAGTCACCGACACTTCGGCCGGGTTGGTCAGATATTTGTCGGCCAGCTCCTTGATCGCCCTCGGCATGGTAGCCGAGAAGAACAGGGTCTGCCGCTTGGGTGGTACGAGCGCGACGATCCGCTTCAGCGCATGGATGAAGCCGAGGTCGAGCATCTGGTCGGCCTCATCGAGGACGAGGATCTCCAGCTCGCGGAGACTGAGCGCACGCTGGTCGATCAGGTCCAGGAGGCGCCCCGGCGTCGCGACGAGGACGTCGAGTCCGCGAGCGACGGTGCGGACGCTCTTGTGGTTGGGAACGCCGCCGAAGATCACGCCGACGGAGAGGCGCATGAACCTGCCATAGGCTTCGGCGCTAGCCGCGATCTGCGAGGCGAGCTCGCGCGTCGGTGCGAGGACCAGCATGCGGATCTGGCCGGGCTTGGGGATCTGGCGATTGGCCGACAGGCGGTCGAGCGAGGGCAGCATGAAGGCCGCCGTCTTGCCGGTGCCCGTCTGGGCAATGCCGAGCAGGTCGCGGCCGGTGAGGACGGTCGGGATGGCCTGAAGCTGGATCGGGGTCGCCTGCGAATAGTCCTTCGCGGCGAGCGCATCGAGCAGGGGCTTCGAAAGCCCGAGGGAATGAAATGACAAATGAAATACCTTGAAATGAGCCGGGACGCGCGCAGCGAAGCGCGCGTCGGCGGCGGGGTAAAAAGCACCCCCGCGTGAATTGGGATGAGGTTGGTCGAGGCGCGGGCTCAATCCCACAGGATCGATCACGCCGCTTGTTCAAAGCGCCTCGTGTTGCAGTGCAATATAGAGAGAAAGCCTAAGAAGTCCACCTCATGCGGGATTCGCGTGTCCCGGCTCGACATGGAAACGTGAGGCGGAGCCGATTCCGTCGAACAATGCTGCCTCGGTCGCGGTCATCCACACCTGGCCGCGCCCATCCAGTCGAGCGAACAGTGCAGCGCGGCGTTTGGGGTCGAGATGCGCGGCGACTTCGTCGAGAAGAAGGAGTGGGGGTTCGCCGCAACGGTCGGAGACCAGCTCGGCATGGGCGAGGACGAGGCCGAGGAGGAGCGCCTTCTGCTCGCCTGTCGAGGAACTTGCCGCGGGCATTTGCTTGGCGCGGTGGAGAACGGCGAGATCCTGGCGATGCGGGCCTTCCGTCGCGCGACCTGCCGCTGCATCGCGCTGGCGGTTGGCGCGCAGCTCGGCGCCGAGATCGCCTGCTTCGAAGCCTTCCAAGGCGATTCCTGCACGCGCGAATTCATCGTCGGGAGCGGCGGCAAGGCGCTCGTCCAATGCGGCGACGGTGCGCCTTCGTGCGTCGGCGATCGCGGCTCCATGTTCGGCCATCGCCGCTTCGAGCGATGCAAGCCACGCATCGTCCCGGCATTCGTCGGCAAGCAGCTTGTTGCGGGCCCGCATGGCGGCGTCGTAGCGGGTGGAATGGTGGGCATGGCCCGGCTCCAGCGCGAGCACGAAGCGGTCGAGAAAGCGCCGGCGCTCGCCCGCGCTGCCGGTGAACAAGCGGTCCGTCGCTGGCGTCAGCCAGAGGACCGACAGCCATTCAGAAAGGCTGTTCACAGATGCCGGTGCGCCGTTGATCCGGACTTGCCTGCGTTCGGGAGCGGGAGGGAGCGTCCCGGTCCCGAGGTCCGTATCGCCGAAACGGGAAGCGACTGCCCAGCCGCCGCTGCCGCCCTGGCGGGCCACGTCGGAGAGAGGAACGCCGCGAAGGCCGCGTCCAGGCGCAAGCAGCGACACCGCTTCGAGGAGGTTGGTCTTCCCGGCGCCATTCTCTCCGAAAAGAAGGACGAAGCCGGGACCCGGTTCGATCGTCGCCGCGGCGTAGGATCGGAAATCGGTGAGCGTGAGGCGGCTGACGGGCACGAATGTGCGTCTAGCCTTTACTGCTCCCGTCGGTCGATGACTTCGTAATGGGCGGCGCGGTCGTCGAAGCTGTTGAGGACCGCGCGCGCCTCCATGGGCACATGGCTGACGGTGTAATCCTCGCCCATGAAGTTGCGGATCGCGTCGACGCTGTCGAACCACATCAGGGTCTGGAACTCGATCTCGCCGCCGAGGTCTCGCTTCATCAGGTCGACGTGCCGGAAGCCAGGAATCTTCCGTGCTTCGATCGCCGGAATCACCTCCATGCGAACGACCCGCTCATAAGCGGCGGCATCTTCCGGCGTCGTCCAACCGCGCCAGAGACGGCAGATCATCAGACCCGCATCGGCATCAGCACGTAGAGTGCGTTCGACTTGTCGTTTTCGCGCAGCAACGTCGGCGCCGCGGCATCGGCAAGGTGGACCTCGACCGTGTCGCCGTCGATCTCGCTCAGGATGTCGAGCAGGTAGCGCGCGTTGAAGCCAATCTCGAGCCCGTCGGAGCCATAGTCGGCCGGAAGCTCCTCGGTCGCGACCCCGTTCTCCGGCGAGGTTACCGACAGCGTGACCTTGTCGCGGTCGACGCTCATCTTCACCGCGCGCGTCTTTTCGCTGGCGATGGTCGAAACGCGGTCGACGCCGGCCGAGAAGCTCTTGGGATCGAGCTTCAGGAGCTTGTCATTCGCAGTCGGAATGACCCGGTTGTAATCGGGGAAGGTGCCGTCGATCAGTTTGCTGGTCAGGATCGCGCTGCCGAGGCCGAATCGGATCTTAGTCGGCGACATGGAAATCTCGACCGTTCCCTCGAGCTCTTCGAGCAGGCGGTAGAGCTCGTTGACCGCTTTGCGCGGGACGATCACGTCGGGCATTCCATCGGCACCGTCCGGACGCGACACGGTAATTCGGGCGAGGCGATGGCCGTCGGTCGCTGCTGCGCGCAGCTGCTCATCGACGACGTGAAAGAAGATTCCCATCAGATAGTAGCGGGTCTCCTCGCTCGATATTGCGAAGCGAGTCTTCTCGATGATCTCGCGCAGGGTTGCCGCGGGAAGCTCAAAGCGCGTCGGGAGGTCGCCCTCGGCAATCACCGGGAAATCGTCGCGCGGGAGCGTCGAGAGATTGAAGCGCGAGCGGCCGGCGATGACCTGCATCTTGCCTTCCGCGGCGGTCAGCTCGACCTGGCTGCCCTCCGGCAGCTTGCGCACAATGTCGAAGAAGGTGTGAGCCGAGACTGTAGTCGCACCGGCTTGCGAGACGTTGGCCGGGATCGTCTCGTCGACCTGGAGGTCGAGGTCGGTCGCCATGAGGCGAAGCGACCCGTCCTCGCGCGCTTCCATCAGCACGTTAGAAAGAATGGGAATGGTGTTGCGGCGCTCGACGACCGACTGGACGTGGCCCAGGCTCTTCAGAAGGACCGCCCGCTCAATCGTCGCTTTCATCGCTTAAAGCCCCATCGTCCGCACGCGTAACGGCACGGTTATAGCGAGCCGTTCCGCGCGCGGAAGTGGTCTAGTTGGCGAAAGCGCTTACTTTCCGGCCTTCTGTCCAACCGCGGGGGCGTTGGCTGCCGGCTGCTTCGCCGGCATCAGAACGCCATCGAGCTCGTGGACGACGCCGTTCGAATATTGCTCATCGCCCTTGGTAATCGTGGCTTTGTGACCGGCGGAGTCGGTGATCACGGTGTTGCCGCCTTCCTTGGTGGCGGTGAGCGTGCCACCGCCCATCGTCGCAAGGGGAGCCTTACCCTTGCCGGCATCGATCGCCTTGTCGATGTCGGCAACGAGAACGGTGCCGGGAAGGACCAGGTTGGTGATGATTCCCGTCAGCTGGGCACGGTTACCGGGGCTGGTGTCGAACGTGCCCGAGGGCGCCTGGCCGATCGCGGCGTCGGTCGGGACGAACACGGTATAGGGACCCGGCCCGGCGAGAGTCTGGTCGAGACCCGCGGTCTTGGCCGCCGCCATGAACTGACTGCCTGCCGGCAGCCCCTGAGCGATGGTCTTGTTGCCGGCTGCCTTCTGAGCCTGTGAAGACTGAACGTTGGTCGGGCTGTTGCCGCCGCCATTACCGTTCTTGTTGCAGGCGCTGACCGATAGCAATGCGGTCGCTGCGGCTGCGAGCGCGAGTGCATGACTTCTCATGCGCTGGGCCTCCTTTTAATGGTTTTGGAAACGAAATGGCCCGGCGAAGGATGGGTTCCATCCGCCGGGCCAAAGTTCATCCGATCAGGGACGCTCCGACGCCCTCAGGTCAGGAGCGACGCAACGATCGCAGTCACCAGCTGCGTCGCCGGATTGACCTGATAGATGTAGCCGTTGTTGTAACGGTACCAGGCGTCCGGCGTGTCGTAGTAGGTGCTGCGGTAGGCCATCGGCACGTTGTACATGCCGTAGCCCATCGGCAACGGCTGCCCGACCGCGAAGCCCGGCGACGTCAGCGCTGCGACCGACGTGATCAGGCTGCTCGACGTATCATACTGGTAGATCGCTCCGGGCGCATACCAGTAGGAATAATCGGCCGTCGGATAGTACATGCTGCGATACTGCATCGGCAGGTTGTAGTAGCTGTATGCCGAAGGCAGCATCTGTCCGACGCCGTAGCCGCCCGCATAGGTCGGAATGACGTTCACGACCATGCCGGTGTAGCAATCGACCTGGTAGACGACGCCATAGGCATAGCGGCTGCACAGGTTCTGATAGCCATAGCCGTAGCCGCCGTAAGCGCCGTAGCTGGCGGGGTAGAAGCTATTGAGCCCGTAGTAGCTGGGCACATAGCTGTTCATATACGGCTGCGGCAGATAAGTGCCCGGCAAGTAACCGCCCGCAAGAAGCGGGATCAGCGCGTTGATCAGGCTGCTTCCGCGGTCGACCTGATACAAATAGCCGCCGCCGTACTGGTAATAGTAGTTGGGCGTATCCGGATAGAGGTAGCTCACCGACTGCGGCAGCGCGCTCAGCGTGACGAAGTTGTTGACGTCCCTGACCGGCTCTCCGACGAACCTGACCGCCTCGGCCGGCGCGACGAACCGCGTGCGCGGATTCATGTCGAGAGTGCGCGCGATCCTGCTGTTACGGAAAAGGTCGGCGTTGGCGATGCGGTCGGCACGGAGCGCCTGACGATCCGCAAGCAAGTTACGAGTCGCCATCTGGCGTTCGCCGCGCATCTGCTGGCGCTGGGCCATCATGTCCTGCTGCCGCGCCTGGCGATCGAACCGAAGCTGATCGCGGTTCGCGATCTGGCTATCGCCCCGATTGGCACGATTCATCTGAACCTGGTGACGATCGGCCAACCGGTTTTGCGCCTGGGCGCGATTCTCTCGGACCTGCTGACGGTCGGCCATCCGGGCCTGCACGTTCGACCGATTGGTCCGGACCTGCTGGCGTTCCGCCATGCGAGCCTGCGCTTGATGGCGCGGCTGCTCGCGCTGTGTCACGCGAGTCTGCTGGCGTTCGATGCGCTGCGGCCGTGCCTGCTGATGCTGCGCGCGCGCTTGGCGTTGCTCGGCCGAAGCGAAGCGCTGCTGGTGCTGCATTCGCGGCGCGGAAACCGTCTGGCGCTGAGCGGCGAAGCCACCGCCACCGCCACCGCCTTGGCGCGCCGCAGCCTGGGCATGACGGCCGGCACCACCGCCGCCGCCGCCACGACTGACTTGATTGGTCTGGCGGTCGTTTCCGCCATGACCGCCGTGAGGCCCCGCATTCGCCGGGGCTGCGATCGCCAGCGCGGCGACGCCGGCTGCGAGAAAGACCCTGGTCATCACAATTTCTCCTTCGAACGGCAACAACGGCCCGTTCGACACACCGTTCCAACCGTTAAACGGATGGAACCTGCGTTCTACCGCACCAGCGTGAACCTGAAATTGCTTGATTGTTCAGACAGTTAGATCACGAAACTTGAATATCGTCCTCGACCCAGTCCGAACGCAAGGATTTCACCGCCGCGAGCATGAGGATCGTTGCGAGCAGATAGAAGCCGACAACCGAAACGGCCGCGTAGCGCAGTGCCTCGGTTCCGAAACGGCCCTTGAAGGCGGTCGAAAGCGCCCCGATCAGCGTCGGTCCGAGGCCGAGGCCGATGAGGTTATTGATGAGGAGGAAGCTCGCCGAGGCGGTCGAACGCATCGGCCGCGGAACGAGGTGCTGGACGGCAGTCGCGACCGGTCCCAGCCACAGGATGTTGAGCGCATTGGGAACCAACAGGAGCAGCCATGCGAGCGGCGCATTGCCCGACATCAGGCCAAGCGCAAAGGTCGGCGCCGTGACGAGCCAGGCGATCGCGGGCAGCCATCCATACCAACGGCGGTCGCCGCGCCCGAGGCGGTCGGCAAACCATCCACCCGCATAGACGCCGGTGACCCCGCCGATCAGGAACAGCGAAGCGAGGAACTGGCCGCGTGCGATGAGCGACAGGCCGAAGCTGCGCTCGAGCACCGACGGCGTCCAGACCGCGAGGCCGTAGCCCGCGAGCGAGCTGCACGACGAAGCCAGGGCCATGAGCCAGAAGCTGCGCTTCCGGGCCACGATGGCGAAGGTGCGGGTGAGGGGCGTCCGCTCCGATACGGCCCGCTCGTCCCTCGGAACGTCGCGGACAAAGATCAACATCAGCGGCGCGAGGATGATGCCCGCGACGCCCATGGCGATGAAGGCGGCCCGCCAGTTGACGAGGGCGGCAAGGTAGGCGCCGATCAGCGTGCCTCCCGCAAGGCCGAGGGGAATGCCGAGCGAGAAGGTGGCGATGGCTCGGGCGCGGCGCTCGGGCGGGAAATAATCGGCGATGAGCGCATAGGAAGGGGCGACGCCTCCCGCCTCGCCGACGCCGACGCCGAGGCGATAGAGGAACAGCTGGCCGAACCCCACCGCGCTGCCGCACAAAGCGGTGAAGCCGCTCCACACCGCGAGAGAACCCGCAACGACCCAGCTGCGGCGCGTCGCATCGGCAAGCAGCGCCAACGGAATCCCGAGTAGCGAATAGAGCAAGGCGAAGGCGAGGCCGCCGATAGTCCCGAACTGCGCGTCCGTGAGCTTCAGGTCGGCGATGATCGATCCCGCGAGGATCCCAAGGATCTGCCGGTCGAGGAAGTTGAAGATGTAGGCGATGAGAAGCAGCGTCAGCACGAGCGATGCGCTCCGCCGCGGTGCGGAGACATCGCTCAAGAAAGATCTCCGAGGAGCGCAAGGAGACGGTCGACGTCGGAATCGTCATGGTAGATCGAGAATCCGATGCGAAGCACGTCGGCCCTAACGTCGGTGATGCAGTTCCGCTTCTTCAGCTCTTCGTGCCAGCGCGCCGCGTTCGGCGTTCGGAAGGCGAGGAATCGCGAATGCGGCGCCGCGTCGAGCGGGTTGAGAAGCTCGGCATTGCCGAGCGCTGTCGATTCGCTGCGCTCGACCAGCTGGCCCTGAAGGTCCACGACATAGGCGGCGATGCGCGCCGTCGTCAGGCCATTCTCCAGCAGCATCCGCTGTACTGCGTTGAAGCGATAAAGGGCCGAAGGATCGAATGTCGCTCCCAGAAAGCGCCGCGCATCCTTCGCGTAGCCAACGCTGCCGGGCGGCAGCTCCAGGTCCTCGAATTCGGCATACCAGCCGGTAACGGGTGGGCGTGGACCGAAGCCGGCCGGCGCGTGGAGGAATGCGCACCCCTCCCCCGCCATCGCATATTTGTACCCGCCGCCGAGATAGAAAGCGCTGCTAGCGGCCTCGGGACCGAACGGCTCGTCGATGGCCATGAAGGCATGATAGCCGTCGACCACCACCCACGGACCGTCGGGCCGCGCGAGCGCCGCCAGCTCGCTGACCCCATCGAAAATTCGGCCGCTGCCGAACATGACCTGGCTGACGAGGATGAGATCGTGACCGCCGGCCGAGGCCGCGTCTAGGAAGCGGCTGGAGAAACTGTCGGCCGGCTCGGCCGCAACTGCGTCAAGCGCGATCCAGCCCGCTTCCGCCCAGCGCACCAACTGCCGGCGTGCGCTGTGAAACTCTCCATCGCTGGTCAGGACTCGAAGCGGCCCACTGCTCTTGGCCGGCGCCGCGGTGACGAGCCGGATCAGGAAGTCATGCGTGTTCGACGAAAAGACGATCGCCGATGCATCTCCACTCGCCAGCTCATCAGCGACGTGGGCCTGTGCCTCGGGCCACACTTCGCCCATGACCTTGTCCCACTTGCGGTCGGCGAGCCGCGCCGCATCGTTCCAGGCGGCGATCTGGCCCGCGAAACTCGCGTCGGGCCACAGATGATGGCTGTGCGCTGCAAAGTGCAGCCGATCGGGATCGGCCGAAAGGCTCCGCGAGAACAACGGCTTGAAGGTCAAAGAGCCGTCCTCAGGGACCACAGCTCGGGGAAGACGCGCTTGTCGAGGGTCGAGCGTAAATAGGGCGCGCCGGCGGAGCCGCCGGTGCCGCGCTTGTTGCCGATGATCCGTTCGACGGTGAGGACATGTTTGTGCCGCCAGCTTGCAAGGGCGTCGTCGATGTCGACGAGCTTTTCGGCCAGTTCGTAAAGCTCGAACCAGCGCTCTTCGTCGCGATAGACCTCGAGCCATGCTGCGGCGAGCGCCTCGACCGAGCGGTCGCCGACGTCGAACCCGGCGCGGGTGAGCGCGTCGATCGCGGAATCGCGAAGGCTCGGTTCGCGTAGCGCGGCTTCGAGCCGAGCATGGCCTGGACTGCCCACCGGATGCTGCTCAAGAAATGCGGGGTTCTTCAGACCAAGCCGGAACTCGATCTCGCGGAACTGCTCCGACTGAAAGCCGGAGCTCGTCCCCAGCACGTCCCGAAACTTGAGGTAATCGACGGGGGTCAGCGTGGACAGCACGTCCCAAGACAAGGTCATGACCGCCTGGATCCGACTGATCCTCGCCATCGCCTTATAGGCTTCGGCGAAGCGGTCCTCGCGGATGAGCTGGATGGCGAGACGCAGTTCGTGGAGCATCTCCTTCATCCACAGTTCCTTCGTCTGGTGGATGACGATGAACAGCATTTCGTCATGAAGGTCGGAGAGGGGCTGCTGGGCCGACAGGAGCTGGCCGAGCTTCAGATAGGCGGCATAGGTCATGCCGGCGGGCGTCGCGGTCATGGCCCGCGGCTTAGGGGAAACAACCGCGCGGCGGAAGCGCCCGGGGCGCGACTGCCGCCGGTTACTGCGGCCCGCCGCCGCCGCCGTAGCCCGGCATGCCCGCCGAGCCGACCGAACCGATGTTTCCGAACAGCTCGTCGAAGAAGCTCTTCTTGCGCCCGAGCGTCGGAGTCTGCCGGCCCGAAGGATCGAGATTGAGGACAAGCTCCTTACCGCTGCGCTGCATCGAGGCTACATTGCCCGCCTGGTCGAAGCGGACGAGCAGCACCTGCTCGCGCGTCACCCGCGGATTGCGGAAGGCGAGCTGGTTCGTGTCGCGCGAGACATAATACCAGTCATTCGGCGTGAACTGGCCGGCGAGGGTCGGGCTGCCGAGCAGCTTCTGGACCGAATCCTTGTTGTCGACGCCGGGCTGGATCGAGCTTGCGACCTGCGGGTCGAGGACGGCACCCTTGTGTGCACGATTGCTCGCGCAGCCGGCAGCGAGCGCGCCGAGAAGAACAATCGTAGAGATCCTGAACAAGCCGAACTTCATGCCTTCGTGATTCCTTCCTGGGGCGAGCGGCCCTTCCGGATTTGCGCGTCTTGCATGCCGGCGCGAGGACCTCAATATGCCCGCAGCGGCAAAGCGCAAGCCTGCGGCTCGCCCAAGCACAAGGGACCTATGCTCGACTTCCTGTTCCGGAGATTAACGGCCGATGCCAGGCGCGGTGCTGAGCTGTTCGATGCGGTGACCGCGCTGGCGCGCCGTCGGCACTGGTATGCGGAAGGCGCGGTCCCGGATACGTTCGACGGCCGGTTCGCTGTGCTTGCGACGCTGACCGCTCTGGTCCTCGTGAGGCTCGAGGCCGACGGCGAGGAAGGCGACAGGGTCTCGGTGGCACTGACCGAGCGGTTCATCGAGGCGATGGAAGCCGAGCACCGCGAGTTGGGGATCGGCGATCCGACGCTCGGCAAGACCGTCCGGAAGCTCGTGGGCTCGCTGGCGCGTCGCACGGATCTGTGGCGCTCTGCGGTCGGGAGCGGCACCGACTGGACCTATGCAACCCGCGAAAGCCTCTACAAGTCCGATGCGTCGGCGCGTGCGCTCGGTCATTCGGCGACGGAGCTGAAGCAGCTTCTGGAGCGCCTCGATCGGGCGAGCCTCGACGACATCGCGCAGGGAAACCTTCCATGACCGACCGTTTCGCTCACCACCTCCGGCTCGATCAGATTCGTGACGGCGAGCGTCTCGACCTCATGGCCGATGAGGACGAACGCCGCTCGATTGCCGAGCGGCTGGCCTTGACGGCACTCGACCGGCTCGAGGCGCATGTGGCGCTGTCACGCACCGGGCCACTTGTTCGCGCAGAGGGGCGCATCGTCGCGACGCTCGAACAATCCTGTGTCGTCACGAGCGATCCCGTCGCATCGCACGTCGATGAGCCGTTCGCCTTGCTCCTCATGCCCGCGCCCGAAAACGCGGGGGCGGACGAGGAAGTCGAGCTCGGTGAAGAGGATTGCGACGTGGTCTTCTACGACGGCGGCTTAATCGACCTTGGAACCGCGATCGCCGACACGCTGGCGCTCAACATCGACCCATATCCGCGAAGCGCGGGCGCCGACGCCGCGCTGAAGGAGGCAGGCGTTCTGACCGAGGAACAGGCGAGTCCGTTCGCGGCGCTGGCGGCGCTCAAGGGGCAAAAGCCGGGCGATTAAAACGGAACGTCGTCGTCGAGGTCGGTGTCGAACGCGGCCGGCTGCGGGCGTGACTGGGTTCGGGTCGAACTACCGCTGCTGCTGCTGCTGCCGCCAGCGCCGAGATCGTCATAATCCTCGTTGAACGAGCCGCGGCCGCCGCCCGAGCCTTCACGACTGTCGAGGAGGACCAGTTCACCGCGGAAACGTTGAAGCACCACCTCGGTGGTGTAGCGGTCGTTGCCGCTATTGTCGGTCCACTTCCGGGTCTGGATCTGGCCCTCGAGATAGACCTTCGAGCCCTTGCGCAGATAATTCTTCGCGACCCGGCCAAGATTCTCGTTGAAGATCACGACCTGGTGCCATTCGGTCTTTTCCTTGCGTTCGCCGGTGGCTTTGTCGCTCCAGCTCTCCGACGTGGCGACTCGGAGGTTCACCACTTCGCCGCCGTTGTTGAGCGAACGGGCCTCGGGGTCCGCGCCGAGATTGCCGACCAGGATCACCTTGTTCACGCCCGCCATGTCACTCTCCTCTTCTCGAAGAGTCGCTATAAACCGAGCGCCACCGCCGTCCAGTAGGTCGCGCCCGCGGCGAGGTAGGCGAGTGCGAAGAGATAGGAGATCATGAACAGCGGCCACTTCCACCCGTTCGTCTCCCGGCGAGTGACGGCAATCGTCGAGATGCACTGCGGAGCGAACACGAACCAGGCAAGGAAGGCGAGCGCGGTAGCTAGCGACCAGCGATGCTGCAGCTTGTCCTCAAGCCTGGTCGCGCCGCCCCGTTCGTCGGGCGAGTCGATGGAATAGACCGTCGCGATCGCGCTGACGGCGACCTCACGCGCGGCCATTGCGGGAAGGAGCGCGAGGCTGATGTCGTGATTGAAGCCGATCGGCTTCACGACGGTCTCGATTCCAGTGGCAATGCGGCCGGCGATTGAGATCTCGCTCTGCTTCTGCCCAGGGCCCGCCTGCGGAATGCTGGCGAGCGCCCACAGAACGATCGTCGTTCCAAGGATGATGGTGCCGGCGCGCTTGAGGAAGATCTGGACCCGGGTGAGCAGCCCGATGACGACGTCCTTAAGCGGCGGCCACTGATATTTGGGAAGCTCCATCATGAAGCCTCCGCCGCCGCCCTTCAGCACGCCGCGGCGAAGGACATAGGCCGCGAGCAGCGCCCCCGTGATCCCGACGATGTAGAGGCCGAACATCACCAGGCCCTGAAGCCCGACGCCCCAAACGACCCGACGATTCGGGATGAAGGCCGAGATGATCAGGGTGTAGACCGGAAGACGCGCCGAACACGTCATCAAGGGCGCGACGAGGATGGTGGTCAGCCGGTCCTTCGGATCGTCGATCGTGCGTGTCGCCATGATCCCGGGCACGGCGCAGGCGAAGCTCGAAAGCAAGGGAATGAATGCGCGCCCCGAGAGGCCGACCCCGTGCATGATTCGGTCCATCAGGAACGCCGCGCGGACCATGTAGCCGGTCCCCTCGAGCAGCAGGATGAAGAAGAAGAGGATCAGAATCTGCGGAAGGAATGTGACCACTGCGCCGACGCCCGCGATCGCGCCATCGACGACGAGCGAGCGCAGGAGGCCCGGCGGAAGCGCGCTGCTCGCAACCCCCGATAGCCACGCGACTCCCGAGGAAATCCAGTCGACCGGCACCTGGCTCCAGGCGAAGACCGCCTGGAACATGACGAACATGATCGCCGCAAGGATGATCGGTCCGAGCACCGGGTGAAGCAGGACGGCGTCAAGCCGGTGGGTCCAGCGGCGGACTGGAGTTTCGCTGATCACAGCCTCGGTCGCGATCTCGCGCGCCCGCCGCTGGAGATGGACGAGGTCGCTCTTCACATGCTTGTGGACGCCGCAGAAGGGCGCGGAGAGCATGTCGTCCACCGCGCCCTGCAGTTCGGCAATGCCGCGACGGCGAACGGCGACGGTCTCGATCACCGGAACGCCGAGGGCCGCCGAGAGCCGATTCGAATCCAGCTCGAGCCCGTCGCGCTTGGCGAGGTCGACCATGTTGAGCGCAATGATCGTGGGCAGCCCGAGCTCGAGCAGCTGAAGCGCGAAGCGGAGGTGATTGTCGAGGTTGGAGGCGTCGAGCACGATGACCAAGGCATCGGGCTGGCGCTCGCCCTGCTGACGACCAAGGAGCACATCGCGCGTCACGGCTTCGTCGGGGCTTGCGGGGTCGAGGCTATAGGCTCCGGGCAGGTCGACCAGCTCGACCGGGCGCCCATCGGCCAGAGTCAGCTTGCCGGAGTGGCGCTCGACCGTGACGCCAGGATAATTGCCGACCTTCTGGCGCGCGCCCGTGAGCGCGTTGAACAGCGCGCTCTTGCCGGCATTGGGGCTACCGGCGACGGCAACGAGCGGGAGCGGATTCACTGCTGGAGCGGGATGACCCGGACGGCGCCGGCATGCCTGCGCCGGATCGCGACCGTCATTCGGCCGACCCGAATCGCGATCGGATCGCGTCCGAACGGACCGAGATGCAGCGGTTCGACCGTGATTCCTTCGTCGAACCCGAAATGCCTCAGACGGCACGATTCGGATTCATCGAGCCCGGCCCAATCGATTGAGAGGACGCGCGCCTTGGTCCCGACCTTCAACTGGTCGAGGCTGATCGTGTCAGGCTGAAAGGGCGCGTTCATTCTTGCGACTGATTATCATTAACGAATGACGATTTCCAGCGCCAAAGTAAACCGATCGAAGCTTGGTCTGGATTCGCGAATCTACCTAGGGGGATAGCGAAGCCGCCCGAGAAAGCGCGACAGGCTCAGCCGATGATCCGACGAGCCGCGCCATTCCGCTTTGAGTTTCTCGATCTTCATCACATCGTCGATCCGGCGATCGAGGAAGGCGGCCGTGTCAGTCCAGCCCTCGCTTTGATCGTCGAGCCAGACGAGAAGCGTCGAGCCGTAGACGGCGGCGAGGGTCATGCGCTTCGTATAATGGTTGAAGTCGGTGCTGCTATCGCCGGCGATGCGCCACATCAGATCGGCGGTGCGCCACGTGATTCGAAGCGCGAGCGGGATGTGCTGCGGCATGGCGAGGACGGCGAGCGCCCGCCGCACTGCCTCGCGGGCCGGCACCATGATCTCGAGCCGGCGCCACACGAGCGCGCGGATTTTCTCGCGGATCTTCAGCTTCGACAGACGTTCCGGTGTGAACCAGGCCTCGAGGGCGCGGTCGACCTCCTGGATATAGAGGTCGATCATCCCCGCCTGGCTCTTCGGCATGGCGAGCCGCGCCTGAAGCGGGTCGATGCCGAGCTGGCCGGCAGCCGAATCCCCCGCCTGGCGGGTCCAGCCGTCGAACACTGCATTCTCGCCGACGGCGAGCGCGAGTTGCCTGCGAAGCTGTTCGAGAGGACTCGGGTCCATTGCGGGCTCAACTGGGCGGCTCGGTCGATGCGCGCAAGCCCCGTTCGGGCAGGCGGACGAGCACGAGCGCCGCCGCGATCCCCACCGCACCGACGATGTCGGTGGCGGACAGCGTCTCGCCATAGGCAAGCCATCCGACCGTCGCGGAGATCGCCGGCTGGCTCAGCAGCGCGAGTCCCACCACCAGCGGCGGAAGCGTTCCGATCGAATAAACGAGCAGCCCCTGTCCGACGACCTGGCTCGACAGCGCGAAGATCAGGAGCGGCGTCCAGTCGTGGGGCCAGATCCTTTCGCCGAGCAGGAGGCTTATGAAAAGGAGGATCGGAATCGAGAAGATCGTCGCAAGGATCAGCAGCGGCAGCGGCTTGAGCTCGGTCCGCCCGCGCTCGACGAAGATCAAATAGCCCCCATAGAACAGCCCGGCGACGAGGGTGAGAAGGTCGCCCGCGAAATTCTTTGGGCTCAGCTCATAGCTTCCGCTCATCAGGAGGGTCGCGCCGGCCAGCGCGAGCACCAGCGCAAAGCTTTGCCTCGCCGATGGCGCGCGGTGGGCGAGTATCAGGCCGTAGATCGCGAAGACGAAGCTGCCCGAATTGCCGAACAGGGTCGAATTGCCGAGCTTGGTCATCCGGATGCCCGCGTTCCACGCGGCGAGATCCAGCGCATAGAAGATCGCGGCGACAGCGACGATCGTGACAAGCGCCCGTCGCGGCCAGTGCGGTGGCTGGCCCGTGCCGCGCGCGATCAGCCAAAGGAAGGGAAGGGCGAGGACGAGCCGCCAGAATCCCGTCGCAACCGCGCCGGTATCCGCGAGCCGCACGAGCCAGGGTCCGAACGCAAGCGCGACATTGCCGAGCAGAAGCGCGGGAAAGGCCAGCGGGTGAGGGTCGGGAGCGTGGCGCACGTGGCGCGCATAGCGGGCGTGACGCAGGAAGCTAGGGCGCGTATTTCTGCCGGAGGTCGAACAGCGCCAGCGCCGCCTTCGCCGCGCCACCGCCCTTGTCGAGCTGCGCAGGATCGCAGCGGGCGATCGCCTGCGCCTCATCCTCGACGGTGAGGATGCCATTGCCGATCGCATAGCCCTGGAGCGTCAGGTCCATCAGCCCGCGCGCGCTCTCATTGGAGACGACTTCGAAATGATAGGTTTCGCCGCGTATCACGACTCCGAGCGCGACGAAGGCGCAGAAACGGCCGCTGCGGGCCGCGAGCGCGATTGCCCCCGGGAGCTCGAGCGCACCGGGAACAGTCAGAGTCTCATGCTTATGTCCGGCAGCTTCGATCGCTTGGCGCGCGCCTTCAAGCAGCATGTCGTTGAGATGCGGATAGAAGCGCGCTTCGACGAGGAGGATCGTGGACATCGGATCAATCCTGGACCGTGATGGGCCGTTCTTCGACTATCGCAAGCCCGTAGCCCGACAGGCCGACGGGCGAATGGCGGGAGTTGGACAACAAGACCATGTCATGGATCCCGAGGGCGGCGAGAATCTGGGCACCCGTCCCGTAGCCGCGAACGGCGTCGCCCATTTCCGCGGGCTTGCCCGACCTCAGATCGATGGTTCGCGAGAGCGAGCCAGGAGCGGCCGCATGAAGGGTGACCACCACGCCTGAGCCTTCCTCCTCGATCATGCGCATCGCCTCCTGGAGCAGGCCCGACTTCGGCCCCTTCTCGCCGAGAACGTCGGCAAAAAGGTCGAGACTGTGCATGCGGACCAGGACGGGGCTCGTCGTGTCGAGAGTCGCGTAGATGAGGGCGAGCTGCTCCTCGCCGTTCGACTTGTCGCGAAACACCTGCGCCTGCCACTGCCGGCCGCTTTCGGCAGAGAAGGGCGAGGTCGCGACGCGTTCGACAAGATGATCCTTCTTCAGCCGATAGGCGATGAGGTCGCGGATGGTTCCAATCTTGAGCCCGTGAGCGCGGGCGAAATCCATCAAATCGTCGAGCCGGGCCATGGTCCCGTCTTCCCGCAGGATCTCGCAGATCACGCCTGACGGATTGAGGCCGGCGAGGCGCGCGACATCCACTGCTGCCTCTGTGTGGCCGGCGCGGACCAGCACGCCGCCGGGCCGGGCGACCAACGGGAAGACGTGGCCGGGGGAAACGATGGCGTCGGGCCCGTTCGAAGCATCAATCGCGACAGCGACCGTCCGCGCCCTGTCGGCAGCGCTGATCCCGGTGGTGATTCCCTCGCGGGCTTCGATCGAAACGGTGAAGGCGGTTTCCATCCGGCTGCGGTTGGTCCGGGTCATCGGTTCGAGTCCGAGCTGCTCGCTTCGGTCCTTGGTCAGGGCCAGGCAGACCAGGCCGCGGCCGTGGCGGACCATGAAGTTGATCGCGTCCGGAGTCGCCATCTGAGCCGGGACGACGAGGTCGCCCTCATTCTCGCGGTCCTCGTCGTCGACGAGGATGAACATCCGCCCGTTGCGCGCCTCGTTGATGATTTCCTCGGGCCCGACCAGCACTTCGGCAGTTCCGCGCTGGATTAGCTTCTCGAGGCGCCCGAGCGTGTCGGCCGTCGGATTCCAATCGTCCTGGCCAAGCTTGCGCAGCGAATTGGGGTGAAGCCCGGCAGCGCGCGCGAGGCCGGCGCGGCTGACTTCGCCAGTGGCGATGATCGCCTCCAGCCGATCGATGAGGGTCGTGCTCATGAAGTCAAAGTATCACATTTCAATGTGATGAAAAGGAGGAACAATGCTGTTCCTATTGTGATCGGGCTGCAAGCATCCGATCGATGTAACGCGAGAGAACGTCAACCTCTACATTGAGCTGTCGTCCGGCCGCGAGCTCGCCAAGCGTCGTGTGCTGCCCCGTGTGCGGGATGACGTTGACCAAGAAATGGGTGGAATTGCCGTCGGCATCGCGGACCTCGTTGACCGTCATCGACACACCATCGAGCGCGATCGAGCCTTTCGCTGCGATCATCGGGCCCATCGCCCTCGGAACGCTGATCCCGACCCGCTTCGAATCGCCTTCGGGACAGATGCCGACAACTTCGCCGACCGCGTCGACGTGGCCGGTGACGATATGCCCGCCGATCTCGTCTCCCAGACGGAGCGAGCGTTCGAGGTTGAGCCTGGCGCCCTCGCTCCAGCGGTCGGCCGCAGTTTTCGAGACCGTCTCACCGGAGACGTCGACGGCGAACCAGTCGTCGCCCTTGTCGACGACGGTCAGGCACGCGCCCGAGCAGGCGATCGACGCGCCGATATCGACCGTATCCATGTCGTATGCCGTCCCGATCACCAGTCGCAGGTCGCCGCGCTGCTCGACGCTCCGAACGGTGCCGACGTCGGTGACGATCCCGGTAAACATGAGGGCGGCTTAACTCCGCCGTACCCGCTCGTAAACTTCGAGGCGATCGACTCCGAGGCGCCGCTCGTCGATCAGGGTCCAGCGGCCGTGCGCGTCGGCGATTGCGTCGAGCCCAACGTAGCCGAAGCTGGATTTGCCATCGCCGACTATGATCGGCGCGCGGTAGATCAGGATCCGGTCGACGAGATCCTCAGTAAGAAAGGCGGTCGCGGTCGCCGACCCCCCCTCGACGAGCAGATCATTGACGTCATGAAGCCGGTACACATCCTTCGGATTTTGCAGGGTTTCCCATCCGTCCACCGCCTCGCCGCGGGTCAATAACGCACGTCTGGGCGAGCGTTCTTCGAGCCCGGGCAGCCGGACATCCAGGCTCGGCCGGTCAGCCATGAAGGTCCCACGGCCGACCAGGATCATGTCGCTATGTGCGCGCTCCACGTGTACCTGCCGGCGAGCGTCGTCGCCGGTGATCCACTTCGATTCGCCCGAGGGAAGCGCGATCTTGCCGTCGATCGAAAGAGCGAGCTTGAGCGTGATCCGCGGCCGGCCGGTCTCGAGGCGAGTCAGCCAACCGGAAAGCGAGCCTCTCGCTTCCTCGCGCTCGACGCCCAGGCTCACTTCGATCCCGGCGCGGCGCAGCCGGCGAATGCCCTTGCCCGAGGTTCGTAAGTCCGGGTCCTTGAGCGCGATCACAACGCGCCCGGGCTTCGCCTCCAGGAGCAGGTCGGTGCAGGCCGGTCCGCGTTCGCTGGCATGTGCGCAGGGCTCCAAGGTGACATAGACCGTCGCCCCCGCCGCGCGCTTGCCTGCTTCGGCGAGCGCCGCCGCTTCGGCATGCGGGCGGCCCCCGGCTGCGGTCGCGCCCTTGCCGACGACTCGACCCGAGCTTGAGACCACGATGCAGCCGACGTTGGGGTTGGGAGCCGAGCGGCCTCGAGCGTCCTCGCCGAGCGCGACCGCTTTCGCCATCCATTCCCGGTCGTCAATCAATCCCGAGCTGCTTCGCGAGCTGCTGATACTGCTTCTGGTCGGTCTTCTTCTGCGCCTCCTTCGCCGCCTGGTCCTTTTTCTGATCGGCGGCGATCTGGGCGTCGGTCCGGTTCGGCGCGTAGAGCTGAACCTCGACGACCTCCGGCGGCGGAGCGGTGTTGATCTTCGAATCGACGAGGAACTCGATCACGATGATCGCGGTGATGAGTATCGCGAGTGCGGCTCCGATCACCTGCTCGCGGCTGCGCTGGCGCATGAAGGCAAACAGGTCGCGAAGCGCGGCGCCAGGGCTCGAGGGATGGGGGAAGAAGGACATGCCCGGAAAGATAGGAGCCGCGCGCCGGCTTAGCGAGTCTTCAGCGCTTGGTGGCCGCTTCGAGGCGGCGAACCGCCCGCTGCTTGCCCATTGCGGCCAGCAGCGGCGCCATCTCCGGCCCGCTGTCTCTCCCGGTCAGCGCAAGGCGCAGCGGATGGAATAGCTCGCGGCCCTTCTTTCCAGTCGCCTCCTTGAGCTCTCCCGTCAGCGCACGCCAAGGTTCGCCGGTCCAGTCAACCCTCTCGGCGATCGCGGCGGCGTCCTTCACCAGCAGCCGTTCGTCATGGTCCAGCTCTGGCGGATCGATTTCGCCGTGGAGGACGGCGAACCAGCTTGCAAAGTCGCTCAGCCGACGGAGATTACCGCGGAGCACCAGCCAGTCGCTCTCGGTCGCATCCTTGGGAAGCCGGCCGGCAACCGTCGCATAGTCGAGATGGTGGAGCAGGCGCGCGTTGAGGAGTTCGACCTCGTGCGGGTCGAAATGCGCAGGGGCCCGTCCGAAGGTCGAAAAATCGAAATTGGCCGCGAGCTCCGCCAGAGAGCCAATCGGTTCGACGGGCTGGGAGGTGCCGATCCGCGCAAGCAGGTCGAGCAGTGCCATTGGCTCGACGCCCTCCTCGCGCAAATGCTCGGCTCCGTACGAGCCGAGCCGCTTCGACAGCTTGCCTTCGGCGGCGACGAGCAGCGCCTCGTGCGCGAACTCGGGCGGCCGGCTGCCGAGCGCCTCGAACATCTGAATTTGGACGGCGCTGTTCGAGACATGGTCCTCGCCGCGCACGACGTGCGTGATTCCAAGGTCGATGTCGTCGATGACGCTCGGCAGCAAGTAGAGCCAGCTGCCATCCTCGCGGCGCACGACGGGATCGCTGAGCAGCTTCGGGTCGAACTTCTGCTCGCCGCGGATGAGATCGGTCCAGCCGATCGCCGCGCCATGGTCGAGCCTAAAGCGCCAATGCGGCGCACGGCCGTCGGGCACGGGCGCATCGGCCGGCCTTCGCTCATAGACCGGCGGAAGCCCGCGCCCGAGCAGTACCTTGCGGCGGAGCTCGAGCTCCTCCGGAGTCTCGTAGCAGGCATAGACCCGCCCCGCCGTCTTCAGCTTCTCGAACTCACGTTCGTAAAGATCGAAGCGTTCGGACTGCCGAACAGGCTTGTCGGGAGTCAGGCCCAGCCAATCGAGATCGTCGCGGATCGCCTGGTCGAACTCGCTCGTCGAACGCTCGCGATCGGTGTCGTCGATGCGCAGGATGAACTCGCCGCCATTTTTTCGCGCGAACAGATAGTTGTGAAGCGCCGTCCGGATGTTGCCGACATGCAGACGGCCGGTCGGCGACGGTGCAAAGCGCGTGACTACATTCATCGCGTCAGCTCTGCCTCGGGCCAGTGTGGAAGAAATTGCTGATCGGATAGCGTCGGTCGCGGCCGAAGTTCCGCTCGCCGATCTTCACTCCGGGCGGTGCCTGCCGGCGCTTGTACTCGGCCTTGAGCAGCTTCGATTCGATGTCGCTGACAAGCGCGACGTCTTCCCCGGTCGCGGTCACGACCTCGCTCACCGACATCTCTTGGTCGACCAACCCTTCAAGGATCCGGTCGAGCACCGAATAAGGCGGTAGGCTATCCTCGTCCTTCTGGCCCGGACGAAGCTCGGCAGTCGGCGGCTTGGCGATCACGCGCTCGGGCATGACCGCTCCGTCTGGTCCGAGCGCGCCTTCGGGCTTTTTGGCGTTACGCCAGCGCGAGAGCGCGAAACAGGTCGTCTTGTAGGCATCCTTCAATACCGAATAGCCGCCGGCCATGTCGCCATAGAGCGTGGCGTAACCGACGCTCATCTCGCTCTTGTTGCCGGTTGTGAGCAGCATCTGACCGCCCGAGTTCGACAGGGCCATCAGCGCCACCATCCTTAGTCGCGCCTGCACGTTTTCCGCGGCGAGCCCACTCATCTCGGGCAGCATCTCACCGACCGCTGCGACCGCAGGAGCAATTGAAACGACGTCATGACGGCAGCCCAGAAGCCGGGCGCACTCGCGAGCATCCTCAAGGCTTTCCTCGCTCGTATATTTCGACGGGAGCATCACGCCCCACACCTTCTCCGGTCCGAGCGCGTCCACCGCGACAGCCGCCGAAAGCGCGCTGTCGATCCCGCCGGAAAGGCCGAGGATCACTCCGGGAAAGCCGTTGCGCTCCACATAATCGTGAAGCCCGACCATCATCGCCTTGTAGACGTCCTCGGGAAACGCATCGAGGTCATGAGTCTCCCGCGTGATGCATCGCCAGCCCGCGCTGGTCCGTTCCCAGTCGGTGATCAGCAGCGCCTCGTTCCAGTCGCACAGCTGCACCGCGCGCTCGCCGTCCGGGTGGACGATGAACGACGAGCCGTCGAATACCAGCTCGTCCTGGCCGCCGACGCGGTTGAGGTAGGCGAGCGGGAGTCCCGTCTCCAGCGCGCGCGACCGCACCAGCCGATAGCGCTTATCATCCTTGTCGAGCTCGTAAGGGCTGCCGTTCGGGACCAGCAGCATCTCGGCGCCCGTCTCGGCGAGATGCGCACAAACCACCTCCTGCCAGATGTCCTCGCAGATCGGGACGCCGATCTTCACGCCCCTGAACTCGATCGGCTCCGGCAAAGGGCCCGGCGTGAAGATACGCTTCTCGTCGAAGGTACCGTAGTTCGGCAGCTCGCGCTTGAGCGTCCGGCCGATGACGCGGCCACCGTCGGCGAGCACTATCGCGTTGTAGACCGAGCCGCCTTCGTTGATGACGGTCCCGATCAGGAGTGCCGGTCCGGGCTCGGTTGTCGCCGCGACCAGTTCGTCGGTGCATTCATGAGCCCGACGAACGAATTCCGGCTTCAGCACCAGATCCTCGGGCGGATAACCGACGAGCTGCAGCTCCGGGCACAGCAGGATATCCGAATCCTTCGCTCGGCGCCGCATCTCGAGCATCGCCGCGGCATTGCCCTCAAGGTCGCCGACGCGCTGGTTCATCTGCGCGAATGCAATCCGGAGGCGCTGCGTCCCTTTGGCGGTCATGCGCGCGATTTAGCGAGCATCCCCGGGGCCGCAACCTTTACGGACGCGCGACTCGGTCGCTAAAGCCCGATTCGACGCTGGGGATACGCGCATGAAATTGCTTGCCGGGAACAGCAATCTACCGCTGGCCCGTTCGATCGCGGAATATATCGAGCTGCCGCTAACCGACGCGAGCGTGCGCCGGTTCGCGGACGAAGAGGTGTTCGTAGAGATCAACGAGAATGTTCGCGGCGAGGACGTCTTCGTCATTCAGTCGACGAGCTACCCCGCCAACGACAATCTGATGGAGCTTTTGATCTGCATCGACGCGCTGAGGCGCGCGTCGGCAAAGCGGATCACGGCGGTTCTGCCCTATTTCGGCTATGCCCGGCAGGACCGGAAGCCCGGGCCGCGGACGCCGATTTCGGCCAAGCTCGTCGCCAATCTGATCACCACCGCGGGCGCCAACCGGGTGCTGTCGATCGACCTTCACGCGGGGCAGATCCAGGGCTTCTTCGACATACCGACCGACAACCTCTTCGCTTCCCCGGCGATTGCGACCGACATCCAGGCGCGCTTCGGCAATCGCGCATTGACCGTCGTCTCGCCCGACGTCGGCGGTGTGGTGCGCGCGCGAAGCCTTGCCAAGCGCCTGAGCAATGCGCCGCTGGCGATCGTCGACAAAAGGCGCGAGCGGGCAGGCGAATCCGAGGTCATGAACATCATCGGCGAGGTCGACGGGCGCACCTGCATCCTCATCGACGACATCGTCGATTCAGCGGGCACCTTGTGCAACGCCGCCGCCGCGCTGAAGCAGCAGGGCGCGGTCGAGGTCTTCGCTTATTGCACCCACGGCGTGCTGTCGGGTGCCGCCGCGGCGCGCGTTTCCAAATCCGAGCTCAGCGAGCTGGTCGTCACCGACACGATCTGGAGCGGCGAGCCGGACCCCAAGGACAGCCGGATCCGGCGCCTGACGATCGCGCCGCTGCTCGGCGAAGCGATCAAGCGAATTTCGGACGAGGCCTCGGTGTCCAGCCTGTTCGACTGAGGCGGGCAGGGCCGTGTGCAATCTCTATCGGATGGAGAAGAGCCCGGACGCGATTCGGCGGCTGTTCGCGGAAATCCAGATCCCACTCACCTTCCCCGAAGGTGTTCCCAACTTCCAGCCGCGCGACGTCAGGATCTCCGAGAAGGCGCCGATCGTGATCTTCGAACGCGAGCGCGGCGTGGCTGAGCTGGTCGAGCGCCGCTGGTCGTGGCCGGGGCCTGGCGGCAAGCCGATTTTCAACATGCGCTCCGACGGTCGAGAATTCTCCAAGGATCGCTGCCTCGTCATGGCCGACGGCTTTTACGAGCATACTGCGCCCGCCGACCCCGGTCAGAAGCGGAAGGATTGCTGGCTCTTTCAGCCGCCCGTGGGCGAAGTTGCGATCGCGGGACTGATGCGCTCCAATCCGCAAGTCGGAGAGGCGTTCACGCTCCTAACCGTTCCTTCAGGACCCGATATCGAGCCATACCACCCGCGTGGGGTCGCGCTTCTGACTCCGCCGCACTGGCGAGCGTGGCTCGACGGCTCGGCGAAGAGCGTCGAACTACTGGGACCGAGCGTCGCCGGCGATCTCACGGTTTCGCAGAAGGCCTGAGCCTTCCGCTGGGCGTACGCATTCGGGTTCAGGCGGTCGCGGGCTGCTCCGCGGACTGCTGCTGCGCCTGCTTCACCGGCGCTCCGATCGACCAGATGAAGCCGAACGGGTCCATGACCTGCCCGTAGCGATCTCCCCAGAACTGGTCCGCCAACTCGAACCGGACTTCCGCTCCAACGTCCAGCGCTCGCTTCCATGCCGCATCCGCGTCCGGAACATCGAGGTGGAGAACGAAGCTCGCGGCCGGCTGTGCCGGGCCTCCCATATGCTCGGGAAAATCGTCGTGGAGCATGAGATGGCCGCCGTTGATCTTCAGAGTCGCATGCATCAACCGGCCGTCGTCGGTCGGGTGACGCATCAGCTCCTCGGCTCCAAACGCCTGCTTATAGAATTTGATCGCTTCCGGGGCTCGCTTGTCGCGGATGGTGATGTGCGGCGTAATTCCGCCGATCCGCTCCCGCCCGTGATCGTGTTCCATCGACTCGACTCCTTGCCAAGTGAAGGGGACGACCCTATAGCGCCGCGCTTTCCACAGCAGTTGGAAAATCAGACGAACGGCCCGGCCGAAAGGGCTGCCGTGGCCGTTCAACAACGTCAGGAGACGAAAATGCCCAAGCTGAAGACCAAGAGCGGCGTCAAAAAGCGCTTCAAGCTCACGGCGACCGGCAAGATCAAGCACGGGGTCGCAGGCAAGCGCCACCGGCTGATCAGCCACAACGCCAAATATATCCGTCAGAACCGCGGCACAGAGATTCTCGCCGACGCCGACACGGCGCGCGTGAAGGCCTGGGCCCCCTACGGCCTGAAGTAAGGAGAAGCTGACATGGCACGCGTCAAGCGGGGTGTAACCACCCGCGCCAAGCACAAGCGGATCCTGGACCAGGCGAAGGGCTATTACGGCCGCCGCAAGAACACGATCCGCGTCGCCCGCCAGGCGGTCGAGAAGGCCGGCCAGTATGCCTACCGCGACCGCAAGGTGAAGAAGCGGAGCTTCCGCGCCCTGTGGATCCAGCGCATCAATGCCGCGGTCCGGGCCGAAGGCATGACCTACGGCCAGTTCATCCACGCGCTGAACCTCGCCGGCATCACCCTCGACCGCAAGGTGCTCGCGGACATCGCGATGCACGAGGCCGAGGCATTCAGCGCCATCATCGCCCAAGCGAAGAGCGCGCTGGAGAACAAGGCCGCTTAAGCCTTCTTCCGCAACCGACAAGAAGGGCGCCCGGAGCAATCCGCGGCGCCCTTTTCTTTTTTCTTGGCGTGCCGAACCAAGGACGCGGTGATGACCTACGGCGCGACGGGCTCGCGTTCGAGCGCCGCGCGGTCCCAGCGGGCGAGATCGGCGGCCGCATCGTAGGCGGACTGGAAGAATTCCAGCAGCATCCGGTCCGGATCGTCCGAGGCGCGAACCTCGCCATAGGGCAGGACGAACTCGCCGTAGGTTTCGTCGAACCGCGCGTGAGCGACGCCGGTGCCACGGAAACCGTCCGGCTCGGGATAGACGTAGCTGTAGAAGAAGGGCTCTGCAGCCGTCACTCCGCCGGCCCAGAAGCCGGCGCTGCTCACCTCGTCGCTATAGGCTTCGCGCGTGACCCGGTCGGGCAGGCCCGGCAGGCCGCCCGGATGCGGCGGCGCCCTGCGGCCCGAAAAGCGACTGACGGCCAGGTCGAAGCTTCCCCACCAGAAATGAACCGGACTGGCCTTGCCCGAGAAGCCGGCTCGGAAGCGCGCGAAAACGGGGAGTACCGCCGCGATCGCCGCACGGAAGCGCTCGGCCGAATCCCTGTCATAGTCGCGCGGGCGCTTGTCGTCGGCGAAGGGAATCGGGTCGGGAACCTCGTTGGGAAGGCCGTTGAAACTGGACGGCAGATCGTGGCGCTCGAGGATCGCGACCAGCCGGTGATGGAGCGCTGCAATGCTTCCCGCATTCAGCGGCACCTCCTCGCGGCCGCCGTCGCTGATCCACAAGACGATTGCGTGGCGGCAGAGATCGAGCGTTAGCGTGAAGGTGCGGTCCCCGCTCGCCGCCGTCGGATAGATGCCGAGGCCGCGCGCGTTGGGCTGAAGCGCGACGTGCCAGCCGTGATTCACCCAAGGCGCATGGGAGACCCGGATCTTCCCGATCATCTGCGATGCAAGGTGGAGAAGCGCCAGCGTCTCGTGGTCGCGCTCGATCGTCAGCTCGGGCCAATCGCTCATCGCGTCCGTCCTTTGCATTTTGCGGTGCGGCATTGCTAGAGGCGCGAACCATGTCCGACGTTCTGCTCGACCGTATCGCCGCTGCCCAAGACCTGGCCGAGCTCGATTCCGTGCGCGTTTCGCTGCTCGGGAAGCAGGGCGAGATCACGGCCAAGCTGAAATCGCTGGGCTCGATGGACGCGGAGACGCGGACTGCCGAGGCCCCGAAAATTCACGCCCTACGCGAACGAGTAACCGACGCGCTCGCCGCTCGGAAGTCAGCGCTGGAGAATGCCGAGCTGGAACGCAAGCTCGCGACCGAAAGGATCGACCTTTCGTTGCCGCCGCGCGAAGCGCTCTCCGGCACGGTCCACCCGGTTAGCCAAGTGATGGACGAGCTCGCCGAGATTTTCGCGGATCTCGGTTTCTCCGTCGCGGAAGGGCCGGAGATCGAGACTCAATGGTATAATTTCACCGCGCTCAACATGCCGGAAAACCATCCGGCGCGAGCGATGCAGGACACTTTCTATCTCGAGCCGCGCCCGGGCGAGGAGGAGGCGCGAGTCCTCCGCACCCACACCTCGCCGGTGCAAATCCGATCCATGGAAGCGCATGGCGCGCCGCTCTACGTAATCGCCCCGGGCCGGGTGTATCGCTCCGATAGCGATGCCACCCACACCCCGATGTTCCACCAGATCGAGGGGCTGGTGATCGACAAGGGGATTACGCTGGGTCATCTCAAATGGACGCTCGAAACCTTCCTCAAATCATTCTTTGAGCGCGATGACATCGTGCTTCGGATGCGGCCGAGCTACTTCCCCTTCACCGAGCCTTCGGCGGAGGTCGACGTCGGGTGGTCGATGGAGAAGGGAAGGCGCGTCGTCGGCGGGCGCGAGGGCTGGATGGAAGTGCTGGGATCGGGGATGGTTCATCCGCGCGTGATCGCCAACGCCGGGCTCGATCCCGACGAGTGGCAGGGATTTGCGTTCGGCACCGGCGTCGATCGTCTGGCAATGCTGAAATATGGCATGGACGACCTGCGCGCCTTCTTCGACGGCGATATCCGCTGGCTTAGGCATTACGGTTTCCGGGCGCTCGACATCCCGACGCTCTCGGGCGGAGTCGGCGCATGAAGTTCACCCTTTCGTGGCTGAAGGACCACCTCGATACCGATGCTTCGGCCGAGGAAATCGCCGACAAGCTGACCGCCATCGGCCTCGAGGTCGAGGAGGTCTCCAATCCCGCCGAAGCGCTTGCGCCGTTCCGCGTGGCGAAAGTGTTGACCGCCGAGAAGCACCCGCAGGCCGACAAGTTGCAGGTGCTGACGGTCGATGCCGGCACCGGCGAGCGGATCCAGGTCGTCTGCGGCGCGCCCAACGCACGTGCCGGGATGGTTGGTGTGTTCGGCCCGCCTGGGACGTACATCCCTGGCAGCGACATCACCTTGAAGGTTGCGGCGATCCGCGGCGTCGAAAGCCGGGGCATGATGTGCTCATCGCGCGAGCTCGAGCTTGGCGACGACTACAGCGGAATCATCGAGCTTCCCGGCGACGCGCCGGTAGGAACCCCATTCACGCAATATGCCGGACTGGTCGACCCGGTGTTCGACGTGAACGTTACGCCCAACCGGCAGGACGCAATGGGCGTACGCGGTATCGCGCGCGACCTCGCCGCCGCGGGTGTCGGTACGCTAAAGCCGCTTGCAGTGCCGCAGATAGAGGGCAGCTTTCCCTGCCCCGTGCCGATCCGAATCGAGGATGCCGAGGGCTGCCCGGCTTTCTTCGGGCGAGCGGTGAAGGGCGTCCGAAACGGCTCCTCGCCCGACTGGATGCAACGCAGACTCAAAGCGGCCGGTCAGCGGCCGATCTCGGCGCTCGTCGACATCACCAATTACGTGATGCTCGACCACGGCCGTCCGGCCCATGCCTATGACATCGCGCAGCTGAGCGGCGGCCTCACCGCGCGCGCGGCAAGGCCGGGCGAAAAAGTGCTCGCGCTCAACGAGAAGGAATATTCGCTCGAGCCGTTCGTAACGGTAATCGCCGACGACCGCGAGGTGCACGATATCGGCGGAATCATGGGCGGTGAGCATTCGGGGGTCAGTGGGGCGACGACCGACGTGATGCTCGAGATCGCTTATTTCACGCCGGAACGGATTGCGCGCTCCGGCCAGGCGCTTGGCCTCACCAGCGACGCGCGCAGCCGTTTCGAGCGCGGCGTCGACCCAGCGTTCCTTGACGAGGGCCTGGCGATCCTCACCGGCCTCATCCTCGACATTTGCGGGGGCGAGCCGTCGGCGGCCGTTCATGCGGGCAAGCCGCCGGAGGAGAAGCGGACGATCAGCTTCGATTTCGGCCGTACCAAGGCCCTTGGCGGTATCGACGTGCCTGAAGACCGGCAGCGCGAGATTCTCGAAAGACTCGGCTTCGAAGTCGATAGGAACGAGATCATTGTGCCGACCTGGCGGCGCGATGTCGAAGGGCCCGCCGACCTCGTAGAGGAGATCGTGCGAATCAACGGATACGACCAGCTACCCTCGACTCCTCTTGAGCGCGCTCCAGGTGTCGCGAAGCCGACCGCGACCCGCTCGCAGCTCCTTGAGCGGCAGGTGCGCCGAACAGCCGCGGCGCGGGGGCTCGACGAGGCCGTGACCTGGAGCTTCGTCTCGGAAGCGGAGGCTGCTGCGTTCGGGGGCGGCACATGGACTCTCGCCAATCCGATCAGCGAAGAGATGAAGGTCATGCGGCCATCGCTCTTGCCGGGGCTGATCGCAGCAGCGCGCCGTAACGTGGATCGCGGCGCTTCGTCGGTCCGGCTGTTCGAGGTCGGGCGCCGTTATTGCGAAGATGCCGAGCATCCGACGCTCGGGCTCCTTCTCGCAGGCGAGCGCAGCGCACGAGGCTGGCAGTCGGGCAAGGCGCAGCCGTTCGACGCGTTTGACGCGAAGGCGGAAGCGCTTGCCCTGCTTGGCGCCGCCGGCGCGCCGGTCGACAATCTGCAAGTATTCCCCGACGCCGGCGCGACTTGGCACCCTGGACGCTCAGCGACCCTGCGCCTCGGTCCCAAGACGATCGTCGCCGCGTTCGGCGAGCTTCATCCCCGATTGCAGAAGAGCCTCGATGCGCCGGCCGGCGCCGTCGCGGCGGAAATCTACCTCGACGCGATCCCCGCGGGCCGGGTGGGGGCGCGCGCCCGTTCCGCATATTCGCCGCGGTCGCTTCAGCAGGTGACGCGCGATTTCGCCTTCATCGTCCCTGCGGACGTGACGGCGGACAACCTCCTCCGCGCGATCCGCGGAGCCGACAAGGCCGCAATCACCGCGGCCCGCCTGTTCGACCGATTCGAGACCGGCGATGGCGTTTCCTTCGCGTTCGAGGTGACGTTGCAGCCACTCGAGAAAAGCTTCACCGACGAGCAGATCGCCGAAATCTCGAAACGCATCGTGGCCGCAGCCGAAAAGCTAGGGGCGCGCCTCCGCTCCTAGCTCGAGCTCATTGATTGCCGCGTGGACCCGGGCTTCGATTTCGTTGCGCGGGAGGCCTTCGGGGATCGTGGCGCCTATCTTGAACCTGACCGTGCCGGACCTATGGACCAATCCGCGGCCCCAGACGCGTCCGCTGTCGACCGCCACCGGGACGACCGGTAGCGCAAGCGCCCGATAGAGGGCCGCAAATCCGGACTTGAGCGGCGGAGACTCTCCCACCTTAACCCGGGTTCCTTCGGGATAGATGATGACGGGCCGCCCGCCAGCGACCGCCTGCCGCCCTTCTTCGACCAGATTTCGAAGCGCCTTTGCACCCGCCGACCGCTCGACCGGGATGACGCCATAACGCCGCGTCATGAACCCGAAGAGCGGGATGTCCGCGAGCTCCTTTTTCATGACGATGATCGGGAGCCTGGTAAGGCGCACCATCTCGAGAGTCTCGAGCATCGACTGGTGTTTCACCGCGATCAGCATCGGTCCTGACGGGACCGCGCCTTCGATTCGCAGGCGAATGCCCAGCAGGTTGCGAACGAGCCAATGATGCAGGGCGACCCAGTTCAATACGACGGCGAGCGTCGGCTTCCTCCCGATCAGGCCCGCCACGAGACCGGCCAGGACCCACAGCAGTGTCGCGGGATAGAAGATGAGAGCGTAGAGCAGCGAGCGGAGCGCCGCCATCAGATGTCGGCCCAGACGGCGATCCGCCGGAGCACATATTTATTATATTCACCGAACAGGGTCAGAAAGCTCGGCTCCGTCCGCACGGCGTCGGGTACGATTGCATATTTGCTTTTGAGCACCTTCCTGAATTCGTAACGGGCGCGTCGCATGTGCCAGTCGCTGGTGATCAGCCGCACCGAACGGAAGTCGTGCTTCGCGAGCCAGCGTCCCGCTTCCTCGGCGTTCGAGCGGGTGTCGACGGATTCGCTGCCGAGGTCGACGCAACATTTCAGCAGGCTTGCGCTGCCGTGGATCCGCTGGGCGAGATCGCGCTTCGTGACCGCCGGGTCAGCTCCGGCAATGAGCAGGCGCTTTGCCTTGCCTTGGCGAAGCACGTCAATAGCATGCTCGATCCGGCCGCTGGCGCCGGTGAGGACGACTGCGGCATCGGTGGGCTGTGCGGTCGCCGGGGCCGCCTTTCCCAGCGTGAAGGCGAACAGGACGAATCCGATCGCGTAGAGCAGGAGCAACAGGGAGAGTGCGCGGCTGATCATAGCGCCTCGCGCAGGGTCCGCAGGACCGCGCGTCGGGCAACCCAGGTTGCAAGCGCGCTGAGGGCGAATGGCAGGAGCAGAAGGACGACGAGGTCGGTTGGAGCCAGCCTCGCTCCGCCGACGAGCTGGCCCACGAAAGACGATCCGCTCGCAAGCAAAAGGATGACCACCGCTCCGGCGGCCGCTCCGGCGAGGCTTCCGACAAGAGCATCGATGGCGATCTTGCGCTGGAAGAGATGGGTTAGCTGGAGGTCGGTAGCGCCGATCCCATGCATGACCTCGATTGTGAACCGATGCGTATCCAGCGCGCCGCGTGCGGCGAGGACGACGGCCGCGGCGGAAGCAACGCTGAGAAGAAGCACGAGTCCGAACGCGAGCCACTGCAGCGCCCGCATCGAACGGAGGAGCGGCCCGACGCGATCGCGATGCGCACTGAGCTTCGCAGCAGGTGCAATAGCCTGCATTCGCCTTTGGATTGCGCCAATGTCGGCCCCTGGCGCAGCGTCGAAATTGACCAAGGCCGGGACCGGTAGGTCGGCGCTTTCCGCAGCGGGCCCCAGCCAGCGCTCGAGCGTTTGACGCATTTCGCTTTCGGGAACCGGTTCGACGCCGGTCACTCCGGGTGCCGACTTCAGCGCCTGCGTGATGGCGCCGAGATTGCGTGCGCCGTTCGGCACTTCCACCGCATAGCGCGCCTCGATCGCCCGGCTGAGCGAACCGGCGGTGTTCGCAAGCGCAAGGCCGGTCGCCGCGATGATCATGATCGAGAAGCTCATGATCGCGATCACCCATGGCGTCGGACCGCGGAACGGGCCCATGCCGAGCAACCGCCGGTCGGCCTGGGAGGCGAACAGCCAGCCGAGCATCATCCGCGTCCCGGCGGCGGGTTGCGAAGCATTCCGGTCGGGTCGACCAAGCCGCCATGCTCCAGCCTGATGAGGTCGGCTCCAGGCGTAGCGCTGATCAGCCCCACATCGTGCGTCGCAACGACGACCGTCGTTCCGAGCCGGTTGAGCGCGGTGAAGAGATGCAGGAGGCGTTTCGCCATCTCGGCGTCGACATTGCCCGTCGGTTCGTCCGCGACGAGGAGTTGCGGGCGATTGATCACCGCTCGGGCGATGGCGACGCGTTGCTGCTCACCGCCCGACAGAGTCGGCGGGCGAGCGCTTGCCCGGTCGGCAAGCCCCACCCACGCCAGCATTTCACGCACGGGTCCTTCGACTTCCTCTTCGCTCGCGCCGGCGACGCGAAGCGGCAACGCGACATTGTCGAAAGCGGACAAGTGACGGATCAGGCGGAAATCCTGGAACACGACTCCGATTCGGCGACGGAAGGGCGGAAGCGATTCCCGCGGGGCTTCACTCAGCTCTTCGCCGAACAGGCGGATCCGACCGCGCGTTGGCCGCTGGGCCAGGTAGAGGAGCTTGAGCAGCGATGTCTTACCCGCCCCGGAGGCGCCGGTCAGGAAGTAGAAACCGGCATCGCTCAAGCGGAAGTCGAGGTCGCGCAGAACCTCGGCGCCCGTGCCGTAGCGCAGGCCGACGCTATCGAACTCGGCAATCGCTGGCAGCTTGCCTTCCTCCCCGGTACGCGGACAGGGCCCCGCGCCTTGCAAAGCCCCATCCATTCCTGTTTACCGTGGGATGACGGTCCCGGAAGAGGGCTTTTGATGTAATGATCCTGACCTGCCCCAGCTGCGGCACGCAATATGTCGTAAAAGACGGCGCGATCCCGCCCGAGGGTCGCCAGGTGCGCTGCGCGTCGTGCAAGCATAGCTGGCATCAGGACCCGGACGAGGCGGAGGCCGGATCAGTCCAGCCGATCGACCAAGCCGCTGACGAGCCGAAAGCTGAGGCCGACGATGAGGAAAGCTTCGCCGAGGCTACGCTGATCGAGCCGCGGAGCGGTCCTGAAGCGGAAGAGAGGGCATTCGAAGAGGCGACACTCGACGACGAACATCCGGCCGCGCTCGACGAGGCCGCAGCGGTTCCGGTCGAAGCCGATGAGACGGACTATTCCGACGTCCGTCCGGCCATGGAAGCGGCGGAAGCCGCACCGGCTTCGCCCGAAAGCGATTGGCAGGAGCCGCCTCACGCTGAAGCCCAGACCGACGATTTCACGCCTTACGCCGCGTCCGACGAGGTCGCTCCAAAGGGGCGCAGTCCGTTGCTGTCGATCCTGATCGTGGTCGTCCTCGTCATCGCGATCGCCGCAGCCTTCTGGTTTCTCGCGCCGCCCGACCTCAAGGCACGGCTCGGCCTAGCGGAGATCAGTGCGAGCCCGCTGGCGCTGGTCACGACGCACATGGATCGGCAGCGGCTGGAGAGCGGCAACGAGTTGTTGACGGTCGCCGGCCGCGTGATCAATCCGACGGGGAAGGAGCAGAGCGTCCCGCCGCTCCAGGCCCAGCTGAAAACGCGCACGGGCAAGGTCGTCTATCGCTGGACCATTCCTGCGCCCGCTAGCTCGCTTGCGCCCGGCGCGAGCGCTCCGTTCAACAGCGCTGAGGTCAACGTCCCGCCGGGCGGCGACGAGCTCACCATCACGCTCGGCGCCCAGGCGGGCTAGCTTACTCGAATTCGATCAAACGTGCGGGCTGGACCTTGCCGTCGGTCGTAACCCTGGAGTCGTGCGCGGGCGGAGCGCCTGGGTTGGACGGTGAATTGAAGCTCAGCCGAACGCCCGAAACGATTCTGACGGTGGCAGTTGCCTGGGCGACGACGGGCGCGGGCCGGCTGGGTTGCGGCGCGCTGACGGCGAGAGTTGCTGCGGCAATCCAGAACATGACGTAAGGCGTAACGCCATCCGTTCATAATGGTAAACATCATTTTAAGGATTGTTCCATTCTGGAGCGGATTCCCGGCTGGCGAAGCGGCATTGCGCCCCCCGAGGGCCTTTGCTAGAGGCGCCGCCTTGCCAGTCCGGCGGCGATCCAGTCCGCCGGCTTTTCATGACGTGCGGTCGTGGCGGAACTGGTAGACGCGCAGCGTTGAGGTCGCTGTGGCCGAAAGGCCGTGGAAGTTCGAGTCTTCTCGACCGCACCAGCTTTAGCGCCAGGCTCGCAGCCAAAGCCGAGCAGATCCTCCGTGAAGGCCCCGGTTCCCGAGCCTTAACGGAAGGATGCCTTTGAAGGCGCTTGGCCTACGTCGGCGAGATTGGCGCCGGAGACCGGCCGGATCGTGCCGAGGCGGATCACGGACTTGTCCGGACTGACTACGAAATGAACTCCGAGATCGACGGCGATCTTGGCGGCTGCGGCAGATTCCTTCGCGACCCTGATCGTGTAGGAGCCATAGGCGACCCGCTCGAAAAGGAAGAAGCCGTCGTAATCGGTACGGGTTTTCGCGATCATCTTGCCTCCCGCATCCACCAGCTCCAGATCGACGCCTTCGAAGCCGGCGCCGCCGCTCTTGACCAGCGCGCCCTCGACATCGCCGCCGCCGACCAGCCCGATTTCGACATCGGCAGGCACGCCGGGACGCGGAACCACGACCTGAAGCGCCTTCTTGGGGACAAGCATCGGGTCGTCGAGGCTGCTTACGTCGAGACCAACGGCGATCGGCTGATAGGGAGCAAGGCCACCGACAAGAGCGGCGCCGCCCGAATCCGTCGGCTTTTCAGCCTGCTGCGTTCCGGTCGTGACGACTGCATCCTTCTGCATCGGCTCGCCGGGATCGCGAACGCCGTTGTCGTTGAGGTCGCGGTAGACAAGGGCGCGCACTTCGCCGGCCTGCGCAATCTGCCGCCGCGAGAGCGTGAAGCGGTGCGATGAATCAAGCGAGAAGTTCAGGTTGAGCCCAATCGCAAGCGATCCATCGGAAGCTGCCTCCCCCGTCAAAGCAACCGCCATCGTGCTCAGCCGCCGAACATAGGACAGCCGCGCCCGCACTCGGTGCTCGTTCGTCTCGTAGGCCACGTCGCCGTCCAGATCGACATTGTCGGTGACCGACCAATAAGCTTCGAGCTCTGTCGTGCTGAGGCGCGCGGAAGGAGTCAGGTCGAACGTAGTCGTGCCTCGGACGCGGACGTCCCTGATCCTGCCACTGCCGATGATGTCGACGCTGGTCTCCGCTGGCGAACTGAGGTCGCCAACGACGGAAAGCTGTTTTCGGTAGCGGACTGCCGTTGCGAGATCGAACCGCTGGAAATTGGCCGAGAGCCGCGCCGCAGCGTCGAGCTCGCGTGCCCCGTTCCGATCCTGCAGGTGGACGTCGGCATGGGCGGGCAGGATTCTCTGGCCGATCTTGAGCGGAGCGTCGAGCGCGAGCGAATAGTCCCGAAGATCTTCCAGCTGGCCTCCATTCAAATGAAAATCATTTGCAACAAGAGCCTCGGCATTCACGTTGAGCGGCCCGATCTTGCCGAGCAGCTGCGCCCGTGCGGCCGTGCCGCCGTCCGATTCCTTCGATCCGCCCACCTCGATCAGCGCCAAGCCGACGGAGCGCCGGACCGTGCCTTCGACGAAGGTGACTCGCTGGTCGTCGATAAGCATTTCACGCGCAAGCGCGGCGACCGACGTTCGATCGTCGATGCCGTGCTCGAGCGCGATGGTCGCCTGCGCCTTTGGCAGGTTGGAACCGTCCGGGGGCTTTTCCAGCGTGAAGATGTCGCGGCTGGGCTCGTTGAAGCCGGCCCAGTACCATGTTTTCCCGGGCGGCGCGTTGTCCTGGCCGACGTTCACCAATTCGTCGCGCTCGCGAACCTGGCCCTGCGGACCATAAAGTACGATCCTGATCCGGTTTTCGCCGTAGAGAAGCTGCACATTGTCAAAGACATAGCGTTGATCGGACGTCGGTTTGGCAAAGGCGAGCAATTCGTCGTTGCGGTAAAGCTCCGCTTCCCAGCCGCTCGGTAGATCGCCCTCAAAATGACTTCGGTCGAAGGCCGTCTGCGAAGTCAGTGGGCGGTTCGTGATGACGGCGCCTCGCCCGTAGGACGCCGTGCCGGTGAGCTTGCTGTCGAAGCCTTCCACGTCGCCCAGGCCGAAGTGTGTCGCCTGGGCCGGACCAAGCAGATGTCCGTCGGGATCCGAGCGATAGGCGCGCAGCCGAATGTTCGACGGCAGTCCCTTCTGATTTGTCGTCACTTGAGCGTCGTACGACAGATGAGCGATCTCGCCGGCCGCATAGACCGAGGATTGACGGTCGACCTTCACTCCATCGCTGGCGCGGTAAGTGACTCCGCTGCTGACGACGAAATCGAGCGCCGGGGCCCGCCACATCCGGTACGGAACGCGCACCTGGGGAAGCGTCGAGAGGTCGAAGCGGGCAGGTTTGATCTGCGCCGCCCGCGCCTCGCGCTCCATGGCCAGCTCCACCGGCAGCTTGCTGTCGGACTGAAGCAGAAGGACCGATCCGGTGGTCACCGGAGTAACGCCGATTCCGAACCAGCGGGCGAGCGCGCCCGTCTGGACGCACCAGCCTTCGGGCGTTTCGCGGATGGTGCCGGGCGAAATGCGGTCCGACTTGTCGCCATAGGCGGCGGTCATCGCCGCCTCGTCGATCGCGATCTTATGCGATTCGGTGAACGCCCAGCCCGACGCCTTCTTTGCCGCGAGATCGACGCGGACGGGGACGTCGAGCGCGGTCAGGAAGTCGCCTAAGACGACACATGTGCCTTCCGGCGTCGCGTAGGCCCGCACTCCATCGCCAAGCACCAGCTGTCGAATGTGAACATCGAGGAGGAACTGCTCGTCGGGATCGGCCGTCCATGCCGGCGGGACCGCGGAAGGCGCAGATGCACCAACGCTGCCGGCGCAGAGCGCCAGCAGCATCGCCGCCTTGCGCAGCCAGCTCCGGCCGCCGAGCACGATGAGGCCCTTCCCGCCTTGTCCGAGGTCTAGCGAAGGACCGCCTGTGTTTCGGCGATCTTCTCGTCCCCGTCGCGGTACGTCTCGATATATTGGACGGTCACCGGCCCCGAGACGTCGCCTTTGTAGGCTTCGTCGACCGGGATCGTGACGTGGCGGCTGCCGACGTCGGTGTAGATGGCTACCGCCTTTTGGATGGCGATCGGCTCCTTGAGGCCAGGCTTCAGGACCAGCACTTCGCCAAAAGTCGAGCGCGAACCCGACCGGCTGAGATCGAGAGAAATCTCCGGCTTTCCGCCCCTTTTCTCAAGCTCGACGTTGGAAATGCCCGCAGTCGCCTGGAGATTGCCGAGGCGAACGATGACCGGGATCGTCACGCCGTAGACTGGGATCAATTGGAGATGGAGGCCCTTCGCCTGGTCTGCGGCCGCCGTGACCGGGGTCGAGGGCGGAATTGCGCGGAACAGCAGGTGTACCCGATATTCGCCGTCGGGAAGGCCCTGTGGCGGACGCGCCGTCAGCCGGATCGACTGAGGCTCGTGCGGGGCGAGAGTAACGCGGCGCGGCGCGTAGACGATCATGTCGGCCGCCGCCTTTTCCGCCGGAGAGGGGTCGGTCACATCCTCGAGATTGCCGTCGGCGGTCATGCGCCGGAACTCGACGGAGATGCGATAGGTCGCCGGGGCATCGCCGATGTTGTTGAGCACAATCTCCGTGCCCCTGCGCCCATCGAGCACGATCCGCGTCGGAGCGACGAGCAGGTCGCCTACTCCCGCTTGCGCCGGGCTGGACGGTGCGGCGGCAAGCGCCGCAACGAGCACGCCCGGCCCAATCCTTCTGGTCAAAGCAAACATCCGGCGATCCCCCACTTTGCTCCGGATCGGAGCGATCGCCTCTGTCTTTGCTCTGGAATGGTTGATTTTCGGTCAACCATATCAGGAAAACGGGACCCGCCGCCCTCAAGGATCACTGATAGTCGACGGTGACGTTCATCGTGCCGCTGTACGTCCCGTCCGCGGTCGCCGAACTGAGTGTGATCGAGCCGCCAAGGTCGAAGTTGATCCCCGGCTCTCCCGATGAGGTCATGGTGACGCTGCCGGGACTGTCCACGGTCATCGTCAGGGTCTGGGTTGGATCCGACTGGTTGGTCAGGGTCACGGCCGGCGTCGTGATCAGCACCGTCATCTTGTTCGTTCCGGTGACCTTGAAGCGAGCGACCTGCGGAGCGCCGCTGCAGATCACGTTGCTGCCGCAAGTGAAGGCGCCGGTGCGAGAGATCCCGACTGTCGTCGTCGACCAGGTGCCGCCGTTGAGCGTGATCGTCCCGAGGTCCATGTTCTGGAGCGCGGTCAGGCTGAGCGGCTTGACGACCGTCACCTTGACCGACGCGCTTTGAGTCACAGCGTGCGCCGGCGCGGCAACAGCCGCCGCGCCTACCGCGAGCGAAATCAGCAATGGTCGGAGAGGCTTAGTCATTCCGCGCCTTCGGCTCTTCGCGAACAGCGGGGCTTTCTGGACCAAAATGGTTTATTTTCGGTCAACCATGCCGGTGAAACCCGAAGAAAAAGGGGCCGCCGGTTTCGGCGACCCCTTCAGGTGAACCGCGCGGCAAAGCCGCGAAGTTCAAGGCTTATTGATAGTCGGCGGTGACGTCGAACGTGTTGGAGTAAACCCCGTCGGTCGTTCCACTCGCAAGCGTCAGCTTGCCGCCGACGGTGAAGTTTGCGCTGCCGGTGTTGTCGAGCGTCGGGTCGGCGGGCTTGTCACCCGAAAGGTCGACGCTCAGCGAGCCGCCGCCGCCAACGCGGTTCAACGTAACCGAGTTCGGAATGGTCAGCTTGAGCTGCTGGTTCGCCGTGCCAGTGACCGTGAAGGACGCCGCGGTGGGCGTGCCCGAGCAGGTCAGGCCGACGGTGACGCAATCGCTCGCGCCCGTGCCGTCGACGTGAACGACTTCACCGCTGAACGGGCCAACGATCGTGCCGAAGTCCAGGCCGTTGTTGTTCGTCAGCGTGAGCGGCGAAACGATGTTCACCGTCGCGTTCGACGACGCCGTGTTCGAGGCGGCCGCGAAGGCCGGGGTGCTGAGTGCCAGGGCGGCGAGCGCACCGGCCGAGATCAGAAGCTTCTTCATTTCCAATTTCCCCACTGGTTCAAAGGTCCGGCTGTCCCGACGAACGTCCGGTCACCCGTGGCGCCGCTATTAACCCTGCCCGCTTACGGCTTCCCTCAAGGGAATGGTAAATGGTCCATTAGGCTTCGATCCGTCCGGACCTTCTTCCAAGCTCCGCGCCAGATGCGCTCACTGGTATTGGACGGTGATGGGCAGATCGCCGCGATAATCGCCGTCGGATTCCCCGCTGATCCGCACCCTGCCTCCGAATCGGAACGTCAGGTTGCCCGCCGAATCGAGCACCGGGAGCGGCGGAAGATCGCTGACGATCTCGTCCATGCTGATCCTGCCCCCATTCACCGAATACAGGTCGACCCGGCCCGGAAGCTCGACGCGCACCGCCCGGTCCGGCGCCCCGTGGATGGTCGCGGTTCCAACCATCGCGCGCGGGCTGATTCCAGCAAGCGCGCCTTCTGTACCATTCGAACCGTTGGGACGGATGACGGCGGCGCCCTGTCCCTGGCCGGCCAGGATCAACCGGTCGAAATCGAGGTTTGTCTCGATCTCGAGCACGATTCCGTCGGCATCTGGCGATTGGGAGAGGGTTGTCATCGGCGTTTCGCACAGGCGGCATTGCGCGCGCGCCGGCGAGGAACCACCGACGCCCACTGCGATACCCGCGAGCAACAGGGCTAGAGGTCTGGAGCCGCCCATCAGCACGGGCCTACTCGCCGACAGCCTAAAACAGGGTTAATCCATGGCTAACCTTCAAGATGGCAATTGCCGGACGGTCGCCGAAACTATCGATTTCCTGGCAACGAGGAGCGCTCACCTGCACGCCTATTGTCGCGCGACGCGCAGCTTTCTATCCCCTCATCCCGAATGGCCCGTACGCGTACCGCTCCCGGCTCTGGAAGGGGCTCGACATTGATCGCTGTGCTGAAGGGCCTCGCCTATGCGGCGCTGCTCGGCATCCTCGGGCTCGTCGTCGCCGTAGCCGTCGCGACAGCCTATCTTCCCAGCTACGGAGATCTGACCAAGCGCTCGGACCTCGGGCAAATGATTCGGGTCCGGGCAGCCAACGGACAGGTCCTGCTGTCGCTCGGGCCAAGTTTCGGCAAGTGGCTGCCCTATGACCAGATCCCGCCCGAGATGCGGGCTGCCATCATTTCCACTGAAGACCGGCGATTCCGGAGCCACATCGGGGTCGATCCGATCGGGATCGCGCGCGCGCTCGGGTCCGCCGTCCTCAAGAAGCACAAGGTCAGCGCGACCTCAACGCTGACGCAGCAGCTGGCGCGCAACATCTTCCTCACCAACAACCGAAGCGTGGTGAGGAAGGTCAAGGAAGCGATCCTCGCGCTCGCGCTCGAGCGCAAGTTCAGCAAGGACCAGATCCTCGAGCTCTACCTCAATCGAGTCTATTTCGGAGGCGGCGCCTACGGAATCGACGCCGCATCGCGAACCTTCTTCGGTCATGGCGCCGATCATTTGAGCCTCGGTGAGGCGGCGATCATCGCCGGACTGGTCAAGGCTCCGTCCAACTATTCGCCTACTGCCGACGTCGAAGCGGCGCGCGACCGCTCGAGCGTCGTTCTGCAAACCATGGTTCGCAACGGCTTCATCGACGCCTCGGATGCCGCCGCGGTCGACCCCGCCAAGATCAGGATTCAGCGCACCACCAACAACAATAGCGTTCGCTACTTCACCGACTGGGCGCTGCCGCAGCTCGATACGTTGATCGACCAGACGACCGACCCGATCGACGTTTGGACCACGCTCGACCCGGGCATGCAGGTTGCCGGCGACAAAGCGATCCGCGCGCACGCTCCGAACGGTGCGCAAGGAGCGCTGGTCGCGATCGACCGTGACGGCGCCGTGCGCGCGCTGGTCGGCGGCAAGGATTATGTCGCGTCGATCTACGACCGGGCGACGCAGGCGGAACGCCAGCCGGGCTCCGCCTTCAAGTTGTTCGTGTATCTCTCGGCGCTCGAATCGGGGATGAAGCCGACCGATACGATCGTCGACGAGCCGATAACGATCAACGGCTGGAGCCCGCGGAACGACACGCGCACTTTTTCAGGCCCGGTCACCTTGCGAGAGGCCTTTTCGCGCTCGATCAACACGATCAGCGCAAAGATCGGGCAGCAGGTCGGATTCTCGACGATCGCCGACATGGCGCGCCGCTTCGGAATCACGACGGACATTTCAACCTATCCGGCAATGGTCCTCGGCACCAGCGATGTCCGGCTGATCGAGATGACCCGGGCCTTCGCCTCGGTCGCCAACAACGGCGTCGCGGTCACGCCTTACGGCATCCGCCGCGTGGTCACGGCCGATGGCCGGCTGCTCTACCAGCATGACGCGGACGAGGGCCGTGTGCTTGTCGCACCCTGGGTGGCGGCGGAAATGACGGATCTTCTTCAATCAGCGGTGCTGAGCGGCACCGGCGCCGCCGCGCAGATCGGCCGTCCGGTTGCGGGCAAGACTGGAACTACCCAGTCGAACCGCGACGGCTGGTTCGTCGGCTTCTCAAGCGGGCTGACGACCGGCGTATGGATGGGACGGGACGATTCCAAGCCCATTTCAGGGCTGTACGGCGGCACCGCACCCGCGCGCGCGTTCCACGATTTCATGACGATCGCTGTCGCGAACCGCCCGGCCGAGCCCTTCCAGACACAGGTGCCGATGCCAGACTGGCAGCTGACGCCGGAGGAAGAGATCAACGGCGAAGAAGCCATCGACGCGAACAGCATCGGGCCGATGATGGTCGATGAAAACGGGATGCCGCTCCAGACTCCGCCGTCCGAGCCCGGCTATCCGCAGCAGCAGCCGATGGTCCAGCCCGACGGCAGCGGCGCGCCGACCCAGCAAGAACTCGACCAGGCATTCCCGCCGCAGCAACAGCCGCCGCAAGTCAGGAGGCCGCCGCCCTATCCTCCGCAGCCTCAGCCGCAGCCGCGACAACCCTATCCGCAGCAGCCCCAGCCGCAGCCTCGATCAACGCCCCCACCCGATCCGTCGCAGCCGCGGCCCTATACGACGTAGCGCCGCCTTCGCTTCCGCAACGCCGGGCCCGAACAGCCGCGCCTCAAGCGCCTTGAACGCGGGGCCGTGGTTGAGATGGACGAGATGCGCAACCTCGTGAGCGGCGACGTAACGCCGCACTTCGGGCGGCGCGAGGATGAGCCTCCAGCTCATCCGGATCCGCCCTTCGGATGAGCAGCTGCCCCACCGGGTTGCAGCATCGCCGATCGACACTGACCGCGGTGTGGCTCCCGCAGCGGCCGAGAAGGCTGCGATGTCGAGCGACATGACGTCGCGGGATCGCCGCTTGAGGAAGGCTTCAATGCGGCGCGGCACCGCGGCTTCTGGCCCACCGCATCGCAATTCATCCTCGGCGATCAGCGGCGTGCGCGGCCAATCCGCCTGCCAGGCGATCCTCACTTCCTTGCCCTCGAGGGGGATGACAGCTCCGGGAACGAACGGTTCGGGCGGCTCTGCCCGTGCGAGCTGCGCGTCGATCCAGTCACGCTGGTCAAGCGCCCAGGCGAGAGCGGCCCGTCTGCTGGTGCGCCAGGGGCAGGTCAGCTTCAACGTCCCCGCAACCTCGTCGAACCGCAGCCTGAGCCGGCGGGCGCTGCGCAACCGGCGAATTTCAATAGGAAGTGGAAGCGACGCTTCGAGCGACGCTTCAGAGCGGGCGCTCGACCACATGATACTCGAGTTCCCCCGCATCCTCCTCGCTCACCGTCCAGCCGCGCGTCGATTGCCCCGCCTCGTGGACCGTCTCCCGACTACCGGAGATCAGATAATGCCAGTCGAGTAGCGGCTTGTCCGCAGCGCGAAGCCGGTACGCGCAAGTTTCAGGCAGCCAGTCGAGCGAACCTAGATTCTTGCGGTCGAGCTTCACGCAATCCGACACTCGCTTCATCCGGTGCTTGTAATCGAGGCAGCGGCCATTCTTCCGGTCAAGCAGCTTGCAGGCAACGTTCGTCGCGTAAAGCAGGCCCGTTTCCTCGTCTTCGAGCTTGTGCACGCAGCAGCGTCCGCATCCGTCACACAGCGCCTCCCACTCGCCCCGATCGAGCGCGGTCAACGGTCGTTCCCAGAATGGTGTTGCGCTGTTCATGACAAGTCGGGCCTTGCTCTGCTAATCGAAGCTGATCAAGCGGGGAATGTAAGAGGCTAAGTCCATGAAGTCGCTTAGAATCGCTCTCATTGGGTGCGCGGTTGCAATGCTCTCGGTGCCGGCGGCGGCGCAGTACCAGGGTTCGGACGGATCGCAGTTCATCGACGCCGTTCAGAAGCGAGACGGGGACAAGGCCACACAGCTGCTCAGCAAGCACCCGACCATCATCGACACCCGCGACGGCAAAGGCGACACGGGCCTCATCGTCACGATTCGGGGATCGGATCGCGACTGGAGCGCATTCCTGCTCCAAAAGGGCGCGGATCCCAATGCGCAGGGCGCGGGCGGCGACACGCCGCTTATCGCCGCTGCGAAAGCCGGATTCGAAGAGGCGGTGCCGTGGCTGCTCGAAAACGGTGCAAAGGTCGACGGAACGAACAAGTCCGGCGAGACAGCGCTGATCATCGCCGTTCAGCAGCGCAACACTTACTTGGTGAAGCTGTTGCTCGATGCTGGCGCGGATCCCGACCATAGCGATGCTGCGGCCGGCTATTCGGCGCGCGACTATGCCAACCGTGACGGGCGTTCGCGCGACATCCAGAAGCTCATCAACGACAAGAAGCCGAAGGGCGCCTCGGCCGCAGCTAGGTAGCTTCGCCGAGCGACGGATCGATTTGCGCGGCTAGACGCCGCGCCGCGCGTCGGGCGAAGCGCAGCAGCTCGGCCTTGCGTCGGGCAGGCGCAAGCGGGCGGTTCGCCGCCTGCCGAACCACCGCCGCATCGTAACGGTCGGCGACGATCAGCCCGGCATCGCGTGGAAGGTAGCGTTCCTCCTCCAGGACATGGGCGAGGTGTGGCGGCACCGCCCAGAAGAAGCGGTCGCAATAATCCAGATAGTCGGTCCATTTGCCGTCGCCGACAAGGTCGGACTTGGCGACCTTGATCTCGACGATCGTGAGCCCGCCCTTCGGATCGATTGCCATCAGGTCCGCGCGCCGCCCGTTAGGCAGCGGCATTTCGCAAATCGCGAACTGATCCTGCCGGCAGAACAGCCGGGTCACACCCCGCGCCACGTCGGTGGCGATCGGCGGTTGATCGGTGAAGCAGAGAGACTCGAGCGGGCTCGCCATCACCTCTGGATAGAACATAGGGGCAACAAATGGAAAGGCGGGCGAACCGAAGCTCGCCCGCCGCCCGCCCGCGTCCCTGAAAAATTGTGAGTGAGAAATTCTAGCGGAAGAAGACGTGGTTGCCGATCGATGCCACCCGCTTCAGGTGCCAGCCCGGCGAAACATAGCGCGCGTGGAAGAAGAGCGCGTTGCCAACTTCCGAATCCTTGAGGCCCTGATCGACGATCTTTGCGATCGCGACTGCGGTTTGCCACTGACGGTTATCGTGGCTGACGTGCGGCAGCGAGCGGCCGTGAACGAAGGAGAACTGCCCGCGCTGAAACAGCACGCCGCAATAAGTTGACGGGAACCGGCCGCCGCTCTGCGCACGGTTGGCAATCACCTGGCCGACTGCGAGCTGGCCGGCGAGCGGCTCGCTCTTCGATTCGAAGTAGATGCCCGTCGCCAGGCATTCGAGCTCGTGGCTTCCGGCGTCACCGCTGCGAAGATCGGCGACCATTGCCGACAAGTTCTCTGACCGATCGACGGCCGGCTGAACGATTTGACCGATCGTGCTTTGATCGTCCTGGTCGTTGGAAGTCTCGGGAGTTACCAACTCGGGCTGCGACAGCTGCGGCTCTCCATTGGGATCGAGCAGGTCGGGTAGGGACGGCGTTGCCAAGGTCGCGTTGGCGACGGAGGCGAGCGTGTCGCTCGAAGGTCCGGCTTGCGCCGGTGCAATAGTCGATCCGGAGAGCGCGGCACAAAACAGCAGCGCCGAGCGAAGAGAAGCCAAGAGTGTCGCCGTAAAATTGCGGTGAACTGCGATAATCAGACGCGTTTTACTTGCGAATACTTCCGCTCGCGCCAGTCGTAATTCCCCGTCTCGCGTGGCATTCTCGGTTGTTTAGCCCGAGAGAATGCCCCCCGCTCTTGTTGTTGTTACGGGTTTTTACTGATCCGCCGGATGGGTCAACCCACCGAGGTCGTTTCAGCGACGAACCGTTCAGGCTCCGCGATATCCAGTTCGATTGCCCACAGGTCCTCGTCGAAGCGTGCCCTGCGCGCGAGGAAATCAGCAATTTCGCCGGAACCCGCCGATTCGCCCGGCCCCACCGCCTGCCAGCAATAGGCGCCATCGAGACTGAGCACTCGCTCCAGGCAGGCGACATGGCGGCCGCGGGTGCCGATGAACAGGAGCAGCGAGCCCCGCTCGGAATCGCCTTTCCTCATTACCGTCGCGAAGCCGCCGGCGGCGGCGACGTACCGGAGAATCCCGGCAACCTCGACGTGAGTCGGAAGCCGCTCGCTCAGGCGGCGTCCCGCTCGTCCGCGCCCATCAGCACGGCGGCCAGTGCGTCACGGCTGCGAGCGCCGCGCATCTTTTCGAGAGTCACCGCGTGGCGGGTGACTCGACTGACCGCAGCCAGCGCTTTCAAATGGTCGGCGCCAGCGTCGGGCGGCGACAGCAGAAGGAAGACGAGATCGACGCGTCGACCGTCGATCGCCTTGTAATCGAGCGGCTCTGCGAGACGCGCGAACAGGCAGTAGATCTGCTTCAATTCGTCCACCTTGCCGTGCGGGATGGCAACGCCCTGTCCGAAGCCGGTCGATCCCAGCTGCTCGCGCTCGGTCAGGCTGGAAAGAATCGCTGTGGAATCGAGCTCGAGCCGCTGGGCGGCGAGATTGGCAAGCTGCTGCAAGAGCGCCTTCTTGCTCCCCCCCGGAAGAGCGGTCTTGATCGCGTCGAAATCGAGGAAATCGGAAAGGTGCATTGCCAAACCCTTGAAGAACGGCGGCTGTTGCACCCCCGCTCCGTAAAAGGAAGATGGACTCAGGACTCGTGCGGCTCAACCCAGCCTATGTTTCCGTCCTCACGGCGATAGACCATGTTGAGCTCGCCAGTGCCGCTGTTCTTGAACAGCAGCGCGGTCGTGTTCCTGAGATCCATCATCATCACAGCGTCGGATACGCTCGCCTCGGGGATATCGACGCGGGTCTCGGCAACGATCGCAGGGAAGCCCGCTTCTTCGTCATTGGCTGCGTCGGCCGACGAGAAGATCGTGTAAGCGGCGTTCTCGACGTAGGCGCCTGCGCTCTCGTTAACCTTGTGCTCCTTGAGGCGGCTCATGTAGCGGCGCACCTGCCTTTCGATTCGGTCGGCGGCGCCGTTGAACGCCAGCTCGGCTTCGCGCGCACTGTGCGAGGCCTTCAGCACGACGCCACGCGCGACGGGAGCGACGATGTCACATGTAAAATCATTGTTGGGCCCGCGGCCGAACGTCACGTCTGCACCGACCGAGCGCGAGAAATATTTCTCCGTGATTTCCGAAATTCGCCGTTGCGCGCGATCGCGCATCGACTCGCTGGTATCGACCTGGTGGCCTGCGACCCGAACGTCCACTATGACCTGCTCCTTCGAAACGGGGTCCGCTTAGGACCCGCCAGAAGCCGCCGTCAACCGACGCCGGCGAAGCGTGCCCAAAGCGGATTGACTAGCTTTGCAATAAACGCCCGGTGACGTTCCAGTTCCTCCAACGCCGCGACATGCGGACGCGCCGGACGGTATTCGCGGAGCGTCACCGGCCTTGACGACTGAGCAACGGCGACACTGGTATCGGCGACCAGTCCGAGGCCGATCTGCCGCCCGCCGGTTAGCTCCACATAAACTTGAGCGAGGAGCTGAGCGTCGAGCAACGCACCGTGCTTGATGCGCTGGCTCCGGTCGATTCCGAAGCGCATGCAAAGCGCATCTAGGCTGTGCTTCGCGCCCGGGTGCTTCGATCGCGCAAGCGTCAGCGTGTCCACCATTCGGCTCAGGCAGACGCCGCTCCGGCCGCATTGCTCCAGCTCGAAATTGAGGAAGCCGAAGTCGAACGAGGCATTGTGCGCGACGAGCGGAGAATCGGCGATGAACTCGAGCAACTCGTCCACGCGCTCGGTGAAACGCGGCTTGTCGGACAGGAAGATCGTCGTCAGGCCGTGGACCGCTTCCGCCTCGACGGGCATCTCGCGCTCGGGGTTGAAGTAAGCGTGGAAGTGCCGCCCGGTCTCGACTCGATTGTAGATTTCGATGCAGCCGATCTCGACCATCCGGTCGCCGCCGGCCGGATTCAGTCCGGTGGTTTCCGTGTCGAAGACGATCTCTCGCATCGCCCGATCTATCGGCCCGAGTGAAGGCCCAGGCAATCAAGAATGTCCCGGACTCCGGCCTCAGTTGTGGATAGGTCCGCACCGGTGTCGACCACGAAATCCGCACGGCGGCGTTTCTCTTCGTCGGGCATCTGCCGCTCGAGGATGGACCGGAGCTTGTCGGCCGTCATGCCTTGCCGCTCAAGCACCCGAGCGCGCTGCACCTCCGCCGGAGCGGAAACAACGATCACCTTGTCGAAGTCCTTTTCGCCGCTGGTTTCGAACAACAAAGGGATCTCGAAGATCAGCGCGGGGGCGTTGCGGTGCTCTTCGATGAACGCCTGTCGCCACTCCCTCACTGCCGGATGGACGATACCCTCAAGGAGGGTGAGCTTGGAGTGGTCCGCAAGCACGATCTGCGCAAGGCAGTCGCGGTCGAGGGTTCCCGAACGCACGCAGCCGGGAAACATCTCCCCGATCTTTTCGATGAGCGCACCGCCGGGACCCTGAAGCTTGCGAACGACCGCGTCCGCATCGAACACCGGGACGCCTGCATCCTCGAACATCCTGGCCACCGTCGACTTGCCCATGCCGATCGACCCAGTCAGCGCGATCTTGATCATGAAGCAATCAACCCACGTTCACGAAGCGCGCCCAGCAGCGCAAGCAGCGGCATTCCGAGGATCGTGAAATGATCGCCCTCTATCGTGGAGAAGAGCTGCACGCCGCGCGCCTCCAGCCGGAACACCCCCACAGTGTAGCCGACCTCGGGCCATTCGGCATCGAGATAGTCCTCGATGAATCGATCAGAGAGCGGGCGCGCCTGCAGGGTCGCTGTTTCGGCATGCGACCAGTCGAGCCTTCCAGCATGCGCGATCGCCACGGCGCTTGTCAGCAGCATCGGCCTGCCGGAGAAGAAACGAAGATGCTCGGCTGCTTCGGCCCGGTCGCCGGGCTTGTTGAACAGCTGGCCGTCGCATGCGACCACGCTGTCGCTTCCGATCACCCACTTGCCTGGGATGCTCACCGCTTTCGCTTCGGCGAGCCGAACGGCAATCTCCCGCGCATCGGTGAGCCCGAGCTTCAGCTCGCTTTCGTCGACGTCGGGTTTCACCGCCTCATAATCGACGCCGGCGGCGTCGAGCATGTGACGGCGGATCGAACTGGTCGATGCGAGAATCAGGGCCAACAGAACAACCTTGTGGAAAAGCCGCGAAGCAAAGCTAGCGCGGTGCTGGGGACCATCTCAACCGATGATTTCGGCGGCCCCCCACGGTGCCAGTTCGATGATTCATCCACGGGGGCTGAATCCATCCCCAGCTTGTGAATCATGGGCGTGAATCGGAGCGACTCGCGCCCGTTACAGGAGCACTCCGAGACAGCGCTTGTTGGCAATTCGGGGAGCCACGCCTAAATCCCGCTCTCCCGCGCCCAACAACATCATCAATCTTCTTCTATAAATATATAAGGGAAGAGAAGAGGGGTGGCTTCGATGCCTGCCGAACTTCCGACCATGCGTGCCGACAAGGGCCTGCTTGCCGTGCTCAGGGGTGAGCGGCGCGATCCCGTTCCAATGTGGATGATGCGGCAGGCGGGACGCTACCTTCCCGAGTACCGCCAGCTCCGCCAGGAGAAAGGAAGCTTCCTCGAGCTCGTCTACGATCCGGAATCTGCAGCCGAGATTACCCTGCAGCCGCTCAAGCGCTTTCCTGAGCTGGATGCCGCGATCCTCTTTTCGGATATCCTGATCGTCCCGTTTGCGATCGGCCAGAACCTCACGCTGGTGACCAGCGAAGGACCGCGGCTGACTCCCCCGCTGAGTGACACTGCGCTCGACCAGCTCACGGCTTATCCGGCTCGCCTTGATCCGATATACGAGACGGTGCGCAAGGTCAGGGAGCGGCTTGGCCCCGACAAGACGCTGATCGGTTTCGCCGGAAGCCCGTGGACGGTCGCGACCTACATGATCGCGGGACAGGGCAGCCGCGATCAGTCCGCTGCCCGCCGTCTCGCCTACGCCGATCCACAAAGGTTCGGAGAGGTCGTCGACCGCATCGAAGAGGTCACGATCAACTATCTGTCGGGCCAGATCGAGGCCGGAGCCGAGGCGGTGCAGCTGTTCGACAGTTGGGCCGGGAGCCTTTCGCCCGCGCAATTCGAGCGATGGGTGATTGCACCGACCGCGCGCATCGTCGCGTCGCTTCGTGAGCGATATCCGGACGTGCCCATCATCGGTTTTCCCAAAGGTGCGGGGGGAAAACTCGCGGCTTATGCCCGCGAGACTGGCGTCGATGCGCTCGGCATTGACGAGACCGTCGATCCTGTCTGGGCCGACGAAGCATTGCCCAGGGAGATGCCGGTGCAAGGCAATCTCGACCCGCTGGCGTTGATCGCGGGGGGCGAGGCGCTGGAGAAAGGCGTGCGCCGAATCCTTGACGCATTCGCTCGGCGTCCTCACATCTTTAATCTCGGGCACGGCATCCTTCAGGATACGCCGATCGTTCATGTTGAGCAGCTGATTGCCCTGGCTAAGAGCAGCCCGAAGGGGGGAGAGTGAACAGTCTAACCGGCTTTCTCGGCCCTGCGTATCTGTGGGTGAAAGCTGCGCACGTCACCTTCGTCATCTTCTGGCTCGCGGGACTGTTCCTTCTCCCGCGGCTCTACGTCTACCACCACGAAACGGCTGTCGGCTCACCGGAGGACCGCGCGTGGATCGAACGCGAATCGCGGGTGCGCTCGATCATTCTCAACCCGGCAATGATCGTCGTCTGGATTCTCGGCTTGATGCTCGCCTTCAACGTTGATGCCTGGAGCCAGCATTGGTTCCACGCGAAGCTGGCGTTCGTGATCCTGCTTACCGGCTATCAAGGCTGGCTCGGCGCTTACGGCAAGAAGCTCGCACGCGGCGAGCGGCCGCTTTCGAGCCGATCGGTGCGGATGCTGAACGAGGTGCCCGGAGTCGCTGCGGCGATCATTGTCGTGCTGGTGATCGTCCGCCCGTTCTGAACGATTCGCCGCTGGTCCGGATCACGCTGATTGACACTCGGCGCGGCGAGACATACCTCGAACCGCGACGGCTCCGGCCAGTTCCTTCGAATCGCCGGCTTCTGTTTCCATCCGCGGCGTCCTGCCGCCCTCGGCTTTTGACCAGATCGTTGACGAGCTCGAGCACAACTCCCCAAGAGAAGACCATCTCATGCATTTGAAAGAACTAAAGAAAAAGACGCCCGCCGACCTCGTTGCGATGTCCGAGGAGATGGGTGTCGAAGGCGCATCGACGATGCGCAAACAGGACCTCATGTTCTCGATCCTGAAGATTCAGGCCGAGAACGGCGTCGAGATCATGGGCTCCGGTACCGTCGAGGTGCTGAACGACGGCTTCGGCTTCCTGCGCTCGCCGGAAGCGAACTACCTCGCGGGGCCCGACGATATTTACGTGGCCCCATCGATCGTCCGCCGCTTCGGACTCCGCACTGGCGACACGGTTGAAGGCGAGATCCGCGGACCGAAGGACGGCGAGCGCTATTTCGCGCTGACCCGGGTTACCACGATAAACTTCGACGATCCTGAGCAGGTCCGGCACCGCGTCAACTTCGACAATCTGACACCGCTTTATCCCGACGAGAAGCTGAAGCTCGACACGCTCGATCCGACGATCAAGGACAAGTCGGCGCGCGTCATCGACATCGTCGCACCGATCGGCAAGGGCCAGCGCGCCCTGATCGTGTCGCCGCCGCGCACCGGCAAGACGGTGCTTCTGCAGAACATTGCGCGCGCGATCACGGACAACAATCCCGAAGTGATCCTAATCGTCCTCCTCATCGACGAGCGGCCAGAGGAAGTCACCGACATGCAGCGCTCGGTGAACGGCGAGGTCATTTCGTCGACCTTTGACGAACCCGCCAGCCGCCACGTGCAGGTCGCCGAAATGGTGATCGAAAAGGCCAAGCGCTTGGTCGAGCACAAGAAGGATGTCGTGATCCTTCTCGATTCAATCACCCGCCTCGGCCGCGCCTACAACACGGTCGTGCCGAGCTCCGGCAAGGTGCTGACCGGAGGTGTCGACGCCAATGCGTTGCAGCGCCCCAAGCGCTTCTTCGGTGCCGCACGCAACATCGAGGAAGGCGGCTCGCTCTCGATCATCGCTACCGCGCTGATCGACACCGGCTCCAAGATGGACGAGGTCATCTTCGAAGAGTTCAAGGGCACCGGCAACAGCGAGGTAATCCTTGATCGCAAGGTCGCAGACAAGCGCATCTTCCCGGCACTCGACGTCGGCAAGTCCGGCACTCGGAAGGAAGAACTGCTGGTCGAGCAGGGGACACTAACCAAGATGTGGGTGCTTCGCCGGATCCTGATGCAGATGGGCACGGTCGATGCGATGCAGTTCCTCCTCGACAAGATGAAGGACGCCAAGTCGAACGAGGATTTCTTCGCTTCGATGAACCAGTAGCTGACCTGCCCGATGCTTGAGGGCTTCGACTTCGGCGCGATTTTTACTGCGGCGGGGCTTGCCAAGCTCGGGCAGATCGTTATCGGCGACCTCACCATGGCCGGCGACAATGTCGTCATCATGGGCTCGCTCGCGGCTGGCCTGCCGCCGCGCGATCGCAAGAAGGTGTTGCTGTTTGGCGTCGGCATGGCGCTCGTCTTTTTGATCACTTTCGCGATAATTGCGACGCAGCTGCTGAGAGTCACGGGCCTCGTCTTCGCGGGCGGCCTGCTCCTACTGTGGGTCGCCTACACGATGTGGACGCACTTCCGTCGGTCGAGGGTGGTCGCGCCGGTCGATGATCCCGATACGGCCGCGATTGAAGGACCGCCCGCAAGCAAAACCTTCCTTCAGGCCGCGATCGGGATCGCAATTGCCGATCTCAGCATGAGCCTCGATAACGTGCTGCTGGTGGCATCGATTGCCCGCGACAACCCTGCGCTTCTGTTCATCGGGCTCACCTTTTCGGTCCTCTTCATGGGCTTCGCCGCGAACTACGTCGCTCGGCTGATCGAGCGATATTCCTGGCTCAACTATGTCGGCCTCGCGGTCATTCTGTGGGTCGCCTGCAGCATGATTTACGAGGGCTGGGTCGGCGGTGAGCATGTGCTGGGCTTGAGGAGCGTGCTAGGGGTCGGCTAGGCCCTGCATATGGATCCAAGCCTGATCAGCGCCGGCGCGTTCGCCGCCTTCATCCAGATCTTGCTGATCGACATCGTGCTTGCCGGCGACAATGCGATCGTCGTCGGCGCGCTCGCTGCGGGGCTTCCGGCGGAGCAACGCAGGAAAGTGATTATGATCGGCGTCCTCGCGGCGCTGGTTCTGCGAATCGCCTTCGCGCTGCTCGTTTCCCAGTTGCTCCAGGTCGTCGGCCTGATCTTGGCGGGCGGAATCCTTCTGTTGTGGGTGGCGTGGAGGATGTTCCGCGAAATCCGACACAAGGACGAAAGCGCCGGCTCCGAGGAAATCGCAGGCGACGAGCATAGCGGGCTGAAGCCCGCCAAGAGCTTCGCAAGCGCCGCGTGGGGCGTGGCGCTCGCCGACGTCAGCATGAGCCTCGATAATGTGCTCGCGGTCGCCGGCGCCGCGCGGGAGCACCCCTGGGTGCTGGTTTTCGGCCTCATCCTGTCGGTGCTTCTGATGGGCGTCGCTGCGAACGTTATCGCGCGCTACATCGACCGTTACCGGTGGATTGCGTGGGTTGGCCTGGTTGTGATCCTTTGGGTTGCACTGAGGATGATTTACGAAGGCGCGGGCCATGTCGCGCCGGTGGTCGCACCGATGTTCGCCTGAGGCCTGGTGCCGGACACCATCTTCGCTTTGTCGAGCGGTCGTCCGCCCGCGGCGATATCGGTCATCCGCATTAGCGGTCCGCGCGCGCATGAGGCTGGCAGTCGTTTGGCTGGCGAGCTTCCGCCGCCACGCCTGGCTGCCGTTCGCGAGCTCCGGCATCCGCGTTCGCACGAGCTTCTCGATGAGGCGCTGGTACTGCGATTCGATTTTCCGGCGAGTTCGACCGGCGAGAATGTGGTTGAATATCAATGTCATGGGGGCCGCGCCGTGGTGGATGCGGTACTTGACGCCTTGACGTCAATCGAGGGCCTGCGGCTCGCGCAGCCGGGTGAGTTCACCCGCCGCGCGTTCGAAAATGGGCGAATCGATCTTACCGAAGCGGAGGGTCTGGCCGACCTGATCGAAGCCGAGACCGAATCGCAGCGCAAGGCGGCTCTGGCTTTAGCGGAGGGCGGGCTCAGCAAGCAGGTGAACGTCTGGCGCGACCGGCTTCTCGGCCTTTCCGCGGAAGCGGAACGGGCGATCGACTATGACGAGGCGGGCGAGACCCCAGACCCTGCGTTTTTGCGAGAGTGCGAGCGGCTAGGATCTGAACTGAGGACTTGGCTGGCCGGCCCTCGGGTCGAAAGGCTCAAGGACGGCGTGCGGGTCGTTGTGGCTGGGCCACCGAACGCGGGAAAATCTAGTCTTCTCAACGTGATAACGGGGGAGGAGCGGGCTATAGTCACGGAAATGCCGGGCACCACGCGCGATCATATCGACGTACCGCTGGCACTCCGCGGAGTGCCGATCCTGTTGACCGATACCGCGGGGCTGCGGGACTCCAAGGACGAGGTTGAAGCGATCGGCGTGGCCCGCGCTGAGGCGTTGGCTGCTGCGGCTGATGTCCTCGTCTGGCTCGGAGAGGCCGCGGAGGCACCTCCCCATTCGGCAACGATCTTCGTGCATTCGAAGGCGGATTTGCCGGAGCGAGCGCAGGCGCCCCAAGGGGCACTCGCCATTTCCTCGGTCACGGGTGTCGGAGTTTCGGATCTTCTCCATCGAATCGAGTCGGCCGCCCGGAGTCTGCTCCCCGGCGAGGGCGCGATTGCTATCAATCGCCGGCAGGCGTCTCACCTGGAAGAGGTGGATAAAGCATTGGAGAGGGCGGCGGCTACCAAAGATCAGCTGTTGGCCGCCGAGGACTTGCGTATTGCTCGCGGTGCACTCGATCGTCTCACCGGCCGTGCCGGGGTCGAAGATGTGCTCGACGCGCTGTTTGGGCGATTTTGTCTCGGCAAGTAGGTGCGAGCGTTCCACGTGGAACATTGATGCGCTAAGGCGCGGGGTATGCACGATGTGTTGGTGATCGGCGCCGGCCACGCCGGGTGCGAGGCCGCTGCTGTAGCGGCCCGCCGCGGCGCGCACGTGGGCCTGCTGACATTCCGTCACGAGGACGCGGGTCAGATGTCGTGCAATCCGTCCATTGGCGGCGTCGGCAAGGGACACCTGGTGCGCGAGCTAGACGTCTTCGACGGACTGATGGCCCGTGCGGCTGATCGCGCGGCGATCCACCGGCGGATGCTCAACCGCAGTAAGGGCCCTGCCGTGTGGGGACCGCGTGTTCAGGCGGACCGGCGGCTTTATCGTGAAGCGGTCGGCCGCCTGTTGGGCGCCAACGGCGTGGAAGTAATCGTCACTGAGGCCGTGCGCTTGGTCGTTCGCAGCGGGCGCGTCGCTGGGTTGGAGACGACTTCCGGCACTCTACCGGCCCACGCGGTCGTTGTCGCCACGGGCACGTTTCTGGACGCGCAAATGTTCATCGGCGAGGAGGTCGTTGAGGGCGGACGACGAGGCGAGCGGGCCTCGGTCGACCTGGCGGAGCAGCTCCGCGAGATCGGACTCGGCCAGGGTAGGCTGAAGACCGGTACGCCGCCGCGGCTGGACGGCCGAACCATCAATTGGTCTCGACTCGAGGAGCAGCCAAGCGACGCGGTCGCCTGGACTATGTCTGCGCAGAGCGAGTCCGGCCATCTACCGCAGCTGCGCTGTGCCATTGCTCGGACCAACCAGCGCACGCACGAGATCATCTTTGCGAATTTCGGTCGATCGCCGCTGTTTGCCGGCGCGATCGAGGGTAGGGGGCCGCGCTACTGTCCCTCGATCGAAGATAAGGTGAAGCGGTTCGGTGACCGCGACAGCCATCAGATTTTCCTTGAACCGGAGGGGATGGACGACTCGCTCGTTTACCCAAATGGTATCTCGACGTCGCTGCCGGCGGACGTGCAGCATGACTTCGTCCGCAGCATCGAGGGGCTGGAGCGGGCGGAGATCGTCCGCCCGGGCTATGCGGTCGAGTATGAGTTCGTTGATCCGCGGCGGCTCAATCAATCCCTCGAGGTGCGCGAGCTTCCGGGCCTGTTCCTGGCGGGGCAGATTAACGGAACCACCGGCTATGAAGAGGCCGCGGCACAGGGTCTTGCCGCGGGTCTCAACGCCGCGGCGACTGCACTGAGCCTAGACGAGGTGCGGTTCGACCGGCGCACATCCTACATCGGGGTGATGATCGACGACCTCACCCTGCAAGGTGTCAGCGAGCCCTATCGCATGATGACGGCGCGGGCCGAATACCGGCTATCCCTTCGCGCGGACAATGCAACGACGCGCCTCGGGGAAGCGGCCCTCAACGCGAGATGTGTGGACGCGCCGCGCCGCGCACAGATTGCGCAGCATCTGGATGCGCGCACGAAAGCGGCTTGGGCGGACAGCGACGAGGCACGGGCCGACGCGCTTTACGCTCCTTATGTGGAACGCCAGAATCGCGAATGGGAAGTGGTTCAGCGTGACGTCCGCGTTTGGCTTCCTGAGGATCTCGATTATTCGAAGATCCCCGGGCTTTCCAATGAGATGGTCGAACGACTTGATTCCTCGCGGCCGGAGACCTTGGACCAGGCATCGCGAGTGGCGGGCGTGACGCCGGCAGCGCTTTCTGCGCTTTATGTTGCGGCCACCCGGCGCGCCGCGGCGTGATCGAGCGCCTGGAGGACGCTGCAGGGCGCCCTGTTTCACGTGAAACATTCGAGAGGATCGAGCGGTACATCGAGCTGCTTCGAGCGGAGAATCAGCGCCAAAACCTCGTTTCGGCTGCGACTCTCGACGATGTCTGGAGCCGCCATATCCTCGATTCGGCTCAGCTCGCCAAGTTCGAACCGCGCGCTGGCGCGTCGTGGATCGACATCGGGTCTGGGGCCGGCGTGCCCGGAATTGTGATCGCCTGCTTGGTTGAAGGTCCCGTCACTATGGTGGAGCCGCGGCGCCTGCGCGCAGACTTTCTCCACAGAGTCTCCGAATCGCTCGGATTGCGCACGGCGGTGCTTTGCACGAAAGCCGAGCGCGTCGAGGGAAGTTACGGCGTGATCACTGCCCGCGCAGTCGCGCAGCTGACCGAACTCCTGAAGATATCCGCACATCTGTCCACAAGAAAAACCGTTTGGGCGCTTCCGAAGGGGCGCAGCGCCGAGCGGGAACTGGCCGAAGCGCGCGATGCATGGCAAGGTGACTTCCGTGTGGAGCCGAGCGTCACCGACGACGAAGCCTTTATCGTCGTGGGGACACAGGTGAGGGCAAGGAAATGATCCGCATCGCGGTAGCCAACCAGAAGGGTGGGGTGGGAAAGACGACCACCTGCATCAACCTCGCGACTGCGCTGGCGGCAATCGGCTGGCGGGTTCTGCTGATTGATCTCGATCCGCAGGGTAATGCGTCGACCGGCCTCGGAATTGCCGCGTCGCAACGCAAGCTGTCGAGCTATGACGTGTTGATCGGGAAGGCCTCGGCCACGGAAGCGGCCGTTCCGACGCGCGTGCCTCGCCTCGACCTGCTTCCGGCAACGGTCGATCTCTCCGGCGCAGAGGTCGAGATGGTCAGTCTGGCGGATCGTGCGCACCGGCTGGATAAGGCGCTGACGGCCGCTCCCGCGGGCCGGTGGGACATCTGCCTGGTCGATTGCCCGCCCTCGCTTGGCCTCCTCACGGTCAACGCACTGGTGGCGGCTCGCCATCTGCTCGTTCCGCTCCAATGCGAGTTCTTCGCGCTTGAGGGTCTCAGCCAGTTGCTCCAGACGGTCGAACGGATCCGCACGGCCTTCAATCCGCAGCTGTCAATCATCGGCGTGGCGCTGACCATGTTCGATCGGCGCAACAATCTTTCGCAGGCCGTTTCCGAGGATGTCCGCGCCTGCCTGGGGGATGCGGTGTTCGAAACCGTCGTGCCGCGAAACGTCCGGCTTTCCGAGGCGCCAAGCCACGGCTTGCCGGCGTTGATCTACGACCTCAGGTGTCCGGGATCGGAGGCTTATGTAAGGCTCGCTCGCGAGCTGATCGGCCGGCTGCCGCATCTCGCAGAGGCCGCATGAGCGCTGACCGGCCGGCGAAGGGCCTTGGCATGGGGCTGTCGGCGCTGCTCGGCGAAGCGGTGCGCGCGCCGGTTGCGGAGGGTTCCCAGGCGGAAGCCCGGGGCGGCGTGCGCGAGATCGAGGTGGCGCGGATTCGGCCCAACCCCGAGCAGCCGCGGACACAGTTCGACGAAACCACGCTCGAAGAGCTCGCGCAATCGATTCGCGAGCGAGGGGTGCTTCAGCCGATCCTTTTGCGGGGCGACGGCGAGGGCTTCATGATCGTGGCTGGGGAGCGACGCTGGCGCGCGGCCCAGCGTGCCCAGCTGCACACGATTCCGGCGATCGTGCGCGACATCGATCCATCGACCATCGCCGAGCTCGCGCTGATCGAGAACATTCAGCGCGAGGATTTGAACCCGCTCGAAGAGGCGGAAGGCTTTCGCCAGCTCATCAAGCGCCACGGCCACACCCAGGACGGCGTCGCCCAGCTGGTTCACAAATCGCGCAGTCACGTGGCCAACCTGCTGAGATTGCTGGATCTTCCCGAGTTCGTGAGACAATCGCTACTGCAAGGCGATATCAGCATGGGCCACGCGCGGGCGGTGGCGACTGCCACCGACCCGGAAGCGCTGACTCGGGAAGTGATCCGCAAGGGGTTGTCGGTACGCCAGGCGGAGGCGCAGGCGCGCCATGCAAAAACGCCGGTGGCACGCAATCTCGGCTCCCGAAACAATCCGGTCGACGCTGACCTCCAGTCGCTTGAGCGGCAGCTCGGCGATATCCTCGGCCTGAAAGTCCAGGTGACGCATAAGGGTCAGGGCGGGTCGGTGTCGCTGCATTATTCCAGCCTCGATCAGCTCGACATGATCTGCCAGCGGCTGAGCGGTGAGCCGATCTAGCGCTGCTTGCTCCGCGCCTTTCGCGCAATAGCAAGCAGCTCTTCCGCCAATGCATCGCGTTCGGGAGCGTTAGAAAACATGAAACTTCGCTCGAGCGTCCCCGTGCGCTCGGCGATCGTCGCGAGATCCTGCGCCGTCCAACTCCTAAGCATCCGCTCGACGGACGGTTTATCCTTCCAGAACAAGGCTTTACCAAATGACGCCATGACGGCATCGAGTCGCTCGCCGCGCTCGATCCTGGCACGCGCGGGCGCAAGCATCAGCAGCCTGCGCTGCAGCGATCGAACCGCGGGGATCGCTTCAGTGCCGCCGGGTGACAGTCGCGCGACCCGCTCCGCAAGCTCCCGCACCTCGCCGAGAAGAGCAAAGTCTGCGAGCCGCAGAAAGTCGCTCTCGCCGCTCTCGGCACCGACTGCGTCGACCGCCTCATGCTCAAGCTCCTTGGGGGAATGCGGCGAAGCACCGACGTATAGCGCCAGCTTCTCGAGCTCCTGGCCGGCAATGGCCTGATCGCCCCCGCAGGCATCGGCAATTCGCGCCGCGACCGGCGGAGTGATCTTCAGGCCGACGCGGCGCCCCAGGTCGGAAATCATCCGCACCGCATTTTCGCCCTCCGGCACGTACGCGGTAAAGGCGATTGCCGTTTTTGAAGCCTCCGCAAGCTTGAGAAGCGGCGATGACTTGGGAAGCGCGCCAGCGATCGCGGCGACCGGGCTTTCGGTGGCTTCAGCGGCGAGCAGCGCCTCGACCGCCTCCAGGATTTCGCTTCCTGCAGGCTCGATCCAGATGAGCCGCCGCTCCCCGAACAGGCTGAGCGCCGCCGCCTCGTCGGCCAGAAGGCCCGGATCCCCCTTTGCCGCGCCGCCGGCAATCACAACCTTTGAAGCGCCGAGCGCCTCCAGCAGCCGCGCCGCCAATCCCCTCGACTGCGCTTCGTCCTGGCCCAGGAACAGGTAGAAGCGGACCTTCGGGTCCGGCTGGTCGACCGCGCGGCCGATCGACGACTCGTTCGCCTTCACTTCTTATGTGTCGTCCGCGCCGCGTAGATGGCGAGGCGAGCGACGATCTGATCGGCGACGATTCCGGACAGGTTTTCGAGCGCCGTCTGTTCGGCGGCTACCGTTGCATATTCGCTGCTGACCACATCCACGCTCGCATCGGAACCCGCAGTTTCGTCAAGCAGCACCATGCCATTGGCGAGATCGACGAGCTGATAGCGGGCGCGGAGGGTTCGCCGCTCCTGCGTAGCCGCGCGATCGGCGCGGAGACCGTAGGAAGTCAGGTTGTCGTCAAGCGTTACGTCGAGCCGGTACTGCGCCGGCGCGCTTCCGGCTTCTCCGAGCCGGTCGATCAGCTTGGTCCGCACGAGCCACCCCGGTTGACCTGGGATCGGCGCGACCTCGACCGAACGAAGCAAGCCCGCGACCTGCCCGCCCGATCCGCCGCTGTAGAGAGAATGAAGCCCGCACGCGGCGAGGAAAAGGAACATGGGAGCAAGGACCAGCCGCCGCATCATGCGACGATATTCACCAGCCTGTCCGGAACCACAATGATCTTGCGCGGGCTGGCGCCGGCGAGCTGGCGCTGCACGTTCCCGGAGGCGAGCGCGAGCTCCTCGACCGCGGCGCGATCGAGGCCGCGCGGCGCGACAAGCGTGTCGCGAAGCTTGCCGTTGACCTGGACGGCCAGAGTCACCTGCTCGTCGACCAGGAGAGCCGGGTCGAAGCTTGGCCACGCGGCGTCGGCAACCATCTCCGGCTCGCCCAGCGCGGCCCAGCTCTCTTCGGCGAGGTGCGGGGCGGCCGGAGCGGCAAGCAGGAGCAGCGCGCGCACGGCTTCGTGCCGAGTTGCGGACGGCTTCGCCTTCTCGATTGCGCTCGTGAGCTCGTAGAGCTGAGCCACGGCCTTGTTGAACTGAAGCTGCTCGATCGCATCGCCGACCGCGGCGATGGTGCGGTGAAGCTTGCGCTTGAGCGATTCGTCCTCGCCGTCCGCGGGCTTGCTGCCCGTCGCAAGCTTCCACACACGCTGGACAAAACGTGAAGCGCCTTCGATCCCCGCTTCGGACCATTCTAGGTCGCGTTCGGGAGGGCTGTCGGACAGCATGAACCAGCGCACCGCGTCGGCGCCGTATTTGGCTAGGATAGGCTCGGGATCGACCGTGTTGCGCTTGGACTTGGACATCTTCTCGACGCGCCCGGGGGTGACCGGGTGGCCGCCCTCGACATGCACCCAGTCGTCGCCGTCGCGGCGGACTTCGTCGGGGCTGAGCCAGCTGCCGTCTCCCGCACGATAGGTCTCGTGAGTGACCATCCCCTGCGTGAACAAGCCCTCGAACGGTTCGGCGATGCCAAGCTTGCCGAGCCGTTGCAGCGCGCGGGTCCAAAAGCGTGCGTATAGCAGGTGAAGGATCGCATGCTCCACGCCGCCGATATATTGCGCAACGGGAAGCCACTTCTCCGCTTCGGCCCGATCGAAAGGCTCCCCTGCCGGCTGGCTCGCGAAGCGGATGAAGTACCAGCTCGAATCGACGAAGGTGTCGAGCGTATCGGTTTCGCGCGTAGCAGCGCCACCGCAGCTCGGGCAGTCCACATGCTTCCAGCTCGCATGCCGATCGAGCGGGTTACCGGGCGTTTCGAAGTCGATGTCCTCGGGAAGAACGACGGGCAGCTGCTCGCGAGGCACGGGGACGGCACCACATTTCGAGCAGTGGATGATCGGAATCGGCGTTCCCCAATAGCGCTGCCGAGACACCCCCCAGTCGCGCAGGCGATACTGAACGGTGCCTTGCCCCCAGCCTGCCTGCTCGGCGCGGCGAACGATCTCCGCGGCCGCCCGGTCCGTCGCCAGTCCGTCAAGAAACCGTGAGTTGACCGCGATTCCCGGCGCGCTCTCGGCTTCCTCTCCGATCGGCTCCGACGCAACGTCGCTCGAGGCCGCAACCACGCGCCGGACCGGAAGCTGATATTGCTTCGCAAATTCGAAATCGCGCTGGTCATGGCCCGGGACCCCGAAGATTGCGCCTGTGCCGTAGTCCATCAGCACGAAGTTCGCGATGTAGACCGGCAGCCGCCAGTCGGGGTCGAGCGGATGCACGACCTCCACCGCGGTCTTGAAACCTTTCTTCTCTTGGGTCTCGATTTCGGCGGCGCTGGTCCCGCCCGCCTTGCACTCCGCGATGAAAGCGGCCGCCTTGGCGTCCGTGGCCGCTAACGCCCGGGCGATGGGATGATCGGCGGCGAGAGCGATGAAACTTGCTCCGAAGATCGTGTCCGGCCGAGTGGTGAAAACCTCGACGTCGTCGATGCCGTCGACCTTCTCGGCGAGGCGGAATCGAAACTGCATCCCCTTGCTCTTGCCGATCCAGTTCTCCTGCATCAGCCGGACCTTGTCGGGCCACTGGTCAAGCGAACCGAGTCCCTCAAGCAGCTCGTCTGCGAAATCGGTGATTTTCAGGAACCATTGAGCGAGCTTGCGGCGCTCGACCGGCGCTCCCGAGCGCCAGCCACAGCCGTCGATGACCTGTTCGTTGGCGAGCACGGTCATGTCGACCGGGTCCCAGTTGACCTCGCTCTCCTTGCGATAGACGAGGCCGGCGTCGAACAAGTCCAGGAACAGCGCCTGCTCCTGCCCGTAATAGGCGGGGTCGCAGGTCGCGAACTCACGGCTCCAGTCGAGCGCGAAGCCGAGCTGCTTCAGCTGCTCGCGCATCGTCCGGATGTTGGCCCAGGTCCATTCGCCGGGATGCACCTTGCGCTCCATCGCCGCATTCTCTGCCGGCATTCCGAAAGCGTCCCAGCCCATCGGGTGAAGTACTTCATGCCCCTGCATCCGCCGAAAGCGCGCGATGACGTCGCCCATCGTGTAATTGCGCACGTGCCCCATGTGGATGCGCCCCGAGGGATAGGGGAACATCTCGAGCACATAGGTCTTGGGCTTGCTGCTGCCGCTGTCGGCGGCAAAAGAACTTTCCTCCGCCCAGCGCGCCTGCCAGCGCCGATCGGCTTCGCGCGGGTCGAAACGCCCGTTGGTCATGCCGAAAGCTTAGCCCGAAACGGCGACGCGCCTGAGGTCGCGGGCGCGGGTCAGGATGATATCCTCGAGCTTCTGGACCGTCGCTGCAGATACCGGAGCGTCGACCCAACCACCGTTCGACTGAATCTGGCGCGCAGCAGAAACGCGAAGCGCGTCGGCGCGAAGATCCGGATCGAGGACGGCGACGGTCAGCTTCACGCGCTCGCCGGGCGCTTTCGGGTTGGTGTACCAGTCGGTGATGATGACGCCGCTGTTGGGATTCGCCTGGAGAAGCGGGGCGAAAGAAACAGTGTCGACGGCGGCCCGCCACAGATAGCTGTTGACGGCGATGGTCGTCACCCGCGCGGGTGCAAGCCCCCGGGGAACGACGTTGCGCGCACAGCCGGAGCCGGCGATGGCAAATACGAGAAGTGCAGCAGCGGTCGTGTGCAGGCGATTCATCGATGGTCCTTGGTCAGACGGAGCTCGGGTTTGGCGTTATAGTGCTGGCGTATCTCTCGCAAGCACCGCCGATCTACGGCATTTATGTGCTTCCACGGCAACAGCCGATGAACGAATCGACTCTTGTCATGGAACCTTCAGCTTAGGAGGACTATATCGACTCGCGACAGGGAGATGTTCAGTTGTTGAGTCTCGTCCATAGCAGGCAAGCCCGATGGGTTGCGGCGATCGCCGCGGCCGGTCTCGTGCTGACGCCTGCTTTCGCCGCGACGAGCTCCAAGAAGCGTCCGGCAGCGGTTTCGCTCAGCTTCGACAGCCTGTCATCCTTCACTCCTGCCAATGCCGACCCGAAGCTCGCCGCGGCGCTTGCCGGCAAGAGCCTGTCGCTGACGGATTTCAAGTTCACTCCCGCGCCGGCCAAGGGTCGTCCTTCGCAGGTTCGAGTCGCGATCCGCGCTCGGGTGAATGCACCGACGCAGGCTGAAATCGCCCAGGCGAGCGCGCCGGCATCGACCCTTAACCCGCTGACACCTTCGACCTACAATCTCGGTGTCGCCGTAGGCTGGCGCCGCTTCGCCGTTTCCGGCGATGTTGCAAAGGTCAAGGATGCGGATCCGGCAATCGGCGGGCGTGAGAGCGCAATCGTGGGCGTGAGCTACTCGCTGAGCAAGTTCACCGGCCGAGTCGCGGTCGGCGCCGACCGGCCCGACGGCAAGGCATTGCCGGCACTTCGCCGCGGCGACACTTATTCGGTCGATGTGGGCGGCTCCTATTCGCTCTCTCGTCGAATCGCCCTGACCGGCGGCGTTCGCTACAACGTCGAGAAGGACCGCCTCTCGGCGCTCCAAGACAACCGCCGTGACAGCCAGGCGGTCTACGTCGGCACGGCCTTCAAGTTCTAAACGCCGAGATCCCGGCCCAACCCCTGAAGCCCAAGCATTTGATGCGCTTGAATTTGCGCGCATCCATTCCGCCGAGCGCAAGCAGTCTGCGACCTCCGAGGCGCGCAAGAGCTGCGGCTCTCATGCGTGGAAGCGGCTTCCACGTGGGATGGCTAGCCGTCGGATAGAGCGGCGACAGGAAGATATTCGGTGTGCGAGCGCTTAACGCCCGCCGAAGTTCGCGCGCATCATGCACCCGCGCCGCTGCCCGCGGCCCTTCGCGGATGACCGTCAGGCCGTGCATGCCGGCGAGTTGGCGAAGCCGGCGCATGGAGCTCGAATCGAGCCGCCGAAGGACGAGGACGCCATCTCCCCGACGCCACCGCTTCGTGTCCGCGATGATGGCCTCGTCGAGGACGATAAACCACTGGCGCGGTGCGGTCTGGCGGCCTCGCATGGGCGTTCCTATAGCCTTCGCTGTGAGCAAAGCTGCAGAGAGACGCGAAGAAATCCTCGATCGGATTGCGCGCGCAGCGCAACTGGCGAAGCGCGATCCTGCCGAAGTTCGGCTGATCGCCGTCAGCAAGGGTCGTTCCGAGGCGGAGATCGAGGCGCTGATCGAGGCCGGCCAGCGCGACTTCGGCGAGAACAGGATGCAGGAAGCGCTCGCCAAATGGCCATCCCTGCTCGTTCGTCACGCCGGCGTAAGCCTGCACGGTATCGGCCGCCTGCAATCGAACAAGGCAGCGGACGCCGTGAGTCTGTTCGACGCAATCCACTCGGTGGACCGGCATTCGTTGCTCGACGCGCTCGCCAAGGAAGCCGCGAAGAGCACCCGCCGTCCGCCGGTCTATGTCCAGGTGAATATCGGCGAAGAGCAGCAGAAGGGAGGCTGCGCAGTCGCCGAAGTTGGCGAGCTCGTCGAAGCGGTTCGGGCATCGCCCTTGCCGCTCGCGGGGCTGATGGCCATTCCTCCCCTCGCTCTCGAGCCAGCGCCCTATTTCGCGCTTCTTGCCAAGCTGGCCCGACGTCATGACGTCAAGGGCTTGAGCATTGGAATGTCAGGCGATTTCGAGGCGGCAGTGATGCTTGGCGCAACCGCCGTTCGGGTCGGCACCGCATTGTTCGAGGCCTGACCATGCGCTTCGATGCGATCATCTTCGACTTCGACGGCGTGCTGCTCGAAAGCGAGTTCGAGGCCAACATCCAGCTCGCCGAGTTGCTGACGAACCTCGGACACCACCATACGGCGGCCGAGACCATCCGGCATTACACCGGCCTCGCGGGCGACGACTTCATCGCGGCGATCGAGCGAAGGATCGGGTCCACCCTTCCGCCGGAATTTCACGACCGGATGAAGGAAAAGAGCATCCGCGCCCTCAAAGAGGGTATCGACGCGGTCGTCGGCGCGGTCGAGTTCGTCCGATCCCTGCCGCAAAGCCTTCCTAAAGCGGTGGCATCCTCGAGCTCAACGAAATGGATTCGCGGTCACCTCGATCATCTCGGCCTCGCCGACGCGTTCGGCGGTCACGTCTATAGCGGCCGCGAACACGTGGCTCGCGGCAAGCCCGAACCCGACATCTACATCCACGCTGCCGGGCGGCTCGGCGTCGGAATCGCTAAAGCCGTCGTTCTCGAGGATTCGGAAGTGGGCGCCAGGGGCGCATTAGCGTCGGGCGCGACCGTCATCGGGCTCGCCGCCGGGCGGCACTGTTTCGACGGCCATGAAGCCATGCTTCGATCGGTTGGAATTGAGCACGTCGCGCATAGCTTCGACGAAGTGGCGGACCTGATCGGACTTCGTCAGACCAGCAAATGACCGCTCCGCTTGCGCTTGGTCGCAAGATAGTCGGCATTGTGGGGATTGGCCGGCATTTGATGGCCGACGCGCTCGACGACCTCAATTCCAGCTGACGTGAGGCCGCTGACCTTGTCCGGATTGTTCGTCAGGAGCCTGACTCGGCCGATCCCGAGCGCGTGCAGCATGGCCGCGGCATGGCCGTAGTCGCGCTCGTCGTCGGCAAAGCCCAGCCGCCGGTTCGCATCGACCGTGTCCAGCCCGCGGTCCTGAAGCGAATAAGCGCGGACCTTGTTCGCAAGCCCGATCCCGCGCCCCTCCTGGCGCAGGTAGAGCAGAACCCCTCCTCCCGCGCCGCCGATGATCCGAAGCGCCTCCTTCAGTTGCGGTCCGCAGTCGCATTTCAACGAGCCGAACACGTCGCCGGTCAGGCACTCGCTGTGCAGCCGGACGAGCGGCGGCTTGCCTCTAAATGCGCCGACGACAAGCGCGACATGCTCCTGCCCGTCGTCAGAGGCGCGAAATGCGACGATCTGAGTCGGGGGGAGGCCCTCGAGCGGAAGTTTAGCGCGCGCGACGATCTCCACCGACGGCTCGCGCAACTCGTGCAGGATGTCGTCTAGCGTGACTTTCGCATCGGCCGGGTCGGGCTCCAGCAGCCAAAGCGCCGGGAGCATTCCCGCCGACCGCGTAAGCGCCAGCGCCGCGCGAGAAGCCTCGAGACAGTCCGGCTTGATCGGCTGAAGCGGGCCGATCGGTGCGCGGTCGAGATCGCGGCCGGGATCGGCGATGGTCAGCGCAGTTTCCCGGTCGAGCCACTGCGGCCGCTCGATCATCACCGGCGCTTCGGGGTCGGCTGCTTCTCGTTCGTTGGCAAGCTTGAGCGCAGCGGCTCGCGTGCCGCTGATCATCAGGCGCGCTCGGTGCTCGGGGTCGCGCAGGTTGAGGAGTTCCTCCGTCGCCGTCTCGACGGCGGCGACGGTCAGTCCCTCCTCGCCGACGATGTGTACGGGACGACCGGACCGCAGCATGGCGATCGCGGTCCGTGTGGGTGAGCGTTCGCTCAAACTTCGATCTCGCAGATCAGCGGCACGTGGTCGGACGGCCGCTCCCAATTGCGGCAGGGTTCGAGCACTTGGTGCGTGGCGACATGGCCGCCGAGCTCGGGCGAGCACCACATGTGGTCGAGTCGCCGCCCGCGGTCGTTCTTCGTCCAGTCGGGCGAGCGATAGCTCCACCAGGTGAAGCAGCGTTCGGGCGCGGGCACGAACTTGCGTCCGATATCTGTCCACCCATGCGCCTGCTGAAGCCTTGTCAGCGCCTCGACCTCGACCGGCGTGTGGCTGACGACGGTGAGCAGCGCCTTGTGGCTCCAGACGTCGCACTCGAGCGGGGCGACGTTGAAGTCGCCGACGATGATTGTCGGCTCGCTCAGACTTTCCGACCAGCGGGTCATCCGCTCGATGAAATCCAGCTTCTGCCCGAACTTCGGGTTCACCGTCCGGTCGGGAGTGTCGCCGCCCGCCGGGACGTAGACGTTCTCGAGCCTGATCCCGCACCCGAGGCGCGCGCCGATGTGCCGCGCTTCGCCATTGTCCTGCCAGTCGTGCTTTCCAGGCTCCTTCAGCGGCACCCGGCTGAGGATCGCGACTCCATGGTGCATGCGCTGACCATTGAGCTGGCGGTGGATATAGCCGTTTCGCTGGAACGTCTCCGCCGGAAAGATGTCGTCGAGCACCTTGGTTTCCTGGAGGCACAATATGTCGGGCTGCTGCTCAACGATGAGCCGCTCGACGAGGGCCATGCGCGCTCGCACCGAGTTGATGTTCCAGGACGCGATCTTCAGCCTTTTGCCCACGCCGACCCGCTTAGCTGGCTCCCCCGACATGAAAAAGGCCCTCGCTCCGGGGGCATGGAGCGAGGGCCGACCAAGCGTTCGTCACGCAAGGGATCCTGCGAACCCCGGGTAACAGGGGGAAACCCCGGGTACTTTCAGGATCGTTCGCCAATCTAAGCCTTCGAGCCTGACGCCGCGATGAACAAGTCGCAAAATGAAACTGTTAAGGTCACTTTTTCTTGGGCTCGACGTAGGTAAAGGCGCTCGCCGGCACTGCGACATTGTAGCGGACGTTCGACAGCTTGACGGTCGTGCGGCGATTTTGCCCATCGATCGCGGTCCAGCCGTATAGCTGAAGCCCGCCCGGCGCCGATCCACTGCGCAGGAATACCAGGGTCAGCGATCCGTATTGCGAAGGATCGCGCGCGCGGACCGAGACCACCTGGGGATTATCGCTCGGGACGACCTGGGCGCGGCCCTTAAGGTCGGGCGAGTTCGACAGGAGTACGCCGAGCGGTGTCCGGCCAAGCGGCCAATTCGACTTCTGCCCGACCTGATAGTCGATCAGGGTCAGAGTCTTGCCGTTTGCGACCAGGAGAAGGTCGCCGCTCCCATATTCGAAGCGAACCTTGCCCGGCCGCTCGAGATCCATCTTCCCCGCCGCCGAGCGCCCGCGGGCATCGGTCTGAACGAAGTTCGCGGTCATGGTGTGGACGCCGCTAATGTGCGCCTTGAGCCGCGCCATGTCGGCGGAATCGGCGGCTGCGGCCGGCGCAGCGGCGGCGACGAGCGCGACCGGCACCAGTACGCGCGCGAATTTCGTCGGAAAACTCATGTCGAAGCTCCTGGAATTTTGCGCCGGAAACTGGCGCTCACCCATTGAATGCGCACTGAACCCCGCGGTTCCGGAAGGTTCAGCCTCAGATCGGGTGCCCGTCGGGGTCGATCAGCACCTCACGGCGGCCAACATGGTCCGGCTGGCCGACGAGACCGTCCTTTTCCATCCGCTCGATCAATCGAGCCGCACTGTTGTAGCCGACGCGGAGCTGGCGCTGGAGGTAGGAAGTCGATGCCTTCTGGCTCTCGGCGACGATCTGCATCGCCTTGCGGTAGAGCTGGGTCTCCGCATCGTCCTCGCCGGTTGGCTGGCCGTCGAACAGATATCCGCCGTCCTCCGGCTCCTCGGTGACCGCCTGGACATAATCGGGAGAGCCCTGCTTTCGCCAATGCTCGGCAACTGCACGCACCTCCTCGTCAGAAACGAACGGACCGTGGACCCGGATGATCTGCTTGCCGCCGGGCATGTAGAGCATGTCGCCCTTGCCGAGCAGCTGCTCCGCGCCCTGCTCGCCGAGGATCGTGCGGCTGTCGATCTTGCTCGTCACCTGAAAGCTGATTCGCGTGGGCAGATTGGCCTTGATGACTCCGGTGATCACATCGACCGACGGTCGCTGCGTCGCCATGATCAGGTGGATGCCCGCGGCGCGCGCCTTTTGCGCCAGCCGCTGGATCAGGAACTCGACCTCCTTGCCCGCTGTCATCATGAGGTCCGCGAGCTCGTCGACCACGACGACGATCTGCGGCATCACCTCATAATCGAATTCCTCGTCCTCATAGACCGGCTGTCCGGTATCCGCGTCGTAGCCGGTCTGGATCCGCCGATTGAGCTTTGAGCCCTTCGCCTTCGCTTCGCGGACCTTGGCGTTGAAGCTCGGCAGCGCGCGAACGCCCAGGTTCGCCATCTTGCGATAGCGCTCCTCCATCTGCTCGACGGTCCATTTGAGTGCCCGGATCGCCTTGCCCGGCTCGGTCACGACCGGAGAGAGGAGGTGCGGAATGTCGTCGTACATGCTGAGTTCCAGCATCTTCGGGTCGATCATGATCAGCTTCACCTGGTCGGGCCCGTAGCGATACAGCAGCGACAGGATCATGCAGTTGAGCCCGACCGACTTGCCCGAACCCGTCGTGCCGGCGACGAGCAGGTGCGGCATCGGCGCGAGGTCCGCGATGACCGGGTCGCCCGCAATGTTCTTGCCGAGGATCAGCGGCAGCGACATGTTCTGGTCCTCGAACGCCTGGCTTCCGACCAGCTCCGACAGAGAGACCGTCTCGCGCTTGGGATTGGGCAGCTCGATCCCGATCACGCTTCGTCCCGGAATCGTGGCGACGCGCGCGGACAAAGCGGACATGTTGCGCGCGATGTCGTCGTCGAGAGCGATGACCCGGCTCGACTTCACGCCGCTTGCCGGCTCGAGCTCATACATGGTGACGACCGGGCCGGGGCGAACCTCGACGATGTCGCCCCGTACCTTGAAGTCCTCAAGAACCGTCTCGAGGAGGCGAGCGTTGCGCTCGAGCCCCGCGCGGTCGACCTGCTGCCGCCCTTCCTTGGGAGGCGGCGCCAACAAGTCGATGGTCGGCAGCTGATAATTGTCACCCAGCGCAAGGCTGGGTTGTGCAACCGACTTGCGGTCCTTCCCGCGCATCGCAGCAATGACCGGTGCCGGGCGCGGCGCGACAGCGACGGTCGGCCGCGACCTGGGAGGAGCCGCGGGAATCGTCCGCTCTTCCTTGAGCTCGGTAGAGCGCGGCTGCGCGCGGCGTTCGCGCGGCCGACGACGGAATAGCGCGCCGACCCAGCCGCGTTCATCCTGCCGCAGGCCCATTGCGAAATAGCCGAGCGTCACTCCCGCGATCGCCAGGAGGAGAAGCGTCGCGAGCCGGGCCGGGCCGGCGATCTGCGGATTGCCGATCATCGCGAACGCGAGGCTGAGGCCGTGGGCGGCGGCGAGGCCGAATGCTCCGCCCCAACCGCCCGGCAGCCCTGACACCGCCGATCCGCTGGTGAGCCCGAGTGCGGTTCCGAGAAGGACCGCGCCGAGCGCCGCAACGAATAGTCCGCGCCCGGTGTGCCCCGTCGGTTCGAGCCGAAGCATCCGGAGCCCGGCAATGGCGACAACCGGCACGAACAACGCAGCCCCAATTCCGAACAGCAGCAGCAACGCGTCGCTGAAATAGGCGCCCGGCGTTCCAATCCAATTGGTTGGCGGTCCGCCCGCAGCGGCGCTCAGCGACGGGTCCGTCGGATTATGAGTCGCAAGCGCGAGCGCGGCTGCAACGCTTAACAGCAGCAGCATCGCGCCCCAGGTCCGGACCGCAAAACGGCGAACGGCACTGGCAAGCGCCTCCCGCCAATCCGGCGCCAGGTCGCGCTTCGGTGCGCGCGTGGCTACGGTCGCCATGTCCCACCCCCAGAATTCATCCCGCTTTAGAATCCTCCACCCGGACTCCCGGGTCAAGCGAAGTCGTGGCGTCATTGCGACGAACGGGGTAGGGCCCGCCCATGGATCGGGCTGACGCGATCATCTTCGGCGGCGGTCTCGTCGGCCTGGCGCTGGCGTCAGCGCTCGATTCGAGCGGGCTCTCCGCGATCCTGGTCGATCCCGCCGACCCCGCGCCGCGGCGCGATTCGGCATTCGACGGCCGCACCAGCGCCGTATCCTCGAGCTCGATGCGCATGCTGCAGGCGATCGGCGTTGCGGACCATCTTGCCGAGCCCGGATGCCCAATCCGCCGAATCGCCGTGGCCGACGGTCTCGAGCCTGGAGGCTTGCACTTCGATTCGGACGACGAAGAACCGCTTGGCTTCATGCACGAGAACCGGCATCTTCGCGCCGCGCTTCATGCTCGCGCCGAAGCGGGCGAGAACAGCTGGCTCATGTGGAAAACGGAGGTCGTCGGCGTCGATCGCGGCGAGGCGGGAGTCACGGTGTCCCTTGCCGACGGCCGCAAGCTTTCAGCGCCGATCCTTGTCGGTGCCGATGGCCGCAATTCCAGAACTCGAGACTCAGCCGGAATCAACGTCGCGCGGTGGAAATACGACCATCAGGCGATCGTCTCCGTGCTTCGCCACGAGCATCCGCATGATCATGTCGCCTACGAGATCTTCTACCCGGCCGGCCCATTCGCGCTTCTTCCGATGAATGACGATGGCGTCGGGCACCGCTCGGCGATCGTCTGGTCGGTGCCGGAGGAGGATGCCGCCGGCTGGCTTTCGCTCGGCGACGAAGACTTCGCTGCCGAAGCGGAAGCCGCGATGGGCGGCTTCCTCGGGAAGGTCGAGATGCTCGCGCCGCGTTCGTCCTTTCCGCTCGGCTTCCACCATGCGGCGCAAATCACGGCGGAGCGGCTGGCGCTCATCGGCGATGCGGCGCACGCGATCCATCCCATCGCCGGCCAGGGATTGAACCTCGGCTTTCGCGATGTCGCAGCGCTCGCGCAGGTGCTGGTCGAAGGCGCGCGCCTCGGACTCGATCTCGGCGACCGGCAGTTGCTCGACCGCTACCAGCGCTGGCGCTCGCTCGACGCGCTGTCGGTTGCCTTTGCGACAGACACGCTGACGCGCGTCTACGGAGTTCCCGGAAAGACCGCTTCTGCGATCCGTCGCTTCGGAATGGGCCTCGTTGGACGACTCTCGCCAATGCGCGACCGGCTGATGAGCGAAGCCCGCGGCACCAGCGGCGACTTGCCGTTGCTGCTCCGGGGGTTGTCGATCTAACTACTGAATAGTCGGCTCGACCTCGACGCCGCCGCTGACGGCGGCGCGATGGAATTGCATGAGCTGCACGAGCAGGTCCGCCCGCCCGTCGAGGCTCGCCTGCTCCAGCAGCGCCTGCTTGGCGCCGACGTCGAACGGCGCGACCTGTGCGATCGCGTTGACCAGCATCTCGTCGTCAAGGCGGCTCACTGCATCCCAATCGACCGCCAGCCCCATCGCATCGCTGAGCCGCCGGGCCTCGCGTTCGACCTCCGCGCGCTGGCCGAGGGAGAGCGGCGGCGGCTCCTCGTCGTCGAAAGCTGCGATGTCGACGTCCGCGCAGCGGTACGGCGCATCGACATCGGATTCGCTCAGCAGCCGGAAGCGGTTCGAGCCGAGGAGGACGATGTTGAAGCGTCCGTCCTCGAGCTCCTCCAGGCCGACGATCTCGCCGACGCAGCCGACTTCGAAGAGCGGCGCCAGATTGTCGTCGTCCAGCCGGTGCGGCTGGATCATCGCGATTCGACCGGCACCGTCGACCGCATCGCGCACCATTTCGCGATAGCGCGGCTCGAAGATGTGCAAGGGAAGCTGTGAGCGCGGGAACAGGATGGCGCCGGGTAGCGGGAACAAGGGGACGCGGATCGTGCGCCTCATGTGAAAAGCAGCGCCGACAACCGCCGCCGCTGGGCGCTGGACCAGGGGTCTTCAAGCCCCTGCGCCTCGAGCAGCTGCAGGAAGCGCTGGCGCGCCGCTCCGTCGTTCCATTCGCGGTCGCGGCCGATGATCTCGAGCAGCGCATCCGCCGCAGCGTCGCGGTCCGAGGCCATTTTCGCACCGGCCAGCTCGAAGCGGGCCTCGTTGTCGTCGGGATTGGCCGCAAGCTTCTGTTCGAGCGCGCTCGTGTCGGCGGACGGCGCGGCCGATGCGACTTCGAGCGCGGCCTTGGCCCGGGCAATCTCGGGCTTTGTCGTGAGAGCCGGCGGCACTTCCCCAAGCAGCAGCCGCGCTTCCTCGGCTTCTCCAGCAGCGAGAAGCGCGCGAGCAAGGCCGCCAATTACCGCAGGGTCGTCCGGCGCCATCTCGTGCACCTGGCGGAAAATGTTGACCGCCCGCGCCGCATCGCCCTCGGCGAGCACCTGCTCACCCATTGCGACGAGCGGCTCGATCTCGGCCTGCGGCGTTGCGCCCTCCGGCTCGATCTTCAGCTGCGCCAGCAGTTGGTCGAGCACCTTGGTTAGCTGGCCCTCGGTCCGATAGTTGGTGAGGTCGGCGACCGGCTGACCGCGATAGATCGCATAAACGGTCGGGATCGACTGGATCCGGAACTGCGCGGCGAGCAGCTTCTCCTGGTCGACGTCGATCTTGGCCAGCTTGACGCCCTTGTCGGCGTAATCCGCCGCGATCTTTTCGAGCGTCGGCGAAAGCTGCTTGCACGGGCCGCACCACTCCGCCCAGAAATCGAGGATGACGAGCGCCGTCATCGACGGGTTGATAACGTCCTGCTCGAACCGTTCGATCGATTCGCGTTCGGCTTCGGTGAGACCCAGCGTCGCCAAGGTTTTGACCACTCCTACTCGTCGAGGGCGCCCATATGGGCCGCTGTCGAGCGGCTCACAAGCGTCCCTTGCGGAGCTAACAGCCGCTTAACCACGCTGCTGTACGACGGCCGCCATGGAGGCGATGCAAGGACGTGAGCGGCTTTGGTGGTGGGCGGCGGTGGGCGGACTAGCGCTCGCCGGCCTGGCGCTGCGCATCGCGGCGGCCCACGGCGGCCTGTGGACCGACGAAGCCTGGTCGGTAATCTATGCCGCCCAGGCGCGCGACCCCATCGGCGTTTTCCTGCGCATCAACCACGACAACAATCACCATCTCTATTCTCTATGGTTGCAGGCGATCGGGCCCGCGGCGGCGCCCCTGCTGGCTCGTGCGCCGGCGATCGCTGCCGGAACCTTGTGCATCATAGTTGCCGCATTGCTCGCGGGCCGTCGCTCGAGGCTCGCCGGATTGGTCGCCGCTTTGCTCTTCGCCGTGTCGCCGATCCTGGTCGCGCTCGGCTCTGAGGCGCGCGGCTATGCGATGATGCTGCTCGCCGCCCTCATGATGCTGCTGCTTGTCAGTGACGCGATCGACGGCCATGCCGCGCGCGGTGCGCGCTGGTGGCTCGCCGCGCTTGCCCTCTTCGGCATGTTCTCGCACCTGACCATGGCCGCGCCCGTCGGCATTGCCACGCTGTGGTTCTATTTCGAACGGCGCATTTCCGATGGGCCGGCCGCCGCGATGCCCGCGACCTTTAGGCTGATGGGGGCGGCGCTTGGAGCGGCCGCAGGCGCGGTGCTGTTCGTTTTCCTCGCGGCGATGGCGAGCCCGACCGGAATGCGCGTCGGCGGTTATGAACCCTTCTCCGCTGCTCGCTATGCAATCGCGCTCGACGATCTTTCGCTGTGGTCGGCAGGCCTCGGCTCCCCCTGGCCGTGGCTGGTGCCGCTGTTCCTGGCTGCGGCAGCAGTCGCGATTGCCCGCCGGCGGCCGGAGTGGCTTGGTTCTCGGGCGAGCCTCTATGCGCTCCTCATTCTTGCCGTCCCGCTCGGCCTCGGCCTCGTGCGGTCCGGCAATACGAGCTTCGCGCGCTATTACCTGGCAAGCGCGGTCGGACTGCTGTTGTTCATGGCCGACTGGATAGGGCGTGGGTTGAGCGGCCGAACTGCAACGCGCGCTGCGGCAGCGATGCTCATCGTGACCATCGCCGGCGTCAGCCTCTACCGGGATTCGCGGCTGATCGCGCTCGATCGCGGCCGGCCCGCAGCAGCTCTCGCCGACATGGCGCGGATGTCGCCCGAGGGTGCCCGCATTGCCTTTGCGGAGCCGCGTCTCAAGGGGGTCGTGGCGGTTGCCGCCGAGCAAACCGGCTATGTTGCGCGCTTCGCCGGCGGTTGCGCTCCTGCCGACTTTCTCCTCGCCTCGCAGATGCGCGGCACCAGTGCGCCGGCCACCGTCGATCGCTGCGGAGTCACGATGGAAGCGATCGATTCATCGGTCACCACGCCGCTCACCGGCGATTCGTGGGTGCTCTATCGCGCCGAGAGCTTGCAAAGGCTTGAGGGCGCTGATAGCGGGCGCGCTCCAGCGGCGGGGAATCGCCGCATTTCCGGCCGAGCGGGCGTAGCTCAGGGGTAGAGCACAACCTTGCCAAGGTTGGGGTCGAGGGTTCGAATCCCTTCGCCCGCTCCAAGCCGGCACTCGTCTTATCGCAGGTCAAGACAGGCCGCGCACCGTTGGTTCGGGCGGACCTCGCGCCTATGTGCCTTGGCACAAGGAGGCGCGCCATGGCCGAACAAGCTGAACTCACCCGCCCCAGGACAGCCAATGAAATTCAGACTGTGAACCCCGCGACCGGGGAAGCAGGCAGGAGCTATCCGCAGATCTCCCCAGAGGACGCCCGCTCGGCGGCGGCGGCGGCGCACGAGGCGTTCCTGAAATGGCGCCGCACCAGCTTCGCCGACCGCACGGCGATCCTCCACAAGGCCGCCGAAATCCTCCGTGCACGCAAGGACGAATTCGCGCGGCTGATGACCGAGGAGATGGGCAAGACCGTCACCGACGGACGCGCTGAAGTCGAGAAATGCGCGTTCCACTGCGACTGGTTCGCCGACCACGCCGAAACCTACCTCGCGAGGGAGCCGGTCGATTTCGGCGGCGAAGAGGCGTTCGTCACCTACAATCCGATCGGCATCGTTCTCGCGATCATGCCTTGGAATTTTCCGTTCTGGCAGGTGATCCGCGCCGCCGCACCGGCCCTGATGGCTGGCAACGGCATGCTTCTGAAACATGCCAGCAACGTCCCCGGCTGCGCGCTCGCGATCGAAGAGGTGCTGCATCAGGCGGGACTGCCGCACGATCTCTATCGCTCGCTGCTTCTCCCCACGCGCGACGTCGAAGCCTTGATCAAGGACGATAATGTCGCCGCAGTCACGCTGACGGGAAGCGTCGCCGCGGGGAAGGCAGTCGCGACCGAGGCTGGATCGGTGCTCAAGAAGTGCGTGCTCGAGCTGGGCGGAGCCGACGCTTACGTCATCCTCGAAGACGCCGATATCGAGGCGGCCGCCAAGGTCGCGGCGACGGCGCGGATGGTCAACGGCGGTCAGAGCTGCATCGCCGGCAAGCGCTTCGTCGTCGTTCGGCCGATCCTGGAGGAATTCGAAAGCGCGTTGGTGAAGGCGATGTCGGGCTTCGAGATGGACGACCCGGCCAAAGACGGGACGAAGCTTGGGCCGATGGTCAGCGCCAAGGCACGCGACGATATCCACGCGCAGGTCACGAAGAGCGTCGAGCAAGGTGCGAAGCTCCTCCTCGGCGGGAAGGTCCCCGAGCGTCCGGGCGCCTGGTATCCCGCGACCGTGCTCACCAATGTTCGCCCGGGCCAGCCCGCCCATGACGAAGAGGTATTCGGGCCGGTCGCTGCGATCATCGCGGCCGATGACGAAGCCGACGCAATCCGCATCGCTAACGACAGCGAGTTCGGGCTCGGATCGGGAGTGATTACTGCGGACCTGGATCGCGGCCGCCGGATCGCGGCTGAGGAGCTCGAAGCGGGCATGAGCTTCGTGAACGAGAACGTCCGTTCCGATCCGCGCGCGCCCTTCGGCGGGGTCAAGCACTCTGGCTACGGGCGCGAATGCGGCGTCTTCGGGATCCACGAGTTCGTGAATATCAAGACCGTGCACGTCAAGCCGCTCGGCCACGGAGGGCGGAACCGGACCGAATAGGGCCTTTACTCGTCCGTGACGTCGCCCCTGCGGAGAGGCTTGAAGTCGCTCCGCAGATAGATCCGCCCACGGCGGACCGTCATTTCAATGCTCTTCAGATTCTGGAGATTGAGCAGCGGATTTCTAGCAAGGACGATCATGTTGGCGAGCTTGCCCTTTTCGATCGAGCCCATGTCCAGCCCGCGGCCGACCGTTCTCGCGCCAACGACAGTTGCCGATCGGATCACGGCTTCGGGCGTCATGTCCGCGTAGCGGACAAGCTCATCGAATTCGCGGAACACGTCGGGCCAGCGGTCGGAATCCGGCGCGAAATAATCCGTGCCCGTCGAAATCGGGACTCCCGCCTTATACGCCTGGCGGGTGATCGCGCCGCCGATCCGGTCGTCGCATTTGCGGCGGGCGATCTGCGGGTTCGACGTGGTGTCGGTTTGGATCGCTCCATAGGTCCACACCGTTGCATCCAGGATCGTTCCCCTGCGCGCCATCTCCGCAAACACCGGCTCGAGGACGGTGCTGTCCCCGCTCGCGAACTGGGCAAGGGGTATCTCTTCCTTCTTCTTGAGGTCGTCGGGCACGGCGGCCGATGCCTCGTGGATCATCAGGCAGGCATGGGAAATAACGTCGACTCCGGCATCGACGACCTCGGAAGGCTTGGCTGGGAACAGCGTCGAATGTGCCCAGACCAGCATATGCTGGCGATGCGCCTCGGCGACGATGCGCTTCGCCAGTGGCGCAGACAGATTTGCGTAGAGCTTGATTCCCGTGGCGTATGTGCCCCTAGCCATCGCTACGGCGAGCGGCAGATCGGTCTGATCCGTGACCGCTTGCATCCAGGAAGTTGCTCCCGGCGTGTCGCCGACGCTCGACTGCACCGTGCGCGGATCGGTGAAGAAGCTCGGCCCCGCCATCAGCGCGGCATAATAAATGTCAGGGGCCGGGATCTCGCCGGCGATGCTCGAGCGCTGGAGGTCTCCAAGCGCACGCATGTCGTCCGCCATGTCGCGTACAGCGGTGACTCCGCCGTAGATATCGCGACGCAGCACCGCTTCCGCCTGGCGCCGGTTGGGAGGGGTGGCGAGGTGGACGTGGCTGTCGATCAGCCCTGGCAGGAGGAAGCGGCCGCGGAGGTCAACGATTCGGACACCTCTGATTGCTTCAGTCGTCAGCTGGTGATCCGGGATGACGTCGCGGATGTGTTGCCCCTCGACGATAACCGCCATGTCGCGTGCGGGACGGCCTCCGCGCCCATCGATCAAGGTCGCATGCCGGAAGACTTTTACCGATTCGGCCTTGGGAGGCGCAAAGGGCGTGGGCGTTCCGGCGCCGGCGCTCGGCGCCAGGAAAAGTGCCAGCACCACTCCGGAGATCATCGATCGAACATTCATGGCAGCCCCCGCCTCGGTCTTGCGGCTGCTGCTGCGGCGAATCAAATTAAACAGTTGTCCGCTCGCGAAACCATTTCGTGAGGATGTACTTGGTGCCGCGGCGCACCTTCATTCCCTGGTGGAGGGTCGCCGGGTTGGGCCGGCCGTCGGCGAGCAAATTGTTCCACGCCAGCAGCTTGCCGGTCTCCGGCTGCACGGTCTTGCCGATCAGCTTGAATCGCGTGGCGCCGCCGTCGTCGGGCTCGTTCAGATAGACCATCGCGGTCCAGGTCCGCTGGCCGCTGTCGGCGGTGTTGAGATAGAAATCGTAGCCGCCCGGCTCAAACGTGTCGGTGTGCGGCTTGAACTCCTGGCCGGGAGCGTAGCGCTGGCCCTGGATCGGCTCGCCTGATTCGACCGGCAATCCGAGCAGCCCCGAGATCTTCACATCGACTTCGGCGACCGCCGGGTCCCTCCAGTCGAGGTCGCATGTCTCGCTGGTCCGAAAATTCGCGATTCCCACATCGTCGGCGATCCCCGACGGCCGCCGCCGCTCGTCGATGCGCTCGATCAGCGCCGCGCAGATCGCCGGGCCGAGAAAGCCGCGGGCGACGAAAAGCTCGAGCTCGCGGCTCGGAACTCGCTGCACGCCTGGCGTCGCCGCGAGCCTAAGCGCGGGGCTAGCGGCGCCTGGTAGCGACGCTTCCACCACGGTCGTGCTGCTCGATGACCGCCTGAACGACATTGTTCATCAACGTCATCCGAACCGGCAGCGGAGTCGAGGTCTTCTTGATCATCACTGCAACCGAATAGCTCTTCCCGTCCGGCGCGGTGAGGATGCCGATGTCATTGTAGCCCGCCTGCACGCCACCGAGCTCCTGTCCGGTGCCGGTCTTGTGGCTGAGCGTCCAGCCAGGCTCGAGTCCGCCCTTGAGCCGGTTCGGACCGGTGTGCGTGTGGCTCATCACGTCGAGCAACTTTGCAGTGGAGGCAGGTGAGAGCAATTCGCCACGCTTGAGGGCGGCCAGCGCACCGACGATCGCGCCCGGCGCCGCACCATCATAAGGATCGGCGATGTATCGGTTGAAGGCGACGCTCCGCTTCTTCATCGGAAGGCTATCGCGCGCCTCGAAGAAATTCCCGTTGACCGCGTAAGACGGGGACCAGCTCAGCCCGGCGATCTTGCTCTGCATCGCGCGCTCGCCATTGGCGAACCGAATCGCTCCCAACCCCTTGCGCGCGATCATCGCCCGCACTGCCGATGCGCCTCCGACCGAGCGCATCAGCTTGTCATTGGCGGTATTGTCGCTCGTCGTGATCGCCCGCACGAGAAGATCGTCGAGCGTGGTCGTATAGCTCCCGTCCTTGAGGACTTCGTCGGCGATCGGCTGGTGGAAAAGGGTGAGATCGCTTTTCGTCAGGGTCACGCGGTCGCTGAGCCGGACCCGGCGGCGGTCGACCGCATCGAGCGCGGTGATCGAGACCCACAACTTGCTGACGCTTTGTTGGGGATAGAGCTCGCGGTCCTTCCAGCCGGTCTCCCAGCCTTCATCGATCGAACGGACCGCGATCCCAACGCGGCCGTCGAACGCTCGGCCCAGGTCGTCAATGCGGCCACTAAGATAGCTCGGTGCGGGAACGGTGGGCTTGGACGCCGCCTTATGATGAGCAGGAGCCGAGGCTTTGGGATGGTGGCCCGGCTGGGTTGCCGCGGAAGCGCTGACTTGCGCTGTCGCCACGACGACCAGCCCAATTCCGAGGCACTTCCCAACTGACGTCATGAGGTCGTTCTCCCCCCGAACTTTCGTCCGTTTCCAACCGCTTGGCCCAAAGCAGCTGAACCCGCGCTGTGCGCGGGCGGTCGAGACTCGCATCCGGCAAAGCCGCTGCCAACCTTAATCGCGGTCAGCCGTTCTGATTGGGAGTCGGAAGGAGCGCGGCCGATTCAATTTCATCGAGCGCGCGATGAGCAGCGATGTAGCGGCGAGCCTTGCCGATCCAGTCGCCGGCTCGCGAAGCTCCCGGAAGGCGCATGGTTTCAACGAGCGCCTTGTCGACATTGCCGGCCGCGAGGCGCTGCCGCGCAAAGTCGTAGCGCGCCGCCGCATTGCTTGCCGGACGGTCCATGGAATGGACTTCCACGAGCGAACCGAGTTCCCGCTTCACGTTCGTCCACCAGCTGTCGTCGACCCCTCCCGACCGCAGGTCCGGTCCGAGCAGGTCATATTCGGCGACGAGATCATCGAGTCGAACCGGTTCACGCGACGCGGTGATGATCGTCGCCACCGCGGCGCGGTGCTGATCGCCGAAGCGGTCGACCAGCAGACTTTCGAGGTAGCCGAGCGCGACTCCGCGATCGATCGCGCGCCGTGCGGCGAAGGCGACCACCAGCGCATCGGCGCGGCCGGCGGAGCCCTCGGCCCGGGCGGTTGCATTCTCGACGGCGTTTAGACGGGTTTGAATACTGGCGATCTGACGGCCTTGAACTTGCTCATGCGCCTGGGTTTGCGGCACCGGCGCCGATCCAGCTTGGGGGTTCATGACCACCGGCTTGGGCGTCAGCATCACCGGCTGCTGTGTTGGAACCACGCCGAGGAACCGCGCCGCCGGCTGGTAATGGGCGAGGCCCCAGACTGCCGCTCCGGCACCCGCGATGATCAGGACGAGCGCGACCATCAGCCGTGCTCCCCATCCCATTCCCGAGCGAGTGCCGTTCATTTCGGGGACGATGTGTTGCACAGCCGCGCGGCGAGGGCCAGCAGCGCGTCGTCTGTCGGAGCGTCCGCAGCCTCGGCCGTCTCCCAACCGCCTCCGACCTGCTCGAGCGCGGCGCTGCTGACAGCCGCAATCGCGATTGAGCCGCGGCGCTCGACCAGTTCGGCAAAGCGGCGCCCTGCGCGTGGCGAATGAATCAGCGCGACTGCGCCCCCGATTGAGCCGAGGTCCGGCGCATCTATCGTTCGCGCGCGATAGATGGGAATGCGCGTGACCGGCTGGCGGGTAGTGGTCGCCTCGCGCACCTCCTCTCCGCAGAGATGCAGCAGCTTGAGATCCGGCTCGATCGACTCGAACAGCCTGTCGATCCCCCCATCGCCCGTCGCGGCGATGTCGAAGCCGGCTTCGCGCGCGGCCTCGGCGGTAGCCTCGCCGACGACGTAGACCGCGAGCCCCCGCAGCTTCGATAGCTCGTCGCCGCCGTGCCGCACAGCATTGGCGCTGGTCAGGAGCAGGCCGTCGAAAGGCCCCGGATCCGGCGCTTGCCACTCGATCGGCTCGACTTCGAACAAGGGCATCGCCACGGCATCGAGACCAAGCTTGAGCGCGCGGGCGACGGTGGCGCTTGCGCCTGGCTCCGGGCGCAGGACCAGCACGCGCCTCATTCCGGCGCGAACAGCCTCCGGATAGATTCGGGCGCGTCCGCGAGCAGGGACTTCGCCAACTCGGCAGGATTCTTGAGGTCGCCGCAGTCGAACACGGCACGATCCTCGACCATGTCGCTTCCGTCTTCGCTGAAGAGCTGTCCGCGCATCCTCAGGTCGCCGTCCTCGAGCACGCAAAAGGCTGCGACCGGCGAAGCGCAGGCGGCGCCCAGCGCCCGCGTGAATGCCCGCTCCGCCATCACACAGTCGTAGGTGATCTGGTTGTTGATCGTGCTGAGCACGCTTTGCGTTCGCGTGTCGTTGGTCCGGCACTCGACACCGATCACGGCCTGGCCGGGCGCCGGAAGGATGATCTCGGTCGGGATCGCCGTCCCCGCGTCGATCTCGAGCCGCTTGAGACCCGCAGCCGACAGCAGGGTCGCATCGACTTCGGCCGATTCGACAGCCTTCAGCCGGGTTTCGACATTCCCGCGCAACGAGACGACCTTCAAGTCGGGTCTCAGGCGAAGCAGCTGCGCCTTGCGCCGTGGTGAGGAGGTGCCGACGACGGCCCCCTGCTTAAGCTCATCGATCGAGGCTGCGCCGATGATTCGGTCGCGAACGTCGCCTCGCGGACGAACGGCTGCGATATGGATCTGCTTGGGACGAATGCTTTCGACGTCCTTCATCGAATGAACGCAGAAATCGACTTCCTCATCGAGCAGCGCACGGTCGAGCTCCTTGGTCCACAAGCCCTTGCCGCCAATTTCGGCAAGCGGGCGGTCCTTCACCTTATCGCCCGTCGTGGTGATCTCGACGATCTGGACCCAGCCGTCCGGCCAGCGCTGCGCAGTCTCGATCGCGGCTGCAACCTTGCGCGCCTGGGCGAGCGCGAGCGGCGATCCGCGAGTCCCGAGGCGAAGTCCCTGCATAGGCCACCCCTAGTGCAAGTCTGGAGGATGAGGCAAAGGGCCGGACGCGAAATGACCGACCTGCCTTCCCTGATCCTGGGCCTCGAATCCTCGTGCGACGACAGCGCGGCTGCGTTGGTGACCAGCGACCGGCACATTCTCGCCCAGGCTGTCGTCGGCCAGAATGCCGCGCACCAGCCCTATGGCGGGGTAGTGCCGGAGATCGCGGCGCGTGCGCATGTCGAGATCCTGCCGGCGCTGATTGAGCAGGTGCTTCGGGAGGCGAAAACATCGATCGGCGATGTCGATGCGATTGCCGCGACCGCTGGACCAGGCCTGATCGGCGGCGTGATGGTCGCGCTCCTCGCTGGCAAGGGACTGGCGCTCGCCGCCCGCAAACCGCTGATCGCGGTCAACCATCTCGAAGGCCATGCGCTTAGCCCGCGTCTCGCCGACCCGGATCTCGATTTCCCTTATCTTCTGCTGCTGGTTTCCGGCGGTCATTGCCAACTGCTCGAAGTGCGCGGCGTCGGCGATTACCGGCGCCTGGCGACCACCATCGACGATGCCGTTGGCGAAGCCTTCGACAAGGCCGCCAAGCTGCTCGGCCTCGACTATCCCGGCGGACCGGCCATCGAGGAGCTGGCAAAGGCCGGAGACGCCGCCGCGGTGCCGCTTCCGCGCCCACTGATCGGCTCGACCGAGCCGCACTTCTCCTTTGCTGGCCTCAAGAGCGCCGTCCAGCGCGCCGTCGCTTCGGGCGACTTCCGGCACGAGGATATCGCTGCGAGCTTCCAGCAGGCCGTCGTCGACTGCCTTGTCGATCGCACTCGTCTCGCGCTCGGAAAGAGCGGCGCCCCCGCTTTGGTGGTCGCCGGCGGAGTGGCGGCGAACCAGGCGATCCGGAGTGCTCTCGCGGCGCTCGCGCAGGACAACGGCCGCCGATTCAGCGTCCCGCCCGCGTGGCTGTGCACCGACAATGCAGCGATGATCGGCTGGGCCGGCGCAGAGCGGTTCGCCGGCGGCTTTTGCGACGGCCTCGATGCGCCGGCGCGTGCGCGTTGGCCATTGGACGAAAGCGCTGAGAAAGTCCGCGGTGCAGGCGTGAAAGCATGAAGCTCGGGGTCATCGGCGGCGGCGCCTGGGGAACCGCGCTTGCACAGGTGGCGGCGCAGGGCGGCCGCGAAACGATCCTGTGGGCGCTCGAGGACGAGGTCGTCGGCGCCGTCAACCGCATTCATGAAAACCCGGTCTATCTCAAGGGCGTCAGGCTCGATCCGGCAATCCGCGCCACTGGGGATTTTTCGACACTCGCCGATTGCGATGCATGGCTGGTCGTCACTCCCGCCCAGCACATGCGCGCGATTCTCGGTCGAATGCCCTGCCCGAAAATGCCGCTCGTCCTTTGCTCGAAGGGGATCGAGGAAAGCAGTGGGGCGCTCCTCCACCAAGTTGCGCGCGATGTCTGCTCGACATCGCCGATCGCGGTGCTTTCAGGCCCAACTTTCGCGCATGAGGTGGCGAAGGGCCTCCCGACCGCAGTCACGCTTGCCGGCGACGACCTCTCCCTCGCCGAGCGGCTTCGGGACCGGCTCGCCCAGCCGACTTTCCGAATCTACGTCAGCGACGACGTTGTCGGGGCGGAGATCGGCGGCGCGGTGAAGAACGTGCTGGCGATCGCCTGCGGCGTCGTCGAGGGAAAGGGTCTCGGCCAGAATGCGCGCGCCGCGCTAATCGCGCGCGGCTTTGCGGAGATGCGCCGTTTCGGGCTGGCGTTCGGCGCGAAGAGCGAGACTCTGAGCGGCCTGTCGGGTCTCGGGGACCTCGTCCTTACCTGCTCCTCGACAAGCTCGCGCAACTATTCGCTTGGACTCGGCATTGGCCAAGGCAAGGCCGCCTTCGAGCTTCTGTCGAATCGCCAGACAATCGCGGAAGGAGCGTTCACAGCGCCCGTGCTTGCGCGCCTTGCGAAGGAAAGAGGGATCGACATGCCGATCGTTGATGCGGTCGACGCGCTGGTCGCGGGGCGTGCCGATGTTGATGAGGTGCTCGATGCGATTCTCTCGCGGCCGCCGCGCGCCGAGGGCGTCTAGAAATCGACCGCGATCCCCTTCTTCTCCCAATCGCCGTAGCGGGTAGGGTCGAGCCGCTTCTCCTCGCCGGCGGGCGGGGCTGGCCTGACCTCCGCCGGCTCGGGCAGCGGCGGCGAAGGGCTGAGATAGGCCGGCGCGTCCAGATGCTTCGGGCGTTTCATGACCCACAGATGGCGAGCCGCATTCCCAATGCCAAGCGCTGATCACTCCAGGGATCAGGGTGTGCCCGCGCGCCGCGCCGCGCTGCAAATCCTCGATGCCGTGCTCCGGCGCGGAGAGACGCTGGATGGCGCTGCTGCGCGTGAACGCAAGCTCGCGCTGCCCGATCATGCCCTCGCGATGGCAATCGCGGGAGAAGTGCTCCGGCGAATGCCCGATCTCGATTCGCTGATCGACAGCGCGACGCGGCAGCGCCTGCCCGACGACAGCAAGGCGCGAATGGTCTTGCGCGTGGCGCTGGCGCAGAAAATCGGTCTTGGGACGCCGGATCATGCGGTGGTCGCAACTGCGCTTCCTCTGGTCGACGGAGGTCCGCGCCGGCTGGTCCACGGCGTTCTTGGAACATTGCTCCGCCGCGGCGCCCCGGTCAGCGACTCGCCCCGCCTTCCCGCCGACGTCGAGGAGCGCTGGCGCGACGCCTGGGGCTCGGAGGTCGTCGACGCCGCCCGCCGCCAGATCAGCCGGCGCCCGCCGCTCGACCTCACCTTCGCCGAGGATTCGGCTGCGCAAGCTTATGCGGCAGAGCATGACGGCGTTTCGCTCGCGCCAAATCATGTTCGCCTCCCGAGTTCGGCGGTGGCCGATCTTCCGGGCTACCAGGACGGAGGCTGGTGGATTCAGGACCTCGCGGCTTCGCTTCCCGCACGACTCATGCCCGCCGATGCGGGCGACGTGCTCGACCTCTGCGCGGCGCCCGGCGGAAAGACGATGCAGCTTGCGGCCGCCGGGCATCGGGTGACCGCGGTCGACTCATCCGAAAGTCGTCTCGGACGACTGCGCGAGAATCTCGCCCGTACACATCTCGACGCGGAACTGGTTGCCGCCGATGCCCTGAAGTGGAGGCCCGGGCGCATATTCGACGCGGTCCTGCTCGACGCGCCCTGCTCCGCCACCGGCACCTTCCGCCGTCACCCGGAGGTCCTCTACCGGGCCCGGCCGAAGATCGTAGCAGGCAATGCCGATCTCCAGGCGAGCCTGCTTTCGCGCGCGGCCGAATGGCTGAAGCCGGGCGGGACCCTGATCTATTCGGTGTGCTCGCTCGAGCAGCGGGAGGGCGAACGGGCAATCGACGCCTTTTTGCAAGCGCACGCCAATTTCTCGCGCAGCCCGATCCATGCCCTTCCAGGCTTCGTTCCCGTATCGGAAGGAGCGGTTCGCATCCTCCCCGGCTTGCTCGAAGCCGAAGGCGGTCTCGACGGCTTCTTTATCGCGCCGCTTGTCCGGCGGAGTTAATCCCGTCTAATCGGGCCCATGGTCCCGCCGTTAATTGCGCCTTCAATCCTGTCCGCCGACTTCGCGAAGCTCGGCGATGAAGTGCGCGCGATCGACGAAGCCGGCGCCGACTGGATTCATATCGATGTGATGGACGGCCATTTCGTGCCGAACCTCACCATCGGTCCCGGCGTGGTGAAGGCGCTTCGGCCGCATAGCGCCAAGCCCTTCGACGTCCATTTGATGATCTCGCCGGTCGATCCCTTCCTCGACGCCTTTGCGGAGGCGGGCGCTGATATCATCACCGTGCATCCCGAGGCCGGACCGCACCTCCATCGCACGGTTCAGCGGGTGAAGGGACTGGGCAAGAAGGCTGGTGTGTCGCTCAATCCCGCGACTCCCGCCAAGGCGCTCGATTACGTTCTCGAGGAAATCGACCTGGTTTTGGTAATGAGCGTGAACCCGGGGTTCGGCGGGCAGAAGTTCATCTCCAGCCAGCTGCGCAAGATCGAAGCGATCGCCAGCCGCATCGCTAAGGAAAATCTCGCCGCGAAGATCGAGGTCGACGGCGGAATCGATCCCGAGACGGCGCCGCTCGCCGTCGGTGCGGGCGCGAACGTGCTGGTTGCCGGAACGGCTGCCTTTCGCGGCGGACCCTCCGCCTATGCCGACAATATCAAGGCGCTCAGGGGAGGCGCATGAGCGCGAACGAATCGGCCGCCGAGCGCGCGGTCGTCTCGAAGCTCGCGCGCGGCTCCCTTCTGTCGCGGTTGAAAGGCGGCCGGCAGCCGCTCAAGCTGGTCGCAGTCCCGCGCGACCATGTCCAGGGCGACCGCCAGCGCGGCGAAGCGCTGCTGAAGGGACAGTTCGCTGCCGGAAGCGAGGCCATCTCGCTCAAGGATCTCGACTTCGCGAGCATCGGCACCGCAAGCGCAGAGGCCGAGCAGCTGCAAGGCTTCTCATGGCTGCGCGACCTTGCCGCTGCGGCGGCGCGCGAGAAGGGCGCTCGGCTCGCCGAAGCGATCGTCGGCCGCTGGCTGATCGCACACGGCTCGAAGGTCGACGACGCCTGGGCGCCGCAGCTCTGGGGCGAGCGCATCCTCTTCTGGACGGCATATGCCCCCTATATCCTGTCGAGCGCCGACAGCGGCTATCGCTCGGCGCTGCTCAACACGCTCGCGCGCGGCGCCAGGCATGTCGAATCCACGGCCGAGAAGGCCGCGGCCGGCCTCGACCGAATCACCGCCTGGTGTGGGGTCGTCGCGGCCGGGATGCTCGTCCAGGGCGGGGTTCCTCGCGTCGCCCGCGGAGAGGCGGGCCTCGCTCGAGCGCTCGCATCGGCGCAGTTCGAAGACGGGGGCTTGATCAGCCGTTCGCCGTTCGAGCAGGCGCTGCTCGTCGACCGGCTCGGCCTGCTGCGCGCCTGCTACCAGGCGGCCAAACAGACCATTCCTGACGGCATCGAAGCCGCCTCGCAGGCGTCACTTGCTGCGCTTCATGGTGTCACCATGGGCGATGGCGCGCTGTCGAGCTGGCAGGGCTGCAACTGCGGCTCCGCAGCGCGGCTAACCGCGCTGATCGAAGGCTGCGGCCTTCGCGCGCGCCCCCTTCGGCAGCCGCGCGGCTGGGGTTACCACCGGATGTCGGCGCTGGGGACGATCCTCGTGATCGACGCGGCTCCGCCGCCGACGCAGAAAATGGCGCAATTCGGCTCCGCCTCGACGCTCGCGTTCGAGCTTTCGGACGGAGGACAGCGGCTCGTCGTCAATTGCGGCGGTCCGGGGCCGCTTCCGAGCGAGCTTTCTGACGAGCTGGTCCAGGGCCTGCGCTCGACGGCGGCGCACAGCACGCTCGTCCTCGCCGACACCAATTCGACCAACATCATGCCCGACGGATCGCTCGGCAAAGGCGTCGAGGACGTCACCATCCAACGCAGCGAGGACAATGACTCGAGCCGCCTCGAGGCGAGCCACGACGGCTATGTCCGGGCGTTCGGCATGGCCCACAAGCGCAGCCTGATGCTCGGCAATGACGGCAAGGAAATCCGCGGCGCCGACCATTTGATCGCCAAGGGCAGGAAGAGGATCCGCGAATCGGCTGCCTATGCCGCGCGCTTTCACCTCGCTCCCGGAGTCGAAGCGACGATCACCGCGGACGGCATGGGTGCGATCCTGCGCTCGAAAGGGGCGCCGCCATGGAACTTCCGCTGCCGCGGCGGCAATCTCTCCGCCGAGGAAAGTCTGTGGATCGACGGGCGCGGGCAGCCGCACCGGACGATCCAGCTTGTCATCACCGGCGAAGTGTCGGCATTGGGCGGCGAAATCGGCTGGCAGTTCCGCCGCGCCAGCTAATCAGAAGGACCATCAATGACAGACCTCGTCCCGGTCAAACGGGCCCTGATCTCCCTTTCCGACAAGAGTGGCCTCGACGAGCTTGCGACGGGCCTCGCTCGGCAGGGAGTCGAGATCGTCTCGACGGGCGGCACCGCGGCGAAGCTGCGGGAATCCGGAGCCGAGGTCCGTGACATCTCCGACCTTACCGGCTTTCCCGAGATGATGGACGGCCGGGTCAAGACGCTTCATCCGAAGGTCCACGGCGGGCTCCTTGGAGTCCGAGACAATCCCGAGCATGCGGCCGCGATGGCGGAGCACGAAATCGCGCCGATCGATCTCGTGGTCGTGAACCTCTATCCGTTCCTCAACACGGTGATGAGCGGCGCGGACCGCGATACGGTCATCGAGAATATCGACATCGGCGGTCCCTCAATGGTGCGCTCGGCCGCGAAGAACCACGCCCACGTCGCCATTGTCACCGACCCGGCCGATTATTCGGCGCTGCTCGATCAGCTCGCTTCGAATGGCGGCACAACTCTCGAATTCCGCAAGAAGCTCGCGGCGAAGGCCTACGCCCTTACAGCGGCCTACGATTCGACGATTTCGCAATGGTTTGCCTTTGCCGACCAGGGCGAGCGCTGGCCCGAGACCTGGACCCGTGCGAGCAAGCTGAAGATGCCTCTGCGCTACGGCGAAAACCCGCACCAGGAGGCGGCGCTCTACGAGCCGATCGGCCCGCACGCTCGCGGCATAGCCCAGGCAAGCCAGGTGCAGGGCAAGGAGCTCAGCTACAACAATCTCAACGACGCGAACGCCGCGCTCGAGCTCGTTTCTGAATTTCGATCGGCCGAGCCGACCATCGTCATCGTCAAGCACGCCAATCCCTGCGGCGTCGCGACGCGCGGAACGCTGATCGATGCCTGGGCCGAGGCGCTCGCCTGCGACAGTGTTTCCGCCTTTGGCGGCATTGTCGCTACAAACCGCCCGCTCGATGCGAAGACCGCAGAGGCGATCACCCAGATCTTCACCGAAGTGGTCGTCGCACCCGACGCGGACGATCAGGCCAAGGCGATCTTCGCGAAGAAGAAGAACCTTCGCCTTCTTCTGACCGGCGAGCTTCCGGACCCCTCACGGCCCGGCCAGACGCTTGCAATCATCACCGGTGGGATTCTCGTACAGGACCGCGACAATGGCATGGTCACGCGAGAGCAACTGAAGTGCGTGACCAAGCGCCAGCCGACCGATCAGGAAATCCGCGATTGCCTTTTCGCCTGGACCGTCGCCAAGCACGTCAAATCGAATGCAATCGTCTATGCGAAGGACGGCGTCACCGCCGGCATCGGCGCCGGCCAGATGAACCGCCGCGACAGCGCCCGAATCGCCGCCATTCGCGCAAGGGAAGCTGCCGAAGCGAACGGTTGGGCGGAACCGCGCACGGTCGGCTCAGCCGTGGCCTCGGACGCCTTCTTCCCGTTCGCTGACGGGCTTCTCTCCGCTGCAGAAGCAGGCGCGACCGCAGTCATCCAGCCCGGCGGTTCGATCCGGGACGAGGAAGTGATTGCCGCCGCCGACGAGGCCGGCCTCGCCATGCTTTTCACAGGAATGCGCCACTTCCGGCACTAGCCCTCTCCCTCGGATGCGGGGAATCAGATGATGTCGTCGGCGATCTGATCGCGCGCGAGCGCCGCGTCTTCGGCTTGGCGAAGCTCGCGCACCTGCGACTTGCGCATCCTGAACAGCTCCCGGTCCTCCGGGCCGAATCCCTTGGTCCAGAGCACCAGTCCGAACGCGAGCAGGATGATCGGTACGCCCAGGACCAGCTGCCACATCTGCGGCAGGAGCAGACGGACGACGACGCCCACCGCGACGCCGGCCGAGGTCGCCCAGGCGAGATCCCAGCGCCACCCCGAAACGCGCTCGCCAAGCTGGCGGCGGAGCAGCCGCGACTTGGTGATCGAAGCAAATGCGAGAGCGACGCACAGCCCGATTGCCGGCCCGGTCGCCTGGAAGGCTTGCGGCAGTCCCTCGTCGCGCATCACCAGGATCAACGCCGCGGCAAGCCCCGCCTCAAGCGCGAGCATGATGATGCTCAGCATCATGTTCCGCTTGCGCGCGACGTAGATGAGCGCCGCCTCGCTGACGAAGGCAGCGGCGGCGATGACTTCGGCGGCCAGCAGGAACGTCAGCATCGCGGTGCCGCCGGTAAACTTTGGGCTGACCAGCGCCATCACCGCGCGTCCTGGAATGCCCAGCGCAAGCGCGATTCCGAGCTGCGCGGCGATGATCCAGTAGGTGACCTGCCGCACCTGCTTCGCGACCGCAGCGCGGTCGCCCGCGGCAATCCGCCGAGCGATGGCCGGGCCGAGCACCGGCTCGAAGCTGGTCTTGAGCTTGGCCGGCAGGGTCGCGACCTGCTGGGCGACGTAATAAATGCCGACGAAGCTCGCCGGCATGAACGCACCGAGAACCGCCAAATCTATGCGCCGCGACGCCCACTCGACGGCGTCGGCCGCGGCCACCGGCACGTTGCGCCATGCCGTTGCGAGCGCGGTCGGCAGGTCCGGCTTCCACCCGCGCGGCAGCCCATAGCAGCGGATCAGCGGGATCAGCGCCGCGATCAGCGCGGCGACCATCGAGAAGACGTAGGAGATGATCAGCCCGTCATCGATCGATATGTAGGACCAGACGAACGCGACGATGCTAATCGTCCACGGCTCGACGATCGAGCGCGCGCGCACGGTCGAAACGACGTCGTCATGATAAGCGAGCGCCGCGAGCGCGATATCGGTCCAGGCGATCGCGATCACCGTAATCGCGAGCAAATGGTCCATGCCGTGGACCTGGGTCGTCGGGTACATCGCCTTGGGAAAGGCAATCAGGCTCGCCATGCCGACCGCGGAGCCGACCGCGGCGACCAGCATCGCGTCCGCGACGATGCAGGCCTGCGGCTTCTTGGCATCGGCCAGCAGCTGCGCGAGCCCGCGCCTGAGGCCGAGAGCAGCGATCTGCGCCGCGAATTCGACCGTCAGCACCGCATAAGCGAAGCGACCGAGCGACTCGGCACCGTAGATCCGTCCAGCGATGAACAGGAACGGCAGGCGTGCCGCGAGACGGAGGACGAAGCCGAAGACGTTGAGCCGGCCGCCGCGCGCCAACGTCGCCATGTCCGCATCGGGCGCCGGCGTTGCAGCCGCGCCGCTATCGGTTAGTGCGCTTCTCCCCAATGCGCCCCCCATCCGACCTCGACGTTAAGTGGAACGTCGAGCTTCTGTCCCGGCTCTGCAGCCCCGGCCATCACCTCCCTGATGACGGCTGCCGCTTCTTCTTCCTGGCCGTCGGGCACCTCGAACACGAGCTCGTCGTGCACCTGCAGCAGCATCTTCACGCGGTCGAGTCCCGCCTTGGCCAGCGCTTCGTCCATGCGCGCCATCGCGCGCTTGATGAGATCGGCGCTGGTGCCCTGGATCGGCGCGTTGATGGCCGCTCGCTCTGCCCCGCCCCGGATCGAGGGATTGGGCGAGCGGATGTTCGGCTCGAAATGGGTCTTCCGCCCGAACAAGGTCCGCGTGAACCCATGCTCGCGGGCGAAGCCGAGCGTCGAATGGATATAGTCGCGAATGCCCGGGAACCGCTCGAAATAGCGGTCGATGATCGCTTTGCCTTCGTCCTTCCCGACTCCGAGCCGGCCAGCCAGCCCCCAGGAGGAAATGCCGTAGAGGATCGCAAAATTGACCGTCTTGGCCTTGCCGCGCGTATCGCGGTCGACGGTCCCGAACAGCTCTTCGGCGGTGATCGCGTGGATGTCAGCGCCGGCGTTGAACGCTTCTTTCAGCTGCGGGACATCGGCCATGTGCGCCGCGAGGCGAAGCTCGATCTGACTATAGTCGGCGCTGAGGAGCTTGAACCCCGAATCCGCCACGAAGGCGTCGCGGATCTTCCTTCCGACCTCGGTCCGGATCGGGATGTTCTGCAGGTTCGGGTCGTTCGACGACAGCCGCCCGGTCTGGGCACCGGTCAGGCTGAAGCTGGTGTGGACGCGCCCGGTTTCGGGGTTGATCTGCTGCTGTAGAGCGTCGGTGTAGGTGCTCTTGAGCTTGGTCAGCTGGCGCCATTCCAGCACCAGGGTCGCGCAGGAAACGCCTTCCGCCGCCAGCCGCTCCAGCTCGTTCACGTCGGTCGAATATTGCCCGCTCTTGCCCTTGCGCCCGCCCTTGAGACCAAGCCGGCCGTAGAGCACTTCGCCGAGTTGCTGTGGCGACCCGATCGTGAAGGGCCCGCACGCAGCCTCGTAGATCTTCGCCTCCAGCGCCTGGATATCCCGCCCGAACTCCGCCGACAGCCGCGCCAGATAATCGCGGTCGACCTTGATCCCGCGCCGTTCCATCCGGCTGATCACCGGTACCAGCGGTTTGTCGACCCGCTCATAGACTCGCGCAACATTCTCCGCCGCGAGCCGCGGCCGAAGCCGAAGCCACAGCCTCAGCGTGATGTCGGCATCCTCGGCGGCATATTCGGTCGCCGGGCCCAGCGGGACCTTGTCGAAGGTGATCTGCTTCGCCCCGGTCCCGCACAGCGACTTGTAGCTGATGCACTCATGATCGAAATGTGCCTTGGCTAAGTCATTGAGATTATGGCCGAAACTCTTCCCTGCATCGAGGTCGAAGCTCATCACCATCGTGTCGTCGACCGGCGCGACATTGATGCCCGCCTTGTCGAACATCACCCAATCGTACTTGAAGTTGTGCCCGATCTTCAGGACGGCAGGGTCTTCCAGCAGCGGCTTCAGCTTCTGGAGCACCAGCGCCATCGGAAGCTGGTTCGGAGCGTCCGAATAAAGATCGGCTCCGCTGTGCCCGACGGGAATGTAGCAGGCGCGGTTCGGGGCCGTGGCAAGGCTCACCCCGGCGAGCTTCGCGATGATGCAGTCGATGCAGTCGGTCTCGGTGTCGAGTGCGACATATCCTTGCGCGGTGGCCTCGGCGATCCACCGATCGAACGCCGCCTCGTCGGTCACGGCCTCATATTTAGACCGGTCGATCTCGACCTTCTCGGGCTCCGCCGGAGCAGCGGCCGGCTTCCTGTCGAGCGCCGCCATGACGTCATTGCGGACGGTCGCCCCGGTCTGCGTCGACGTTCCTCCCACCAGCCGGGCATGGAGAGTCTTGAACCCCTGATCCAAAAGGAACTCCGCTAGCGGCTCCTTCGGGATATGCTTCATCTCCAGCGCGTCGAGCGGCTCCGGAAGCTTCGCGTCGCACACCAGCTCGACCAGCTTGCGCGACAGCCGCGCAGCCCCCGCATGCTCGATCAGCGACTGCTTAAGCTTCGGCTTGGTAATCTGGTCCGTGGACCCCAGCACCGTTTCGAGGTCTCCGTAGGTCTGGATCAGCTGGCTCGCCGTCTTCGGCCCGATCCCCGGGACGCCGGGCACATTGTCGACGCTGTCGCCCATCAGCGCGAGTACGTCTCCGACCTTCTCCGGCGGCACGCCGAACTTCTCCAGCACCTGCTCGCGCCCTATCCGTCGGTCGTTCATCGTGTCGAGCATGTCGATTCCGGCATCTTCGTCGATCAGCTGCATCAGATCCTTGTCGGAGCTGACGATTGTCACCTTCCACCCGGCGGCCTTCGCCGCCGTCACGTAGCAGGCGATGATATCGTCCGCCTCGAGCCCCTCTTCCTCGATGCAGGGGATTGAGAAAGCGCGGGTCGCGACCCGGATCAGCGGGAATTGCGGGACCAGGTCCTCGGGCGGCGGGGGCCGGTGCGCCTTGTACTGGTCGTACATCTCATTGCGGTGGGTATGCTCGCTCGCATCGAGGATCACCGCCATGTGGGTCGGTCCGTCGGCCTTCGAAAGCCCGTCGGCGAGCTTCCACAGCATCGCCGTATAGCCATAGACCGCGCCTGCCGGCTGCCCGTGCCGATTCGTTAGCGGCGGAAGCCGGTGATAGGCGCGAAAGATGTAGCTCGACCCGTCCACAAGATAGAGGTGCGGGCTCGCGGAAGCAGGCGTCGTGGCGTCAGGCATGAATGCGGCGGTTTAGCAGGGTGGTGGCGGGAAGGAAGCTGAACCGAATGTAGGTTCGCTAATGGCGCTTTTCGACCCGCTGCAGTCGTTGTTCCGGCGTTGCGGGTTTGCCCCGATGGGCGGTGTAAACGCCCAGGCCTAGGACGCCGGTCTCACGGTCCGGAGAATCGCCATGACGGTCGTAGCTCGGCCGGCGCAGACCCATTCGATCACCATCGGCGACCAGGATGTCAGCGACGCTTACGTTTACTTGCTCGGGCGGCTGCTCGTGACTCGACAGCAGCAGATCGATTTCGATCGTGAGGGGTTCGTCTGGAACCAGCTGATCCATCGCAAGCCCGGTCAGGTGGACTGGCCCAACCCGAACCTTGACGTTGCCTACTCCGAGGCGTGGGTGGCAATCGACGAGAATAGCTTCCTGCTGGTCACCGTGCCGGAGATCAAAGGCCGCTACTATGTGGTCGAGTTCCTGAATGGATGGGGCGAAACCGTCGCCAACATCAATGACCGCGTCTATCCCGACCATTCGAGCGGACCGTTCGCCGTCTGCCTCGAAGGAAGCAATGCCGACATTCCCTGCCACCGCCCAGCGTGTCGACGTGCCGGTCAAATCGATGCGCGTCCTGCTCCGGGTCGAGCTCGGAGATGATTGGGACGAGGCCGTCGCGCTCCAGCACCGGTTCAATTTCGAGATCCGAGGCAATCCGCTTCTTCCGGGCATACCGCGCACCGTG